>Ga0113563_10002595_pt1 | contig 10969 bp, 10 predicted proteins | sample Mud3Dept3metaG_FD_80117 | JGI IMG/M metagenome (GOLD analysis project Ga0113563, IMG submission 80117) | Freshwater wetland microbial communities from Ohio, USA, analyzing the effect of biotic and abiotic controls - Mud 3 Core 4 Depth 3... | ecosystem: Environmental > Aquatic > Freshwater >...
GGCCGGGATGGCGCTGGCTCGCCGACCCACGCTTCGGACTGGCGCTGCTGGCTGGATGTTTATTTTGGCTGGCGCTGGCGCTGGCGCTGGCAGGGCTGGGCCAGCCCGCACTAGTGCGTGGAGTCGCGGCACTTGCTTCGCTGATCTTGCTGCAGCCGCTGCTGGAAGAGTTGCTGTTTCGCGGCCTGCTGCAAGGCTGGCTGCTGGCGTGGCCGTGGGCGCGGCTCCAACTCGGTGGTTTCACCCTGGCCAATCTGGTGGTGACGCTGCTGTTTACCGCGCTGCATTTCATCAGTCATCCGCCGCTGTGGGCAGCCGGCGTGCTGCTGCCGTCCCTGCTGTACGGCTATTTTCGCGACCGCCATGACAGCGTGCTGCCGGCGATCGCGCTGCATGTGTTTTACAACGCGGGCTATTTTCTGCTGCCGCTGGTCTGGAAGGGGTAAATGAACATGGCATTCATTCGCTCGATATTTCTGGGTCTAGCTGTCGCCAGCCTGTTGCAAGCCGGTTGTGGGGGTGGCGGTGATTCGGAAACGGCCGCCGCTCCCCCAAACGGCCCCACCGAATACTGTGTGCTCGGCGCGTCGGTTCCGCCAGCCGTCACTGCGGTGCTGCCGCCCGGTTTCACGGCGGCCAGCCTGAGCTCGGCGACCTCGACCCGCTTCGCCGGATCGGGTCTGTGCGCCAGTTGTCATCGCGCCGACAGCAGCACAACACCGGCCACCAACTTCGATAGTGTGACTGGCGAGCAGGTCGACCTGACCGCCGACTGGTCCGGCAGCATGATGGCCAACGCGGCGCGCGATCCGTATTTCCTCGCCGTCGTGTCCGCAGAAAGCGCGGCCAACCCTTCCCATTCCGGGGCGATCGAAGGCAAATGCCTGACCTGCCATGCGCCGATGGCGGTGTATGAGGCCAAGCAGGCGGGCACGCCGTTCACCCTGGCGGACCTGCATGGCAGCAGCCTCGGCCAGGACGGCGTGTCGTGCACGTTGTGCCACCGCATCGAGCCCGGCAACCTCGGCACCGAGGCGAGTTTCTCGGGCAATTTCCTCATCGGCAGCGAGACCGGCAGCGCCCGCAAGATCTACGGGCCGTTTACCAGCGTCGTCGTCAACCCGATGATCAACCAGGTGGCCTTCACCCCTACCTACGGCGTACATATCCGCGAAAGCAAGCTGTGTGCAAGCTGCCACACCCTGACCACCGAGGCCATCGACCCGAATACCCAGACATTTAGCGGCCAATTGTTCCCCGAGCAGATGCCCTATAAGGAATGGCTTGTCAGCAGCTTCAGCACGACCCAATCGTGTCAGGCCTGTCACATGCCGGTGGCCGCCGGCCCGGTGCGCCTCGCCAACGTGGGGCCGAATCGCACCCAGTCGCCGTTCGGCAAGCACCATTTCAGCGGTGGCAACAGCTTCATGCTGACGATGCTGAAGCAGGACCGGGCAGGCACGAATTCCCTCGGCCTGGTGGCGGATGTGAGCGCACTCGAGGCGTCGATCGTGCGTGCCCGCAACAACCTGACGCAGCGCACGGCCCGGCTGGAAGCCCGTCCGTGTCGGGTCGATACCACGCTGAGCGTGCCGGTGACCGTCACCAATCTCACCGGCCACAAGTTCCCTACCAGCTATCCCAGCCGCCGGTCCTGGCTGCACGTCAAAGTGGAGGATGGCGCGGGCAACGTCATATTTGAATCCGGCAACGTCGATTCGTTTGGCGAGATCGTCGGCCTGGACGTCGGCTACGAACCTCACTACGACACCATCAGCCAGTCCGGCCAAGTTCAGGTCTACGAAACGGTGATGCGCGATGTGCACGGCCAGTTGACGTATCGGCTGATGCATGCGGCGGGCTATCTCAAGGACAACCGCCTGCTGCCGGCCGGCATGAGCCCCACCGTGACTGATCCGGATATTCAGGTGGTGGGAATCGGCACCGATGCAAATTTCATCGGCGGCAGCGACAAGGTAACTTATAGCGTGAACACGGCGGGACGCAGCGGGCCGTTCAAGGTGAGCGTGGAACTGCTCTACCAGAGCGTGCCGCCGCGCCATGTCACCGCGCTCGATCCGTACGCGACCAGTCAGGTCGCCAGCTTCAAGGGCCTGTATGCCGCCGCCGACAAAACCCCGGAGCGGGTAGCGAGTGTGACGCTGAGCGTGCCGTGAACACCCGCACATCCAAGTCAAAATCCATTTAACCCCAAGGAAATACGATGCAATCCAGACCCGCCCGCATGACCCGAATCCCTCACGGTTTCACCCTGATCGAGATCATGGTGGTGGTCGCGATTCTCGGTATCCTGGCCGCGCTGGTGGTGCCCAAGATCATGGGGCGCCCGGACGAGGCGCGCATCGTCGCCGCCAAACAGGACATCGCCTCGCTCCGGCAGGCGCTCAACCTGTACCGCCTCGACAACCTCCGTTATCCGACCACCGAGCAGGGCCTGCAGGCGCTGGTGGTCAAGCCGACTTCGGGGCCGATTCCCGGCAACTGGAAACCCGGTGGCTATATCGAACGCCTGCCCAGTGACCCTTGGGGCAGCCCCTATCAGTATCTGAGCCCGGGCGTGCGCGGCGAGGTCGATATCTTCAGTCTGGGCGCGGACAGCGCAACGGGCGGCGAAGGCAACAATGCGGACATCGGCTCTTGGGAGTTGTGAGCCAGCGCGGCTTCACCCTGATCGAAATCCTGGTGGTGCTGGTGATCATCGGCATCATGCTGGGTCTGGTCAGCGTGCGCATGATGCCGGACGACGCGCAGGTGCTGCGAAACGAGGCCGGGCGGCTGGCGTTGCTGCTGGAGCAGACGCGCGATCAGGCCGTCGTCTCGGGCACGCCGATCGGCTTCTCGGTGGAGCAGGGGCGTTATCGCTTCTGGATGCAGAATGCGGACAACCAGTGGGTGCCATACGGCGGCGACGAGATGTTGCGCGAGCGTCCGCTGGCGGATGGCGTGCAGCTCGCAGCGTTGCAGGTCAATCAGACCAATCTGGCAGAGGGCGAACGCCTGCTGTTCCTCCCGACGGGCAGCAATGAGCCGTTCACCGCCGACCTCGTGCTCAATGCCGCGCATGCGCGCATCCGGGGCGATCGCCTCGGCCGGGTGTCGCTCGAGTTGCCGCAGGGAATGATCGAATGAGTAGACGGCAACGCGGTTTCACGCTGGTCGAGGTGCTGGTGGCGCTGGCGATCCTGGCGACTGCGCTCGCCGCCGCCAGCCGTCTCGCCGTGATGATGACCGACAGTTCAGCCGAGTTGCGGCAGCGGCTGCTGGCCGGCTGGGTGGCACAGAACCGGCTGGCCGAGTTGCAGGCGCGGCGTGCCTGGCCCGGCGTGGGGACGCGCTCGGGCGAATCGGAGCAGGCCGGAATGAAGCTGACCTGGCGCGAAACCGTCAGCACCACGCCCAACCCGCTGTTCCGTCGAGTCGAAATCAGTGTGGGTGAGAGCGGGCGCGACGATTACGCGCTGGCGCAGTTGAACGGTTTTCTGGCGCGGGCTGAAGACAAATGAGGCAGCGCGGTTTTACGCTGGTGGAAGTGCTGGTGGCGCTGACGATCTTCGCGCTGATGTCGATGCTCGCCTACCGCGGACTGAATTCAATGCTCGAGACGCGCGCGCACCTCGCCGAGGATAACCGGCGCTGGCGCGACCTCGCGCTGACGCTGGCGCAGCTGGAGCAAGACCTGGGTCAGGCGGTGAACCGCCCGGTGCGCGACAGCGGCGGCCTGCTGCAGCCGGCCTTGCTCGGCACCCCGCAGGCGCGTGCGGACGATGCGCAGTTGAGCGTGAGCCGCATGGGCTCGGCATGGCAGACCGGCGTCGCGGCCGACGTGCAGCGCCATGGCTACCGGCTGCACAACGGTACGCTCGAGCAGCTGGTGTGGCCGATGCTGGATCAGGCGCCCCTGAGCGCCCCTGCGGTGTATCCCTTGCTGGATCGGGTCAGCCGTTTCGAGTTGCGTTACCTCGATGCTGCCGGCAACTGGCAGCCGAGCTGGCCGCTGCCGGGCGCGACGTCAGTGCTGCCCGCCGCGCTGGAGGTGGTGGTCGAGCTCGACGGCGGCACCACCGTGACACGGGTGTTCGCCCTGCCATGAAGCGGCAGCGCGGCATGGCCGTCATCACCGCCATTCTGGTGGTCGCGCTGGTGGCGAGCGCGGCCTCGTTCATGGCGTGGCAGCAGCAGCTGTGGGTGCGCCAGGTGACCAACCTCAACGAGCAGGCGCAGAGCCGGGCGGTGGTGCTGGCGGCGCTGCAGTGGGCGCGCGCGATTCTGGCGCAGGACGCACGCGACAACAGCGTCGACCATCTGGGAGAAGGCTGGGCCAGCTCGCTGGCGCCGCTGCCGGTCGAAGGCGGCGAACTGGCGGGTGGACTGACCGATCAACAGGGCCTGTTCAACCTCAACAGCCTGGTGCGCGAGGGCCGGGTCAGTGCGAGCGATCTGGCGATGTTCCGCAAACTGCTCGAGTTGCTGCAGCTGTCGCCGCAACTCGCCGACGCCGTGGTTGACTGGACCGACCCCGACGCCGAGGTGAGCTACCCCGGCGGTGCCGAGGATATGGATTATCTGGTGCTCGACCCACCTTATCGCGCCGGCAACCAGATGCTGACGACGGTGGATGGGCTCGCCCGCGTCAAGGGCTTCGACGCGGCTACGCTGGAACGCCTGCGCCCCTTCGTCACCGCGTTGCCGAAACCGACGCCGGTCAACGTCAATACTGCGCCGCCGGAAGTGCTGGCAGCGGCGATCGCCGACCTGCCGCTGGATCAGGCCCGGGCGCTGGTTGATGGCCGGACCAAGCGATATTTCAAGGACCTTGCCGATTTTCGCACCCGTTTGCCGAATACCGTGCTGCAAGTCAATGAGGCGCTGCTGAGCGTCGACAGCCGTTATTTTCTGGTCTCCGGCCACGCCCGTTTTGGCCGAGCGAAAGTCGGCTACGATGCCCTGCTTGAACGCGAAGCAACCGCCTGGCCGAAGCTGGTGTGGCAAAAAAATATCTGATTCAATCGAACCCTGACCATGAGCCTGCTGCGCATCCATATCCCTTCTTCCTGGCCCGATGCCGAACCGGACGCGCCGCTCCCGTGGTGCCGCATGGGCTCGCGCGGGGAGGCGCTCGATTCTGGCAGCGCCACGCCCGCCAGCCTGCCGCGCACCGAAGCCTGCGAGCTGGTGATCCCGGCCGAACTGGTGCTGCTGACGCACGCCACGCTGCCTCGCGGCAACCGGCAGAAAATGCGTCAGCTGCTGCCCTACGCGATCGAGGACAAGCTGGTGAGCGATCCCGATACGGTGCATGTGGCCGCTGGTTCCGCGTTGCCAGACGGAGGGATTGCGCTGGCGGCGGTCGACAAGGCCTGGCTGGCGCGGGTGCTGGCACGCCTGAACGCGGCTGGCCTGCATCCGCGCAGTGCCTGGCCGGAAACCCTGCTGCCCGCGCTGCCGCCTGCAGGCTGGGTGATGGTGTGGGATGGCCACAGCGGCTTTCTGCGCAGTGGCGCCCAGGCGGGCTTGAGCCTCGACGACGGCTCGGTCGCGCAGCCGCCTGCCGCGCTGGTATTGAGCGTGGCCGAAGCGCGTGCTGCAGCGTCGCTGCCGAAGGAGTTGCAGGTGCGCCTGTGCGCCGAAGCGTCGCCGCCCGATCTGGAAACCTGGAGCCGTGAACTGGGGGTGCCGCTCGAACTGGGGGCGGCCTGGCTGCCGTTGCAGCAGCCCGATACGCCCAGCGGTGGCATCAACCTGCTGCAGGGTGCGTTCGCATCGTCGAATCTGGCGCGCGACTGGTGGCCCGCCTTGCGCGTGCCGCTGATCCTGGCGGGCTTGCTGGTTCTGCTGCAGATCGGCGCGACGACCGCCGAGTGGATGCAGCTGAAGCGCGAAAAGCAGCAGCTGCAGACCGCCATGGAGCAGCATTTCCGCGCAGCCTTTCCCGATGCGCGCGTGGTGGTCGACGCACCCTTGCAGATGCAGCGCAATCTGGCCGAACTGCGCGGCGCGTCGAGGCAGCTGTTGCCCGGCGATTTTTTGCCGCTGCTGGCGCGCGCCGCGACCGCGCTCGATGTCGACAGCCGCAACCGGCTGCGCGCCGTCCACTACGACGCCGGTCAGCTCCGGCTGGAGGTCGCGCTGCCTGACCGCACAGCGGCCGACGCGCTGCTCGCCCGTCTGGTCGCCGCCGGACTCGACAGCCGGATCGATTCCGTCAGCGGCGTCGCGCCACAGTCGCTGGCGCGCATCACCATTACGGGGAACACGCCATGAAGGCACAGCTGATTCAATTCTGGCGCGCGCGCGCGCCGCGCGAACGCCTCGTTCTCGGCGGGGGGGCCGCGCTGTTGGCGCTGGCGCTGGGCTACGCCTACGGCTGGCTGCCGATGCAGCGCGATGCGGCGCAGATTCGCAAGGAACTGCCGCAGTTGCGCGTGCAGGCCCGGCAGTTGCAGCAGGATGCTGCTGAGGTCGCGCGGCTGCGCGTGCAGCCCGAGGTTGCTCGAACGGTAGACAGTCTGGCAAGTGTCGTTGAGCAGCGCGCTGTTGCCGGCGGCCTGCGCGAACGCATCGAATCGATCACCGCGCAGGACGCCCGGCGTGTCCGGCTGGTGTTGCCCCAGGTGGCGCTCGACGACTGGATTGTCTGGCTCGGCGAACTGCAGGCCAAGGACGGCGTACGCGTTGAATCGGCTCACATCGTGGCGGGTGACAAGGCCGGTGTGGTCAGGGTCGAAACAGACCTGACGGGGGGGTGATGGCCGAACCGAGCGCTTTCCATTTGCGGCCACTGCACTACGGGCTCGCCGTGCTGGTTTATCTGGTGCTGCTGCTGGCGTGGGCGCCCGCCAGTCTGCTGGCATGGGCGTTGCCGCGCATGACTCATGAGGCTGTGTGGCTGGATCGACCCGATGGCAGCGTGTGGCGCGGACAGGCTGCGGGTCTGCTGCTGCGCCAGGGCGCCGGCCCGGCGGTGCAGCTCGGTCGCGTGAACTGGCAGGTGCGGCCGCAGGATGTCCTGACCGGACATCTCGGCTATCAGGTGACGGTGGCCGGATCCGAGGTCCAGGCCACAGGCATGCTGCGTGCAGGCCTTAAGGGCATGGAACTGCGCGCGACCCGGGCCGAGCTGCCCGCAAGCTGGCTCGGGCAGGTTTCTCCCGATCTCGATCTCTGGCAGCCGGGCGGCAAGCTGGCCCTTGAAACCGACAGCCTGGTGTTCGGCCGCGACGGCACCGCGGGGCGAGCCACCCTGCGCTGGCTTGACGCCACATCGGCCCGTGTGCGGGGGGCGCTCGGCAGTTATCGGGCGGAGCTTGAAGGCGGCGGGCGTGGTATCGGGATCAAGTTGTCGACGGAGAGCGGGGCGCTGCAGTTGCAGGGGGCGGGTCTCTGGATCCCAGGGAAAGGCATGACGTTCTTTGGCCAGGCGCGCCCAGCGCCTGGCAGCCAAACGGAACTGGAGGACCTGTTGAGCCTGTTTGGCCCGGCGCAGCCAAACGGCGACCGGGTGATTCGCATCGGTCGCTGAGCCCCTTACGGGGTCGCGCAAAAGATATGCCAACACAGAGGGGCGGCGGCCGCTTTTTTTTTCCAAAAAATGCGCTGCTATTGACATTTGTCAATTGAGGTTTCAGGGGTGTTCGATATATTCAACCCAAGGTCTGAGCTGCTTGCGTTGCGGTTGAAGCAGGCGGCACCAGAAGAATGTGTGCAGATTTAAACGGACAGTGATGTCCTTAATTGTTTGTTTCTTGCTAAACTAACCAAGTTAATTGCCGTTACACAATCAAACAACAAACCTGAACCCCTGCCCGCATTAAAAATAATGTGGGTCATTTCGATAGAGACTTTTCATGAATCATTCATCTAAGCAGTTGTGTTCTTGGTTGCGCTTGCGTACTGCCAGTCTGGCGGCTGCATCTGCGGTCGCACTCGTATTGGGTGGCTGCGGTGGCGGCGGCGATTCTGCCGGCGACACGGCCAGCGTTCCGACCGTTATCGAGGCCAACATCGACACCCTGGCGACCCAGGTCGGCGGCGCCACGCAGGACGTGGCGTTGTACAACGACGGCACCACGGACTGGACGCTCTACACCATGGCCAACCGCTTCGCGGCCACGCCGGTCGGCACGAGCAAGGGTGCGGTGACCGAGATCACCGTGCCGGGGTACATCCAGCACATCACCGTGGTCAAGGGCTACGGCGGCAAGAGCTACGCCCTGCTGTCCATGGGCGGCAAGGGCATCGGCGTGGTGGACATCACCAACCCGGCGGCCATGAGCTATGTGCGCACCATGACGGTGGACTACACGGCGCCGGCGTACACCTACTCGGATGGCGGCGGCACGGTGTTCACCGAAGCATCGGCAGCGCACACGTCCGGCCCGGTCAACGACGTGCTGGTGGATGACAACGGCACCCCCGCTGACACCACCGACGACGAGTTGTTCATCGCCAACACCGCCTTCGGCATCCAGAAGACCAAGCTGTCCAACCTGATGGACGCCCCGGCCAGTGGCGCCGTCGTCATCGACGGCCAACAGGCCTGGACCCTGAAGTACGCCGGCGAGAACCCGTGGGGCGGCCCGCTGAGCCTGAAGATGCACGGCGGCAAGCTGTATGCGGCGCTGGGCTTCCTCGGCATCGGTATCTACAACCCGGCCACGCTCACGCGCACGGGCGCCTACAACCTGTACGCTGACTGCGCCAACACCGCGCAGGAAGACTGGTTCGGCTACCCAAAGCGCAAGATCGCCTGCCCCGCCTCAACATTGGATCCCGCGACGAATGTGGTCGCCGGTGGGGTTGACTCCGACGGCATGCCGACCTACCAGCAGGCCGCCTACGAACTGGACAACAAGAACGGTCACACCTGGTATCCGTGGGCCGAGTTCGACCGCTACGGCAAGTACTACTACAACGCCCGCGCCATGGACGTGCAAGTCATTGGCGGCAAGACCATGGCCTACATTGCCTATTCGCTCGGCGGCCTGGTCGCGGTGAACGTGACCAATCCGGCAGCACCGGTCTATGAAGGCTACGTGCCGGCCGCGCCGGCGCACGGCCCGGACGAGGCGCCGATCAACGTCGACAAGAAAGGCATCCTGTCGCACTTCGGCTCCGGCATGCTCAAGGAAGCTGGCGTGATGGCCGTGCGCGTGGTGCCGGATCCGGACGCCGGCGCCGGCAAGTTCCGCGCCTATTACACCGACCACTTCGCCGGTCTGGTGGTGGTGAACGGTGCCGAGGCACCGGCCACCAAGTGGCAGCAAGGGACTTTCAATAACGACAAGATCGACGGTGTACCCGAGTCCCGAGTCTTCTGGCCCGACTATGAGTTCGTCAAGTCCTACGACATGACGCCGGTGCCGGTGGGTGACGAGTCGATGCCCGCGTTCCTGGTTGGCGACGCCAAGGGCAACTACCCGGGGCCGGTGCAACTGGTGACGGGCGAGATCAATGGCCACGGCGGTTCGCTGTTCCTGATGCCCTGCATGGACACAGCCACCTGCCCGGCAGATAAGGTGGATCTGGTCGAATCGTCGGGTGGCGGCGGCGTCAGCTTCGTGGACATCAAGGCTCTGACAGGCACCGTTAGCGCGGTGACCGACCGCTTCGCCGTGCCGGTGAACCTGGTGAGCACCAACGAGGTGGGCGCGTACGAAAACGGCTCGGCTGGACAACCGATCGCCATCGGCCATGCCGAAGGCGCGACGGTGTCGGGCAACCACCTGTACCTGGCCGACGGCCCGCACGGCGTGAGCGTGTGGACCATTGCCAACGGTCTGACCCCGATCGACACCCTGCACCTGGTGGCCAACACGCTGCAAAGCGAGTACCCCACCGGCGCCGTGATGCCGACGCCGCACGCCTTCAAGGTGAGCTTCAGCAGCGATCCGAACCAGGCCTACGTGATGAGCCAGAGCCTGGGCATGCGCCGCATCAACGTGTCGGCCGTCACGGGCGGCAGCGCGAAGGTGGGCGCTCCGGCCCTGCTGGACGCGGCCGGTGGCATCTATGAGCACAACACCGAAGCCGGTAACGTCGGTCTGGTGAAGGTCACCGGGCAGGACCACGCCTACGGCGTGACCTTCTCCGGCAAGTATGCCATCGTCGCCGACGGCGACAACGGCCTGACGGTGTACGACACCACGGCAGCTGCCGGCACGGCCGCGAGCGTGGTGGCCAACATCGGTGACTCCGCTGACACCAGTAGCGGCAAGCCCCCGGTGGGCCGTGCAGCCACGGTCAAGCTGTGGAAGAACCCGGCCACCAGCAAAACGTACGCGGTGGTCGCGGCGGGTGCCTACGGCATCTCGGTGGTCGACATGACGGCCTTCCTGGCCAGCGGCAACGGCGCGAATCTAACGAAGGCCAATCTGATCAAGACCTTCGAGCCGCTCAAGGCCGACGATGACAACGCCTTCGGTTCTGCCGACGGCAAGAGCGTGGACGTGCACATCGTGGGTGACATTGCCTACTTCAGCTACGACAGCTTCGGCGTGGGGGCCTACCGCATGGCCGATCTGATTGCGCCGCCCACCGACATCAATCCGCTGTGTACCGATCCGACCAAGCTGAGCGCCAAGCAGGGCGGCGCGGCGGAATGCCGCCCACCGCTTGCAGGCTACTTCAAGCTGCAGAAGCAGCCCGGCTATGAGACGGTGGATGGCGGTGCGCTGTACATGACGCCGCAGTACTTCCCCACGCAGTACCGCGACGCAGCGGGTAACGTGATCACGCTCGCCCAGCCAAGGCTGCTGTTCTACGTGGCCTATGGCGATGCCGGTGTGATCAAGCTCGACTGGAGCAACGTGGCCACACCGACCATGATGGCCATCAAGGGCGTCGTGGGTGGTGCGGTGGGTACGGCGATCAACAACGGTCGCGTGTACGTGCCCGCTGGCGGGGGCGGTCTTACGGTGTTGAAGTAAGTATTGCGGCGCAAGTCGCATGA
>Ga0113563_10002596_pt1 | contig 10969 bp, 1 predicted proteins | sample Mud3Dept3metaG_FD_80117 | JGI IMG/M metagenome (GOLD analysis project Ga0113563, IMG submission 80117) | Freshwater wetland microbial communities from Ohio, USA, analyzing the effect of biotic and abiotic controls - Mud 3 Core 4 Depth 3... | ecosystem: Environmental > Aquatic > Freshwater >...
GCGGCGCTCGCGATCGCGGGCGTCGAGCCCGACAGCGTCGGTTACGTCGAGGCGCACGGCACCGCGACCGCGCTCGGAGACCCGATCGAGGTGCGAGCCCTGGCGGAGGCCTTCCGGGGCCGGGGGACGCGGCGAACGCCGTGCGGGATCGGCTCGGTGAAGACGAACATCGGGCACCTCGACGCGGCGGCGGGCGTGGTGGGCCTGATCAAGACCGTCCTGATGCTGCGCGAGCGCGAGCGGGTGCCGAGCCTCCACTTCGAGCGGCCCAACCCGCGGCTCGAGCTGGAGACGACACCGTTTGTCGTCTGCACGCGCCGGGAGCGTTGGGAGTCCGCGGGAGCACCTCGTCGCGCGGGCGTCAGCTCGTTCGGGATGGGCGGAACGAACGTCCACGTGGTGCTGGAGGAGGCGGCGGCTGCTGCAGGCATGCCCGTGGCCCCGGGTCCCCACGTCTTCCTGCTCTCCGCCCGCACCGAGTCGGCTCTCCTGCGCATGCAGCAGCGGCTGGCCGACGATCTCGAACGTCACCCCGACCTGGACGCCGCCGACGTCGCCTACACCCTGCGAGTCGGGCGGCGGGCATTCGCGCATCGATGCGCCCTCGTGGGGCAGGACCTGGCGGACGCGACGCGGCAGCTCGCGCAGGCGCATGCCCCCGGGATGGTCAGGGACGTCGCCGAGGAGCGCGCGGGCGGCGTGGCGTTCCTCTTCCCGGGTCAAGGTGCGCAGCGCGTGGGCATGGCTCGGGATCTCTACAGCTGGAGCTCCGTGTATCGGAGCGAGCTCGACGACTGCTGCCGGGTCCTCGAGCCGCGGCTGGGACTGGACCTGCGCCGCCTGCTCTTCCCGACCGGGGCGGATGCCGAGGAAGCCGGGCAACGACTCGCCGAGACCCGCATCGCCCAGCCCGCCCTGTTCGTCGTCGAGTACGCGCTGGCACGGCTGTGGCAGTCATGGGGGGTCGAGCCGGAAGCGCTGATCGGCCACAGCGTCGGCGAGTACGTCGCCGCCTGCCTCGCGGGCGTGATGGAACGGGACGCGGCGCTGGGAATCGTCGCCGAGCGGGGTCGCGTGATGCAGGCTTGCGCGCCCGGGGCGATGCTGGCGGTGGCGCTCTCCCGCGACCGGATGGCGCCGCTGCTCGCGACCGGGGTCTCTCTCGCGGCCCACAACGCGCCCGACGCCTGCGTCGTCGCCGGCGGTTTCGCCGAGATCGAGCGGTGCGAGGCGCTGCTGGGCGAGCAGGGCGTGCCCTGCGCGCGCCTCGCCACGTCGCACGCCTTCCACTCCCCCTCGATGGAGGGCGCCCTCGGGCCTTTCGCGGCACACCTGGCGGGGCTCGATCTGCGCCCGCCGCGCATCCCCGTGCTCTCCAACCTGACCGGCGACTGGCTGACGCCCGCTCAGGCGACCTCCGTCGCCTACTGGACGCGGCAGCTTCGCGAGCCGGTGCTCTTCGCCGAGGGCCTGGCGCGACTCCTGGAAGACCCGCGACGGCGGCTGCTGGAGGTGGGACCGGGACAAGCCCTCACCGCCTTCGCCCGTCGGCTGGGGGCCCGCGGGACCCGAGCCCAGGGCTCGATGCCGCGGACGTCGGGGCAGGCGGACGAGGTGGCGAGCCTGCTCCGTGCGGCGGCCGGACTGTGGGCCGCGGGGATCGCGGTCGACTGGGCGGCCAGCGAGCGGCCCCGGCGTCGCGTGTCGCTGCCGACCTACCCCTTCGAAGGCGAGCGCTACTGGGTGGAGCCGCGCCGCCCCGACGATGCCGTGCGAGCGGAAGGGGAAGGGGAAGGGGACCAGACTCGGCGGGAGCCGCTGGAGCGGTGGTTCTACGTCCCCTCCTGGAGTCGAGGCCCGGCGCCAGCCTCCGAGACGCTGGCGCAGGCGTGCTTCGGGGTGCTGGACGGCGGCTCGGGCCTCGGCCCGTCCGTCGCCCGACGTCTGGAGAGCCTCGGCGCGCGCGTGGCCCTCGCCCGAGCCGGGGCGGGGTTCGCGCGCGAAGGTGCCGGCCGCTACGTCGTGGGACGCGGCGCCGGCGCACACGATCGGCTGCTCGACGCGCTCGAGGAAGACGGCATCGAGCCCCGGCAATTCGTCCACCTGGGCGGGACGCACGGAGACGGGCCGAACGCCCTCGAGCACGGTCTGCACGACCTGCTGGCCCTGGCCCAGACCCTCGGGCGACGTGCCGCGTCCGGAACCACTCTCACCATCGTGACGCGGGCGGCGCTGGACGTGACCGGGGAAGAGTCTCCGATCCCGGCCCGCGCCGCCGGGCTCGGGGCCTCCCGCGTGATCGCGCAGGAGTACCCCCACCTGCACACCCGCAGCGTGGACCTGTCGGCGTCCGGCGACGGCGATCCGGACCACGGGACTCTCGAGCTCGTCGCCGAGCTGGCCACGGCGCCGTCCGAGCCCGTCGTCGCGTATCGAGGGCGATACCGCTGGCTCCAGAGGTTCGAGAGGGTGGGGTTGTCGGCTCCCACAGAGGCGGTCGCGGTTCGACGACGCGGCGTCTACCTGATCACCGGCGGCTTCGGCGACGTGGCCCACGCCCTGGCGCGGCGCCTCGCGCGCGAGGCCCAGGCGCGGCTGGTCCTCGTCAGCCGTTCGGGCCTGGCCGCGCCCGGGACGGAGGGCCGGCGTCGCGAGGCCGTGGCCGAGCTGGTCTCGCTGGGGGCCGAGGTGTTGCCGCTCGTCGCGGACGTGGCGGACCCGGAAGCGATGCGGCGGGTGCTGTCGGCGGTCCACGGGCGCTTCGGTGCGGTCAACGGGGTCGTGCACGCCGCCGGGCTGAGGGACGCGGTGAGACCCCTGCCCGGACTGGACCGCGCGGAGGTGGAGCGGCAGCTTCGGCCCAAGGTGAACGGAACCCAGGTGCTGGCGGATCTGATGGCGGACGAGCCGCTCGACTTCGTGTTGCTGACCTCGTCGCTGGCCTCGATCCTGGGCGGCCTGGGCTTCGCCGCCTACGCGGCCGCCAACGCCTACCTCGACGCCTTCGCCGCCGCCCGGCGCGGGGGCCGGTGCCGCTGGGTCAGCGTGAACTGGGATGGATGGCGGTCGGCGGCGGTCTCCGACCCCGCCCGCGCCCGGCTGGCGCTCGGCGAGGAAGAGGGGGCGGAGGCGTTCGTGCGCATCCTGGCGCGCCCGGACCTGGCCCAGGTCGCGGTCTCGACGACCGACCTGGGCGAGCGCCAGTCGCGCTGGGTGCGGAGTCTCCTGCGCGCTCACGACCCCAAGCCGGCGGCGACGGCCACGCTCCACGCGCGACCGCCGCTGCACACCGTCTACGTGGCGCCCGAGCACGCGATGGAGCACCGGGTGGCGGCCCTGTGGGGCGGCCTGCTGGGCATCGAGCGCGTGGGCGTCGACGACAGCTTCTTCGAGCTGGGCGGGGACTCTCTGCTCGCCGTACAGCTGGTGGCGCGGCTGCGGGAGGAGCTCCAGGCCGACCTGTCGGTGGCCACGCTGTTCGAGGCGCCGACCGTTCGCTCCCTGAGCGTCCTCCTCCAGGAGCGCCACGCGGCGCAGGAAACGACCCGTCGGCGGAAGGGCGAAGAGGCCGGAGTTGCGAGTGAGCGAGCAGGAACAGGGGGGAGCCAATAGTGCGACCGTCGAAAGAGCCGGCTGACGTGAGGACCGAAGCCATTGCCGTGATCGGAATGGCAGGTCGTTTCCCGGGCGCGAACAGCGTCGACGAGCTGTGGCAGAACCTGCGCGACGGTCGCGACTCCGTGTCGAAGATCTCGCTCGAGGAGTGGGCGCGGGAGGTCGGAGTCCACCCCGCCTTCCTCGATCGGCCCGACCTGGTGCCCTTCCGGCCACGCCTCGAAGGGGTCGAGCTCTTCGACGCGCCGTTCTTCGGCTTTGCCCCCGCGGAGGCGCAGATCCTCGATCCGCAGCAGCGCCTCTTCCTCGAGTGCGCCTGGGAGGCCCTCGAGAACGCGGGGTACGACAGCGAGCGCTTCACGGGCTCGGTCGGGGTCGCGGCCGGCGTGAGCATGAGCACGTACCTCATGAACTACGTGCAGTGGGACCGCGAGCTCAACGCGACGATGGGCACGTTGAAGATCAGCCTCGCCAACATGAGCGACGCCCTCGCGACGCGCCTGGCCTACAAGCTCAACCTGCGCGGCGCCGCCTACTCGGTGCAGTCGTTCTGCTCGACCTCGCTGGTCGCCGTCCACCTGGCCTGCCAGAGCCTGCTCAACCGCGAAAGCGACATGGCGCTGGCAGGCGGCGTGACGATCGCCCTCTCGCAGGACACCGGCTACCGGTACCAGGAGGGGGGAATCCTCTCCCCGGACGGCCGCACGCGGACTTTCGACGCCAGGGGTCGGGGGATGGTCTTCGGCAACGGCCTCGGCTGCGTCGTGCTGAGGCGCCTCGCCGACGCGCTGAAGGACGGGGACAACATCCGGGCCGTGATCCTCGGCAGCGCGGTCAACAACGACGGCGCGGTCAAGATGGGCTACACCGCCCCCAGCGTCAACGGGCAGGCCGAGGTCATCGTCGAGGCGCTCTCCGCGGCCGACGTGAACCCCGAGACGATCGCGTACGTCGAGGCGCACGGCACGGCCACCGCCCTGGGCGACCCCGCCGAGATCGCGGGCCTCGTCAAGGCGTGGCGGCGCTGGACCGACAAGCGGGGCTACTGCGCGATCGGCTCGGTGAAGACGAACATCGGCCACCTGGACGCCGCCGCGGGCGTCGCCGGCCTCATCAAGACGGTCCTCTGCCTGGAGAACCGCGAGATCCCCCCCAGCTTGTACTTCGAGTCTCCAAACCCCCAGATCGACTTCGGGTCGAGCCCCTTCTTCGTGCCGACGCAGCTCGTCCCGTGGGAAGCGTCGCCGGACCACCCCCGCCGGGCCGGCGCGAGCGCGTTCGGGATCGGGGGCACCAACGCTCACGCCGTGCTCGAGGAGGCGCCGGAGCAGCCTCCCACGGACCCGGCGCGGCCCTGGCAGCTGCTCGTGGTGTCGGCCAAGACGGCGGGAGCGCTCGAGCGGGCCTGCGAGCGCCTGGGCGCCCACCTGGAGCGCCACCCCGGGACGAACCTCGCGGACGTGGCCTACACGCTGCAGGTGGGCCGGCGGGTCTTCAATCACCGCGCATTCCTGGTGGCCCGCGACTCGGCGGAAGCCGTCGAGTCGCTCGCCCGTCCGGACCGCCGCGAGGGGGGACCGCGCGATCGGCAGAACGCGCCGGTGGCCTTCATGTTCACGGGCCAGGGCTCGCAGTACGTCGGCATGGGCCAGGGCCTCTACGACTCGGAGCCGGAGTTCCGGAGCGCCCTCGACTCGTGCGTCGAGACCCTGCGCCAGCCGCTCGGGCTGGACCTGCGCGACGTCCTCTTCGCGCGCGACCGCGACGAGGAGGCGGCGGCGGAGGCCCTGCGACAGACAGGCCTCACCCAGCCGGCGCTCTTCTCCGTCGAGTACGCGCTCGCCCGCCTGTGGATCTCGCTCGGAGTCCAGCCGGTCGGGATGATCGGCCACAGCATCGGCGAGTACGTGGCGGCGTGCCTGGCGGGCGTCTTCTCGCTCGAGGACGCGCTGTCCCTCGTGGCGGCGCGCGGCCGGCTCATGCAGAGCCTCCCTCCCGGGGGCATGCTCGCGGTTCCGCTCGGCGAGGCCGCGCTGCGTCCCCACCTGGGTCCGGGCCTCGACCTCGCCAGCCTGAACACGCCCTCCGCTTCCGTGGTCTCCGGTCCCCACGAGGCGATCGCCCGGCTCGAGGAGGAGCTTCGGGCGCGCGGAGTCACGACCCGGGCGCTCCAGACGTCTCACGCCTTCCACTCCGCGATGATGGACCCGATCCTCGAGGCCTTCCGGCAGCGGGTGGCCGCGGTCGAGCGCCGGGCGCCGGCCATCCCGTTCATCTCGAACGTCACCGGCGACTGGATCTCCGCGGCGGAGGCCTGCGACCCCGCGTACTGGACGCGCCACCTGCGCTCGGCGGTGCGCTTCTCGGACGGCGTGCGGCGGCTGCGCGGGCGGGGGAACCCCGTGCTGCTGGAGGTGGGGCCGGGTCACACGCTCGCCGCGCTCGCTCGTCAGCAGGGGGGGGACGAGGAGGTCGTCACGGCCATCGCGACCCTGCGTCACCCGAAAGAAGCCGCCGTCGATCGCGCGGTCCTGCTGGGCGCTCTGGGGAGGCTCTGGCTGGCCGGAGCGGCCCTCGATTGGGGGCGCGTGCACGCGGGGGCGAGACGGCGCCGGGTGCCCCTGCCCACCTATCCTTTCGAGCGCGAGCGGTACTGGGTCGAGACGAACCAGGAGTCGCGCGACGGCTACAACGCGGCCCGCGGCTACTCGCTCGAGCGGCGGGAGGTTTCGGACTGGTTCTACCAGCTCTCCTGGCGTCGCTACATGCCGGCCGAGCTGGCCGCCGGGGGGAGCGAGGCCGCCGCGGCGGGGGCCTGGCTCGTCTTCCTCGACGACTGTGGCCTCGGGCAGTGCGTGGCCGACGAGCTGCGCGCGGCCGGGCTCGCGGTCGCGACGGTGCGCCCGGGTCCAGGGTTCGCGTCGCTCGGCGATTCCGCCTACGAGATCGCGCCCGATCGGCGCGGGGACTACGTTCGCCTGCTCGAGGCGGCGGGCCGGCCCGCGCACGTCGTGCACGCCTGGAGCGTCTCTCCCGAGGATGCGCGCCCGCTCTCCGAGCGGCTGGACTCCGCTCACCAGCGGGGCTTCCTGAGCCTGCTGTTCCTGGCCCAGGCCCTGTCGCGCGCGCAGGCGAAGGCGCCGCTGCGGATCGCGGTCGTCACGACCGGGATGCAGGACGTCGTGGGCGGCGACCTCACCGCGCCCGAGAAGGCGACCCTCCTCGGGCCCTGCCGCGTGATCCCGCAGGAGATGGCGCACGTCGCCTGCCAGTCGATCGACCTCGAGGCTCCGCCGCGAGGTGCGGCGGTCCGGTTGCAGGCCAGGCTCATCATCGCCGAGCTCGTCACCGGGCAGCCCGAGCCCGTCGTCGCCTACCGGCGCGGTCACCGCTGGGTGAGCTCGGCCGAGCCGACCCGGATGGAGCCGGCGAACGGGCGGCTGCCCCTCGAGAACCGGGGTGTCTATCTGGTGACCGGCGGCCTGGGCGGCATCGGCCTCGCCCTCGCGCGCCACCTCGCGGAGCGGTGGAAGGCGCGGCTCGTGCTGACCGGCCGGTCCCCCCTGCCCGCTCGCGAGGAGTGGCCCGCGCAGCTCGAGTCGGCCGACCCGGCCACCCGCCAGAGGATCCGCGACGTGATGGAGCTCGAGGCGCTCGGCGCCGAAGTGCTGTACGTGGGGGCCGACGTGGCCCGGCCAGAAGAGATGCGGGCCGCGGTTGTGGCCGCGCGCGAGCGCTTCGGCCCCATCCGCGGCGTCGTCCACGCGGCCGGCGTGGCCGGAGGGGGCGTGATCCCGCTGAAGGAGCCCGAGGCCGCGGCGCGCGTGATGGCGCCGAAGGTCCAGGGCACGCTGGCGCTGCAGGAGGCCCTGGCCGGGGAGCCGCTCGACTTCTTCGTCCTCTGCTCCTCGGTCGCCGCCCTGCTCGGAGGCTTCGGCCAGGTCGACTACTGCGGCGCGAACGCCTTCCTCGACGCCTACGCCCGTTGGGCGGGCGCGCCGTCGTGCGGTCGCCTGGTGTCGGTCAACTGGGACGCGTGGCGCGAGGTGGGCATGGCCGTCAACACGCCCGTCAGCGGCGTCCTGCAGCTGGTCCGCGAGTTCCAGCTCAGGGTCGGCATCTCGCCGGCCGAGGGCGTCGACGCCTTCACCCGGATCCTCGGCTCCGGCCTGCCGCAGGTGGCCGTGTTCACGATGGACCTGCGGCCGGGGCTGGCCAAGCAGATCCTGACCCGGCGGGCGAACGCGTCCGGGGCCATCGGGGCGCAGGCGCCCGAGGAGGAGGCGGCCACGGTGGCGGCCCCCGAGGCAACCGGCGGCGAGATGCAGCGGCTCGTCGCCCAGTCGTGGGAGAAGGTCCTCGGCCGCACGAACATCGGCGCCGACGACAACTTCTTCGAGCTGGGCGGCGACTCCCTGACCGCGCTGCAGGTGATCGGGATCCTCAAGGCCCGCCTCGGGCGGGAGGTCCCGATCGTGACCTTCTTCGAGTCGCCCACCGTGTCGCAGCTCGCGAAGGCGCTGGCCCCGGAGCGCGAAGACGAGGCCAGGGAAGCGGTCGAGGAGGTCGGACAGCGGGCGGCGACCCGCCTGGACCTGATGCAGCGGCGGCGCCAGCAGCGCGCGCAGACGGCGCTGGACGAGCGGGGGTAGGGAGCGATGAGCGAGCCAGGGGAAGTCGGGCTCAACCAGGTGGCGATCGTCGCGATGGAGGCGCGCGTGCCGGGCGCGGCCTCGCTCGAGCGGTTCTGGGAGAACGTGCGCGAGGGCGTCGAGTCCGTGCGGTTCTTCTCGACCGACCCGCCCGTGCTGCACGGCGGCGCCGCCCACGTCAAGGCGGCGCCGTTGTTGGACGACATCGAGCTCTTCGATGCGGGCTTCTTCGGCTTCAGCCCCGCCGAGGCCGATGTCATGGACCCCCAGATCCGGCTCTTTCTCGAGTGCGCGTGGACCGCGCTCGAGAAGGCGGGGTGTGACCCTCAGCAGTTCCCGGGCCGCATCGGCGTGTTCGCCGGGTCGGCGGGGAGCACCTACCTCACCGCCAACCTGGTCCCGAACCTGGAAGCGCTCCGCAGCTCGGCCGGCGCGCTGGCGTCGTTCGGCGTCTACAACGATCGCGATGCGCTCGCCACGCTCACCGCCTACAAATTCGACCTCACCGGGCCGGCGATCACCGTCCAGACCTTCTGCTCGACCTCTCTGGTGGCCGTGCACCTCGCCTGCCAGAGTCTCCTCGGAGGCGAGTGCGACCTCGCCCTCGCCGGTGGGTCCTCGGTGAACGTGAGCCTGCCGCGCGGCTACATGTACCAGGAGGGCGGCATCCTCTCCCCGGACGGGCACACCCGGACGTTCGACGAGCGATCGGGCGGCACCGTGTTCGGAAACGGCGTGGGCCTCGTGGCGCTCAAGCGGCTCTCGGACGCGCTCGCGGACGGGGACCCGATCCTGGCCGTCGTCCTCGGGAGCGCGATCAACAACGACGGGGCGCAGAAGGCCGGCTACACGGCGCCGAGCGTCAAGGGCCAGGCAAAGGCCATCGCGGAGGCGATCGCCCTGGCCGGTGTCCCCGCCGAGTCGATCACCTACGTGGAGGCGCACGGGACGGCGACCGCGGTCGGCGACCCCATCGAGGTCGAAGCGCTCACCCGCGCGTTCCGGGCCGGCACCGCGCGGCGCGGCTTCTGCGCGATCGGCTCCGTGAAGGCGAACTTCGGCCACCTCGACCGGGCGGCGGGCATCGTCTCGCTGGTCAAGACCGTCCTGATGCTGCAGCACCGCCAGCTGCCGCCGCTCGTGCACTACGAGCGGCCGAACCCCAAGATCGACTTCGAGTCGAGCCCCTTCGTGGTGAACACGACGCTGCGGCCCTGGGTCGCGGACGGGGCGTCGCTGCGGGCGGGCGTCAGCTCGCTCGGTGTCGGTGGCACGAACGCCCACGTCGTGCTCGAGGAGGCCCCGGCGCGCCCGTCGTCGGGTGAGAGCCGCCCCGGCCAGCTCCTCGTGGTCTCGGCGCGCACGGAGACGGCCCTCGAGGAGGCGACGGAGCGCCTGGCGCGTCGCCTGCGCGAGCCCGAGGCTCCCGCCCTGGCGGACGTCGCGCACACGCTTCTGCGGGGCCGCCGCCGCTTCGAGCACCGCCGGTTCGTGGTCGCCTCGTCGGCCGCGGACGCGGCGGATGCCCTCACGGCGCGGGACCCCCGCCGCGTCTTTGCCGCCTACTCTCGCTCCAGCGAGCGGCCGGTGGTGTTCCTGTTCCCGGGCCAGGGGGCCCAGTACCCCGGGATGACCCGCGGCCTCTACGAGACCGAGGCGGTCTTCCGGCAGGAGGTGGACGCCGGCTGCGAGCGCCTGCGAGGACCGCTCGGCCTGGACCTCCGCGAGCTCCTCTTCCCGGCCGCGGGAGCGGAGGATCGCGCGGCCGAGTCGCTCCGGCAGACGTCGATCACGCAGCCGGCCCTCTTCGTGGTCGAGCACGCGCTCGCCCGCCTGTGGATGAGCTGGGGGATCGAGCCGTCGGCCATGATCGGCCACAGCGTCGGCGAGTACGTCGCGGCCACCGTCGCCGGCGTTCTCCGCCGAGACGACGCCCTCGCCCTGGTGGCCGAGCGCGGGCGGCTCATGCAGTCGATGCCGCCCGGGGCGATGCTGGTGGTGCCGCTGCCGCCCGCGGAGGTCGAGCTCCTGCTGCGCGACGGCCTCGCGCTCGCCGCCGTCAACGCCCCGGCGCTGTGCGTGGTGTCCGGCCCGCCGCCGGCGGTGGACGCGATCGAGAACGAGCTGCGCCGCCGGGACGTGCCGGTGAGCCGGCTCCACACGTCGCACGCCTTCCACTCGCCGATGATGGACCCGATCCTCGCTCCCTTCCGCGAGCGCCTCGAAGGCGTCGCCCTCGCGCCACCCCGGATCCCTTACGTCTCGAACCTCACCGGGACCTGGATCACGGCCGAGGAGGCCACCAGCCCGGCGTACTGGGCCGACCACCTGCGCCGGGCGGTGCGCTTCGGCGACGGGGTGCAGGTGCTGCTGGCGGAACCCGACCGCGTGCTCCTCGAGGTGGGCCCCGGCAACACCCTCTCGATGCTGGCGCGGGCCCAGGCTCCGCGGCCCGGGCTCACCGCCGTGACCTCGGTGCGCCACCCGCACGAGACGGAGAAGGACCTCCCGTTCCTGCTCGGGGCCCTGGGCCGGCTCTGGCTCGCGGGCGTGCGCGTCGACGCCGGGCGCCTCTTCGCCGGCGAGCGCCGTCGGCGCGTCGAGCTGCCGACCTACCCGTTCGAGCGTGAGCGCTACTGGGTCGACGTGGAGGAAGGAGCGTCGGCGCCGGTCCGTTCGGCCGCGGGGAAGGTGGACCCCGC
>Ga0113563_10002597_pt1 | contig 10967 bp, 8 predicted proteins | sample Mud3Dept3metaG_FD_80117 | JGI IMG/M metagenome (GOLD analysis project Ga0113563, IMG submission 80117) | Freshwater wetland microbial communities from Ohio, USA, analyzing the effect of biotic and abiotic controls - Mud 3 Core 4 Depth 3... | ecosystem: Environmental > Aquatic > Freshwater >...
TGTGTTTCATTTAATAAAAAGAACACTTATCAGTGGTACCGACAGCGGGTGTATAAACTCGAGGAATTGCAGGAATACGACCCTACGGAAAAAGAAGCCGCCCAAAAGAAATCTCAGGAGTGGGGAGACCGTATTCCCATCGGAGTTTTCTACCGGTCTATCATGTCGACATATGAAGAGCAAATTCCAGCATTAAAAAAAGGCCGCCTCGCAACTCAAAAAATACTTCCAGGCCAGATTGATAGTTTACTCTCCGAATTTGAATAGAAAATCTCTGGAATATAATAACCATAGAGATCCCGTCAATAAAAGCATACGAGGAGTAGAAATGATAGATATGACCTTGTCTGATGTCCTGAGTAAAGGAGTCCAACGTGAGATAGAGTCCCAGCGACTGTATACCGACCTCGGGCAAAGAGTGAAGAAGTCAGCTGCGCGATATGCCTTCGATATCCTGGTAAAAGAAGAATTCCGTCATCAACAAATCCTGGAACAGTACCTATCCGGTGGTTTTAAAGAAGGGGCACTGGATATCAGACAGGTCGTGGACTATCGTATCGCCGAATACCTTCAACAACCTGAGGTAGGACCCCAGATGGCATTATCTGACATATTTATAATCGCTGCGAACCGTGAAAAGCACTCGAATGAGTTCTATCTCAGCCTGGCTTCCTTACACCCACCGGGTGATATACGCAAGCTTCTCGAAAAGCTGGCTTCAGAAGAACTAGGACACAAAAACAAGGTTGAATCACTATATACACAGGTGGCGTTTCCCCAGACAGACGGGGGGTAACTACATATTTTTATACTCCCCCCATAAACCTTTATAATCACTCCATATTCCAAGTACGCGAAAAGTCACTAAAATAGTATTTACAACATTGTCTAAAAAAACTTTATGAAAGGAGAATATATGCCAATCGAACTTGCTAAAGGCGTATACTGGGTAGGTTGTGTCGATTGGACACTTCGCCATTTCCACGGTCATGAATTATCCACACACCGCGGTTCTTCCTATAATGCATATCTTATCGTGGACGAGAAGAATGTACTTGTTGACACAGTCTGGCAACCGTTTACCGACCGACTCATCAAGAATATCCGTCAGATAATAGATCCGTCAAAAATCGATATCGTGGTCGCCAATCATGCCGAAACCGATCACTCCGGTGCTTTACCTAACATGATGGAACTTGCACCTAATGCCACTGTAGTCGTTTCCAAACGCGGTGCCGAGAGTATAGAGGGACATTACCACCGTCCATGGCACTTTCAAACTGTCCAGACAGGGCACAAAATAAATATCGGCATACATGAGCTTATATTCATCGAAGCCCCGATGCTTCACTGGCCGGACAGTATGTTTACTTACTTAACCGGGGATAGTATCCTTATGTCGAACGATGCTTTCGGTCAGCATTATGCAACTCCATTCCTTTTCAATGACCTGGCAAACCAGGATGAATTATACGCGGAAGCATTGAAATATTATGCCAATATTCTCACTCCGTTTAGCGCCGCCGTTTCTAAAAAAATAGAAGAAGTACTGGCACTCGGGTTACCGGTAAATATGATAGCTCCGAGCCATGGAGTTGTCTGGAGAAAAGATCCTTTACAAATTGTAAAGCAGTACCAGGTGTGGGCAGCTCAAAAACCCGAAAACAGCGCCGTCATTGTTTATAGTACGATGTGGAACGGGACATCTATTATGTCAGAAGCAGTTGCAGAAGGTCTTCGCAGCGAGGGTGTACCGTATAAAATCTTTCGCCTACCTGATGCAGACCGTAACGATGTTATTGCCGAGATTTTAAAAGCTAAGGCTATCATTGTCGGATCTCCTACATTTAATGGCGGGATTTTGCCCAGTATTAGCCCGCTTCTGGAGGATATAAGGGGACTTAAGTTCCGTAACAAAATCGGGGCTGCATTCGGCAGCTATGGTTGGAGTGGCGAAGCAGTTAAACTAATTGAAGAGCATCTTGTCCAGAGTAAAATTGCCAAAGCTGCTGATGGCGTCCTCGCCAAATGGCAGCCTAAACCTGACGACGTAGTAAAATGTAGGGAACTTGGTGCACAGGTAGGGCGGGCTGTCAAACAAAGTCCGCTGTAACCCCATGGTGCTTAGCCAACAGTCTCAGGAGTATATGGAGGTATAAATGAGTCTCAAGCAATATGAAGTACCTGTGGAAAAATTGGTCTGGCAATGCGATCCATCGATATTTAAATTCAAATGCACAAAAGACCTGGCTCCTTTGAGAGAGTTCATCGGGCAGGACCGGGCAATGAAAGCAATTGAATTTGGCCTGAATATGGCCAACGATGGTTATAACATTTATGTTGCCGGACTGACCGGGACGGGCAAGACCTCGATGGTGAAATCCTATATCGAACGAGTGATAAAGGAAAAGATATCACGCGGAGAAGCTTCTACTCTCCAGGACTGGTGCTATCTCTATAATTTCAAGGAATCCGATCGTCCCCTAATAGCTGAATTCCCTAAAGGTAAAGGAAAAGTATTTCAAACCCAGGTCACCAACCTGCTTTCTGCTGTGAAACAGGAACTCAGTCGGGCTTTTTCCAGCGACGAATACAAGAATGACAGACAGAAGACAATAGAGGAAAGCCAAACACGACAGCAAAGACTGTTTGAGGAGATAGCCAGCGAAGCCCGGCAACAGGGATTCGTTCTGCAAATGACCCCTAGCGGTCCGGTACTCATTCCGATGATTGAAAACAGGCCTATGACAGACCAGGAATACCTCGCATTGGACGAAGAGACCCGAAGACGAATCGAAGCAGCGCAAATCGAACTCAGAAAGAAGCTGAGAGATAACTTTGGGCAGGCTAGTAATGTTCAACAGGAGACGGGACAAAAACTCCAGAAGGCTGATAAGGACATCGGCGAATATGCAGTATCGCACCTGTTCAATCCTCTTGTCCAAGAGTATTCTACTCTGCCTAAAGTGGGGCAGTACCTTAACGACCTGAAGACATTCTCTCTGGATAATCTCAATCTTTTTAAGGGTACCGAAGAGCCTGTAAATCCCGCATTTGGCGTACCGATGAGTCAGGCAATGGGCGGGAGAAATCCATTTCTGCCTTTTGAGGTGAATGTCTTCGTCGACAACAGTGAAACCAAGAGTGTGCCCGTGATTATTGAAAGCAATCCCATATTCGGCAATATCTTCGGGAAAATCGAAAGGCGTTTTCTCTTTGGCGGTTATTTAAGCGATCATACTATGTTGAAACCAGGTGCACTCAGTCAAGCCAATGGCGGCTACCTGCTGCTTAGTGCACGCGACGTACTGTTAAACCAAGGAGTCTGGCCTGCCCTCAAACGAGCTATCCGCAACAGAGAAGTCAGAATCGAAGACCCGTTCGAGCAATTCGGGCTTATAGCCCCCCAGGCTATGAGACCGGAACCGATGCCGATTAGTGTAAAAATCATACTAACCGGCGACGCTACCCTCTACCAGATGCTGGCAACCCAGGATGAGGACTTCTGGGAGATTTTCAAGGTGAAGGCTGATTTTGACTACGAAATTGAAAGGACACAGGAAAACCTCCTTGCTTATGCCGCTTTCCTGTCCGGATGTTGTGAGGATTGTGAAACTAAACATTTTGATCCCAGCGGTGTGGCAAAGGTGGCCGAGTATTCAGCCCGGCTTGTCGGAGACCAGGAAAGATTATCGTCCAGATTCGCGCAAATAAAAGACTGGGTGGAAGAGGCCGACTACTGGGCGAAAAAGGAAAGGGCGGAATTTATATCTGCCAGCCATGTCCAAAAGGCCGTTGATGAAAAATACTTTCGCCATAATTTACCCGATGAAAAGATCCGAACCATGATCACTGAGGGTACCATTATGATTGATGTTGACGGGGCGGTGGTAGGCCAGGTTAACGGACTCAGCGTTTATACACTGGGGGATATTACCTTTGGTCGTCCGTCCAGGATTACAGCCAAGACCTTCCTCGGCCGTGGCGGTGTTATTAACATTGAGCGTGAATCTCAGCTTTCCGGACCGATTCATAACAAGGGTGTAATGATATTAAGCGGTTATCTGGGCTGGAAGTATGCCCAGGACAGCCCCTTATCGTTGTCTGCCAGTATTTGCTTCGAGCAATCATATGAAGGAGTTGAAGGAGATAGCGCTTCATCCACCGAGCTTTATTCCATCCTTTCCAGTATCTCAGGTATACCTATTAAACAAAGCATCGCCGTAACCGGTTCGGTCAACCAGAAGGGTGATATCCAGCCTATCGGCGGAGTCAACCAGAAAATAGAAGGTTTTTTCCGTGTATGCCGGGAGAAAGGCCTGACCGGGGACCAGGGAGTCCTCATTCCATATCAGAACGTCAGAAACCTGATGCTGCGGGAAGAAGTGACCGAAGCTGTCCGTGAAGGTAAATTCCATGTTTATTCCGCCCGGACTATTGATGAAGGTATCGAGATATTAACAGGTGTTCCCGCTGGTGAAAGACAGGAAGACGGCTCGTATTCCGAAGGCTCAGTTAACTATCAGGTAAGGCACCATCTCAAACAGATGGCAGAACGTCTCAAGGGTTTTTATGCCGAAGAGAAAAAGGATGGTAAATAAGATGTCGGCTGACTGATTATTCGTCTCGCATAACCATCACGTTTCCAGAGTTAGTAAAGATTAACTCCCAGCACCTTTTCGGCTGTGACAAAAGTCACAGCCGAAAGCGTTAATTGGAGGTATATTTTTTATTGATAACAAATATTGGAGGCGAATGATGGATGCAATTATTGTGAGAAGGGATCCTCATGCTCTGAGTACTACCGAACCTTCACTCTTCGAAGAAATCGATCGGTGGGCAAGAGATGTTTGGGATACCTGGACGCCGACACTTCATAGCTATCGTCGTATTGGTATTCCTATGGATGTGTACGAGACTAAGGATGGGATGGTCCTGAAGGCCGAGCTTCCCGGCTTCCATAAGGAAGAGATCGATATCATCCTTGAAAATGATATGCTGACTCTCAAAGCAGTCAGTAAAAAGGAAGAATTACCCGAGGGAAGTTCGAGCTATCTTTGCGAACGCTACTATGGTGAATATTCCCGATCTATGACATTACCGTTCCCGGTCCAAACGGAAAAGGTCTCGGCCACGTTCGAAAATGGGTTGCTAGAGCTTTCTCTTCCCAGGTGTGAAGAAGCCAAACCTAAGCACATCGAAATCAAGGTAAAGTAATAATTTCCGTTTAAAAAGGGGAGAAAGCGTGTCACTTTCTCCCCTTTTTCGTTTTTGTTAAGCCTATGTTTGGACAACTATGAATCCTACTCTATCCCGCCGGGAGGATGCCCCGGTCAAGCGGTGAACCTAATATGTGCCGTGCATTATCTTCCACACGCCGCAAGTAAACCTTGAGTTTTTCTTTTTCCTCTACCTCTAACGAGGAAAAAGTCATCTCGATAGAGATATTGGTAAGTGTCTTTAGTAGTTCCTCTCCCTCTCTGGTGATGGCAATAGTGTATCTCTTCTCACCTTTATGCCGTACCTTGGTCACCAGCTTCATAACCATCATCCGGTTAATGAGAGTCGAAATAGAGTGATGTTGCCTCATGGTAATTTCTTCTAACCACTTGGTTGAAATTGAACCTCCAGCGGAGTATAACATTTTTAAGATTGCGGATTGTTCGATAGTCAGCCCGAACTGGGCAAGTTCCAATTCACGCAATCTGGCAACCACGAACCTGGTACGATCGAGTATCGTCCAGGCTGTCTCTGTTGCTTCTCCGCGCCACCGCGAATTATTCTCCGTGGCCTTATCTAACATATCCCGGAAAATGTATTCCATGAACGGAACACGCAACAAGCTACGTGATTTCTTTTGTAGAATCCTTAATATGCGTAATAGCTCTTTGTTTTCCTCTGCTGAAAGGCATGAAAAGACATCTTTTATAGATGTCTCAGTTATCTTTTCAAGTAAAGCGAATCCTTTCGGAGTAAGAGTAAACGTATGCCGCTTTTCTGCACCCTGTCGTTTCTTACTTATCAAGCCCATTTTAATCATGCGGTTGATTAGTGTGGATATTGAATGAGGCTGGCGCATGGTAAGATACTCCAATATCCCTGCTGTAGTCGAGCCGCCACGTGAAGCGAATATCTTGAGGATGGCTGACCGTTCTATGGTCAAACCGAATTGGGATAATTCTAGTTCTCGCAATCTTGTAATCGCAAACCTGGTGCTGTCAAGCAACGTCCAGAGCGGCTCGTCTCCATATAAACTCACCTTAAATCCACTCCGGACAGTATTTTTCGTCTCAGAAGTGTCGTTTCCGGTACTCTGCGATATTATCACAGAGATATTGTAACATCGGCGCAAGTTATGTTCAATGGTCGTACCTGATATCGATATTGACACTACTATATATTCATGTTAAACTGCACGGCAATAAAAATGGAGGAGTGATATGAAAGGTAAGACTTTGAGTTCTATTCTACTTACTCTATTCTTGATACTGGCATTACTTGTTTCCTGTAATGAACCAGGTAAAACCACAACTTCACAACCAACTCAGACTACTACAACCGCTATAACGAAGACAACCACCACTGCAACCGCCAGTGATGTTCCTCAATACGGCGGTACATACACCGTAGCTTCGCTTATGCCCGTTATGCAATTTGATGAGGCCTTCGGACCGATGTCACACTCCTTCGCTGGCTTTACACATCAAGAGTTGTTCATGGGCGATTGGGCGAAAGGTCCGGCCGGAACTAAAGAGGCTGATTGGACCTATTCCGGCAACAACCGTTACGACCTCAAAATCGGCGCAGTTGCTGAAAGTCTGGAAGTCCCGGAACCAGGCCACATGATTTTTAAGATACGTAAGGGAATAAAATTTGGACTAAATCCTGAGATGGAAGCCAGCCGGCTGGTGAATGGCAGAGAATTAACTGCCCAGGATTGTGTATATACCTTCCAGCGGCAATTCACCTCTCCCAGAGCTTATCTGGCTTTTGCCTATAGCAACGTTGGCAAGAACGCAGTTTTCTCTGCTCCTGACGATTATACATTTGATGTTAAGGTCTCCGTAGATGCTTTTGCCGATGCTTTCTCCATTATTCCCGATATGGCTGACATCATCGCTCCTGAACTGGTGGAAAAATACGGCAACCTGCTTGACTGGAAGTCCTGTGTCGGTACCGGACCGTTCGTAGTGACCGACTTCGTTGACGGCAGCTCAGCCTCCTTTGTACGCAATGACAAGTTCTGGATGAAAGACCCGGTCGGTCCCGGCAAGGGGAATCAGTTGCCATATATCGATGGTGTCAAAATGCTCATCATCGCCGATACCTCGACCCGGCAGTCAGCTATAAGAACAGGCAAGCTCGATCAGTTCGGCATCTTTGCTACTTTCGAAGACTGCAAGGCTGTCACGGACAGCGCTCCGGAGTTACAGGTAAAACGCTATCTCGAGCATTCCTCCACATCTATAGGTATGAGAGTTTATGATGAGAATTTACCCTTCCATGACAAGAACGTGCGCCGGGCGCTGATGATGGCTACTGACTTTGAGACCATGAAGAATGATATGTTCAACGGCGACGCCGAAATCTTTACCTGGCCGTTCGCTCCGGTCAGAGAGTATGCCGATATCTTCACTCCTCTCGACCAGATGCCGGAGTCGGTACAAGAACTGTATAAATACAACCCTGAGAAAGCTAAACAACTTCTCACCGATGCCGGTTATCCGAACGGTTTCAAGACCAAGGTACTGTGCAGCGCCGGTGACTCCGCCGGGCTAGACAAACTGGAGACGGTAAAGGCGATGTGGGCTGAGGTCGGTATCGACCTGGAACTTCAGCTCAAGGAAGCCGGCGTTTACAACTCTATTTGGCAGTCTATGAAGTACGACGAGATGATCCACTGCGGTGGCGCCAGCGTCGCCGCATACTTCCGGTGTATCGCCTATGACACCGGCTCATATTGGAATGGCAGCCAGGTGAATGATGATTATGTACACCAGGAAAAAGCCAAGATATATGCCGCCTTCAACACCCTGGACTGGAAGACGATCAACTCAATACACGCTGAATTACTCAAATACGTGCTCGACCAAGCATGGGTAATTCCTATGCCGCTATCGTACTCCTATGTAGTCTGGTGGCCCTGGGTTAAAAACTATCACGGTGAAATGGCTGTCAGTTGGGCCGGAGGTCCGGGTGCAGCCGGATTCATATGGATCGACAAGGATATGAAAGCGAGAATGACCGGCAGGAAATAAGAATTAAGACATAATCCGGCCAGAAATCGGTTTTCTTCTCTTTCCTCCCAATTCGTCGAGGGCCCGGGATGGTAACCGCAGTACCGTCCCGGGCCCTTGTATTTTCTTTAGGACATGTCTCTTACTTCAGCGCACGGACAAAGTACTTGAGCATAATCCGGGTGTCATCCACCGTATCGATGTGAAAGTACCCGGACAAGGCGACTTCGAACTTGTTTCGGAAGTGAAGGTAGTTCGGCCTTCCCAGGAACTTCTCAAGGCGACTCATATCACGAGCAAACGGATGGGCCCGGTTGGGTATATCCAGTACTGCACAGCCATCAGTCTTGAGGACTCTGTTCAATTCCCGCAGTGACTCCCTGATATATGACAAAGAACAATATTCCAGTACGCCTATAACGGCAGCGATATCAAAGAAATTTTCTTTAAACGGTATTCGAGATAACTCGGCAACCTGTAAACCGCCGATGGTTATTTTATTTAACGAAGTAAACATCTTCATTGCTTCAATCAGGACGGGGCTGATGTCGATACCGTAGTAGGTCGAAGGCCAGTGGTCGAGTCGGTAATTGACCAGGTTGGCCGAGCATCCGGCATCGAGAAATTTCATGCCAGGCACGGGCTTAAGATAATCTCGAATGTCCGCTGCCGCGCTGTTGACGGAACTCTCCCCGGAGGAAAATGACTTGAAGAAGGCAGTTTCCTTCAACTCTTGAGGAATGTTAAGTAGCGGGTCGATACCTTTTCTATACTGCTCGACCGTCAGGTCGTAAGCTTCTCTGACTTGCCGTAGGTGCTTATCCATCGTATTTACACTTTACCAAGGTTTGTTTATTGTTTCAAAATCATTTTTAGTCCGATAACAATCAGGCGTGGAAGCTATCATTTCAGACACGTCTGTTTTCCAACATCAAACAGGAAACAAACTCTCTTGAGTTTTACAACTCGAGGAAATTCGATTACGTATCAAGTACGGGACAACATCCGAAATCCTTCGACAAACTCAGGACAGGTACGAGATATATTCAAAAACTATGATCATTTACCTCACCCCATAGCCCCTGCCGATTCGATCTCCAGTTTGACTGATCTGCCTCATGCGGCATCCCGTATTTATCCGGACTCTCCGTACACGTAGAGTGGGAATAGAGCCAAAGGTAATACGTGTTATGCGAGTATAATAGAACAGATGTTCTGGATTTGTCAAGTCGGAGATTTTGTCAAAAGTTTCAGCGGACAGCTTTACTGGTGCAATTAATGGTTAAGTTTGAATTTTGGTACCTATGTTGCCGCCGATGACTGGCAATATGTCATTTATTCTTTCGGGTAGAATCGATCCTAATCTCCCTCCCGTCCCTCCTGTCCTTAACAAGGACCAGGAGGGACGGCGCAGCGCGGGCAAAGCCAGATTACATTTCAAGCGGATTAGGCTTCCTTACACATCAATATTTTTGGTATGAAGATTTTCTGACAGCCAGCTGAAGAAATTGTCAGTGTGATCGGTTAAATTACATGGGATGACAGTAAAGCAGAAGCTTTATAGCTACTAGCAAATAGCTAACTGATTACAGCTAACCCCAGACAGCGGACAACGGGGGTGGAGTGAATAATGAGATAAGAGATATGAAGGGGGGAAAGGGGTCAACGAACAAGGCTGGCAGATCTCGGATCTGCCACTACGGTAGAGGTTGAGAAATTACTTTTGCCAGTATATTAGCATTCCCCTATAATGGACTGCAATGAAAGTAGTATCGATAGTAGGGATGCCGGGTGCCGGGAAATCAGAGGTAGCACGAATCTTTGCAGAGAAAGGGTATACACGTATCCGCTTCGGCGAGCTGACCGACCGGGAGGTGAGGAGGCGGGGCCTGGAATTGAATGAGAGGAACGAGCGTGAAGTGCGGGAATCGCTACGTCAGGAACATGGAATGGCAGCTTATGCCAAGTTGAATCTCCCCGCCATCGACATAGCCCTGACCAAAGGAAACGTGGTCATCGACGGCCTTTATTCATGGGAAGAGTACCTTGTAATCAAAGAGAAGTACGGCAACAACTTCCGGGTAGTGGCGGTGTGGTCGTCGCCCTATACCAGACACAAGCGGCGGAGCCAACGCCGGGAAAGGCCGTTGTCCGAAGAGGAAGCAACGAGCCGGGACAGGGCAGAGATAGAGAAGGTGAACAAGGGCGGCCCCATTGCCATGGCTGATTTTACTTTAACAAATGAATCGTCATTGGATAGCCTGAGACAGGAAACGGAGAAGGTCATCAAGAGTTTGAGATGAGGGTAGGGTGGTGGGCTTCGGGAATAGGGGTACTCAGCCTAACCTACAAAAAAATGCGAAGCTCGAAACAAATTCGAAAATATAAATTAAAATTATCAAACACGGGCGACCTCAAGGGTCGCTCCTACAGAATGAGAAAATGAGGGAAAATGGTGATAAGTAGAGGTAAAATGGACAAACCGGACCGTCGTGTGACATGGGATGAATATTTCCTAAAGATCGCGGCTGTGGTGGCGGAGAGGTCGACATGCCTGCGTCATCACATGGGCGCTATCGCTGTCAGGGATAAGCATATTTTGACAACAGGCTATAATGGGGCGGCGGCGGGGCTTAAAAGTTGTCTGGAGCTTGGCTGCCTGCGGGACGAACAAGGGATACCTTCCGGTGAAAGGCACGAAATATGCCGTGCCATTCATGCCGAGCAGAA
>Ga0113563_10002598_pt1 | contig 10964 bp, 11 predicted proteins | sample Mud3Dept3metaG_FD_80117 | JGI IMG/M metagenome (GOLD analysis project Ga0113563, IMG submission 80117) | Freshwater wetland microbial communities from Ohio, USA, analyzing the effect of biotic and abiotic controls - Mud 3 Core 4 Depth 3... | ecosystem: Environmental > Aquatic > Freshwater >...
CGTAAACGGCGTTCCCATCTTGCTCCCCGATCTCCATTTCGTGCGACCAGGTGTGCTCATACGGGATGTAAACCGCCCTGCCGCCAATCGCCAGCACGGGCAAAATGTCCGAGCGGATGGAGTTGCCAACCATCAATATCCGGCTTGGGTCGAGACTGTATTTGCGCAGGAGCAGGCGGTATGTCTCTGGCGATTTGTCGCCGATGATCTCCACGTAGCGGAAGTACTTGACCAGGCCGGTGCGCTGGATCTTGCGCTCTTGCTCGAACTGGTCGCCCTTGGTAATCAGCATCAGGTCATACCGCTCCGCCAGCCTGGCCAGGGTGGCCTCGCTATGCTCGAACAGCTCGACCCGGGCTTCCAGCATATCCTTGATGATCTGAATAATTTGGGCGATCTCGCTGCCGCTCGCCTGCCCACTTGAGACTGTTATGGCCGCCTCGATCATCGACAGGGCGAAGCTCTTAATGCCATAGCCATAGATGCCGACGTTATGCCGCTCGATGGCATCCAGCGTCTGGTTAGCCTGTTCCTCGTCCTGGTAGTGGGAAAAGATGGCGAGAAATTGCTCAGTAGCCCGCCGGTAAAAGCCCTCGTTCTCCCAAAGCGTATCGTCAGCGTCGAAAGCGATAATGTCGAATTTCATCTCAGCCACCCGTAGAACAACCCCAACCCTGCGCCACCCAAAATCAGCCAGGTGGAGTTGACCCGAAAGCGAAAAATAAGCATGAAAGCAACCAGCGCCAGCAGGACTGTGACCAGGTCGATCAGGGCGCTGCGCCCGATCTGCACGGTGACCCCCGCCATCAGCCCCAGCGCCGCTGCGTTCACCCCGTCCAGCAGGCTGCTCGCCCAGGGCGAATTGCGCAGGCGCGGAATCCAGGGGTTGGTCACCGCGACCAGGATGAACGCTGGCAGGAAAATGCCCACCGTCGCCACCACCGCCGCCTGCGGTCCTCCCAGGATATAGCCGATGAAGGTCGCTGTGGTGAACAATGGCCCAGGCGTCACCTGACCAACGGCGATGGCGTCAATCAACTGCTGTTCGGTCAGCCATCCCAGCTTCTCAACGAAGTCGGCGTGCACGAAGGCCAGCAGAACGTACCCGCTGCCGTAAAGCACCGTTCCAATTTTCAGGAAGGTCAGGAACAGCACGGGCAGGCTGAAGGGGGTAGCCGTCACCGCCAGCAGACTTAACCCAGCCAGCGGAGCAAATGCAGCCAGGCGCCCGGCTTCGCGCAGCCGCCGCCAGTTTTCCACTGCCATCACCAGCAGCGCCCCACCAAAGAGCAAGATGATCTCGTTGACCGCCAGGAAATACAAGCCAAAAACGGCCAGCCCAACAGCCGCGGTGAGCGCGCTATGGATCGCCTTGCGCCCCAAATCCCATAGTGCATAGGCGATAATCGCCACCACCACCGGCTGGATGCCATACATCAGCCAGCTTGCCTGGGGGGTGGTTCCATACCGCACATATGCCCAGGACAACCCCATGACGATCAACATGGCGGGCAGGATAAAACACATCCCGCCAACGATCAGCCCAGGCCAGCCGGCGCGCAAATAACCGATATGGATCGCCATCTCGGTCGAATTGGGGCCTGGGATCAGGTTAGTCGCTCCCATCAGATCGAGAAACTGCCCCTCGCTCAGCCACCTGCGGCGTTTGACCACCTCATCATGCATCATGGCGACATGCGCTGCTGGGCCGCCAAAGCCAATGATGCCGATTCTCAGGAAAAGGCTAGCGACTTCCGACAAGCGCCGCCGGATGGAGGATTGGGCATCCGTATCCATTGCGGGCGATTATACGCCATTTCCCGCCGCGGATCTTCAGTCCACGCAGGTGGACTTTGTGACCTCCGTAGGCGCGATTTCAATCGCCGCTTCCATTGCAGCGCTCCTCAACCCCCCTTCAATTGTCCAGCATATGGCAATACTACAGCGCGAGGCGCCCCTTTTCCAGATCGTCGACTCCCAGCACCAGCTCACCTTTACCGATGGTATAGCCCAGGTCGATGTTGACCCCGGCGTTCGCCAGGCGGCGGGCAAGCTTGCCCAGCTCGCCCGGCTTATCGGCGATATTCGTTACCAACACCGGGCGCTCGGCACTCACCTTAAATCCGGTCGCTTGCAAAGCACGGCGGGCAGCCTCCGCATCCTCCACCAGGATATGGATGACGCCCTCGTTCCCGACAGCAAAGCCGCAACATCCTTCGATGTTGACGCCTGCCTTACCCAGCGCTTCGCCCATCTCAGCCAGGGTGCCGGGGCGGTCGGGCATGATGACAGTCAGATCGGTTTTCATAGTTGCCTCCTTTGGTGATGAAAAGAATTTTACTGCATTTTTCTAGACTATTCTCACCCTTTTTCATGTTAAAATAGGCGGATATTTTTATCCCCTCTCTTTTGTCTTAATTTGGAGGTTCGCTGATGAATCGAGAGTACCACCGATGGTATAGCCCGTCGCTTGGACGTGACATGGAGTTGCTGATTTTCGGGCATAGTGGAGCGCGTGTCCTGGTTTTCCCCACTTCCCGTGGTAAGTTCCACGAATGGGAGGACTTCGGCATGATCGCCGCCCTGACTGATCAGCTGGAGAATGGCGATCTGCAGATTTATTGCTTGGATAGCGTCGACGCCGAGAGCTGGTACGCCTGGCATAAGCCTCCCTCCGAGCGCGCCTGGCGGCACGTCCAGTACGAAAACTACCTCTTGAACGAGGTCTTACCGCTATCTACCCAGAAGAATTCTCAGCCTTTTTTGATTGTAACCGGGGCCAGTTTCGGGGCCTACCACGCCATGAACTTCGCCTTGCGCCACCCGGACATCACCAACCGCGTGATCGCCATGAGTGGCATGTATGACATCGAGCGCTGGTTAGGAGATTATCGCGACGACAATGTCTATTCCAACTGCCCTTGCCTCTACATGCCAAACGAGCAAGATGAGGGACGGCTGAAGCTGATCAGACAGATAGATATCATCTTAGCCGTCGGCGCTGAAGACCCCAATATCGCCAACAATCGCTGGTTTTCCGATGTGTTGTGGAGCAAAAACATCTGGCATGCGTCCCGTGTCTGGGACGGCTGGGCGCATGACTGGCCCTGGTGGCAGCAGATGATTCGCCTCTACATCAGCGGTCACGACTGAAATCTTTTTAATCTTTGCACACCTTGCACCTTAGCGAGAGATCATATAAGAAGAATCTTTGCGCACCTTGCGCCTTAGCGAGAGATCAATCAACAGGAGGAGAAATGCTCAAAATCGGAGTCATCGTCGGTAGAGAATGGTCCTGGCCGCCAGCCTTCATCGAAGAGGTCAACCGCCGCGACGAAGGTGTGATCGCTGAATACGCTAAACTTGGCGGCACGCGCATGAATGAACCCAACCCTTATGCCGTGCTGGTCGACCGCATCTCCCACGAGGTGCCCTACTACCGCTCATATCTCAAGAACGCTGTCTTGCAGGGCAGTTATGTGGTTAATAACCCCTTCATGTGGACCGCGGACGACAAGTTCTTTGAGGCCAGTTTGGCCACCCGATTGGGAGTCGCCAGTCCCAAAACGGTGGCGCTGCCCAACAAAGACTATGTGCCAGGCATTGTGCTGACTGAGAGCCTGCGCAACCTCAAGTTCCCCGTGGATTGGGATGAAATTGTCGATTACCTGGGTGGTTTCCCGATTATCCTCAAGGATGCCCATGGTGGCGGCTGGAAGAACGTCAGCAAGGTACACTCGCTGGAAGAGCTGTGGGCTCGCTACGACGAGAGCGGCCTGCTGACCATGATCGCCCAGGAGTGTATCGATTGGGACGGCGACCAGTACGCCCGCGTCATGTGCCTGGGGCAATCCGAAGTCCTGGTGCGCAAGTATGACCCCGACCAGCGCCGCTATCTGCCAGCCGATTTCCCCCCTGTCTTGATGCAGCGCATTGAGGCTGATTCGCTAAAATTAAACCAGGCCCTCGGCTACGACATGAACACCGTGGAATGGGCGGTGCGCGACGGCGTGCCGTATGCCATCGACTTCATGAACCCCGCGCCTGATATGGACATCAACTCCACCGGCTACGACTATCATCGCTGGTGCGTCGAGCACATGGCCGACCTTTGCATCCGCCTGGCCAAACAGCCGTCGGCACAGGCCAGCCAGCCAGGCTGGGCCAGGTTCTTCGGAGGCCAGGCATAGCCATGGATGAGCTGCGTGAGATGATCGATTTCTATCATTCCCTGCTCGATGATGAGCAGGGGATGGTCACCCAGAGCCAGCTAACCCACCAGCTCCATCACCGCCAGTTGTTCTTCGGCGAGCGCCCGCTGACCACCGTGCTGCGCCCACGCTTTCTGACCACCGCCCAGTACCACCTGGTGCAAAACGCCATCCAACGCCTGATGCCGGCTTTCCAAAAGGCTTACCAGGCAGCCATGGCAAACCCGCTCTTCCGGGAGCAATTCCACCTGACGGAGTGGGAAGAAGAGCTCATCCAGTTCGATCCAGGCTATCGCGCCCCAAGCCCGACGGCGCGCATGGACACCTTCTTCAGCGGCAGCCCCTTATCTCCCGCGCAGCCAGAAGCCGGGTTCAGCCTGCACTTCGCCGAGTACAACGCCGAAACTCCAGCTGCCGCCGCTTACAACGATGCCCTCTCTGAAGTCTTCCTGGGGCTGCCGGTGATGGGCGCCTTCCAGCGCCGCTACGAAGTGCGTCCGCTGCCGGGCCGCCACCACGTACTGCACGCCTTGCTCGACGCCTACCACCAGTGGGGAGGCCGCCAGCGACCCACCATCGCCATCCTTGACTGGCGCGAAGTGCCCACCTACAGCGAGTTCATGCTGTTTCAGGAATATTTCACTTCCCAGGGCTACGAATGTATCATCGCTGACCCGCGCCAGTTCGAATACCGCCACGGGCAGCTGCTGGCGGATGGCATCACCCCTGTCCAGCTGATCTACAAGCGCGTTTTGCTCAGCGAGCTGGTCACCCGCGAAGGCCTCGACCACCCGGTTATCCGCGCCGTGCGCGACGGTGTCGCCTGTATGGTCAACCCCTTCCGATGCAAGCTGTTGCATAAGAAAGCCAGCCTGGCGGTGCTCAGCGACGAGATGAACGCCGGGCTGTTCACCCCCCAGGAGTGCCTGGACATCGCCCGCTTCATCCCCTGGACGCGCAACGTCAGCCAGCGCAAGACCGACCTCCAGGGACAGCAGATCGACCTGTTGCCCTGGCTCAGCGACCATAAGGACGAATTTGTGCTCAAACCCAACGACGAGTATGGCGGCAAGGGTATCTTACTCGGCTGGGAGACCTCCCAGGAGCAATGGGACGCCACCCTGCAGCTCGCCCTGAGCGAGCCATACATCGTCCAGCAGCGCATCCCCCTCCCCAGCGAACCTTATCCAAGCCTGGTCGAAGACCACGTGCAAATCTTTGATCGCCTGATCGACACCAATCCATACCTGTGGAACGGAGAGTATGTCTATGGCTGCCTGACGCGCCTGTCCACGGTGGAGCTGCTTAACGTCACCGCCGGCGGCGGATCGGTGGTGCCCACATTCGTCGTCGAGAAGAGGAGCTAAACCATGCCCACCCCAACCTTCACCATAGGGATCGAAGAAGAATACCAGATCATCGACCCAAAAACGCGCGAGCTAAAATCCTACATCACTGAGATGCTCGAAGAAGGCAAGCTCATCCTGCGCGAGCAGATCAAAGCCGAGCTGCACCAATCGATGGTTGAGGTGGGCACAAGCATTTGCCGTACGCCAGCCGAAGCGCGCCAGGAGCTGGTGAGCCTGCGCAAAAGCATCATGCAACTGGCAGCAAAAAAAGGTTTGAAGATCGCTGCGGCTGGCTCGCACCCCTTCTCCTCCTGGGTTGACCAGGAGATCACTCCCTTCGAGCGCTACGAGGGGGTTAAGCAAGATATGCAAATCCTGGCGCAGCAGCTGCTCATCTTCGGCACCCACGTCCACATCGGTGTCGAAGACCCCGACTTCTTGATCGACGCCATGAACGTTGCGCGTTACATGCTGCCACACGTGCTCTGTCTTTCTACCTCCTCTCCGTTCTGGGTGGGGCACAATACCGGATTGAAATCCTACCGCAGCGTCATCTTCCGCAACTTCCCGCGCACCGGCATCCCGCCTCATTTCAGCTCCTACTCCGACTTCCACAGCTACGTCGACACGCTGGTGAAGACGCGCTGCATTCCGGACGGCAGCAAGGTGTGGTTCGATGCGCGCCCCAACCATAACTACCCCACCCTGGAGTTCCGCATCTGTGACATCTGCACCCGCGTCGACGAAGCGATTTGCATTGCAGCCATCTTCCAGGCGCTGGTCTTCAAGCTGTGGAAGCTGCGCCGCGACAACATGACCTTTCGCCATTATCCAGCCGCCATGATCGAAGAGAATAAATGGCGCGCCATGCGCTATGGCCTGGACGGCAAGCTGATTGACTTCGGCAAGCAGGAGGAGATGCCCGCCCGCCACCTGATCAGTGAGATGATCGAATGGTTCCTGGCGGATGTCATCGACGAGTTTGGCGGTCGCCAGGACATCGAATATGCTTTCCAGATCATGACAGACGGGACGAGCGCCGACCGCCAGCTCGCCACCTACCAGCGTACCGGTAGCCTGAAGGCCGTGGTCGACCAGCTCATCTCCGAGACCGCCGAAGGCGTAATTTAATTTTATCCGGAGGATTATTACCATGCCCGAAACCCGCCCCTTGACCCTCTTGTGCCTGGCCAGCAACTTCAAAGGCTCGGCCTTCTTACAGGCAGCTAAACAGGCTGGCTGTAAGGTGCTGTTGATCGCCAGAGACGATACTGCTGAGGAGGACTGGCCGCGCGACAGCCTGGATGACATCTTCTATATGCCCAGCCTGCTAAAACGCCCGGACATCCTCTACGCGGTCAGCTACCTGGCGCGCAGCCAGGCCATCGACCAGGTCATCGCCCTGGACGACTTTGACGTGGTCACCGCCGGCGCACTGCGCGACCACCTGATGCTGCCCGGTCATAGCGAATCGCAAGCCCGCCACTTCCGCGACAAGCTGGCCATGCGGGCACTGGCCAGGCAGGCCGGTGTGCCAATCCCGGATTTCACCCCGGTATTCAACTATGAAAACCTGCGCCAGTTCATGGAAAGGGTGCCCGGACCCTGGCTGTTGAAACCCCGCTCCGAGGCCAGCGCTATGGGCATCCACACCATCAACCACCCGGACGAGATCTGGCCGGTGTTGGAAGGCCTGGGCGACGAGCAATCCTTTTTCCTCCTGGAGCGTTTCCTCCCTGGCGACGTATTTCATATCGACGGGCTGGTGGTGGACGGTCAGGTGGTATTCGCCGATGCGCACCGCTACGGGCGCCCGCCGATGAGCGTTTACCAGGGCGGGGGCGTTTTTTACACCCGCACCCTCGAGAGAGAATCTGCCGAGTGGAAATCCCTGATGGCGCTGAACAAGCGTGTGCTGAAAGCCCTGGGCGCCTTACGGGGCGCCTTCCACGCCGAATATATCCGCCTGCAAACCGACGGCAAGTTTTACTTCCTGGAGTGCGCCTCGCGCGTGGGGGGCGCCAACATCGCCGAAGCCATCCAGTACGCCAGCGGTCCCAACCTGTGGGCGGAGTGGGCGAAGATCGAAGCCGCCTATTTGCGCGGCCAGCCTTACGAGCTTCCTCCCACCCGCCAGCATTACGCCGGTGTGATCAACTGCCTGGCTCGCCAGGAATACCCCGATCTCTCTACCTACCAGGATCCCGAAGTGGTCTGGCGCCCGGTGAAGAAGCACCACGCCGGCGTGGTTATGGTCTCCCCCGACTCGCAACGCCTGCAATTCCTGCTGGAAGATTACAGCCGCCGCTTTTCAGAAGACTTCCTGGCAGTGTTGCCTCCAAAGGAGAAATGGGGCTAATGTATCGTGTGATATAATCCCCAGAGTTTTCGCCTTCCTTCTACAGGCAATGTGTACTGGTCTATCCTACAGTCAACGAAAGGATTATTGAATAAAGTGAACAGACAGATTACACAATGGATTTTCCGCGGTTCACTTATTCTGCTGATGACGTTGGTCGCGGCATGCAACTCGAAGGGGGTGGATGAACAAGTTGAGATGACACTCACTGCGATTTATGATCTCCAACCCACCAGCACGAACACTGCGACTCCGTCGCCAACCGCTACGTTAACCTTAACGCCGATACCATCTCTGATCCCCACACAGTTACCTCCGCCACCTGTTACTGATACGCCACCTTTTACTGAGACACCAGCTATTACTGAAGCCCCTCAGCCTTCCTGTTTGGGTCTGCTCACACCTGAGAACGGGGCAACTTTACAATCGACTGGTAAACAAACTTTCGAGTGGGAGCCGCTTTCTGAAGCCTCAAATTACCTTTTAGAGATCAATCCACCACCTTACCATAACAAACAAACCTTTGAGAGCAAGGAAACCAGCCTATACCGTTGGTTGGATACCATTCCATGGGCTGGTGACTATTCCTGGCAGGTATCTGCACTGAATGCCAAGGGGAAAGTCATTTGTGTCAGTGAACCTTTTACTTTCACCAAACCGGAGTTTGTCCCCACAAAGACGCCCAGAAATGAGCCTGCGTTTCCACCAACTTGCACCCCGTAATGATGCCACCCAAGGAGATTATGTAGTAGATTATGTAGGTTGGGTTGAGGTACGAAACCCAACAATATTAGTCGTTATTGTTGGGTCCCACAGGGATCTTTGATTTCACCCCCTCGCAAAAAAACGCTCGGGGCAAACGTTCAACCCAACCTACAAGATGTATCTAAGGAGAATTGGCTTACTCCCCAATGATCTTCACCAACACCCGTTTGCGCCGCCCGCCGTCGAACTCGCCGTAGAATATCTGCTCCCACGGGCCAAAATCCAGGCGACCGTTGGTGATGGCGACCACCACCTCCCTGCCCATCACCTGGCGTTTCATATGCGCGTCGGCATTGTCTTCGCCGGTGCGATTGTGGCGGTATTGGCTAACCGGCTCGTGCGGCGCCAGCTTCTCCAGCCATCCTTCGTAATCCTGGTGCAGGCCAGATTCATCGTCGTTGATGAACACCGAAGCGGTGATATGCATCGAGTTGATCAGCGCCAGCCCTTCACGGATGCCGCTCTCACGCAGGCAAGCATCCACCTGACCGGTAATGTTGACGAACCCACGTCTACCGGGGATATTGAACCACAGCTCCTTGCGGAATGTTTTCATGATTGTAAATCCCTGATCCCCTGGGACGCTCACCTGCATCCCTGATTGATTTGATTGGACGGGTGTCCTCCTACCTTGACAGTGATAGCTTGGGTCGATTGGTTACATCGACGCCATACTACGAGCGGCTAACTCCATCATCTTCCGACTTAAGTCTTTAGGGCTGAATTCGACCATCTCACAATCTTCTTCCATCACCGGGAGGTGGCCCGGTTCTAAATAATAGGCTTCCCCTGCCGTGATAACTTCTTCGTGGTCGGCATATTTCACCCGCATTCTCCCCTTCAACAAGTAGCCCCAATGGGGACACTCGCAACCGTGGGGCAACCCTTTGAATAAGTGGGTGGAGTCAAATCCTGCTGGAAAACCCCAAAACCCCCCATCCATGTCTCCCCATTCGATTTGACGGCTATAGTAAGAGCCTGACTGAAACACTAGGGGGATATCCTCTCTTTTACCATGCATGGTTATTTCTCCTTACATCTGATGTTGGCTCTAAATGAGGTGTACAAAAAACTGGTGACCACCGTCTGGGTGAACATGTTATCTCTTATTCTGATAGGCAATCCTCCTTCGAGGCACCTGTTTCAACGGCCAAATGTCATGTGACACAGCAGGAACCTGATCATCTGTAAAGTTGCAGTAACTCTATTAATTGGTGAACAATTTTTAGGCCCAGATCTCACAGGTCTAAAAGACCTGTGAGATCTGCAAACACTAGATTGAATATAAAATATTCAATCTGAGAAATCAATTTGTAAATCTTGCAGATCAATGACTGCCCCTGCTTTCATCAAGAAATCCATTCCAAGAATACCATTTATTTCAAAACCATAATCCATACCCCCAATTTCGACCGCAAAATCTGGGAGGCGCCGATCACCTACTTGAAGGTAATCCAACTTGCGCGTAAAAACCACTTCACTTCCCCCAACACCGCGTATTGTAAATAGTAAATCATCAGGCAATGGAAAGATATTTATCGAGGCAACAAGATCGGCTACTAGAATTGTCGTGGCTGAACCTGTATCAACCAATACAGCTTGGATTTCTTCGGCTTGGCCTTGATATGCCAATTTCACTGAAACATAGGGTAGATTATCTCTCAACAATAGCTGCATGGCTTCTCCGAATGCCAAGCCATTGTTGTTCATGAATATCGAGCGTTTCCCTGCTGGTGTGAACAAAATAGAACTCCCGCTCTGGGTGTTCACGATGCAAACGGCGATAGCTTTGAAATGCCCCATCACCGTTTGAACATTGTTCAACAACAGCCAATTTATCCAATTTTCTCAAATTGTCCTGTGTTGTATGCGCTTCCAACGCCTCGATGATCAGCCATTGGTCGGGATATGCACGGCGAATTTCAAGCCAATCCATTCTATTCTCCTCATGCTCCACTCGATATTATAATCTCAACCCTCATTTTACGATTGCACCTTCTTAACCAACATTCTCAATCCATCCGTGTTCATCCGTTAAATCCGTGTCCTATTAATAAATCCCCTCTCCCCGCTCTTTCGGTAGCAGGAAGAGGGGTAAATAGTAAGGGTTAAGGTTTACTTGAACTTGAAATACGCCAGGTGCTGCGTGCCGTCGTTCAGCTTCACCACCAGCGCCCGGCAGGTGCCCTTCCAGGCTTTCACCGTCTTCCAGACATAGATATATTGGTCTTTCAGCGGGTCATAGGTCAGGCCACTCTTGCCGGCTGGTGAGGTCGGCTC
>Ga0113563_10002599_pt1 | contig 10962 bp, 10 predicted proteins | sample Mud3Dept3metaG_FD_80117 | JGI IMG/M metagenome (GOLD analysis project Ga0113563, IMG submission 80117) | Freshwater wetland microbial communities from Ohio, USA, analyzing the effect of biotic and abiotic controls - Mud 3 Core 4 Depth 3... | ecosystem: Environmental > Aquatic > Freshwater >...
AAGATCTCTCTCACCGAGTGGGACACGCCGATGGGTATCGATGGTGTAAAAGGTTCCTTCGACCTTAACCCCCCCCGCGAGAGTTTTGCCGTTCACCTCTGCGACGATCCCGTGGCCCGGCTTTACATCAGCTGTGCTGGTCACTCGAACGAACGCTCCCATTGCCTATCCTGCCATTTCGTCTGTCAGTTATGTTTTCGCAAACGGGTTCTTAATCTTGCTCAGCAGGCTTTCGATCGGCGGAACTCCTTTTGCGGCGCCGTTCACTCCCGTAATAATTTTCTGTGCGATCTCCCGGAACGCCGCCGATTGCGGAGACGCCGGATCGGCCACGACAATCGGGTTGCCTGAGTCACCGCCGTCGCGAATCGCCGGATCGATCGGCACGCGACCGAGGAACGGGATCCCGAGTGTGGCGGCGGCCCGCTCCCCTCCCCCATGCGAAAATATTTCGGTCCGTTCACCGCAATGGCCGCAGAGAAAGTAGCTCATGTTCTCCACAATACCAAGAAGCGGCACATTCACCTTTTTGAACATCATCATGCCTTTGCGGACATCGTGTAGGGCGACTTCTTGTGGAGTTGTGACGGTGACGGCCCCGGTCAGCGGGACCAACTGGGTAAGAGTGAGCTGTGCGTCTCCGGTGCCGGGCGGCAGATCGATCAGCAAGTAATCCAGTTCGCCCCACAACACATCTCGAAAGAGTTGTTGAATGGCAGTATGGACCATCGGCCCTCGCCAAACCACAGCGGTGTCTTCCGGGACAAAAAATCCCATGGAAATGAGTTTGACGCCGTGACTTTCGGCTGGAACGATCTTGCCGTCTTTCTGTTCCGGGGGCGTGCTCACGCCCATCATCATGGGAATGTTCGGGCCGTATATATCCGCATCGAGCAGACCGACCCTAGCGCCGGTTAAGGCAATGGCCACGGCAAGATTGACGGAGACCGTAGATTTGCCGACTCCGCCTTTTCCGCTGCTGACGGCGATAACGTATTTGACGCCGGGAATGAGGTTGTCTTTCCCGTGACCAGTCTGGGGTCCAGCGGGTTGTTCATCAGCCATGAAGTGCTCCTCCTCTACGTACACAGTCGAAATAAGACTGGCCCTCAGGCCAGCCACTCCATCATAAGCGAAGGACAGGGAGAAAGAAAATGGGGCTATTGTGCTATGGGCGATTGCGCAATGGGGGAATGCACAGCAGGAAAACGCAATAGTCCATCGGGAGAGTAGGTCGCGACGTGATTACCCGACGGTGGGGTCGTTGCGGCGAAGATTGCTTGCAAGCCCGATCAGTGAGAGCGTGTAAATGATCCACTTCGAAGGGTCGAAATTGTACCACTGCGGCCCGTTGCGATAATCGCGCGCGTACGTGTGGTGAAAATTGTGATACCCCTCGCCAAAACTGACGAAGGAGACCAGCCAGCTATCGCGGCTGCTGTCTTTTTTGCTGTAGGGCTGTGCCCCCACCATGTGACAGAGTGAATTGATCGTGAAGGTGGAGTTCAGCACCATGAACAACCGGAAGAGACCACCCAAGAGTAAGGCGCTGATACCCCCCTGCCAGCCACCGTGCCAGACGCCAAGGACAAAAGGGAGCAGAAGTCCCGTGACCACGATCGGCCAATAATAGCGATCTTGCCACATGACGACAGGGTCGCGGCGCAGACGGATCTCATATTTTTCCTTGCGATGGATGCTATTGTAAAAGAGCCAGCCACAATGGCTGTGCCAGAATCCCTTGCTCGCGTTATAGGGATCTTCTTCTTCGTCAGTCTTGGCATGATGGCGGATATGGTCGCTGCCCCACTTGAGGGCAGAATTTTGCAGCGCCCAACCGCCAGCGACGAGGATACCGGCTTTGACCCAGTTCGGACATTCGAAACTCTGATGCGATACTAACCGATGATAGCCGACGGTGATACCCATGCCTGTGACGATGTACATGACCAAGAACAGGCCCCAATCGAAGAGGCTGAACCCGTAATAGTAACCGTAGAGTGGGATGCCGACAATTGAGGCGGCTACGATGGCGCAGAATAGCGCAAAGTTTGCAAAAGAAAACGGAGCCTCGGCTGGTGTAGCTTCAGTTGTTGTCGCGAGCATTACCTCTCCTTAGAGCACAAGCGTATCTCTCACTTTATGAGACCAGGGTTACAGGAGAGATAATATATTACTAACAGCATACCGAATTCATCAGAGTGTTTCAACTAAATCCTCACAGTGTATACTGACTGTGCTTCTCCGTCTCACGACCAGTGAGGTGCCAATGCCGGAGCTTTCCTCTTCCATCGAATCTAGTGTGTCCCGTATCGGTGAACAGCTCGCCCGTCTTTCTGCCGGGCGAACTCCGACGCTCTTTGAGGGCCGCTGGTGGTCGCATACGGCGCTCAACCTGGCCATGCATGACAGTCTTTTCAAGGCACAGCTGTTTCGATTCATCGATGTCCTGCCCTCGGTCACAGACGACGAAGAGGTGGTCAGGCTAGCTCGCGAGTACTTAGGTAATGCAGACACCGCACTCTTCGGCACCCAATGGGGACTCAAAGCCCTTTCCGCTACCAGCTTGGGGGCTCGGCTCAGCGGCAAGGCGATCAGAAGCCAGGTTGAGCATATGGCGCGTACCTTTATTGCTGGAGCGACAGTCGAGGAAGCGGCGCCGCGGTTGAGTGATCTTTGGCAACATGGGCGAGCCTGGTCGGTCGATTTGTTGGGTGAGGCTACCATTAGCGATCGTGAGGCTGACCGATACCGTGATCGCTGTGTGGAAGCCCTGTCCCTGCTCGCGCGTGAGGCAGCCTTGTGGCCATCCCTTCTCTTACTGGAGCGAGATCATCTCGGACCGATACCGCGGGTCCAGCTCTCGATTAAAATCTCCACCCTCTCTCCTCATCTTGACCCGATCGATCCGGAAGGAAGCTACCGTTCTGTGGTAGGGCGGCTTCGACCGATCCTCAATCTGGCCATGCGCCTCCCCGCGTCGTTAATCTTCGATATGGAACAAGCCGATACAAAAACCTTGCTGGTGGAGATCTTCACCAGGCTCTTCGCGGAGCCTTCCTACAAGGACTATCCCTATGCGGGTCTCGCGTTACAGGCCTACCATCGGGACACGGCACGTGATATCGAAGGGCTCCTAACCTGGGTCCGCCGGCGTGGGGTGCCCATCGCGATTCGATTGGTGAAAGGGGCCTACTGGGATTCGGACACCATCCGCTATCGGCAACGAGGCTGGCCTGTTCCTCTCTTTGAACATAAAGTGGAGACAGATGCCAACTATGAGTCGCTCACGTGTCTCTTGTTATCCCAGTCATCACTCATTCGACCGGCCTTCGGGACGCACAATCTCCGAACGCTGGCTTACATTGAGGCGGTTGCGGAATCGCTCAGGCTCTCTCCAGAGACCTGGGAATATCAGATGATCTTCGGCATGGCCGAGCCCTTTCAGCATGCGGTCACGCAGCAGGGGCGCCGATTGCGGCTCTATACTCCGGTGGGCGAGCTGCTTCCAGGCATGGCCTATCTCGTACGGCGGTTGCTGGAAAACACCTCAAACGAATCATTCCTTCGCAAGGAGTATGTGGAATCTCAACCGTTGAGTAGGTTGCTGGCTCCGCCCGCGCTAGAGGGGCTCAATCAGCAGCATCCCCTCGTATCTCATCACGCCGATGTCCAGGAGTTTCGAAACGAACCGCAGCGGAATTTTGCCCAAGCCGACAGCCGAGCGGCGATACAGCAGGCCCTGGTGACCATGCGGTCACAACTTGGCCGTCAGTGGTCTTCGTCAAGCGAGGGGCTGCGCCTGACGGGGCCTCTCATCGAGTCCCGCAATCCCGGACGTCCGGATGAAGTCGTAGGGCGGTTGTCCAGCGCGAGTTCGACGGATGTCGAACTCGCGGCGCGCCGCGCGGTTCAGGCACGGGAATTCTGGCGTGACATGACTACTGAACGGCGAGTGGACATCATGCGTGCGGCCGCCGCGCTTATGCGGACTAGGCACGATGAGTTGGCGGCATGGGAGATCGTGGAATGCGGGAAACCGTGGCGGGAGGCGGATGCGGACATCGCAGAAGCGATCGACTTTCTGGAGTTTTATGCGGCGGACTGGCGCAGGCTCGCTCCCCCGAGACGGTTAGGACAGGAACCAGGTGAACTGAACGAGCGTCTCTATAGCCCTCGCGGGGTGACGGCGGTCATCGCTCCGTGGAATTTTCCTCTGGCGATTCCCACCGGTATGGTGTCGGCGGCACTCGTGACTGGGAATCCCGTGATCTTCAAACCCTCCGAGCGTTCGCCAATGATGGGGTATTGGCTCACGGAGATCTTGCATGAAGCCGGTGTGCCTAAAGGAGTACTCTGTTGTCTCCAGGGCGGACCTGACATCGGACGTGCATTGGTGCGCCATCCCGATATTGCCACTATTGCTTTCACCGGTTCGAAAGACGTGGGACTCAGCATCCTGAAAGAAGCCGGTACTCTGATGCCGGGGCAACGGATGGTCAAGCGGGTACTGGCGGAGATGGGAGGAAAGAATGCGATCATCGTGGATGAGACGGCGGATCTCGATGACGCGATCACCGGAGTGGTTTTATCATTCACCGGCTATGCGGGGCAGAAATGTTCCGCCTGCTCTCGGGCGATCGTGCATGCGGCGATCTACGATAGTTTTTTGGATCGCCTCAAAGAGGCGGTGCTGAGCCTGAAGGTCGGAAATCCGGAAGAGCCTGGCACGCAAGTTGGGCCGGTGATTGATCGTCGCGCGCAGTCGAAAATTCAGGACTATATCGAGATTGGGAAGAAAGAAGCGCGCCTGCTGGTGGAAGGAACTGTGACGGGATCAGGGTGGTATATCGGACCGACGGTTTTTGCGGATGTGGCGCCGACACATCGTGTAGCCCAAGAGGAAATCTTTGGGCCGATCCTCTCAGTGATGAAGGCTGCGTCCTTTCAAGACGCGCTGACCCTGGCGAATTCGACAACCTATGCCCTCACTGGAGGTGTCTATTCGAGAAGCCCGGCCAATCTGGAATTGGCACGGCACCGATTCGACGTCGGGAATCTTTATCTGAATCGCCCGATCACGGGCGCGTTAGTCGGTCGTCAGCCGTTTGGGGGCCATCGACTCTCCGGAGTCGGAGCGAAAGCCGGAGGGGAAGAATACTTGACGCAATTCCTGGTCACCCGTGTTGTCAGCGAGCAAACCCTCCGTCGAGGATTCGCGCCGCCCGAGTGAGGCTTTCGGTGGCTTGATCTCATACGATTCCAGTTCTTCCATGATATCCGTGACCACGCCTCGGTCTTCTAACTGCGAGAGTTCCTGCCGCTCGACATACTTGACCAAGCCCACGCCCTTTGCAAACCAGGCGGTCATCACATCGGTCCCGACGGCTGTCCTCATCGCGCCAGAGAGGTGGATCTGCATGTGCATGCGCGCTTCCACCTTTACCGCATCCTTGAAGGTACCGGCCGGCACAGTGACCGAATCCTGCCCCACCACCGTGGCATCGCCTTGTGCATCGGCCTTTTCGTTGATGCCGTCACCATCCAGATCGGTGCCGAAGTCCAGCTCCTTGCGGTTGAATTGCGGAAAGGACGACGAGACCTTCATTGGGAAGCGCACGATCTGATAGGGCACAAGCTGTTTTTCAAAGGGCGTGCCCGGGTCTGAACCGTAATAGACGATGCCGACGCTATCACGGCGGTAGAAACTATCCATTGGGCCATGGTTGCCTGGATTGGCATCGTGGAACACCGTGACTGTCATGCCCTTGATAACTTTTGTGCCGGTGACTGAGGACACGTTGGAGAAAAACTTCTGTTCGATCGTTTGCAGAGGCCCTTCAGTAATCTGGCCACGATAGTGCCATTCATTCCCAATCTGATCGGGGAAATAGTCGGCGGACTGGGCAATGACGCTGGCATCTTCCGCTGCAAGGGACGCTGACCAGGGGGCACAACTGAGCAGCAGAACGATGCCCACGATGGGAGCCCTTCGATATTCTCGTCTCTTCAGCGGCATATACGAGATCTTCCATCGGTCATCGGTTGAACGATGTAATGACCGTATCATAGGCATCCTGGAGGCGGCAAGAGAAGGAGAGCAGTTCCTGACCCGCATTTACAGGCTTGCCTTCATTCTATATCCAACCCATAATCCAGACCGTTATTTGGTGTGTCTTGTATAATTGGTTTCTCTGGTTGAGCAAAACTAACCAGATGACCCAAACAAACCAGATAGACCAGAGAATCCAGATGAACCAAATAAACCAAAGAGATGCGGTGCTTGTGACCGGCGCGTCTGGAGGGATTGGTCGAGCGATCAGCCTAGCCTTTGCGGCGACCGGCTGGTCTGTCGGGGTCCATTATCATCGAAACAAGGCGGCGGCCGAAGACACGCTCGCATACGTAGTGGCTGCCGGTGGAACCGGAGTGCTCTACGAAGCCGATATTCGCGAGCCGCATGCGGTGCAACAGATGGTGGAAGCCTCCTACCGTCGGGTGCCAGTGCCGTTAGTGTTTGTCTGCAATGCCGGAATCGGAGGGAGTCATCTCCTGCTTCGACAGCACCAAGAAAACTGGGCCGAAGTCATCGCCACGAATCTGACGGGAACATTTCACTGCCTCCGCGCCATGGCTCCTCCCCTCCTCGCTCGCGGCGGTGGGTCAATCGTCGTGATTGGATCGCATGCAGGGTTTCATGGTTCGAGTGGACAGGCCGCCTACGCGGCATCAAAAGCCGGTCTCATCGGTCTGATGCACAGCGCAGCCCTTGAGTGGGGAGCGGGCAACGTCCGTGTGAATCTCCTCTTACCTGGCTGGCAGAAGACGGGGCTATCTGAAGGGGCCATGCGGGCAGATGAGAGCTGGAACGACCATGCGTTGGGTCGGCCACCTTCACGAGAGGAAGTGGCCAAGACGGTCTTGCATCTGGCGCAACTTGGCGATGTGTCGGGACAGGTGTGGAACTGTGATAGCCGGAATCTCTAGCAGAACGCTGAAAATGACGGCCAGCAGCGTTCTTCGCCTCGAAAGCATCCTCAACGTAGCCCACTTGGAGAACAAGCTGTCTTGACAGCTAGGGGTGGGCGGGAGAGAAATGCTACGCCTCCGGTGCTTTCATCGTCTGCGGCCTTGCTGCACAGCCATTTTGAGCATCTTGCGGGAGTAGAGGCCACCAAAGCATTTTTTATTCTGTCGGATTACAAATTATGCAACGAATTAAACGGTACGCGCACGATTCCGCTTCGCGAGGGATTTTTGTTACTGGGACTGATACGGGAGTCGGGAAAACGCTCGTCGTCTCTGCGCTCGTCGTATGCCTGGTTCAGCGGGGGATCAATGTGGGCGTCATGAAGCCGATTGAGACAGGCGTCGCGCGATCGCCCAAGGCTCAGTCTGATGGAGTGCGGTTGCGAAGAGTGGCTGGAAGCCATGATCCGATGGCAGAAGTGTGCCCCTATGTCTTTCGACTTCCAGTGGCGCCGCTCTCTGCCTCAGAAGAAGAGAGGACAACTGTGCAGGTGACAAGGATCATACGAGTCTTCCATGCCATGCGTCAGAAACATACACTGATGGTTGTGGAAGGAGTTGGAGGCGTCTATGTGCCAATTACACAGGCGTATAAAGTAGTAGACCTCATGTATAAAATGAAGTTGCCTGCCGTTGTAATTGGACAATCTGGCTTGGGAGGAATCAACCAGGCCTTGCTGACGATTCATGCGCTTCGCCTGCGAAAGATTCCCGTCGTCGCGTTGGTTTTGAATCAGCGTCGCCCTGTACAGACGAAGACCGCTCGTACACAGGAACAGTCGACCATGTGTCTCCTTCGACGACTTGCCGGAGTTCCCGTAGTAGGGCCCCTCCCCTACAGCCCTACCGTGAATCTGAATTGGAACGAGGGCTTGGCCCGTCTCGCAGAGACTGCTCCCATCACAAAACTGGCGAAGCTGGTCCTGGCATCTGCGCAAGGAACGATTTCACGGCGTGGCTAATATCCGGGGCCTTGAGGATTGCTGAGATGACCGCCACCCCATCAGCTCCCGCGCGCATGACCTCTCTGACCTGGTCGATTTGAATGCCACCGATTGCAAAGATGGGCAACGACGTGAGCGAGCGCATCGCGCGTAACCCCTCAAGCCCAACTACCGGGTCGTGGTCCTGTTTAGAGCCGGGTGTGAAGATAGGACCAAAGCCAAGATAGTCCGGTTTCCCTATAGTGGCTTCCCTCACCTGATCGAGATTGTGCGTGGAGATTCCGATCAGCTTGTCCGGTCCCATCACCTTCCTCGCTAAATCGAACGGCAAGTCTCCCTGTCCTAGATGCACACCATCGGCGTCCAGAGCCAGGGCCAAGTCGCAGCGATCGTTGACGATGAAGAGGGCGCCTGCCTTCGCAGCAGCGTGTCGGAGCGCCGAGGCCTCCACGTAGGCGTCCTTCATCGATGCGGTCTTGTTGCGATATTGAAAGAGTGAGGCTCCGGACTCAACCGCCATTCTCAACACCTCGACCAAGGGATGCTCAGAACAGACCGACGGATCGAGAATGACATAGAGGCCTGAGAGAGAATAAGAAGGCGCGGCATTCATGAGGGAGACATTCTAACAGGAAGCTGAAAAAACCCGCCAGCGCCACAGACCATGGCGCGTCCCTCGACTTGGCTCGGGACGGTGAGCCTGTCAAACCGTGAAGCGCGAGACAGGCACGATCGAAGTTGAACGTTCGGGATTCGAAGTTCCGAAAGCCTCGAACTTCTGATCTCGAACCCTCGCTCGTCCCGCCTGGCTCGCCAGTCTCTCATCACGATCTCTGGCCGATCTCGTAAGAGCATCCGGCGTAAGCTATGATCCCACAGCGTCTTGTTGGAGGTGGTCGCTTCGTCGATGTATAGGCTCTCGCGTTGGTGTCGGCTGTGTTTATACGTTATTATTCACTTTTGAGCGCCGAATTCTCCCGGTTGCCCTTCAGCTTCCTCGTGGCAGATAGGTGTCGTCGGCAGAAGCCGATATGACACGTCTTCCTCTAACAGCTCTGGATCCGACGGATCCAGAATTCCAACTCTCAAACTTTTCAGCCGCAGATATTCCTCTGTCACCGGTTCGCATTTCAGTCTCCAGCTTCACCATGATCGAGTCCCTGATGTGAGTGACTGTCGGGTGAACGTTCCATAGCTGATCAGCCGATAGGAACGCTGCCGGAATACGAAAGGTGTGATGTTCGTCGAACAAGGCGTGCCGCATGTTGTCAATGATGGGGGTCTGTAGGCTGAGCATCGCCGAAGCGTTAGGCGCGAGGGCGGCGATAGAGATCACATATTTGGGGAGTCCATCTTGAGAACTCGACGCTACACTCCCCTTGGCTTCGACACTTGGAGAAGCCGACAATACTGTGAACTGGTTCAGGAGAGGAGAAACGACCCCTATGCGGAGGTTTGTGATGCCCTGGTCTGACACATTTTCAAGAAGATACTTGCTCAACACCCATGAGTGCAAATCGGTTATCTTTACGTTGTTCTTTTGCAGCATTGGTGGGAATCGCCAAATCGTACAATTAGAAAGAAGGTTCCGCAGATGAGATAGAGTGGTCTTGGTTCTTCCCTCCAGTATGAAACCACGCTCGTACGTATACAAGGCTGCGCTGACATGAACACCTGGATTTGGCGTGACCCAAGTGATGAACCAGATTACTGCTGCAACGAGAAGACTGATCACAGCGGCTAATTCTGCCGAACCTTGGAGCATCTCCTCCAGAGTGAGACATCGGATTGCGTCCCATAGACTCATGCCAGTGCGCGTCCGGCTTGACAGAGTTTTGAATATGACGATCGGCATCACTCGCTCTAGTTATTTGAAGCGCCTAGCGGGAGGTCGGCACTGCACGTCGTGTGGCAAGAGAGAGGAACGTGACGGAAGCAGCGAATCGAGAAGGGCATAGATTCGACGGGACTGCGCTCAGGCAGGATTATTTCTTACTGCACGCCACTTTCCACAGAGTATGGTTGATGGTACGAGATACAACCGGTTCCCACTGTTGGACTTCGGTAGTACTGTACACCACGTTACCGCTTCCCATGTTGCCCGAGAACCACGTATACCCAAGCGTACGTGTGCGCTCTTCCGTACAATCGTATTCGTTGAATCGCTTCATAGACAACAGCGAATCACCCGCCACTGTTTGAACGGTTTTGTAGTCGTACAATTGCCACATCTTCGCCAGATTCTCCTTGCGGCGAATGGAGTCAGGATCGACGTACACCATTAATCCAGCTTCGTCGTCGCCGCTCGTCAACACCCATCCTGCATACACTGGTCCATGACTCAGCACCAGGAGCGTGATCAGCAACCAGAAACTCAAAAAGTAGGCCTGAAGCAACTTGAGGAATGGACCAGCCTTGGAGACCACAGCGCATGGCGCAGGGAAGCGACCGAAGGGGCGAATCGTGAAAGGCATAGGGGCCCTCATAGGGTGGCGTATTCTAAGAGGGCCGAGATCGAGGATGCAAGATCAACGAGTAACGCTACGCAACTTGTAAGCGGGCTGGTATAGTTAACCGAAGAAACCTGTCGTCGAAGGAGGTATGCCCATGAAACCCCAAAATCCGGATGTCCAGCATGTGGGGGAGCGGGGTCTGTCGTCTGAGCCAGAGTCCATGCAGAAGTATTCGGATGAGGTGAGGGAACGGATTACGAAGAAAGCCTACGAACTCTATGAACAACGAGGGCGACAGGCGGAGCGCGACGTGGAAGACTGGCTGAAAGCTGAGGAGCTGGTTCGCAAAGAGATGAATGACCGCCGTGCGGCTCCCTAACTCCCAGAACAGGGAGTGGGATGGAGCTTATTGCCCCTCTGTGCTCGCGCAACACGCCCCCTCACTACAGAAAAAGAATATGGCTGAAGCTCAGATTGAACACCGACTGATTCGACTGGGGAATCTTTTCGATCTTCAACCTCGAGTTAAACTTCAG
>Ga0113563_10002600_pt1 | contig 10961 bp, 10 predicted proteins | sample Mud3Dept3metaG_FD_80117 | JGI IMG/M metagenome (GOLD analysis project Ga0113563, IMG submission 80117) | Freshwater wetland microbial communities from Ohio, USA, analyzing the effect of biotic and abiotic controls - Mud 3 Core 4 Depth 3... | ecosystem: Environmental > Aquatic > Freshwater >...
ATCAACGAACTGATGGTGCGGATGAGGGAGAAACTGGAAGTGACCTCAATCGTCATCACCCATGACATGGAAAGCGCCTACCGCATTGCCGACCAGATCGCCATGCTGTACAAGGGAGAAATCATCCAGGTGGGAACCCCGGAGGATATCCGGAACACCTCCAACGAGATCGTCCGGCAGTTCATCCAGGGGGAGGTGGAAGGACCCATCACCCGGGGGAGGGATTTCGGGAGGACAGATTTGCAGACAGCAAGGAGGTATTCATGAGGAATATCGGTACGGAGACCAAGGTGGGGATCTTCGTGGTCCTGGGAATTCTGGTCCTGACTTATTTCACCATCCGGGTGGGCAGGATCGCCGTCCGGGAAGTGGGATACCGGGTGTACACCCATGTGGAGTCCGCGGCCGGTTTGGACAAAAACTCACCGGTCCGGATCGCCGGGGTGGAGATCGGAAAAGTGGAGTCGATCAGCCTGGAAGGCCTGAAAGCCAAGGTTACCATGCACCTGCCCTTCAGCGTCCAGCTCCCCCTGGGGTCGAAGGTATACGTGAAATCGGCCGGTCTGCTGGGGGAGAAGTACATCGAGATCTCTCCCGGGACCGGTGCGGAGTTCATCAAAGCCAATGCCATGGTGGAAGAGGGGGGCCCTTCGGCGGACGTGGACCGGGTTCTCACCCAGCTCAGCAACATCGGGGGGGATATCCAGAAGGTGACCCGGTCCCTTAGCAATGTTCTGGGGGGAGAGGAAGGGGAAAAATCCATCAAGGAACTGGTCACCGGGGCCAAGGAGACCATGACCAACCTGCAGGATATCACCCAGACCATCCAGAAAGGCGAAGGGACCCTCGGGAAACTGGTGAAGGACGATACGCTCTACACCGAGGTCAAAGGCACGGTCGCCAGCCTGAGGCAGGTTTCCGAAACCCTCGAGAAGGGCGAGGGAACTCTGGGGAAGCTGGTCAAGGATGAAGCGCTCTACTCGGAGACCAAGGCGGCCATGACCGAGGCCAAGGAGACCATGGCCAACCTGAGGAAAGTCTCGGAGCAGATCGAGAAAGGGGAAGGAACCCTGGGAAAGCTGGTGAAGGACGAGGCCTTGTATACGGAGACCAAAGCCACCATGACCGAGGCCAAGGAAGCCTTGGGCAGCCTGAAGAAGATTTCCGAGCAGATCGAAAGAGGCGAAGGAACGCTGGGAAGGCTGGTGCAGGACGAGAGCCTGTACGACGAGACCAAGGCGACCATGACCGAGGCCAAGGAGACCATGGCCAATTTGAAAAAGATCTCGGAGCAGATCGAGAAGGGGGAAGGAACCCTGGGAAAACTCGCCAAGGATGAGGCGCTCTACGAGGACACGAGGCGGGCCGTCAAATCGGTCCAGAAGGCGGCGGATGGAATCAGCGAAGTGACCCCGGTGACCGTTCTGAGCGTGGTCCTGGGACTGGTCATTCCGTAAGGGGGCGGCCATCGCACGGAGCCGGAGGGTCGCATTTCAAAGCACCGCATTCCTGGTTCTCCTTCTTCTGGGGTCATGGATTTCAGGGTGCGCCACCCTGAACCCGGGGCCGCGGAGGGAGAACTTCGCCCCACTGTTCATTTACAGCGAAGATGAAGCGAGGGAAGGGAAAGCGGCGGATGTTCTCGGCCCCTTTTTCACCTACCGGCGGGACACGCGGGATTCCCATCTGGCTTTCCGTCCCTTTTTTTACTGGCAGGGGGAGGAGGAAAAGTACTCCCGGACGGAATACCTTTACCCCCTGGGGAAATATGAGCGGACCGAGAGGGAAGTGAAATCCTATCTCATGCCCCTCTACTCGACCTCGAAGGATCTCACCCGGGGAGAAAAAAAAGAAAGGGGATTTCTTTTGGCCTTCTGGGGAGAAACGGAAAAAGGAGAATCCTACGGGGGCTTTTTTCCTCTTTACGGAAACTTGAAGAACCGGTTTAAGAAGGATGAGATCAATTTCTTTCTCTGGCCCTTTTATATAGATTCGCGGGATGGAGAGAGCCGGGCTCAATCCGTTTTCTGGCCCTTCTTCACCTTCTATGAGGGAGGCGGCAGGGAAGGGTTTAAGTTCTGGCCCCTGGCCGCCCACGTGAAGCAAGAAAACTCCTTTGAAAAGTATTATCTCCTTTGGCCCATTTTTCACCATGAGAAGAGATATCTTTATACCGACGACCCCACCGAGATCAACATGGTCCTGCCGCTCTATGTGTCCATGACCTCTTCCAGAAGAGTGCAGCGGTCCGTGCTCTGGCCTCTCTTCACCTATACCTACGATGAAGACGATCACTACACCCAGTGGGACTTTCCCTGGCCCATCCTCCAGTGGGCCAAGGGGGATGAGAAGGAAATCTTGCGGCTGTTCCCCATTTACGGCCGGAAATACTGGGAAGGCCGGGAACGGGGTTACTTCCTGTGGCCGGTTTACTGGTACATCCGGGAAGAGGATGATCAATATAAAAAGTCGACGGAGCGATTCCTTCTTCTCTCCAAGGATGAAACCGAAGTCTGGAAGAACAAGGGACTGGAGGAACGGAGGATTCGAGTCTGGCCCTTTTTTTACTACCGGGAGGATAAAGAGGGCGGGGTTTACTTTTACTGGCCCTCTCTGATTCCCCTGGACTACGATGGGTTTGAAAGGAATTGGACACCCCTTTTTACTCTCTATGAGTACCGCCGGAACCCCGGGGGCGACAGCGAATCGAAATTCCTCTGGGGAGTCTATGTCCACCGGCAGAATGCGGTGCGCGAACTCTATGAGTTGAGTTTTGTCCTTACCCTGTACAACGCGGAGGATGTGTTCTACTTCTCCTTTCTGAAAGGGCTGGTCGAATACCGGGCCAGGGGCATGGAGCGAGCGCTCCGGCTGGTCTATTCGCCCTGGCCCATCGAATGGGAAACCTCCGGGGCATCCAGGGAGGCACTGGCCGCCTTCCGGGACGAAAGACCGTCAACCCCCTGAAAAGGATGTAGGAAAAAAATCATGGAAAAAAAGGTCCGTCTGACCGCTTTGGTTCGTGCCGCCGGGTGAGCTGCCAAGCTGAGTCCGGAGGACTTGGAAAAAGCCCTGAAACCCCTTCCCCTGGAGAGGCATCCCAACCTCCTGGTGGGGACCGAAACCGCCGATGACGCCGGGGTGTACAAGATATCGGAAGAGATGGCCCTGGTGCAGACCGTGGATTTCATCACTCCCATCGTGGATGATCCCTTTCTCTTCGGGCAGATTTCCGCGGCCAATTCCCTGAGCGATATCTACGCCATGGGAGGAAAGCCCCTGACGGCCATGAACCTGATCGGGTTTCCCCGATCCGCCCTGGACCTTTCCATTTTGACCGAGATCCTCCGCGGAGGGCTGGAAAAGGTCCATGAAGCGGGAGCCGTGCTCATGGGCGGGCATACGGTGGAAGACGTGGAGTTGAAATACGGTCTCTCGGTGACCGGCACCGTCCACCCCCGGAAAATATTGACCAACCGGGCGGCTCGGGCGGGGGATGTCCTGGTCTTGACCAAACCCCTCGGAACCGGAATGATCTCTACGGCCAGCAAGGCGGAGATGGTGGAAGAGGAATTTTTACGGGGAGCCATCGACTCCATGTCCCGACTGAATAACAAGGCGGCCGAAGCGATGGCCCAGTGCCGGGTCCATGCCTGCACGGATATTACCGGCTTCGGCCTGATGGGCCATGCCTCCGAGATGGCCCGGGGAAGCGGCTTTTCCTTCCGCTTCTTTTACTCCCGCATCCCCCTGCTGCCCGGAGCCAGGGAGTATGCCGCCATGGGAATGGTGCCCGCGGGCGCCTATTGCAGCCAGACCCATTTCAGCCCTAAAATCTCCTTTTCGGGGACGGTGCCGGAGCTGGAAAGGATCATCCTTTTTGACCCGCAGACCTCGGGAGGCCTGCTGATCGCCCTCCCCCCCGAGGAGGGGGAAAAACTCCTGGATCTCTGCCGGCAAAGGGGTATAAAAGAAGCAGCTCTCGTGGGAGAGGTTGTTCCGCCGGAAGAGAGCCTGATCACGGTTGAATATTAAGAAAGCGATCAGCGGCCAGCTAAGCTCTCCGCTGCGGATTTCTTATGCTGAACGCTGAGCGCTGATAGCTGAAAGCTATTTTTCAGAAAGGAGTTGTCATGGGAAAGATTCAAAGGGCCATCATCAGTCTGTCCGATAAGAGCGGGATCGTCCCCTTTGCCAAGGAGGTGCAGTCCTTCGAAGTGGAGATCCTTTCCACGGGAGGTACGGCCAAGACCCTGCGGGAGAACGGGCTGAAAATCATGGACGTTTCCGAGTATACGGGGTTTCCGGAGATGCTCGACGGAAGGGTAAAGACCCTTCATCCCAAGATCCACGGGGGGCTCCTGGGAATCCGGGACAACCCCGAACATGCCAGGAAGATGAAGGAGCACGGGATCATCCCCATCGACATGGTGGTGGTGAATCTCTATCCCTTCGAGTCTACCATCGCCAAGCCGAATTGCAGTTTGGAAGAGGCCATCGAGAACATCGATATCGGCGGGCCCTCCATGCTCCGCGCCTCGGCTAAAAACTATCCTTATGTTACGGTGATCGTGGACCCGGCGGATTACCAGCCGGTGCTGAACGAGATGAAGAAGAGCGGGGGCGCGGTGAGCAAGGAAACCAATTTCCGCCTGGCGAAAAAGGTATATGCCCTCACGGCGAAGTACGATACGGCCATTTCCGAGTACCTGGCCAAAAAATAGGAATTCACCACAGAGGCACAGAGGACACAGAGAAGTATATTTCTAAATTTGAAACCCGAAATGCCGCCAGGAATTGAAATTCAAATGAGCCTCTTGCAAAAGTCACTTACTCAGTCATTCCGGGTCGCGCTTCGCTTGCCCGGAATGACGATTTACCTCGCTTTCAAGAGTTTTGCAAGAACCTCTCTAGTTTAGAATATTTTGTGGTTTTTTTTCTCTGTGCCCTCTGTGCCTCTGTGGTGAATCGATTCGGAGAATAAAAATGAAAGTCCTGGTAGTCGGCGGCGGGGGAAGGGAGCATGCCCTGGTGTGGAAGATCGCCCAGAGCCCCAGGGTGAAGAAGGTCTACTGCGCCCCGGGAAACGCGGGGATTGCCCAACTGGCCGAATGCCTGTCCATTTCCGCTGAAGACGTAAAGTCGCTTGTTGCCCGGGCGGAGAAGGAGAGGATCGACCTGACCGTGGTCGGCCCGGAAGCCCCCCTGACCCTGGGAATTGTTGAGGCCTTTAAGGAAAAGGGGATGCGGATTTTCGGCTCCATCCAAAAAGCTGCGGAAATCGAGGGAAGCAAGGCCTTCACCAAGGACCTCATGAAAAAGTACGGAATTCCCACAGGGGATTCCGAAACTTTCACGGATCATGGGGCGGCAGTCAAGTATGTCAAAGGGAAGGGGATGCCCCTGGTGGTCAAGGCCGACGGGCTGGCGGCGGGGAAAGGAGTGATCATCTGCCGCAAGATGGAGGAAGCGCTTTCCGCTCTGGACCTCATCATGGTGCGAAAAGCCTTTGGGGCAGCGGGGGCGAAGGTTTTGGTGGAGGAATTTCTGGAAGGGGAAGAGGCTTCCTTTTTGGCCTTCACCGACGGCGAAGCCGTTCTGCCCCTCCCGACTTCGCAGGACCACAAAGCCATTTCCGACAACGACCAGGGACCTAACACAGGGGGCATGGGGGCCTATTCTCCCGCTCCCGTTGTGAACGAGAAGGTGCACCGGGATGCCATGGAGAAAGTAATGATTCCAACGGTGCGGGGAATGGCGAGAGAAGGAAGGAAATACCAGGGGGTTCTCTACGCCGGGCTGATGATCAAGGATGAAAAGGTGAAAGTCCTGGAGTTCAACGCCCGCCTGGGGGACCCGGAGGCCCAGCCCCTCCTGATGCGGTTGAAAAGCGACCTGGTACCGATCCTGGAGGCGACGATCGACGGAAAGTTGGCCGGCCGGAAAATGGATCTGGAAGAACGCTCCTCGGTATGCGTGGTCATGGCTTCAGGCGGCTACCCGGGCTCTTACGAAAAAGGGAAGATCATCTCGGGCCTGGAGGAGGCGGCCAAAGTCCGGGATGCTTTTGTTTTCCACGCGGGAACGGCCATCAAGGAAGGAAAAGTAGTCACCAGCGGGGGTAGAGTTCTGGGAGTGACCGCCCTGGGAAATGGAATCCGGGAGGCGATCGGGAAGGCCTACGAAGCCGTGGCCAAGATTTCCTGGGAAGGGGCTTATTACCGAAGAGACATCGGGCAGAAGGCGCTGAAGCGAATGGAAAAGGATTAATCGAAAATGAAAGACCTGAAACCGCTGGTGGCCGTTATGATGGGGAGTGATTCCGACCTTCCGGTCATGGAGGAAACTGCCAAGATCCTGGCGGAGTTCCAGGTTCCTTATGAAGTAACCGTCAGCTCCGCTCACCGGTCACCGGAACGGACCGCGGAATACGCGCGCAAGGCGGAGGGCCGGGGCATTGAAGTGATCATTGCCGGGGCCGGGGGCGCGGCCCATTTGGCAGGAGTGATCGCCGCGCATACTATTTTGCCGGTCATAGGCGTACCCATGGAGTCCGGTCTCTTGGGCCTGGATTCTCTCCTCTCCACCGTGCAGATGCCGGGGGGCGTGCCCGTGGCAACCGTGGCCATCGGCAGGGCCGGGGCCCGGAATGCGGGAATCCTGGCCGTGCAGATTCTTTCGGGAAGACACCCGGAGCTGAAGAAATCCCTTCTTCGTTACAAGACAACGCTGGCGGCCAAGGTGGAAGAAGCCGACAAAAAGCTTAAAAAATGATTCACCACAGAGGCACAGAGGACACAGAGAATAAATTTGAAGCACCAAAAACCAAGAACCAAATTCCAAATAAAAGTCAGACATAGACATAAGAAAATAATCTCTTGGTTATTCAGGATCATTCATTATAAAAGAACGGATTTCCTTTTTGCCGGTTTTGGTGATTGAGTATTTCGAATTTGATGCTTGGAATTTTAATTAAGTTCTCTGTGTTCTCCGTGTCTCTGTGGTGAGAAATAAGAAGAAATGATCGAAACGCCCTGGCTGAAAAACTACGAGGATGGAGTCCCCCCTTCCCTGGAGTATCCGCGGGTCTCCCTGCCCCAATTCCTGCAGGAGTCGGCCGATTCCTTCCCCCAGAATGGGGCCCTGATATTCGCCGGGAGGAAATTCACCTACCGGGAGCTGCAGATGAAGGTTGATTCCCTCGCCGCCGCCCTGAACGCCCTGGGAGTCAGAAAGGGAGAACATGTGGGACTGCTCCTTCCCAACAGTCCACCTTTCATCATCGGCTACTACGCCATCCTGAAAGTGGGGGGAATTGTTGTCAGCCTGAATCCCCTTTCCGTGGAGCGGGAGATCCTTCATTTCCTGAATCATGCCGGGATCCGGACTCTCATCGTCGCCGAACCGCTTTTCCCGCGGATCGCGGAAATCGCCGGGCAGAGTTCGCTGGAAAATATCCTGGTGGCCTGCCTGCGGGAGTGGGCGGAAGTAAAAAAGCCTCCAGAAAAATCCAAGATTGTGGCCCCTTCCGGAAAAAAGAAAGGGGTCCGCCTCCTGGAACCCCTGTTGGAGAAATACTCCGGCAAAAGGATTCCCGTCGTTTCCCTCGAGCCGGACGATGAGGCGGTCCTGCAGTACACGGGGGCAATCAGCGAGGGAATCAAGGGGGTCGTCCTCACTCATGGAAACCTGGTCGCCAATACCCTGCAGATCCGAAGCTGGGTGGTCCGGGCGCGGAAGGGAAAAGAGGTTGTCCTATCGGTGCTTCCCTTCTTCCATGTTTACGGGATGGCCGTGGCCATGAACGTGCCCGTCTATCTGGCCGCAACCCTGGTCATCATCCCCCGCTTCGAGGTCATGGGCGCCCTGCAGTCGATCAAGCGGTACCGTCCCACCTTCTTCCCCGGCGTTCCCACCATGTTCGTGGCTCTTTCCCAGGAAAAAAGCGCGGAAAAATACAACCTTTCCAGCCTGCGGGTATGTTACAGCGGGGCGGCCCCCCTGGCCGTGGATACCCTGGACGACTTCGAGAAGCTGACCGGCGCTCGGGTAACCGAGGGATATGGTCTCGCTGAGGCATCTCCGGCCACCCACTGCAACCCGGTTTTTGGGAAGCGCAAGCCGGGGAGCATCGGCCTTCCATATCCGGATACCCTGGCTAAAATTGTGGACCTGGAGACGGGAGATAAGATGCTGTCCCCGGGGGAGGTGGGAGAGCTCTGCGTCTACGGCCCCCAGGTGATGAAGGGCTACTGGAAGAGCCCGGAGGAAACGGCCAGAGCGGTACGGAACGGCTGGCTCTATACGGGCGATATCGCCCGTATGGACGAAGACGGGTATTTTTTCATTCTGGACATAAAAAAAGACATGATCATTGCCGGGGGGTTCAACATCTATCCCAAGGATATTGACCAGGTGCTGGCGGAACACCCCAAGGTGGCCCATGCCGTGGCCGTGGGAATTCCGGACCGGTACCGAGGGGAGACGGTGAGAGCCTTCGTCGTCCTCAAGCCCGGCCAGACCGCTACGCAGGAAGAAATTCTCGACTTCTGCCGGAAGAACCTGGCCAAGTACAAGGTTCCGACCCAGGTGGAATTCCGAGCCTCCCTGCCCCAAGCGAGCTCCAATAAAATTCTGAGAAGACTCCTGCGGCAGCAGGTGATCGAGGAAGAGAAGAAGAAAGCCGGAATCAAGGGGTCGCGAGTATTGGGATTCGAATAAAACGATTCGAGATTTCAGATCTAAGATTTCAGATGGATATATCGATGTGAGCAATGGTAGTTACAATCTAAAATCTGCAATCTGCAATCAGTTCATATGACCTGCCCCATCCTCAAAGCCAACCCCCAGGGAATCCAAAAAGCAGCCCGGATCATCCTGCAAGGCGGGGTCATAGCCTTTCCCACGGAGACCTTCTACGGCCTGGCGGCGGATGCGCGGAATAAGGCGGCTGTGAAAAAAATCTTTCAGGTTAAGGACCGGGGGGAGGGGAAACCGATTCTGCTTCTGGTGGCCGCCCGGAGCTGGCTGACCGGGCTGGCGCAAGAGGTGAATGCTCAGGCGGAACGGTTGATGGAGGAATTTTGGCCCGGCCCCCTCACCTTGGTCTTTCGGGCTTCCCCTTATGTTTCCCCCCTTTTGACTGCCAACACCGGAAAAATCGGCATCCGCCATTCCCCCCATCCCGTAACCCAGGCCCTGGTACAGGCCGTAGGAAGGCCTGTCACCGGAACCAGCGCCAACCTCTCCCGCCGGCCCAGCGCGTCAACCGCTCAGGAAGTCCTTCATTCTATCGGGGAAGGCTTGGATGCAATCCTCGACGGCGGGAAAACATCCGGCGGGCCGGGGAGCACGGTCCTGGATGTCTCCGGCCCTTCCCCTCAGATGATCCGTGAGGGGATGTTATCCCTTGACGAGTTAAAGCCGTTTATTGGCGAGAACGGGTAACGATGGGGTTCAGTCCTGGACCCCTTTACGGATTCGATATACCTATTTTTCCCGCTTCCATATTTCGTTCAGGACCGGCATGATGTATTTTTTAAACTGCGCCGGATTCTCGCTCATCGGGAAATGCCCGACTTCCTTCATAATCTTCACTTTCACACCCGGAATGGTCTTGGCGGTACGCAGGGTGTCTTCCGGCCTGCAGGAAAAATCGTATTCCCCGGTCAGCAAGTACAGGGGGCATACGGAGGTGTCGATCCCTCCCAATTTCCCGCGCAAGTCACAATCCACTCGATAGAAATAAAGGTCGCCGCGGAATATGCCGGGACCGCTCTGCATGTACTGCCAGAGGGTTTCATGACGATGTGCATCGGGGCTCTGGGGGGCAATCAACCCTGAAATTAGGGCCGCGCAAACTTCTCCCCCGTGCACATCGCTGCGATGCAGCCAGGCCGTGTCATACCAGGGCTGCTGAAAATCCGCGCTCTCCAGGCCGATCAGGGCGCGAAATTCCCTGCCGTGGGCATGGGCCAGTTGAAGAATGATGCGCCCGCCGATGGAACATCCCATGGCAACGGGACGATCCAGCCCGATGGCCGCGGAGAAGGACCGGATCATGGCCACGTAAAGTTCCGTGGTGAGCTGGTACTCGCGCTTTTCCCAGCCGACAGGAGGGTATGACTTTCCGTGCCAGGGCATATCGAAGGTGATCACCCGGAATTTCTCGGTCACATCTTCATCGCCCATCAAGTGCCGGAACTGCCGGGTGTCTGCACCGGCCGTGTGAAGGCAAAGCAGGGGAATCCCCTGTCCCGCTTCTTCGAAATAAATCCGGCAGTCTTCTCCTAAAATGGAAACCGTGGTGTAACGGCCGATGATGGGCTCCACGGGGTTCGCTTTCATCTTGCACCTCCTTTCCTCGGCAGCGCAAGGATATCCTTGAAATATTGAAGATTGGCCACCAGAGGATGGAGATTCCCCTCCAGAGTCATCTCCCCCCGCTTGGTCAGAGCGAAAAGGTCATGCCAGCCCGGTTTGGGGGGGTCCTGCCACAGGGCATCCCATCCCCGAGCCGAGCCGCGTATGGCGAAGTCCCATGGACACATCAACGGAAGTCCCTTCCGGCATTCCTTGATGCTGCCCTGTTCGAAGCGCAGCAGGTATGAAACCGTCCCGATCTGCAGAAGACAGTCTGCGGACAGATTTCTACCCCGCCAGACGAAGTGAGGGTCGCCATTGACACGCTTCGGAACGGCCTGCTCAAAGCGGGCGCACAGTTTCCGTTCCAGCTGCTCCCTTGAAACCTTTGAAGTCCCTGACATGGAATGATACCTCCTTATCGATGATTGGCACGGGCCTTTCGTGAGCGAAATGAATCGCGGGAGCGACCCGTTCATTACTTGGACGAAATCCCCAACCCTCTCCTTTTCGGGTCCCTGTAACCCTCGGAGACGAATCATTCGTCATCAGCGGTTATCCGATCAACCATCCGGGAATGACCAGGATTAGTTTGGGGA
>Ga0113563_10002601_pt1 | contig 10961 bp, 10 predicted proteins | sample Mud3Dept3metaG_FD_80117 | JGI IMG/M metagenome (GOLD analysis project Ga0113563, IMG submission 80117) | Freshwater wetland microbial communities from Ohio, USA, analyzing the effect of biotic and abiotic controls - Mud 3 Core 4 Depth 3... | ecosystem: Environmental > Aquatic > Freshwater >...
GACCTACTCCGCGTTCGTGCGCGTGATTCCAGTACGCTGCCTCGGATCGGTCAACACGATCTGGATCACCGATGCGCTCAACGGCGGCTGGGACGGCGTGATGCTGCTCGGCTGCAAGCAGGGCGACGATTACCAGTGTCACTTCGTCAAGGGTTCGGAGATGGCCCTCTACCGGATGAGCAAGGTCGACGACACGTTGCAGCAGATGGGGCTCGAGCGCGAGCGGGTGACGACCTGCGAGGTGGCGATCAGCGACATCGCCCGGATCCCGCAGCTCATCGACGCGTACGCGGCGAAGATCAAGGAAATCGGCATGAGCCCGATGAAGGGTTTCGCGTAGGGGCGCACCAATGAGCGAACGCGCTGAACAAGCGCTCACGCGCTACCGCAACGACTTCCTGCGCGAGGTGGAAGCGGAGGTCGAGGAAGGCGAATGGGTGAAGATGTGCATGCAGTGCGGCGTGTGCGCGGGCTCGTGCCCGTTCGGCCCGCACTGGGAGCATTCGCCACAGAAGATCTTCATGATGATCCGCGCCGGCAAGCGCGAGGCGGTGCTCGCTTCCGACTCGATGTGGATGTGCACGTCGTGCTACAACTGCGTCGTGCGCTGCCCGCGGAAACTGCCGATCACGCAGATCATGCACGGGCTCGCCACCTACGCGCACAAGCTGGGCCTGGCGCCGAAGATGCAGCCGACGCGTGATTTTTCGCTGCAGTTCTGGGCCAACTGCACGAAGACCGGCCGCGTCAACGAGCTGAAGCTCACGCTGGGGTTGTATTTCAAGGACGGCCTCGTCGCCGGCATCAAGAAAGGGTGGAGCATGCGAGGCACCGCCTTCGGCCTGCTCAAGGCCGGGCGCCTCAATCCGTTCGAGCTCTTCGGCGGCCACCGCTGCAAGGACAGCAAGGGGATCGCCGCGATGCTCGCCAAGGCGCAGGAAATCGAACAGCGGAACCGGGCGGCGCGCGGCTGATCGGCAGGTCTGCCAACGATCACCGGGCCAAGATCCCTCGGAGCCGCGCTCACGGCCAAAGGAGCCCAAGCAATGGCGAAGAAAGAATACGCATTCTACCCAGGGTGCTCGTCGCAGCTCAAGGCGTCGGCCGCGAACTACCTCGTCTCGGTCAACGCGATGTGCAAGACGCTCGACGTCAAGTTGACGCCGATTCCGGACTGGAACTGTTGCAGCGCGTCGATCGGCTACGCGGGCGGCAGCGAACTTTCGCGGCACGTGATGAATGCCCGCAATTTCGCCCTCGCCGAGACGCACCTGCCGGGCCAGGACATCGTCGCCACCTGCGCCGCCTGCTGGCTCAACGCGCGCGAGTCCAAGGAGAAGCTCGACGGCAGCGCGCAACTCGTGGCCGACACCAACGAGGCGTTGAAGGAAGCGGGGCTGCAATACAAAGGCGTGGCCGGAGTGCGGCACATGGTCGAGGTGCTGATCGAGGACCTCGGCTACGACGAGCTCGCGAAGCCCGTCGTGAAGCCGCTCGAGGGCGTGAAGTTCGCCGGGTATGTCGGCTGCCAGACCAATCGCCCCTTCGGCATCGCCGGCGAATCGTTCGAGAATCCGAAGTATCTGGACAAGCTGGTCGAGACGGTCGGCGGCGAGGCGGCGGACAAGTACGAGCAGAAGGTCACCTGTTGCGGCGGCGCGCTCGCGTTCTCCGAGCCGGAGAAGAGCCAGAAGCAGATCCGGGACATCGTCGAGGCGGCCTACGATCACGGCGCCGACATGATCGTCACGCCGTGCCCGCTGTGCCAGGCGAACGTCGAGGTCTACCAGGCCGAGATCAACCGCCGCCAGGGCACCAAGCTCGCCATGCCGGTCACGTACTATAGCCAGCTGATGACGGTGGCCTATGGTGGCACGGCGAAGGAGGCGGGACTCGACGGCCACCTGATCGCGCCGACGAAGCTCCAGCAGATCGCGGCCAAGCCGGCGAAATAGGCGTGGGGGTCGCGAGGCAAGGTCAACTGCACTCGCGGTGGCGCACCTTGCAGGTGGCCAGCACCTCGTCGGGATCGCGTTTCCACCAGTTGTTGGCCGAGAAGATCTCGACCTCGTGGAAGCCGCCGTACCCGCCGGCCTCCATCCATGACCGAAGGAGGCGCAGGTCGATGACCCCATCGCCCATCATGCCGCGGTCCGTCAGGAGGTCCGTGGTCGGCACCAGCCAGTCGCTGATGTGGTAGGCGAGAAGGCGCGACGGCGTGCTGCCCGCGGCGCGCTCGATCTCGCGCTCGAGGTGCGGGTCCCACCACACGTGATAGGCATCGACGGCGATGCCGAGACCCGGCCCCAATTCGTCGCACAGATCGTTCGCGTGTTCCATCGTGTTCACGCACGCGCGGTCGGCGGCGTACATCGGGTGCAACGGCTCGATCGCCAGCGGCATTCCGGCGGGTCGGGCGTACGTGAGCAGCTCGCCGATGCCGTCGCGCACCATCTCGCGTGCGCCGGCCAGGTCCTTCGATGCGGTGGTTCCATCACGACGCTTGGGCAGTCCTCCGACGACGAGGATCAGGCATTGCGCGCCGACCGCCAGCGCTTCATCAACCGCGCGCCGGTTGTCGTCCAGCGCCGCGCGCCGACCTTCGCGGTCGGGCGCCGGAAACATCCCGCCGCGGCAATAGCCGGTGACGACGAGACCGGTGTCGCGGATGCGGGTCGTCGACTCCTTCAGCCCCGCAACCGCGACCTGGTCCCGCCAAGGAGCAATGCCGCGAATGCCATGCCGGACGCAGCCATCGATGATCTGCGGCAGCGTCCAGCGCTTCCGCACCGTGGCGGTATTGAGCGAGAGAAGGCTGGGGTCGGGTTCGTTCACGGGGTTGATATTGGCTGGTCACCCCGCGCGATCGCGAGCGCGCGAGTGGTCGTGCGGTACTTGGCGAGCATGTTGGGAACCTCCCAATCGGGCAGGGTCCCCGCTTCCGCGCAGGCAAGGAAGCCTGCCGCCACCTGCGCGAAATGGGCCTCGTGGCCGACATGATAGGACGCCGGAACGATCACCTGCCACGCATCGCCGGAACGTTTCGCATCGACGCCGGGATAGGTCGCTCGCACCTCGCGCAGCGCCTGTTCCAGTGCCGCGGCAAAGTCCGAAGTGCCAGCGCCCGCGACGGGCTCGATGGTCAAGACCGGTTGGTAGGCTTCCGCCGCGCCCTGGCGGATCATGAGACTCGCCTTCGAGCCCCGCAGCACCGAAAAATGCGTGTCGCCCGCGCCGGCGGGCGCCTCGAAGTTCCAGCGCACGGACACCCTCGCGTGCACGCCCCTGATGCGATAGTCGATCTCGCCGTTGGCGTACACATGCAGGCTGCCGTCGGGCTGGACGTCGTTGTGCAGAAAGGCGGGATAGCTCGGCAATTGCGTCACCTTCGCGAACTGCGCCAGGCTGATTTCGGTCGGCCAGCGCTTCGCGCCGAGAATCCGGATGTCCTTCGTGAAATCCAGAATTTCATCCGGGAAACATTCCCACTGCACGAGATCGACGAGATGCGTCGTGATGTCGACGAGGCCTTCCCCTTGTTGCGCCACGTCGAAGAACCATGCCGGCCGCTTGACCGGCGCGCCGGACACCAGCTTGGAGAAGTGATGCACACTCTCCTTGACGACGGCCGGCTCGCGCTCGGAACCCTGCAGCAGCGCGCCGAATACGGTGGGCATGCGCGAGAAGACCTTCTGCAGGATCGTGGTGATCTCGTGCCGCTCGGTCATGATGTCGTAGAGCAGCACGCCCCTGGCTTTGGCGTCGGCGAACGCCTTCCGTAGGGATTCGAAGCCCGGCTGGTCGATGGCCATCGGCTTGTCGGCGAGCACGTGCATGCCGGCGGCCACGGCGCGGGTCACGTATTCGGCCTTGCGCCGGTTGTTCCCCGCGATGACCACGACATCGCCGGCCCGCTCCGTGCTGAACCGGTCCAGAAAATCGGCTCCGGCATGGACTTCCATTCGCCACGTCGTCGGATTCTCGGCCCGCGTGTTGTAGCCCGCGACCTTCCTCAGATAATCGTCGAGGTCGGATCCTGCCTCGGCATAGACATGCACCGTCGGATCGACGTTGGGATACATGGTCTTTTGCAGCAGCGCCGCGTGGAAATGGCCCGGGGCGAGGATGGTCAGCTTCATGGGGCGCTCGTTCAATGGGTTGTTCGCAGTGGCAAAGGCGGGTTGAACAGGCGTCGGTCACACCTCGACGCCATTGATGCCGAGGAACGCGCGCATTCGTGACGCCCCGAGATCCGGATCGCGGAGGAGTCCCGCGGCATCCGCGAGCCGGAACAACTCGGACAGATGCAGGAGGCTGCGCGCACTCTGCTGTCCGCCCACCATCGTGAAATGCGTCTGATGGCCATTGAGCCACGCGAGGAACACCACGCCCGTCTTGTAGAAGCGCGTCGGTGCCGCGAACACGTGGCGGGACAACGGCACGGTGGGAGCGAGAATGGCGTCGAAGCGCGCACGGTCGCCGGCGGCGAGGGCCGTCAGCGCCTCGGAGGCAGCGGGCGCGATCGCATCGAAAATGCCGAGGAGCGCGTCGGAGTGGCCGGTCGCATCGCCGCCGATCAACTCCGCGAAGTTGAAATCGTCACCGGTGTACATCCGCACGCCAACCGGTAGGCGCGCGCGCAGCGCTATCTCCTTGTCCTTGTCGAGCAGCGAGACCTTGACGCCGTCCACTTTCGCGGTATTGGCGTTGATCACCGCGGCGCAGACGTCGGTGGCGCGCGCGTGCTCGGGGTCGCCCGCTAGGCCGCCGGCGCCGACCCAGTAGCCGGCGAGCGCCGGATCGAACATCTCGCCCAGCCAATGCAGGATGACTGGCGCGCGCACCTGGGCCAGCACGCGTCCGTAGACCAGGGCGTAGTCGTCGGGTGATCGCGCGCACGCCGCCAGCGCGCGGCTGGCCATCAGGATGATGCGGCCGCCTGCCGCTTCGATTGCCGAGCACTGCTCCTCGTAGGCCGCGACCACCTCGTCCAACGTGAAATCCGCGCGCGGCGGAAGGTGGTCGGTGCCGGCGCCCGAGAAGACGGTGGCACCAGCGATGGCACCGGCTTCGCGCACGCTGCGCCGGATCAACTCGAGCGAGGTCCGCCAGTCGAGCCCCATGCCCCGCTGGGCCGTGTCCATCGCTTCGGCCACGCCGAAGCCGTGCGACCACAAGTGGCGCCGAAACGCGAGCGTGGTGTCCCAGTCGATCGCCGTCTGCAGCCACGGATCGATTGCGGCGCGCGGGTCGGCCACCACGTGCGCCGCCGCGAAGGCAACGCGATTCCAGCGCGGCGTGGCCGATGGCGTGGGCCAGATGACGGGAGCGCGCACCGTGAACGGTGCGAGGGTGCCATCGGCGTGCGGGAGCTTCAGCGTGATCACGTCGCGCGAACGCTAGGCAGACAACGCGGGGACATCGACGAACCGGCGTTCCCGCCAGCTCTGTAATCCAAGCTCGGCGAGCTGCACGCCCTTCGCCCCTTCCAGCAGGTTCCATGGAAAGGGCCCGCCGTCGACGACATGCCGCAGGAAGAGCTCCCATTCGACCTTGAAGGCGTTGTCGTACGCGCGATTCGACGGCACGAGCTGCCAGGTGTCGTGGAAGTCGATCGACTGCGGCACATCCGGATTCCACACCGGTCGGGGTGTCGCGGTGCGCGGCTGGATGCGGCACTCGGTCAAGCCGGCCACGGCCGATCCGAGCGTGCCATCGACATGAAAGGTGAGAAGGTCGTCGCGGCGAACGCGCGTGCACCACGAGCTGTTGATCTGGGCGATGACGCCCTCCGCGAGCTCGAAGGTGGCGTACGCCGCGTCCTCGGCGGTGGCCACGTACGGCTTGCCGTTCTCGTCCCATCGCTTCGGAATGTGCGTCGCGCCGACGCACTGCACGCTCTTCACCGCGCCGAAGAGATTGTCGAGGACGTAACGCCAGTGGCACAACATGTCGACGATGATGCCGCCGTCGTCCTCCTTGCGGTAGTTCCAGGACGGCCGCTGCGCGGGCTGCCAGTCGCCCTCGAAGACCCAGTACCCGAACTCGCCGCGCAGGGAGAGGATGCGTCCGAAGAAGCCCGAATCGATCAGCATCTTGAGTTTCAGGAGGCCCGGCAGCCAGAGCTTGTCCTGCACGACGCCGTGCTTCACGCCGGCCGACTCGGCCCGCCGGTACAGATCGAGCGCCGCGGCGAGTGTCGGCGCGACCGGCTTTTCGGTGTAGATGTGCTTGCCCGCAGCGATTGCCTTCCTGATCAGCTCGGGACGCAGGCCCGTTGACGCGCTGTCGAAGTAAATCGCATCGTCCTTGGTGGCGAGCGCCGCATCGAGGTCGGTCGTCCAGCGCTCGACGCCGTGCGCCTGTGCGAGCGCCGCGACCTTCGCGGCGTCGCGGCCGACCAGGATCGGGTCCGGCATGATCCGCCGTCCCGGGCCGAGCAGGATGCCGCCCTGGTTCCGGATTGCGATGATCGAGCGGACGAGGTGCTGGTTCGTGCCCATGCGGCCGGTGACGCCGTTCATGATCACGCCGAGACGGATGGTTTCCATGGCGGGGACTCCGGGAATGTTCAGCGTGAGGAAACCCGGGGCGTGGCCGGCCGTGTCCGGCGGCCGAGCCTGCGGTTGACGGCCGGCAACTTGAGCATGACGACCAGCACGATCGTGATCCAGAGCACCGCTGAAATCGGTCGCGTGAAGAACGGCATCAGGTCGCCGTCGGAGAGCACGAGCCCGCGACGGAAGCCCTTCTCCATCAGGTCGCCAAGCACCATCCCCAGCACCAGCGGCGCCACCGGATAGTGCATCCGGCGCAGCGCGTAGCCGAGCACGCCGAAACCCATCATGACCCAGACGTCGAACAGACGCTGCGAGATCGCATAGGAACCGACGACACACAGCACGAAGATGATCGGCAGGATGATCGGCTTCGGCACCATCAGCACCTTGATCAGCACCTTGGTGAGCGTGAGGCCGTAGATCAGGATTCCGATCGTCGCGAACATCATCATCGCGACCACGTCGTAGACGAACGTCGGGTTCTCGATCATGATCATCGGCCCCGGTCGAATCCCGTGGATCAGCATCGCCGCCATCAGCACAGCAGCGGGCGCGGAGCCCGGAATGGCCAGCGTGAGCACGGGAATTACGGCGCCCGGCACGCACGCGTTGTCGCCGGTTTCGGCCGCCATCAGCCCGTCGATGGAGCCCTTGCCGAATGTCTCCGGTTCCTTGCTCGCGCGTTTGGCGGCGGCATACGACGACCACGCCGCGACGTCCTCGCCCACGCCGGGCAGGATGCCGATGAACGTGCCGATGACACCCGAGCGCAGGATCGTCCGCCAATACTGCATGACGTCCCTGAGCTTCGGGATCACCGAATCGAACGGGTTGATCTTCACGGGCGCGGGCCTCTCCCGAACCGCCATCAGCAACTCCGCAAAGCCGAACGCGCCGACCAGCGCCGGGACCAGTTGGAGGCCGCCGGCCAAGTCGCGGCTGCCGAAGGTGAACCGGTCGTGGGCATAGATGGCCTCCTGGCCGATCGTCGCCGTGAAGATGCCGATGAGGCCCGCCATCCAGCCCTTGAGCGGGTCGTTGCCGGTAAGCGTGCCGGCGATGATCACGCCGAAGAGTGCCAGCCAGAAAAACTCGTAGGATCCGAACTTGAGTGCGAGGTTGCCGAGGATCGGCGTGAACAGGGCGAGGAAGAACATGCCGATCAGCGTGCCCAGCACGGAGCCCGACGTTGCGATGCCCATCGCGCGGCCGGCGTGACCCTGCTTGGCGAGCGCATGTCCATCGAGGCAAGAGGCCGCCGAAGCCGGCGTCCCGGGGATGTTGAGCAGAATCGCCGAGCGCGAGCCGCCGTAGATTGCGCCGACGTACGTGCAGATCAGGACCAGCAGCGCCTGATTCGACGGCATCTTGATCGTCAGCGTCGTCATCAGCGCGACACCCATCGTCGCCGTGAGCCCCGGCAGCGCGCCGATGATGACGCCGACCAGCGACGACAGCAGAATCAGCCCGAGCGACAGCGGGTCGCAGAAACTCCAGATCGAGTGACCGAATGCGATGAGGCCGTCGAACACGGTGCGATTTCTTCGGGTGCGCTGCTAGGGCAGCCGCACGTAGAAGAGCTGCTCGAACAGGAGCGTGACGATAAGCGCGGTGAGTCCGCCGCAAGCGAGCGCCACGGCGAAGCCGCGGGCCACCTTGCCGGCGGTCTTGCGCATCGCATAATGGAACAGGAAGACGAACGTGGTGACGAAAAGCGCGGTGCCGAGCCAGAACGGCAGGCCGCGGCCGACAAGCAGCAACGCGTAGACGAAGAACATTCCGGCCGCGAGGGCGAAGCTCGACAACGACGCGTAGTCGGTGTCGTCGGTTTCGGCCAGGTCCCAGCCGATGCGTCGCGCGCGGTGCCACGACCGCAGCATCAACACACCGCCCAGCGCGGCCAACAGCACGCCGACGATGCCGGGCCACAACCCGGGCGCAGTGTGCAGCGTCGCACCTTGCTGGGTCATCCGGTCCATCTGCCACGAGAGCACGCTGATGACACAACCGAGCGCGGTCCAGAGGAGGCCGCCCACGAGGTCACGCCGCGGCGACGACGGGTAGATCTCGGCGGGCATGGGGCGATTCCTGCAACGAAAGGCCGGCACCCGCGCAGACGCCGGCCCGCGGCGTCGCGCGACGGCTACGGACGCGGGATGCCGAGCGTGTCCGGGGCGACCTTCGCCTTGCCGGCGTCGGCCGCCGCCCACGCGTTGGCCTGCACCGCGGGGAACACTGCCTTCTGCGCGTCGGCGCCGGCATAAGGCCCGAACTGCGCGCCGCGGCTCGTCGCGTACTGCTTCAGCGCGGCGGAGTTGGCGATCTGCTCGGCCCAGATCTTCTCGACCGTCGCGATCACTTCCGGCGGCACGCCCTTCGGGATGAAGATGCCGAAGTAGTTGGCGGGGGCCTTGAAGCCCGGCACCGACTTCGTCAGCGGCTCGATGATTCCGTAGCCGTCGAGTTCGATGGGCTTGTCGCCTATGACGGCGAGCGCGCGCAGCTTCTTGCCGCGGATCATCTCGGCCTGCTCGACGGTGAGCTGCGAGGTCGCCTCCGTCTCGCCCGCGACAGTGGCGACGACCGCCGGATTGCCGCCGTCGTAGGTGACGTGCTTGTACTTGACGCCGGTGGCCTTGGCGATCGCCTCCATCGCGCTGTGGCCGCTCGAATTCACCCCGGCCGTCGCGACACTGATTGCGCCGGGCTTCGCCTTCATCGCGTCGATCAGCTCGGCCGGGGTCTTGTACGGTGTGGCCGGGTTCACCGACAGCGTCGAGACGTTGGCGACATTGAGGAAGAGTGCCCAGTCGCCGATCTTGGTGTCGAGCATGCCGAGGACGGCGTAGGTGCCGAGGTCCTGGGCCGCGCCGGCCGTCCACGTGTAGCCGTCCTTCGGGGCTTCGAGCGCATTCTTCGTGCCGATCGAGCCCGACGCGCCGGGCTGGTTGACGATGATGACCTTCTGCCCGAGGACCTTCTCGATTTCGGCGGCGGTCACGCGCGTGACCTGGTCGGTCGAGCCGCCGGCTGCCCACGGCACGATGATGGTGATCGGCTTCGTCGGCTTCCATTGCTGCGCCGATGCGGCGGAGGCCACCGTGAGCGCCAGCGCCGCGGCGATTCGGGTAACCCACAACAAGCGTTTGCTGCGATGCATTACGTCCTCCATGGGTCTTGATTGCCTGGCCGGATGCGCGGCCATGAATGTCGCGCCAATGTTTGCGCTGCCGCGAGCCGGTTATGGTAACCGGTTCAGAGGTACCCTAGCCAGAAGCTTGTTGCGGCGCGGGCCCTCGGCGCTGTGCGTCGATCAGCAACACCGTTCGGAGGACGCGGGCGCGCCGACGAAGTTGCCGGAAATCGTCGCAAAACCGGCAAAATGGCGACTGCGGATACCCCGGCGCCGAAGATGACGGGGATCCGCTTTCGGCCCACGAGAGGAAAAACATGGAACGAGCGACCTACAAACCGCTGCCGATGATGAGGATGCCGGCGGCCGTCGTCTGCCAGCCGCCCGTGGTCGGGCCTAAGCCGGTGAAGACCGATATGCCGGCCATCGACGTGATGACCGATCTGCGGCAGGTCGCCGCCGCCATGATTCGCGCCGACGCGACGCTCGCGCAAGCGAACCGGACGATGATCGCGCGCGGGGTGCGCCTGCTCCTGGTGGTGAGTGTCATCGGGGAGGTGGAGGGATTGATCACCGCGCATGACATCCAAGGCGAGCGGCCCGTCAACCTGATGCGGGAGCGGGGTGGAAAGCACACCGAGCTCACCGTCGCCGATCTCATGACGCCGCGCGCGGCAATCCAGGTGCTCACCATCGAGTCGGTCCTGCGCGCCGAGGTGGGGCACGTCATCGCCACGCTGAAGGACGCGGGGCGGCAGCATGCCCTCGTCGTAGACAAGGACCCGCTCACCGGCGAGGACTTCGTGCGCGGCATCTTCTCGGCGACGCAGATCGGCCGCCAGCTCGGCATGCCGATCAGTACGTTCGAGGTTGCGCACACGTTCGCCGAGATCGAGGCCGAGCTCGCGAAATGAGGTGCTTTGCCGAATTGCGGGATTGGGGGAACGGGAGCGTTCGGGGCGGGCTTAGCGGCCGCCAAGCGTGGCGTCGAGCGGGTGCCCGGCGCTTTGGCGAAATGTGCGCCGAGCACCGCGAAAGAGCGCTTGCAAGCCAAAGCGCCACCCGCTTGGCGACGCCGGCGGCCGCTAAGCCCGCCCCGAACGCTCCCGTTCCCCCAATCCCGCAATTCGGCCGCGCTTGGCCTCGATGAGCGCCGATCACGGGCGTTTCGAGCGTGCGATCGCGCGCTTCGACGCGGCGAACGCCGAGGACCCCAACCGCGAAGTCGCCGGCGGCCGCGAGCGTCCGAAGGAGCTCTTGTACGCCGA
>Ga0113563_10002603_pt1 | contig 10953 bp, 8 predicted proteins | sample Mud3Dept3metaG_FD_80117 | JGI IMG/M metagenome (GOLD analysis project Ga0113563, IMG submission 80117) | Freshwater wetland microbial communities from Ohio, USA, analyzing the effect of biotic and abiotic controls - Mud 3 Core 4 Depth 3... | ecosystem: Environmental > Aquatic > Freshwater >...
AGGAATGCCGCCACGACGAGCAGCGTCATCCCGTTCACGATGACAAAGAGGACCGGGTCGGCGAGGTCGGATCCTATCAGGTTGGCATGCACGGTTCCCAGCAGGATGGCGATATAGAGGAGGGCATGGACGGGGCGCCATCCCTTCCCCAGCCACCCCTGGAACACGGCCGCAAGGACTCCCGCGTACACCAGGATGAGGGCGGCTCTCCCGCCATTCATCAGGAACGCGTCCAGCGATCGTGTCACCGGGATGAACAGGTCCGCTCTCCCCAGCCGGAGCGCGAGTGATACCGGGTGGAGGGTGATGAGGATGAGGCCTGCCAGGGCCGCGCGGTGGTGGACCGCCAGGAACGGGGCGCCAAGGAGCTTCCGGATCTCACGGAGGAAGGGGGACATCATGGCGGCCAGCTGCAGGGTGAGGAGGCCCGTGAGGGCTGCGAGCCGGATGGTCACGGACCAGGGATCAGTGCCGCCGGCGAGGACGCGCCAGATGACCAGGAGGTACAGGACCGCAACTCCTGCCAGAACAGCCCAGCGGGGCACCAACATCCAGTACCGTACCATGCAACGGGAGGTGAAGAAGATCGCGGTTTTCAATCCCTGAGACAATCTCCCTCCGGCTTTCCGGTCTCCGATACTCCTTTATCCGCGGCAGGGGAACCTCTTCCCGGACCTTTATGCCAGAATTCCAGTGTACCCGGTGCGGGAAATGCTGCGTGAAGTTCGGCAGGTACGTGACCATCGAGCGGAACCTGGGTCCCGGCGACTTCTTCTGCCGGTTCCAGATCACGGGGGAGCTCTTCCGCGCCCACCTGGATCCGGCGTTCCGCGCCCTCTTTGAAGAGAAGGGAGCGGCTGCGGCCCATCCGGAGTGGTGTACCTTCCTCCGGAAGGACCCGGAGGCTCATGGATTCGTCTGCACCATCCATGCCACCCGGCCACCCTTCTGCCGGAGCTTCCGGTGCTATGCCATGAAGATCTTCTCCCGGGATGGCACGGAGATCGGAACGGTGGGCGGCAACCGGGCGCTGCTCTCGAAAGACGCAGATCTCGCCAGGTGCTGGCAGGAACGGGTCACCCTCCTGACAGACAGGGACGAAGGCCGCTGGAGGGAACGGGTCCTGGATACCCTTTCGAAAGAGGGATACCGTGTGGAGATCTATTCCTGAGAAGAGGGACGATGCACAGGAACCCGAGTGAGGACCGATGGGTAAGGTGAGGGAACTTCCGGTGAAGAAAGGGGAGGTCGCCTGCCAGGATGGGGTGGTGGTTACCCTGGACTACTGCCGTTTCTGTGCCCATTCGAAGGCGATGCGGGTGAAGGGGGAGTGGATCACCTCCCCTGCACGGGCCTACTGCCTCCGCAGCAGGGTGGTGCAGCAGATAGACCTCTCAAAGGTCGAGGCGGTCCAGTGCGACGATGACGGGAGCGAGGGATTCCGCTCCATCATGAATATCATCAGCTGAACGCTGACCTTCCAATCCTCTTTTTGTTGACGATTATTGTCGCGCAAGACTGGGGAGGGTGTCATATGGTGCGGGAGGGGGCCAGCCCCCTCCCGGCCCCACCCCGATGAGGATAGTCCCGCCACGTCGGTCCTTGGGAACAGAGGGATCACCGGATCCAGCACACCGGCGGGGGGTGCCCACTCGGCGGGGTCGGTGAGCCCCCGAGAGCGTCTCACTGGTACTCAACGAAACCGGAATACCGGCTTCATCTAAAGGAATCATCCTTCCGTTACTGCATCCCGGTTTTCACCGTGAAGAAGGGCAGGATCTTCTCCAGGTCGATATGGGCCTCGAAGAGGTCGGCGAGCGCTTCGTAGGGATCACCCGTGCTCCCCGGAACAGCGGCTGCTCCCTCCTGCTCCCCTGGCGGGACCAGCCCCTTCCTCCGGTACAGGAACTCCACCAGGGCCCGGATGGCCGATTCGTTCTGGAAGAGCCCGTGCAGGTAGGTGCCGATGACGAGACCGTCGGCAGAGACAGCTCCCTCAGCATCGAACGCCTCAGTATCCGCACCCCGCTCCGTGGTACCCATGTGGATCTCATAGCCTGTCACCGTTCCCATCGGGGTAAGGATTGGCCCCACCGGCCGGGCGGTCCGGCGCACCTGCTCGGTGGTCTTCCCGTAGGTGCGGAACCAAGTCACACAGTCCAGGAGGCCGATGCCCGGGTGGACGCCCGGTCGGCCGGATTCGATTCCCTCGTCGATGATCTCCTTCCCCAGCATCTGGTACCCGCCGCAGATGCCAATGACCGGGATCCCGCGCTCCCGGGCTTTCCGGACCTGGTCCAGCGTTCCCCGGTCACGGAGGACCTCCAGGTCATCCACCGTGTTCTTGGTGCCGGGCAGGATGATGCAGTCAAATCTGTCCAGGGGGGCACCCGGCACCACGTACTCCACGGGGACCCTCCGCTCCAGTGCCTCGAAATCCGTGAAGTTGGAGAGGTGGGGGAGGCGGAGGATGGCGACCTGGACCGCACCGCCCAGTGGTTTCTTGTCCGGAAGGGAAAGGGAATCCTCGCTGGGGAGGGGGATGGTGGCGTAGGGGAGCACCCCCAGCACCGGCACCCTGCAGATCCGCTCCAGCTCTGTGATCCCGTTCTCGAACAGGGCGGGATCTCCCCGGAACTTGTTCACGATCAGTCCCTTCACCCGGGGCCGGAGGTCCCCGGGGAGCAGCTGGAGGGTGCCGTACAGCTGGGCAAAGATGCCGCCCCGCTCGATGTCCCCCACGAGGAGGATAGGGAGCCGGAGCGCCCTCGCGAGCCGGACGTTCGCGATGTCCCGGTCGTAGAGGTTCAGCTCCGCGGCCCCGCCGGCCCCTTCCACCACGACGTTCCCGAACTCCCCTTCCAGCGTCCGGTAGGCGTCCAGGGCCACCTCCAGCAGGCGGTCCGACTCCCGGTAGTACTCGGCGATGGGCACGTCCCGGTAGGGTCTCCCCATGAGAACGACCTGCGAGATCCCCTCCCCCTTCGGCTTCAGGAGGATGGGGTTCATCTCGGCCCGCGGCGGGAGGCCCGCGGCAAAGGACTGGACCGCCTGGGCGATCCCGATCTCGGCACCGTCCGCCGTCACATAGGAGTTGAGGGACATGTTCTGTGACTTGAAGGGCGCCACCGGGATGCCCCTCCGGAACAGAGCCCTGCAGAGGGCGGCGACCACCGTACTCTTCCCTGCGTGGGATGCCGTTCCGAGGACCATCACCGACATCGGTACCCGGATATGGGCAGGGGTTTTATAAAAGGGGCGGGTACCATTCCTCCATATATGCACCTCACCCCCACGGCCGAGACCCTGCTTGCCCGGCGGTACCTCCTCCCCGGTGAGACCCCGGCCGGGCTCTTCTCCCGTGTGGCGCACGCGGTGGACACCCCGAGGGAGGAGGCATTCCTCCGGATGATGGAGGACCTCCTCTTCCTCCCCAACACCCCCACCCTGATGAACGCGGGGACCCCGGTCGGGCAGCTCTCTGCATGCTTTGTCCTCCCCGTGCTGGACTCCATTGACAGTATCTTTTCCGCCCTCGCCCAGATGGCCAAGATCCACAAGAGCGGGGGCGGTACCGGGTTCTCCTTCTCCCGTATCCGCCCGGAGGGGGACGTGGTGAGCGGGACCGGCGGGGTGGCCAGCGGGCCCGTCTCCTTCATGCAGGTCTTTGACCGCGCCACCGACGCGGTGAAGCAGGGGGGAAGGAGGAGGGGCGCCAACATGGGCGTCCTTGCGGCCAGCCACCCGGACATCATGGCTTTCATCCGGAGCAAGCACGGCGGCGGCCTCCGGAATTTCAACATCTCGGTGGGCGTTGACGGGCCCTATTTCCAGTCCCTGGATGGGGGGAAGCCTTTCTCCCTTGTGAATCCCAGGGACGGGGGCATCTGGGGATCCGTGGACCCGCGGGATCTCTGGGAGCAGGTGGCCATGGAAGCCTGGGCGACCGGCGATCCCGGTATGCTCTTCTTCGACGAGATCAACCGGCGGAATCCCACCCCCGGCCTGGGTCCCCTGGAGGCCACCAATCCCTGCGGGGAGCAGCCCCTGTACCCCTACGAAAGCTGCAACCTGGGCTCGGTGAATCTGGCACCGTGCATCCGGAAGGATGACCTGGACGAGCCGCTTCTCCGGGAGACCTGCCGGACGGCCGTGGATTTCCTGGACGGAGTGATCGACGTGAACCGGTTCCCGATACCGGAGATCACGACACAGACCCTGCTCACCCGGAAGATAGGTCTCGGCATGATGGGCCTCGCCGATGCCCTGATCCTCCTGGGGATCCCCTACGAGTCAGAGGAAGCCCTCAGGTTCGCCGGGAGGGTGATGGCGATCATCCAGGAGGAGGGTCATGCCAGGTCCGGAGAACTGGGCGAGGAGAAGGGATCGTTCCCTGCCATCGACCGTTCCGTGTACAGAGGTGCGATGCGCAATGCCACCGTGACCACCGTTGCACCGACGGGCTCCCTCCACCTGATCGCCGGCACCTCGTCGGGAATCGAACCCCACTTTGCCCTCTCTTACACCCGGAAGATGGCGGGGACGGAGGTCGTGGTGACAAGCCCCCTCTTCCTCCAGGCCATCTCAGCGAACCCCCACGGTACCGATTTCCTGGCCCGGGTAAGGGAGACGGGGTCTGCCCAGGGCCTCCCCATCCCGGATCACCTGAAGGAACTCTTCCGGATCGCCCCGGAGATCTCCCCGGAGTTCCATGTCCGGATACAGGCGGAGGTGCAGAAGCACGTGGATAACGCGGTCTCAAAGACGGTGAACCTCCCGGAGGAGGCGACCTCTGCCGACATCCAGCGGATCTATACCCTTGCGAGGAGCCTGGGATGCAAGGGGATCACCGTGTACCGGTACGGGAGCAAGCCGGAACAGGTCCTCTCCCACGGCTGCGATGTCTGCAGGGTCGATGAGTGATTCTGCCCGATGGGCGGACGGAAAGGCCATGCAATGGCCGGCGGATGACCATATCTGTGGCCAGACAGGTGGCCATGCAATGGCCGACGGATGACCATATCTGTGGCCAGACAGGTGGCCATGCAATGGCCGACGGATAACCATCCAATTAATAAATAAAGAGCATTGAACACTAGGAGTAATGAATGGTGGGATCTGTCCAACGTGCGGACTGCCAAAGGAACTCTGCATCTGTGAAGAAGTTGCCAAGGAACAGCAGCGAATCACTGTCAAGATCAACAGACGGCGGTATGGGAAGGAGGTTACCATCATCGATGGCCTCGATCCCGTTGATATCGACCTGAATGAACTGACCAAATTCCTGAAGGGGAAGCTCGCCTGCGGCGGCACCGTCAAGGGCTCCTCCATCGAACTCCAGGGGAACCACCTGGAACGGGTCAAGGAACTGCTGACCCAGAAGGGCTACAAGCTGGATAACATCTCCTGAAAGATTCCCTCCTCTCCCGGAAATCACCCCTCTTCTTTCTTTTCCCCTTCCCGTGACCTGCCCGGGCACTTCCCGTCCCATCTTGCACGCCCCCGCAGGGAAAACACGAGGGGTGGCGGGGTTCCCCCCCCGCGTCCTGTCCGCCGGATTCAGATAAAGAACCGGAAGGTGATCCAGGCGATGGTGAGCATGATGGCCGAGTATTTCAGGCCGGCGACGGCGCTCCCCTCCCCCATCTGCCCTGCCACGAGACCCGAGAAGAATCCCTGGATCAGGGCGGCATGGGAGAAGATCCGCTTGTAAAAGAGGATGTCCACAGCACCCATGAACCCGGCTGCCGCGGCGCCTGCCGAGGATGCCTTGGCCCCGGCCTCGGCCATGGTGGTGAGGAAGGTGGAACAGAGGATGGCGATGACGAACAGGAAGACCAGGAACGAGATGACCACGATCACCATGTAGATGAGCATGTTGTTCCTCCGCTCCTGTTTCAGATTGTAGAACTCGTAGGAGTCGTTGGCCGCCGCCCTGAGCACCTCGGAGACATCGCCCCCCGCCTTGGATGCCTTGGAGATCAGGTCCACCGCCCGCTGGGCCAGGGGGGTCCCCACCCGTTTCCCGAACCGGAGGAGGGCCTCCACGAAGGGGACCGACCAGGACATCTCGGAGTTCAGACGCCGGATGTAGGGGGTCAGGGCCCCGTAATGGCCCTGGGACACGTTGTGGATGGCGTTGGGCAGTGTCATCCCGCTGTCGTTCATACCGGCCACGTCCCGGAAGAAGTTGGGGAGGGCCTCCTCCAGGCTGTTCACCCGCTTTGACTCCATGAAGTCCAGGATGGCCAGGGGCACGATGGCGACCAGCACCGCGAGGCAGATCACGTCGTCAACCAGCGTTTCCGTGAAGATGGTCAGGAGGCTGTTGTTCATGAACATGAGGAGGAGCCCGCCCACGAAGACCAGGGCTGCCATCGGGATGGAGAGGATCAGCACGTTGGTGGGATTCTCGCGGATGACCTGGAACGGGTGTTTCATGAACCTGCCCAGGCCTTCCCGGATCTTCTTCTGGTAGGAGATCTTCTCCAGGATATGGGCCTCATCGCGTTCGAAATCGCTGAGCACCATCTCCGGGACATTCTCCCGCTTGTAGCTCTTGCGGTTCAGGAAATTGTTGAAGGTTTCACTCAGGCTCATGTTACGTCTCCGGTGTCATGGAGGAGATCAGGACCACGAACATGATGCTCCCGAAGGGCACGATCAGGTAGATGACGATGTAGAGGAGGAACGGGTTGGTATCGCCGCCGATGATGGACATGATGGACTGCAGGATGATGAGGAACAGCGTCCCTGCGACGAGCGCAGTGACGTAGGATTCGGCGATGAGCCCCAGGGTCTCCAGGAACATCTTCTGGGACTGCCGGTTCTCCAGGGTATACTGCTGGGCCTTGTTCCGGAAGTACTCGGTGAGGTTGGACCCGGCGGAGATGCTGGCCACCGCCCCCTGCAGGAACTCCTTCATCCGTTCACTGGGGGTGACGGTGGAGACGACGCGGATGGCGTCCATGAGATCCTTACCGAAGACGCGGACCTCCCGGGTGATGTACCGTGCCTCCACCGAGCTCTCCCCGTAGATGGGGCTGTCTCCCAGGAGGCTGAAGACCTCTGCCGGCGTGATCCCTGCCGTGGACATGGCGGTGACGTAGTTGATGGCGTAGGGGAGCGTGGCATCAATGTTACGGCGCCGTTCCCCGGCCACCACGCTGGGGTACACCATGAAGATCAGGTAAATGATCCCGCCGATGATGAGGAGGGCCAGGAGGAAGGTGAGGATGGTGCCTGCCACCAGCCGGTAATCCGACATGCCGTACATGAACTCAGGAAGCGTCCCCTTGTAGGTGATCATCTCGGGGATCCTGAGCCAGAAACTCAGGAGGCCCAGGATCGCAGCCGCCAGGAACCCTCCGAGGAATGAACTGACCCACGCCGTGGCCAGGTACGCCTCAAAAGGGGTGCTGATTCGTCCCCTCAGCAGGTTGTTGCGGAGCTGGAGGAACTCCTCCCTTCTCTTCTTGGCCCGCTCTCCCAGGATCCTGAAACAGAACCGCTCGTAACTGTTCATGCAGCCTCTCCCTTGGCATAGAGGTCCTTGCGCACGATCTCAATGACCGCCTCGGGATCCCGGAAGTAGGAGATGAGCATCTTCGACACGTCCTTGTAGTGCCGGATCATCTTGAGACGCATCCACTCCAGCAGCTCCTGGCGCCGTTTCAGCTCCTCCTTCATCCGGGACTCGCTCCAGCCGCGCTCTTCCATGATCTCCTCCAGGATGTAGGACTTGCCGGAGTACCGGATCTCGTCCGTGGAGGGATACCACCGGAAGACCTCGTTCGTGATCAGCTCGTTCGTCCGCGGGTCGATATCCAGGATCTCGATGATCTGCTTGGAGCGCCGGATCCGCTGGCCTCCGATCCGGGCCTGGGTCTGGACAGCCACCAGGTTCAGCGCAGAGAGCATGTTGCGGGGCACGTCCATAGGCGCGTTCTCGATACGGTGGACGACGCTCGCCACTGAGTCGGCGTGGATGGTGGAATAGGTGACGTGGCCTGTCGACATGGCCTGGAACAGGGTGAGGGCCTCCTTGCCTCTCACCTCGCCCACCACCAGGTACTCCGGCCGCTGCCGCAGTGCAGCCCGCAGGAGCTCGTACATGTCGATCTGCCCTTTCCCCGCCGTGTCAAAGGAGTCCCGGGTGACCGAGGCTATCCAGTTGGGGTGGGGGAGCTTCAGTTCCCGTGTATCCTCCAGGGAAACGATCTTGGCCATCGGGGGAATGAAGAGGGAGATGGCATTGAGCGACGTGGTCTTCCCGGATGCGGTACCCCCGGCAAAGATCGCCGATTTCCCGCTCTCCACCGCCAGCCAGAGGTAGGCGATGGAGAGGGGCGAAAAGGTGGACCACTCGATCAGATCCGTGGGCGTGATGGGCTCTTCACGGAATTTCCGGATCGTGAAGGTGGATCCATGGGCCGTGACCTCGGCACCCAGGGTCATCTGGATACGGGACCCGTCCGGCATGGTGGCGTCCAGGATTGGCTCGGCGATGGAGATGTGCTTGCCTGCCCGCTGCGCCATCTTGGTGACAAAGGAATCCAGGTCCTCCTCGTCCCGGTACATGAGGTTGGTCTTCGTATTCTCATAGGAGGTGTGGTACACGAAGATGGGGATATTGATCCCGTCACAGGAGATATCCTCGATGTACTTGTCGTGCATGATGGGGTCCACGAGCCCGTCGCCCAGGAACTCCTTCTCGATGTTGTACAGGATCTTCTCCCTCCCTGCCGGGGAGAGTGAGATGCCGTAATCCCGGAGGATCCCGTCCACTGCACCCCGGATGGCTTTCTTTGCCGAATCCTTGGTGATGTCCTTCGTATTCACCTCCAGGGTCTCGAAGAGCCGCTGCTTGATCTCCACCAGGAGCTCCTTCTCGGCCGGGGAGAGCTGGGGCTCCAGCACCTGGTAGGTGTACTCGTGGGAGGTGCTGTCGTGGATGATCCGGATATAGGCATACGGTTCATTCACCGGGTAGATCTCCACCTCCTCGATGGTGGGCTGGGCCCGGATGTTCAGGTCCACCAGGGGGCCGTGGATCTTGGGGTTGTACTCCTCGATCTCGGGCCGGATCACCTTCATGATGTTCAGTCTGCCGAGGATCCCCCCTGCCTTCCCCTTCGGCTGTTCCGGGGCCCCTTCACCACCGATAACCACGTCCTTGATGACCCCCATGGGGAGCTGGGAGTGCCAGCTCTCGATCATCTCGGAGGGCACCTTCCCGGCGATACCGCCACCCTTCACATCAAAGACGGCGGTCCTCTCGTGGAGCTTCACCTCGTCGATGGCAAAGGTGGCTCCCTTGGGCAGGATCAGGTCAGAGATATCCTTGATCTCGTCCACAGAGACGATGGTATCCTCAGCCTCCTCGGCCTCCTCAGTCTCCATCTCTGACCAGCGCGTGCGCTTGGCCTGGACAGGCTTTGACGGGGTCTCCTCCACCGCCGCCTCCCCGGTCCCCGACTCGGCGATATCGTGGAGCGAATCGAAGACATTCACCTTGCCTTCCGCGAGGGACGTGTCCGTGTGGACCTTGAAGATATCGTCGATGACCTGGGTGACCTCCTGGTCCGCCGCTGAGGCCGTGCCCGCACTGCGGGCCATGGCGTCCAGGTTCCCGGCGGTGACCGCGGCGCCCTGGACCGCCTTCGTCCCCCCTACCCGCTGGCGGGGCGCAGGGGCAGACTCCTCCTTCCCAGTGGTCTCGGCGGTCCGGGCATCCCTGGCAGCCTTCATCTCCTGCCGGAAGGATCCCAGGCGCTGCACCAGGGCCTCGTATTCGTCGCCGGGACCCGTGGGGGGCTCCAGGGCGGGAGGCGGGGCCTGCGTTTCCTTCGCTTTCGCCTCCGCTTTCGCCTCCGGCTTCTCCTCGCCGATGGCCAGATCCAGCTGCTTCAGGCGGTCCATCATGGTGGAGAGATCCCCGTCTCGTGCGGCGGGGGGAGCTGCAGGAGCCGGGGGGACTTTTCTTGCCGGTGCCGGAGCCGCCCGGGGTTCCGCGGCACGGACCTCGGGCTCGGCTCCCGTATCCTTCGTGACACCTTCCAGCCGCGTCATGAGGGCAGAGAGGTCATCCTCCTGGGCCGCTGCGGGCGGAACGGGGGCCGCCTGCGGGGCAGTCTCGGCCCGTGTGGCCCGGACGGTCTTTTTCCCGGCCTCCTTTGGTGGCAGGCCGCCACCGAGCCGCTTCATGAGGGCAGAGAGATCATCATCCGGGACGGCCGCGGCCGGGGCGGGGGGTGCCTGGGGGAGCGGGGCAGCCTCGGCCCGGGTGGCCCTGACGGCCTGGGGGGCAGGTTCTTTCGGGGGGACAACCCCCTCCAGCCGCTTCATGAGGAGAGAAAGGTCATCCTGGGGGGCTGGCTGGGGTGCCTGAGGGGATTTCACAGGAACCGCGGCGGGTTCCGGTGCTTCCTCGATCTCCTGCCGGAATGTGGACAGGTCCAGCCGCTTCAGCCGGTCCATCATGGGCGAGAGATCCTCCGGGCCCACGGAGGGCGGGGAAGACGGTTTCTTTGCCTTCGGTGCCGCTGCGGCCGGAGGAATGCTCTCCCCCGCCCGTACGGGTACTTCCTGCTCCCTGGCACTTTCCGGCGCCGGTGCCCGGACCACAGTCGGTTTCTCCACCTGGACCACCGGTCCGGCCGGTGCAGCCGGGGCCTCGTCGGCGGTCTCCATGCCGAGCAGGCCCAGGCGTTTCATCATTGCATTCAGTTCTTCCTTCTTTGGATCCATTTGAGACATCTGCTACCCCCCAATTTCTATGGTGGTCTCCGCATACCGGTGATTGAAATCAACCATGAACGTGTACATCGCCTGATCCCGGTCCACGGCCGTGCAGTCATATTTCCCGTTGAGCAGCTTGAAGCAGACCTTTCCATCGGATGTGGTCATATCGCTCGCAATGATCTGACGGCCCTTCTTGATGGATACCCGGAT
>Ga0113563_10002604_pt1 | contig 10952 bp, 10 predicted proteins | sample Mud3Dept3metaG_FD_80117 | JGI IMG/M metagenome (GOLD analysis project Ga0113563, IMG submission 80117) | Freshwater wetland microbial communities from Ohio, USA, analyzing the effect of biotic and abiotic controls - Mud 3 Core 4 Depth 3... | ecosystem: Environmental > Aquatic > Freshwater >...
AACAGGCTACCAACAGAAACTCTGATCGCTGTTAATAAAAAACCGCTGAAAAAAACCATTACCTGCGATGAGCAGAAGGTATGTAAAACAACTTACAGCTACGGTCTCGCAACTCACGAAACGGAAAAATAGTACGCTAAGAATAAGTTTGTCATAACGCTTATAAGACCTGTCGGAACACATCAATGCTTGGCTAAAAAGTGTAGATACCGTCTCGACTGCATATTATCCTATGTACCTTACGATCTATCGTAAAATCGCTACTATTAGCTAATCAAATTATCACAGTCTTAACTTAGGAGTTGTTATGTCAAAAGCTAAAGCGTATGCCGCATTTAACCCACATGACCCGTTAGCACCGTTTGAATTTGAACGCCGCGAGCTGAACGCCAGCGATGTGCAAATTGAGATTCTGTATTGCGGAGTTTGTCATTCTGATATTCATCAAGTGCGTAATGAATGGGGTAATTCCGCATTTCCGATGGTGCCAGGTCATGAAATTGTCGGTAAGGTTATTAACCTAGGCAGTGAGGTTAAAAAATTTGTTATCGGTGACAAAGTAGGCGTGGGTTGTATGGTGGACTCTTGCCGTACTTGTCCTGATTGTCTGGAACAACAACAGCAATATTGCAATCATTCGGTGTTTACTTATAACTGTCCAGACCCGCACAGCAACGGTACGGTTAGCACTTATGGCGGTTATTCCAATCACATCGTGGTAGAGCAAGATTTTATCTTAAAAATCGCCGATCATCTGGATTTAGCCGCTACCGCCCCCTTATTATGTGCAGGTATTACCACTTATTCCCCGTTAAAACACTGGAAAATCGGTGCAGGTCAAAAAGTCGGTGTGGTCGGTTTAGGCGGTCTAGGACACATGGGCGTTAAATTCGCCCGCGCTTTAGGTGCGCATGTCGTCTTATTTACCACCTCGGCAAACAAAGTTGAAGATGCCAAACGCTTAGGGGCGCATGAAGTGGTGATTTCCAAAAATGATAATGAAATGGCGGCTCACACACAGAGTTTTGACTTCATTTTAAATACCGTAGCCGCACCGCATAATCTGGATGCCTATACCAACTTATTGAAACGTGATGGCACGCTGTGTTTAGTCGGCGTACCCGATCATCCACATCCATCCCCTACTGTTGGCAACCTGATTTTCAAACGTCGATCTATTGCAGGTTCATTAATCGGTGGCATACAAGAAACGCAAGAAATGCTCGATTTTTGTGCGGCACATAACATCACGTCCGATATAGAGTTAATTCCGATTCAACAAATTAATCAAGCTTACGAGAGAGTGTTAAAAAGTGATGTCAAATATCGGTTTGTTATTGATTTAGCCAGTCTTAACGCTGAAACCGCATAAACTTCAAGCACCCCACTAAAACCCGCTACAATGCGGGTTTTTTTATGGCGGTATGAAACTAGTAGTTTGGACACTTTTACCTATTTATTTTATATGCGTTCACTCTATTTCCAACAATTGATAGGTATAGTATTTTGGAACAACTAACTGATTTAAAAGCTATCTTGCATTCTAAACGAGCTAATATTTATTACTTGGAAAAATGCCGTGTCATGCAGAAAAATGGCAGAGTGGTTTATCTAACCGATAACAAAATCGAAAAACAATACTGGAATATTCCGATTGCTAATACCACGGTTATATTATTGGGTACCGGGACTTCTATCACGCAATCCGCTGTGAGAATGTTAGCTTCCGCTGGTGTATTAATTGGCTTTAGTGGCGGTGGAGGGACACCCCTGCTTGTTGCAACTGAAGTGGAGTGGTTATCACCGCAAAGCGAATATCGACCTACAGAATACATTCAAAACTGGCTATCATTTTGGTTTGATGAAAACAAACGCCTAGAAATTGCCAAACGTTTTCAGCAAACACGGCTTGAATATTTAAAAAAGGTTTAGAAAAAAGATAAAGACATACAGAGTTATGGCTTATATGTCGATGATGCCGACGTAGAAATGATATTGAATAATTTTAACGACAAAATAAATCATAGTTCAAGTGTTACTGATTTGCTGGTGCTAGAAATGCAGTTTACCAAAAGCCTGTATCGAATCGTTGCTAAATTGACCAAACAGAACGGTTTTGTCCGTGATCACGCCAGCAAAGAAGGTGCGAATGCCTTTTTGAACCACGGCAATTATCTAACTTATGGTTTAGCTGCAAGTACACTATGGGTACTTGGAATTCCGCATGGCTTCGCGGTGATGCACGGTAAAACTAGACGTGGTGCGCTGGTGTTTGATGTTGCCGATTTAGTGAAAGATACGTTAATTTTGCCGTGGGCGTTTATTTGCGCCCAAAAACAAATGACGGAACAAGAATTTCGTCAACAATGCTTACAAAATTTTGCTCAGCATAAAGCACTGGATTTTATGTTCGACACCGTCAAAGACCTCAGCCTAGAAGGCAAGCATTTATGATGGTCACGTTCGTTTCACAATGCGAAAAAAACGCCTTAAATAAAACGCGTCGGGTTCTCGATAGTTTTGCTAATCGGATTGGCAACCGTACTTGGCAAACCGTTATTACTAATGAGGGTTTGAATGCTGTTAAAAAATTGCTTAATCAAACCGCTTCAAAAAGCACCGCCGTTGCTTGTCATTGGCAGCGTAGTCGCGGTCACAGCGAACTGGTTTGGATTGTCGGTAATCGTGGCAAATTCAATGCTCAAGGCAGTGTGCCAGTCCACAGCACCCGAAAAGCCATTATCCCAGAGGAAAAAGATTGGCATTTGCTACCGTTAATTGAATCATTAACCGCGCTGGCAGCGTTATTTCACGATTGGGGTAAAGCATCACAATGTTTTCAAGCTAAATTAAAACCCAGCAAATCGAAAAAGATTATTGCTGATCCATTACGCCATGAATGGGTATCGTGTTTACTACTGCGTGCGCTGGTGAATGGCGAAAGCGATAGCCAATGGTTAGCACGTTTAGCGTCGGGGATGATTAATGAACAACAGTTAAAACAGCAAGCCGCCCAAAACTGCTCAGAACCCTTACAAGGTTTACCAAAAGTCGCCAGTTTACTGGCTTGGTTAGTATTAACCCATCATCGTTTACCCTTACCAGCAAAAGATTCCAATGAAATAAATCAACTTAAAGGCTGGTCAGACGCACCCGACTTTAGCGAGTTATTCACTGTCATTAACGCTGATTTTGGTTACGCTAATCGAAAAAGTAGCGCGTCGCCCAACACCTGCTTGACGTTTCCTAATGGCTTACCCAACACCGCGCCGTGGTTAAAACAAGCCGAAAAATGGGCAGTTGAATTGCATCGCGTATTACCGCAACTAGAACTCGCTATTAACAACGGCAGTTATCGGCTGGTGCTACATCATGCCCGCTTAAGTTTAATGCTAGGCGATCACTATTACTCATCCCAAGACGCAGATAAGAAATGGGGTAAAGGTTTATCCTTGTATGCCAATACTGACAAATCAGGCAAACTCAAACAGTTATTGGATGAGCATTTAGTGGGTGTTGCTAAAAATGCCTTAATTACTGCTCGTCTATTACCCGCATTTGAAGACGAGCCGCCGCACGCTTATGACATAACAAAACTCAAGCACAAAAGCAAAGAGCAAAAATTCCACTGGCAAGATAAAGCCGTTGAAAAAATCAAAGTATGGCGAAAAAAAGACAATGCAAGCACCGCACGTTACGGATTTTTTGCGGTCAATATGGCAAGTACAGGCTGTGGTAAAACCTTAGCCAATGCCAAAATCATGCAAGCCTTATCCAAAAATGGCGATAGTTTACGTTACGCACTGGCGTTAGGTTTGCGCACTTTAACCTTGCAAACAGGTGATGAATACCGCGAACGCATCGGCTTGAATGAAACCGAATTAGCGGTCATGATAGGTTCACGCGCTGTACAAGAACTGCATACCCAAAACCAACAAACACAACCAGAAGACGATGACAATGAAGCAATGGGGTCAGAATCAGCAGAAGAATTATTAGATGACAACGATGTTTATTATGACTGCGAGATACCAGAAACCACTTTAACCACGGTATTAAAAGATAACCGCTGCAAAAAATTCTTATACGCGCCTGTATTAGCCTGCACCATAGACCACCTTATGGCAGCCACCGAAACCAAACGCGGCGGACGTTATATATTGCCGTGTTTGCGCTTAATGTCTTCCGATTTAGTCATTGATGAAATTGATGATTTTGATGGTGTCGATTTGATTGCCATCGGTCGATTGATTCACTTAGCGGGCATGTTAGGACGTAAAGTTATGATTTCCTCTGCTACTATTCCACCTGATTTAGCCGAAGGTTATTTCAATGCCTATCAAACAGGCTGGCAGTTATTCGCACAAACCCGCGATGTAGAAAATAAAATTGGCTGTGCGTGGATTGATGAAGCATGTAGCCCACAAATTGAAAGTATCCACGGCGCGGACATTAACCACTATCGAGACTTGCACCAACATTTTATTACTAAACGTTGTGGCAAGTTAAAAATCCAAGAACCCAAACGTATTGCCGAAATCGTCACCTGCACACCACAAAATAGCGAAGAAGATTATTTTTCCGTTATTCAACAAGCGATAATTACCCAGCATCAACGCCATGCCCAGACTGATACCCACACAGGCAAACAAGTATCGTTCGGTGTCGTGCGTATGGCAAACATTCCACCCTGCATACACTTGACTGAATACCTTGCTCAAGCTGATTGGTCAGACAGTATTGATGTACGCATCATGGCATATCACAGCCAACAAGTATTACTACTCCGCAGTGAACAAGAAAAACACCTCGATGCTGTGCTAAAACGCAAAGACCCACAGGCAGTCTTTAACAATCCGCTGATTTGCCAACATCTACACGACAGCCCTGCCGACAATCTGATTTTTATAGTAGTCGCCACGCCCGTAGAAGAAGTCGGACGCGATCATGATTTTGATTGGGCAGTGGTAGAACCCTCCTCTTATCGTTCCATCATCCAGTTAGCAGGTCGCGTGTTAAGACATCGTGACATACCACCAAAAGTCGCTAACATGGCATTGATGCAATACAACTTAAAAGCATTAAAAAACCAAGGTGCGGCTTATTGTCGCCCTGGTTACGAAAGCGAAAAACACCCGTTAAGCAGTCACGACTTACAAGACTTAATTCCCAGTAAACAACTCGCCCACATCAACGCCATACCGCGCATTCAACATAATGTCACGCCTACCCCCGATAAAAATCTCGCTGATTTAGAACATGCGAGCATTCACAGCCTATTAACCAATTATCAAAAAAAAGGTGCAGAAACTTTACAAGGCTGGCTAACAGAATGTTGGTGGTTCACTGCCTTACCGCAACAGTTAAGCCCGTTTCGTCAACAAGACAAACAAATAAATTTATACCTAATGCCAGATAATCAAGAAGGCTGGGTATTGGAAGAAAAAATACCCAAAGGTGGTACAAAGCCCATTGAACAAATGTATAAAATCACTCATAAACAAACTTTGCCGCCGTGGCATAAAAAATTGTGGCTATACAGAAATTATGGCGAATTACTGGAGCAACAAGCTGAAGACAAAGGCTTATCTATGTATCACGCCGCGTTACGCTATGGTGAGATTAGTGTGCCTGTTTATCATGAGGATGATCTATACAATGGCAATGGTTTTGATTATTCAGATCAACTAGGACTATGCAAAAAATAGTAAGGGATTAAAGCAAACTTTTCATCGCTGAAAACGGTAACACCAAACGATTTTTACAGGCAGACAACGGTTGGAAACCAAACTTTTCATAAAAACCAGCCGCTTTGTCATCTTTGGCATCGACAATCATGCCTAACGTACCGATTTTTTCAGCGGCTTCTGTGGTAATTTTGAAGGCATGAAAAATTAAAGCATCACCATAACCGTGACCTTGATAACGTTTATCGACTGCTAAACGACCCAATAACAAAAAAGGTGCATCCTGATAACTGCCTAGTTTAACGTTATCAGGTAATTGATCCGTTGGTACAGAATGAGCGCAAATCGAATAATAACCAATAATTTGCTGTTGTTCTGCTAACACATAAACGCGAGTTAAACCGCGTTTTTGATCTTGATTAGCGAATTGTTGTAAATACAAATTAAGCGCAGTAACGCCACAGTCAAAGGCTTTACGCTGATGTTTTTTAGGGTCTAATTGCTCAAATTTCATTCAGTGCCAATTATTCTTTGATAAGTTAATGCTGCTTTTTTCATGCGTTCAGTTGGTTCTGGTGGATTATCCAACATAGCGAAAAACATCTGCCAGTCATCTTTACTAAAACGCGTTTTTTCATGCTCTGAAATAATTGCTTCTGCTTTTTCTCGAATGCTTTGGCGAATGAATTTGCTTTTGTCTAGCTCTACATAACCTCTGGCTCGTTCCAGTAATTGTAAAGTCACGGCATCCATGCGGACTTTTAGTACATCTTGTTGTTTGTTTGTTTCGATAGTCATATATCACCCCACTTTTCACAAAAGGGATATTGTACCCACGAATAACAATAAAATCATTATTTTGTGGGTACATATAATTTAAGCTGCCTGTACGGCAGTGAACTAAAACAGCGTTAATAAAACATTTCTAAGCTGCCTGTACGGCAGTTGAATTAATATTTTATATTTAAAAAAATTATTAAACAACTTTAATTAAACAGGACAAAAATATTGCTCTAAAGTTTAGTCTGCATTACACTTTATCCCACCCTCCCATTTGAGTGAAAAGGATATTGCCATGTTAGACCCAGCCATCCAAATATTTTTAGCTGAACGTAAAGTAGGTTGGGTAAAAGATAAACTAAAATACTGTAAAAACGAATCCGAACAAAGTGAAGTTGAAAACAAAGCCAATGAAAAATTTTCCTTAGACAACTGGCTACCCGATGCCGCTAAACGTGCGGGGTGGTTATCGATGGTAAGTCATACAGGTAAATTTACTCATCCTAGTGCAAAAATAAGTTCAGTTATTGCACAAAGCCCACGGCACCCCGATGGCTTCTTAAAAACAGGCAATGCCCAAGTCGAATTAGATGTTTTCGGCAATGCTGCTGCACTGGATGTATATAAGTTTTTAACGTTGATTTTAAATGATGGACAAACAGTGTTATCGCATCTTGAGCAAGATAGCGACACCATCAAAGCGCAATTCACACCACTCTCTGTGCCTATTAGTGAAGCGCAACATGATTTATTTAACACACCATCTGTCGATATCTTTACTGAATTACAAGAGGGGTTATTAGCTATCAAGCAAAACTTCATTAGTGTAAAAACGTCTGAAAAAATCAAACAAGTCTATTTTCCAGTCAATGATGACTATCACCTGTTATCGATACTCACCCCATCAGGTTTAATGTTCAATCTAAAACAACGTATTAACAACCACCGTTTTTCCGATGCCGCAAAACAAGCCCATGAAGATCGCCGTAAGCAACAGCATAACGAACAAGGATTTAATGATATTTATAATCTAACTGTCATAGGCTTTGGTGGTACGAAGCCGCAAAATATCAGTGTATTAAATAGTCAAAATGGCGGTACGGCTTATTTATTATCATCAATGCCGCCGCCCTTAGAAAAATACCGCATCCCTAAACCTAACAAAAATTTTTTTACTGACATCCTCTGGATTAAAGCTTACCGTCACGATTTTTGGCAATTACAAAAGCTATATAAATCTTACAAAGATAATAAAGACATCAAAATAGCCATAGAAAACGTCATCATCAGCGTCTTTCAACAAGTCATTGAAAAAGTCTGGCAAACTCGCCAGCTTGAGGCAGGTTGGTCAGAAGACACCTCGTTAAATTCCCATCAAAAAATCTGGCTAGATAACGCCCACACTGAACAACGCGAAACCGAAGACGACTGGCTAAATAAAGTCATTACCGATTTTTCCATCTGGTTCATCTCAGCATACACAAAAACCGTAGGTGAAGAAGCCATTCCTTTAGGCGATGTCGAATTGGCACACATCAAAAAAATCATTTCAGACTATCAAGAGGATTTACGATGAACCGTAGCATTCTATTACTACCTAAACTACAAATTCACAACGCCAACGCCTTATCCAGCCCTTACAGTATTGGCTTTCCAGCCATGACAGCATGGTTAGGCGCAGTTCACGCCCTACAACGCAAATTAAATCAAACCGACCATCAAAACCTGCGTTTTATCAGTACAGGCATAGTGTGTCATGACATTAAACTGCATACTCATCAAGGGCAAGGCGATTATGTACAGTCCATCATCGGCACAGGTAATCCCTTAGATAAAAACGGCGACCGTTCTTCATTCATCGAAGAAGCCCGCTGTGATCTCACTGTTTCGCTAGTGATTGAATATGAAAATCTAGCGCGAAACGTCACCGCTGACCGCTTCATCAAAGCCGTAGCAAACCAACTGCACCGCTTAAAATGGGCAAGTGGCGATTTAATACAATGCGCAGAACCACAACTTAAAGCCATCGATGACGAACAATCCCTACGCCAACTGACGCGGCAACTTATGCCCAGTTACACCATCATCGAACGCCGCAAATTAATGACCGAAGCCATGCACAACGGTCAAGATGCAATTGATGCCCTGCTAGACTATTTGACCGTACAACACCGTAGCCAACAAATAGATGACAAAGTCGAATGGACAGCCAGTCGCAAAACCAAAGGCTGGCTAGTGCCGATTGCCACAGGCTTTCACGGTATCAGTGAGCTTGGCATTGCAGAAAATCAACGCGACCCCAACACCCCGCACCGCTTCGCCGAAAGCATCTTAACTTTAGGCGAATTCATCATGCCCTACCGTATTAAAAACCTAGACCAACTGCTATGGCACAGCCACTACGATGCCGAAAATAATCTCTACCTCATTCAACAAAACGCTTAATCACAAGGAAAACAACGCATGGCACCTAAAAAAGACAGCATCAAAAACCCTTCCGTATTAGCTTATGAAAAAAAACTCGTCCCCTCTGATGGACGCTTTTACGGCACAACGTGGAACAAAAGAACCGAATCAGCAACACCACTCAAACTACAAGAAAAATCCGTGCGCGGCACAATTTCCAATCGCCTAAAAAAAGCCCTACAAGAAGACCCCGCTAAACTCGATGCCGAAGTCGAAAAACCAAATTTACAAACTGTCGATAGTTGCGCCCTAGGTAGCGACCAAGACACCCTAAAACTCAGCTACACCCTAAAAATTCTCAGTGGCGTAGAAAAACCATCCGCTTGTAACAGCACAGAATTCAGTGCCAGTTATGCGGAAGCCGCTAAAACCTACATCGACACCGAAGGCTTTAAAGAACTTGCTCACCGCTACGCCACCAACATCGCCAACGCCCGTTTCCTATGGCGCAACCGAGTAGGTGCAGAACGCATAGAAGTTATCGTCAATGTATTAAACGAAGATGATAAAGTAAGTTGGATATTCGATGCCAAAGCCGTTGGTATTCAAAACCCAACTAATAACGATCCAAACATACTCGCCCTCGCCGAAAAAATCGCCGACACTCTCTCTGGAAAACGTGAATTTTTGCTCCTAGAAATCAATGCCTACGCGCAAGTCGGCTTATCCCAAGATGTTTATCCGAGCGAAGAACTCGTCCTAGACAAAAGTAATAGCAAATCTAAAAAAAGCAAAATCCTCTATCACATAGACGGTATAGCAGCAATGCACTCGCAAAAAATCGGCAATGCGCTACGCACCATTGACACATGGTATCCACAACCCGAAGAAGGCGACAATATAGGCGCGATAGCCATTGAAGTTTATGGTGCGGTTACTAACCTAGGCAAAGCCTACCGAACTCCCAAAGCTCACGCCGACTTTTACAGCTTATTTGAAAAATTCGCGCGTAGCGAACCGTTAAGTGAACCACAACAACATTACGTCATGGCAGTGTTGGTACGCGGTGGTGTATTTGGTGAAAGTGGCAAGGACTAAGCCATGAACTACTACCTAGAAATCACTTTATTGCCAGATACGGAAATTTCGCCGTATTTCTTATGGCAAAAAGTTTACCAAAAAATACACCTAGGCTTGGTAAATGTACAAGATAGTCATGGGAAAGTACCAATAGGCGTATCTTTCCCAGCTTACGATGCAAAAAAACATCAGCTTGGTCATAAACTCCGTCTATTTGCCGAAAGTGAACAACAACTTGAAAAATTTAATATGCGGCACTGCCTAAATGATCTAAGCGACTACACTCATTTAACGCGCGTTCGCGCCGTACCAACTGGAATAATAACAAGTTATGCCAGTTACTACCGCATTCAACCAAAAAGCAGCAATGAAAGACTAGCAAGGCGTAAAGCCAAACATGAAAAAATCAGTCTTGAACAAGCAATAAGTCTACAAGAAACGTACCCAGAACAACGCACAGATGCACCGTATATCAACCTAAAAAGCCAAAGCAATGGCGAACGCTTCCATCTGTTTATTGGCTATATCGAACAACAAAAAGCAAATAATAGCGAAGGCTTTAGCAGTTACGGATTGAGCAAACAAAGCACAGTACCTATTTTTTAATACTGAACTTTTTACTGATACACAAACCTCTTGAAAACCAACAGTAGGAACGTAATATGCACATTTCTACATTCACTGTTATTTTGTTCTTGAGAGCATTTTTGCCCTTTATTTTTATTGCTCTTTAAAAACATATAAAAATCAATTAATTAGCTGAGGCGTATTTTTATTTGGTAAAAACAGGAAAAATCGCCTAAGCTAATGATGCGTTTACGCTTTTTTATAGTAATCGCAGGTTCACTGCCGTACAGGCAGCTTAGAAAATAATTTTGACGATGTGCTTATTTTCAGCACCGTTCACTGCCGTACAGGCAGCTTAGAAAACAATGAAGGATGTGTATGAGAAGCCTGTTTTGTTCACTGCCGTACAGGCAGCTTAGAAATGCTAAGCCA
>Ga0113563_10002605_pt1 | contig 10950 bp, 12 predicted proteins | sample Mud3Dept3metaG_FD_80117 | JGI IMG/M metagenome (GOLD analysis project Ga0113563, IMG submission 80117) | Freshwater wetland microbial communities from Ohio, USA, analyzing the effect of biotic and abiotic controls - Mud 3 Core 4 Depth 3... | ecosystem: Environmental > Aquatic > Freshwater >...
CCCCCTGAATCCTTGAAACCCGGAAGCATCACGTTACTTCGATGTTTTGTCAGGGAGCGCCCCCCGGGTCTCTTTTTCACCGGGACGAGTAAACTTCACCTTCTCGGCAGCCACCTCCCGAAGTGCGCCCACGATGGGTCGGTTTGTCGACTCCACGAGGGGCTTCGCACCCTTCATGATCATTTTCGCCCTGCGTGCCGCCAGGATCACCAGTTCAAACCGACTGTCGACCTCCTTCAGACAATCTTCAACGGTAATTCTTGCCATCGTGTTCCTCCCACTGCTTCAATTTTTCACTTAAGACGGAGTCCTTCAGTTTTCGACACCGTTCCGCGATAATAATGGCCTTCAGCTGACTGACCGCTTCCTCCACCCGCTCATTAACGATAACATAGTCGTACATCGGTGCCTCCGCGACCTCTTTGATTGCGTTGGACACACGATATCGGATCGTTTCAGGAGAGTCCTCGCCTCTTTTAACGAGACGTTCCTCAAGGAGACGCGGGGCAGGAGGAAGAAGAAAAATGAACACGGATCCGTTCAGCTTTTCCCTTACTTTCCTCGCCCCTTGAGTATCGATATCCAGAACCAGATCAACGCCCTCTGATTCCAATACCCCTGCGTCGATCCGCGCTGTACCGTAGCGGTTACCCACGACTTCTGCCCACTCCAGGAACTCATTCTGCTTCACCATTTCTTCAAACACCGAAGCAGATACAAAGTGATAGTCTTTCCCCTCCTCTTCCTTGGTCCGGGGAGAACGCGTAGTGTACGAGACGGAAAAACGCAGGCCGGGGATTTCCTTGATGACCCGCGAGAGCAGCGTCGTTTTCCCTGCACCCGAAGGCGCGGAGATGACAAAGATCAATCCTGCCCCCTTCTTGTCACCTGCCGGCCGGTCGGAGTCCACGTCATCTCCTCTCAGAAATTCGCGTTATCATTTCTTATTGTGCCCCTTCTCTTTCCATTCCGCCACAGGAAATCGGGAAGGGGCTCTCCTTTATTCGATATTCTGCACCTGTTCCCGGATCCTCTCCAACTCGCTCTTTATCTCCACCACCCTCTGGGAACTCTCCGAATCGTTGGCCTTCGAACTGATGGTGTTCGCCTCACGGTTGATTTCCTGCAGCAGAAAATCGAGCTTGCGGCCCACGGGTTCCTGGCTGTCCAGCATGGCTGCGAACTGGGTCAGATGGCTCTCCGCGCGCACAATCTCTTCAGTAATATCTGTGCGTTCGGCCAGAAACGCGATCTCCTGCTGGAAGCGCAAAGGATCCACGTCGAGGCCCCCCAGCAGGGACAGCAGTTTCTCGCGGAGGCGATCCCGGGCAGATTCGAGGCTCGCAGGGAATCGTTGTTTGACGGCTCCGATTTCCTGCCGGATGCGTTCCAGGCGCTGCCGCATGTCCTTTGCCAGCACCTCGCCCTCGGACCGCTTCATGCTGTCCATCGCCTTCAGGGCCTGCCTGACAACCGGGGCGATTTCCAGCCAGTAGGGTTCAACATCCTCCAGTTCCTCCTTGGTGGTAATAACCTCCCGGGCTTCTGCCATGACCTGCAGTGTGATTTCTCCGCTCAGATTGAATTTTTCCTTGAGCTCATGCAGTGCACGGTAATACTGCTCCGCCGCATCGAAATCGACGTTGAGCTCCAGCTTCCCTTCTCCGGTGGAGTTCAGCTTGATGGAGACGTCAATCCTTCCCCTGGAGGCCTCCGATTTGATGATCTCCTTGATCCGCAGCTCAAAGGGCATCAGCCGTTTTGGAAGCTTAAGGTTGATATCGCTGTATCGATGATTGATCGAGCGTGCCTCCACGGCCACATTTCCCAGCGTCGTATTCCCCTCGCTCCTTCCGAAACCGGTCATTGACTTCAACATGGGTCTGCGTGCCTCTCTCTCACTGTGTCGCCATATCTTTGTCTGAGCTGGTTGAAGAGTGAAATAATCTCCTGCTGTCGATAATCCGGATAGGTCCATTCCAACGGCTGATAGGACTTGCCGCGGAAGATCAGGGTCAGGTCGGCGTAAATCCCTTCCCTGAGATAAGGCCGATGGGTATAGGCCTTCGTCGTCGCCAGGACCAGATGTCCCAAACAGAGGTATCCCGGGTCGATGTTGATTCGGCGTTCTCCGTTCGGTGCCGCCAGCTTGTCTTCAAGCTGATTTGTTCTATTCTTGATGTCCGGGAGAGAGGCCTTTGGAATAAGTTGTCCGAATGTGATGAAGTGGCGGAAAAGATCCCTCCCCATTTCTTTTTCATAGTAGTCTGTAAAATTAAACGGGAGCCGCGGGCTCATGAAGTCGACCTCCCCGAAAGCCTGCCGCAGCTCATGCAGCCCCCGGTCGAGGACAGCGTCGTTCGAAAAAATCAAACTCATGATGAGCTTTGAGGGAGGAGGTTCCTTTGGCCTTCCCATGTTACGACGGCGGCGGCTCCTGTTCTTTCTTGAGGACCATAAAAAATTCCTTATTCCCCTTGGGTCCGAGCAAGGGCGACTCGGTCACACCCTGGACACGGAGACCCAGACGCTCACTGAACATCGAGAGTCGATCGATCACTTCACGGTGCTGGGCCGCCTCCTTGACCACTCCTCCCTTGCCCACGTGGCCCTTTCCCACTTCGAACTGGGGTTTGATCAGGCTGACGATTCTGCCCCCGGGTTTCAGAAAATCCAGAAGATGGGCAAGGAACTTTTCGATCGAGATGAACGAGGCATCGATCAGGATCAGGTCAAGCTCTTCATCGACCTCCTGCCTTTCCAGGTAGCGGATGTTCCTTCTCTCCAGGTTGATCACGCGGGGGTCGACCTGGAGTTTCCATGCCAACTGGCCGTAGCCCACGTCCACGGCGTAAACTTTCCGGGCTCCTCTCTGGAGCACACAATCGGTGAATCCCCCTGTGGAGGCGCCCACATCCAGCACCACCATCCCTTTCGGATCAAGCCCGAAGGCATCCAGGGCGCCCTCCAGTTTCTTTCCCCCTCTGCTTACGTAAGGGAGATCCTCCCCTCGAAGTTGAATGTCCGCTCCCGGGTCAACGATCGTCCCCGGCTTGTCAATGACGTTGCCCTGCACCATGACCCTTCCCTCCATGATGAGGGCCCTCGCCCGCTCCCGGCTTTGAACAAGACCTTTCTCAACCAGGAGTTTATCGATTCGGTCCTTTCTCACCATCTCGTTCAGGATCTATTTCGAATTCCGGGGAGCGCCGCTCATGGAGGCCGACTCTGCCTGGGACATGGAAGAAAACGTTCGGTCTTCGACGAGTTGCTTGACCCCGCTCACGATTCCTCTCTCGTCAATTCCGTACTTGGCCCTGAGGAAAGGCTGCGGTCCGTGCTCCACGAAGAGGTCTGGGATTCCTAGCCGTTTCACCCGGATGTCGCGTAGTCCTTTCTCCTGAAGGAGTTCGAGCACGGCGCTTCCGAAACCTCCCTGAAGCACATTCTCCTCGACCGTGAGAACCCTTCCCGTCCTGACAGCCCAGTCACCGATGAGGTCTCCGTCAAGCGGCTTCAGGAATCTCGCGTTGATCACTGCGGCGTGAATTCCCATCTCCTCCAGGATATCCGCTGCTCTCAGAGCCGGGACCACGGTGATTCCGATAGCCGCGATCACCACGTCGTCTCCTTCCCGCAGCAACTCACCCTTCCCTATGTCGAGCGCCTGTAGGGAAGGCTGAACCTCCACCCCGATCCCTTTGCCCCTGGGATAGCGCAACGCGATGGGCCCAGGGTACTGGACCGCCGTATGGACCATGTGACGGAGCTCCTCTTCATCCTTGGGTGCCATCACGACCAGGTTTGGAAGGTGGCGAAGAAAGGAGAAATCGAAGACCCCATGGTGGGTGGGACCATCCTCTCCGACAATCCCCCCGCGGTCCAGCGCAAAGACCACAGGGAGATTCTGGAGACAGACGTCTTGCTGAACCTGGTCGTAGGCCCTTTGAAGAAACGTGGAATAGATGGCAACGACCGGTTTCATCCCCTCGATGGCAAGCCCTGCGGCGAAGGTCACGGCGTGCTGCTCGGCAATTCCAATGTCATAGAATCGGTCGGGATACTCCTTTGCGAATTCTTCCAGGCCGGTCCCGCTCTGCATCGCCGCAGTAATGGCCACAAGCCGCTTGTTATGCCTTGCCAGTTCGCACAGCGTTTTCCCGAAGACCTCTGTATAGGTGGGCACTGAACTCACGGACTGGTTTTTCGGCATCCCCGTTTCAACGACGAAAGGAGAGACACCGTGGAAATAGGCGGGGTTCATTTCCGCAGGGGGGTATCCCTTTCCTTTTGTCGTGACCACATGGATGAGGAAAGGTCCCTTCATCTTCTTGACGTTGCGCAGCGTTTCGAGAAGATAATCCAGACGGTGACCGTCAATGGGCCCGATATACTGCATTCCGAGTTCCTCGAACAGAAGGCCCGGCATGACCAGCCCCTTTAACGATTCCTCCGCCTGTTTTGCAAACCGGAGGACCGACTTTCCGAACCTGGGAACGGTCTCGAGGAATGCCTTCATATCTCCCCGAAACCGGTTCACAAACTCCCCTGTCATCAGGCGGTTGAGATAGGAAGAGAGCGCTCCGACATTGGGAGAAATAGACATCTCGTTGTCGTTGAGGATGACGATGAGGTCGTCACGGAGGTGCCCTGCCTGGTTGAGCCCCTCGAAGGCCAGTCCGGCAGTCAGCGATCCGTCGCCGATAATCGCCACGACCTTTCCTTCGGCCCCCTTCTTCCGCAGGGCCTCAACCATTCCCAGCGCAGAAGAGATGGATGTCCCGCTGTGACCGGAGTCAAAAACATCACACGGGTTTTCTTCCCTCTTGGGGAAACCGCTGATACCTTCGTACTGTCTCAAGGTGGAGAAGCAATCTTTTCGCCCGGTCAAAAGCTTGTGCGCATAACTCTGGTGACCGACATCCCACACCAGCTTGTCCTTGGGAATGTCAAAGACATAGTGGAGCGCTACGGTCAGTTCGACCACACCCAGGTTGGAGGCCAGGTGGCCCCCGGTCTCAGAGACCGTGAGGATGATCTCTCTCCGGATCTCCGCGCAGAGTCTGTCCAGTTCCCCGGGGGGCAGCTTTCTTACCCCCTCCGAACTTTCAATCTGATCCAGCAACCTGCTCATCAACTAATGTTCCCTCGCCACCACAAAACGCGCTATTTCCCTGAGGGGATCTGCCTCCGGACCAAAGAGGCTCAAGGCATCGACCGCCCTGTCCACAAGCTCCGCACCCCTGCGTTTCGATTCCCGCAGCCCCAACACTCCCGGATAGGTTGCCTTCTTTCGCGTGACGTCGGTGCCCGTGTTCTTCCCCAGGACATCCGCTTTCCCTTCAACATTCAAGATGTCATCGGCGATCTGGAAGGCCAACCCGATCTTTTCACCGTAGGAGATCAATCCGCGCAAAGCCTCTCCTCTTGCGCCTCCGAGTCTCGCTCCCACCTTGATGGCGGCCAGGATCATTTTCCCGGTCTTGTTGGTGTGAAGATATTCGAGCGTGGGAAGGTCGATCTCCTTTCCCTCTGATTCAATATCCATGACCTGACCGATAACCATCCCTGAAAGCCCGGCCGCCCTGGCTATCTCGTTCACAAGCTCCAGAATCAGACCTTCCGCCCCTGGTTGCGATGCGCGGGCAGAGGGCTGTGTCATGAGATGAAAGGCCTCGGTCAACAGGGCATCTCCAGCGAGTATGGCAATCGCCTCTCCGAAGACTTTGTGGCACGTCGGTTTTCCCCTGCGATAATCATCATTGTCGATGGCAGGGAGATCGTCGTGGATGAGGGAGTAGGTGTGGATCATTTCCAGGCCACACGCAAAAGGCAGAATTCCATCGCCTTCCCCCCCCACCGCCTCAAAGGCCGCTATGGACAAAATAGGGCGAATTCGTTTCCCTCCGGCGAAAAGACTGTAGCGGACCGCCTTGTGGAGGGTGGTCTGAGAGTCCATGCTTTTCGGAAAGTACTTCTCCATGCCCTCATCCACAAGATCCCTCTTCTGGCTGAGGTAGGTCCTGATATCCATAGGCGCCTATTCTTCCTCGCGTACCCCCCTCAGCTTTGTCTGTGAGCTGGAGAAAAGAGGGGGTTCCGATTCGGCGGACGTTCTTTTTCTCGATTCTGTTGAAGAACTCTCCTGAGGGGTTGTCAGGGGAGAGAAGGGTTCCGGGTTTACTTTTCCTTCTTTGTCTTTCAGCAGGATCTCGACACGTTTCTCGGCCTCGTCCAATTTCTGGTTGCAGAAACGGGAGAGCCGAATACCTTCTTCAAAATACTTCAGGGATTCTTCCAGCGGCAGATCGCCCTCCTCCATCTTGGAGACGATCTTTTCGAGCTTTTCGAGAGCGTCCTCAAATTTTTCCTTTGCCATCTCTGTCTCCACGGAGTTCCATGCGAAAAACTCCCTTTATATTAAACCGTTACATTCATTGCGTCAAGATGGTTCGGCCCTTTCGACGTCGCAAAAGAGCGTGCCTTCGTGGAGTCTGACCTCCACCTTTTCCCCCTCTTTCACCTGGCTTGACGACCTCACGATCTGCAGGGACGATGTCTTTCGGGTGATGCTGTACCCTCTCCTCAGGATGCCAATGGGGCTCAACGAGTCCAGCTTCCCAAGCATTCCCAGCAACCGTTGTTTCCGAATTTCGATGCCATGTTTCACGCTTCGGGCGAGGTCTTTCTCTCTCTGAGAAACCAGCAACCTCAGGGCTTGAATGCGTTGACCGGGGTTCCGAAGGGAGAGATTGTTCTGGTGGTGGACGTACTGTTCCCTGTCTCTCTTCAGGGTCCACGTTGTCATGAGGATTATCCTGTTCATAAGTTCATCGACCCTCAGGAGGTGTTCCTCCACCCTTTTCTTTGGATCTCCCATTCTTTTCCCGAGATGAAAGAGGTGGGTCCGAACCTCCTGCAGGGCTTGCAGGATCTGATTCTCGAGCCGGATCGTCAGTGAGTGAATAACGTTCTTCGTTTCCCTCTTGTCCCTGACGACGAGTTCTGCAGCTGCGGAGGGAGTGGGTGCCCTCAGATCTGCGACAAAATCCGCAATTGTGTAATCGGTCTCGTGCCCGACAGCAGAAATGATAGGAATCCTCGAACGGGAAATGGCCCTTGCAACAACCTCCTCGTTGAACGGCCACAAATCCTCCAGGGACCCTCCCCCCCTTCCCACAATGATGACATCGAGGTCTCCGCGTTGATTCATATAGTCAATGGCCTCAGCGATCTCGGACGAAGCCCCTTCGCCCTGAACCCGAACAGGATAGAGGAGGATGTGAACGTTTTCGAACCGTCGATCAATGATATGAAGCATATCCCGGATCACGGCCCCTGTTGGAGAGGTAACGATCCCGATTTTCCGAGGCAGCATGGGCAGGGGTTTCTTACGGTCTGAATCAAAAAGACCTTCCTTTTCGAGTCGTTCCTTCAGCTGCAGAAAGGCGAGTTGGAGGGCTCCGATTCCCTTGGGCTCCATCACTTCCAGGATCAGTTGATATTCTCCCCTTTTTTCGTAAAGACTGACCCTGCCCCGGCAGATCACCTGAAGCCCGTCCTCAGGTTCGAACCGGAGATGACGCGCCTGGCCCTTGAAGAGGACAGCCCGGATCTGGCTCAACTCATCTTTCAGGGTGAAATAGGTGTGCCCCGAGGGTGGAACCCGGAGGTTGGATATCTCGCCTTCGACCCAGAGGTCGGAAAAGTTCCGTTCCAGGAGGTCTTTGATCTCCTCGGTGAGCTCCGAGACCGTGAGAATCGTGCGGACCGTGGGTTCGATTATGTTCATCCTATTGTTCGAATTCTTAGATTTCTGTCAGGTTCTTCGCCTTTAGACACGTTAGCGCACTTTAGGCACTCTAGGCACTTTTCGTCGCGGCTATGCCAAGCTGTGATACTATAACAGATAGGCCAGGAAGAGTAAAATAGTTCAGGTTTCACGACTGTGGGTTTCAATTGACTAACGGATGATTTGGTTATAAAATTTACGTGAGCTTGTCAGCGCCCTCTCGTACCGAGTGAACGGGACACGCCCGAACGAAAACCGACAACCGTGACCGTAATCGTGAATCTCTCGGAGGAACGGAGAAGCCTTTCTGTTTGAGGAGCCCGTGAAGAATTATTCGCTGCAAGAAATGCGTCGGATCGCCCGAGATATTTTTCTGAAGGCCGTCTCTGCGGTCGATCCCTCAAACAAACTGCAAGAGGTTTTCGGAGTCGAACACGGATCGCTTGTGGTGCACATGCAAGGACATCCTCGAAGGGAGTTCGACCTGAAAGACTTTGACAGGATTTTTCTCGTCGGAACTGGAAAGGCAGCGGCGTCCATGGCCCGGGCCGCAGAGGAAATCCTGGGAAGCCGAATATCTGCAGGAATCATCAGCACCAAATACGGTCATGTTTTACCCTTGAAATACACCGAGGCGATTGAGGCCGGCCACCCTCTCCCCGATCAGAATGGATTAAAGGGCTCGGAAAAGATCTGCAGCCTGCTCAAAGATTCAGGGCCCCGGGATCTCGTCGTCTTTCTGCTCTCCGGAGGAGGATCCGCTCTTCTTCCCCTCCCTGCACAGGGAGTGAGCCTTCCGGAGAAACAGGAGGTGACACAGCTCCTGCTCGATTGCGGAGCGGATATCGGGGAGATCAATGCTGTGAGAAAACACATCTCCCGGATCAAGGGGGGGTGGTTGGCGCGGCTTGCATATCCTTCAACCGTCCTGTCTTTCATCCTCTCCGATGTGGTAGGAGACGCCCTCGACGTGATCGGTTCCGGACCTACGGTCCCCGATAGCTCAACCTTTGACGAGGCATGGGAGATCCTCGAGAAGTATGATCTGGTCAGGGAAATCGCGCCCTCCATCAAGAACCATCTCCTGGCGGGCAGGGAAAAGAAGGTGGAAGAGACGCCGAAACCAGGCGATGAGGCCTTTCAAAAAGTCTACAATATCCTCATCGGGTCCAACAGGCTTGCTCTCAATGCCGCAGAGCAGGAAGCCGCCTCCAAAGGATTTCATCCTCTCATTCTATCCTCTTCGATTGTTGGCGAGACACGAGAGGCTGCCCGGTTCCATGTTGCCGTGGCACGGGAGGTCGTTTCCACAGGGAATCCCGTTCCAAGACCCGCATGCATCATCTCCGGGGGTGAAACGACGGTGACGATTCGGGGTCATGGTCTGGGAGGAAGAAACCAGGAGTTCGCCCTCGCAGGGGCCCTTGAAATCAGCGGGCTCGAAAAGGTTGTCCTTTTGAGCGCGGGTACTGACGGGACTGACGGGCCCACGGATGCGGCAGGTGCGATCGTGGATCACACCACAGCAAAAAGGGCTTGGGAGATGGGCTTGGATCTTAAGGCTCACCTTGAGAACAACAACGCCTATCCCTTCTTCGAGAAGCTCGGAGACCTCCTGGTCACCGGACCCACCCACACCAATGTCATGGATGTTCGCATCATTTTAGTGGCTTGACTCGCTTAAATCAGGAAGAAAGGGGACCGGGCGTGTACGAGATAACCATTCAATCTCATTTTTCCGCGGCGCACCGACTGCGCTATCTCCACGGCCAGTGTGAAGAACTCCATGGTCACAACTGGAAGATCGAGGTCTCCGTCACTTCGCGTCGACTGGGCAAGGACGGCGTTGCCCTTGATTTCGGGATATTGAAACAGAACGTGGCCAAGGTACTCCACACCCTGGATCACAAGTTCCTGAATGACCTCCCCTATTTCCAGAAAAGGGAGCCTTCCTCTGAGAACATTGCGAAATACATTTTCGACCAGCTGCAGCCCGAGATCCGAAAACGTGCGGTAGCGCTGAAGAAAGTGACGGCATGGGAGTCGGAAACCGCCTCTGCCACATATTCACGGAGATGAGGATGAAAGACATCCAGACCCAGAGAGATCACCGCAATATCGAGATCAACAAGGTGGGTGTGAAGCACATACGCTACCCCATCACGGTGCTGGACAAGGCGAAAGGCGTTCAGCACACCGTGGGAAACGTCAACATGTATGTCGATCTTCCGCGTCGCTTCAAAGGCACCCACATGAGCCGTTTCGTGGAAATATTGAACCGGTACAAGGGGGATATTTCCATACAAACCTTTTCAAAGATTTTGAGCGAAATGAAGGAGAAACTCCGGGCCAAGACCGCCCATCTCGAGGTCGAGTTTCCCTATTTCATCGAAAAAGCGGCCCCTGTCAGCGGAGCCAGGAGCCTGATGGAATATGTGTGCCGGTTTTGCGGTTCGAGCAATGACAAGGACGACTTCTACGTGGGCATTCTTGTTCCCATCACCACGGTCTGCCCCTGCTCCAAGGAAATCAGCGAATCCGGCGCCCACAACCAGCGGTCCGTGGTCACGGTCCAACTGCGTTTCAACAAGTTCATCTGGATTGAAGACATTATCCGGCTGGTGGAGGAGTGCGCTTCGTGTGATCTCTACGCCATTCTCAAAAGACCGGATGAGAAATTTGTGACCGAGAAGGCCTATGAGAACCCGATGTTTGTCGAGGACGTCGTCAGGGAAGTGGCAAAGCGCCTAAGAAAGGACTCAAATATTACCTGGTTTACCGTGGAATCCGAAAACTTTGAATCCATCCACAATCACAGCGCCTACGCCTTTGTGGAACACGGGGATTCTTCCCAAAGATCAGCGCATTAACTCGCCTATGTTCCTCACGCGGGGGAGAGCCGATTATTTTTTTCTTCCGGTCCGTGCCGTTGCTATATCCCAGCAATAATCATAGATGTGAAGACCCTTGCTGGAAGCAATGATCTCCCCGTCCTCCACGCCGATCTCCTTGGCCATGTACTCTTTCAGCAGCTGCAGGCCGGCGAGATTGGATGGAAATCCAGCCCAGAGATCCCACGAACGGAAGTAAGGCATAAAATGGAGTTTGCCATAGCGGATCCGCGTATCGATACCGCGAAGACATTGGGGGTCTTGAAG
>Ga0113563_10002607_pt1 | contig 10949 bp, 7 predicted proteins | sample Mud3Dept3metaG_FD_80117 | JGI IMG/M metagenome (GOLD analysis project Ga0113563, IMG submission 80117) | Freshwater wetland microbial communities from Ohio, USA, analyzing the effect of biotic and abiotic controls - Mud 3 Core 4 Depth 3... | ecosystem: Environmental > Aquatic > Freshwater >...
CGGCGACTGCCAGTGTTCCTCAGTAGCTCAATGGCAGAGCATCCGGCTGTTAACCGGAGGGTTGTAGGTTCGAGTCCTACCTGAGGAGCCACCTCCTTCGGCTGCAATCAGTTACTACCACCGCTCTTCTTGGATTGAGCCGCGCGGCGCCGTCTGTGACGTCACCGTCTCTGAAGTTCCCTCCCTGGCGATGATCACGATCTCTCGATGCCGCGGAAGAACAGGTCCACGAGTTCCGTCAGAAGCTGGTTGGCTTTCCGGTTTGGTGTCAGCGAGTAGGCGCGCGTGACATTGAAGAGCGCGCCCTGGAACGCGACCGCCAGAAGTTCGTTGGAGCTCGCGCTGATATGACGGTTGGCGCCGTCGCGGAAGATCCCCGCGATCATCCGGCGCTCGGCGTCCAAGAAGCCCTGCCGTCGCTCCCGAACGTAGTCCTGGATCTCGTTTGCGGGCGCCGTCCCAGCGACCGGCCGGGCGCGGCCCCGCGATTCGTCGGAGCGGTAGAGACGAGCCACGCGCGCCGCGTTCTGTAGCCTGGCGGTCGCCAGCGCGAGCAGTTGGCGACGCGGAGTGTCCGCCGCGGAGACGGCGGCGGTCATCGCCTCCAGTACGCGGACCTCCTCGCGATCGAACAGCGCGGTAATGACCTCGTCTTTGCCTCCCGGGAAGTGATAGTGCAGCGCACTCGGCACGACTCCGAGGTGCCGCGCGAGCTCGGCCAGGCGCATCCGCCCCGGCCCGCTCTCGAGAAGCAGGCCCAGGGCTTTGTCCAGGATGCGATCCCGCTCGAGGACGTCGCGGGAACTCCGTGCTCTCCGCGACGGCGACGCGTTGACCCCGCGAGTGACAGGCTTGGCAGTCGTCGTGGCCATGATCCTAATTTGAATCAATTGACATTTTAATCTAATGTAATATCATTCAGTACGCACACTGTAGTCGTCGGCCACGACGGCGTCAAGCGTGGCCATCCGACGGAGAGAGTCCGATCAACCGTGCACCGCCGGACCCGGTCGCCGGAGCCAATGGCTGGCGGCGCCCAGAACCCGGAAAGGAAGGGAATCATGGCACTCAGGTATGGGACTCGCGCGGCGGCATTGGCGGTCGTGTTGTGGGGCGCCGTTGCGGCGCCTGGGTATGCGGCGGGCGCGAACGTTGTCGGCGTCTGGAAGGGCTCGATGGAGACGCAGATGGGAGCGGTGGAGAACACCATCACGATCGACGCGGCGACGCCGCTGGCGGGAACGGTGAAGGTGGGGGACTACCAGGGGAAGCTCGAGAAGGGCAAAGTCGACGGCGAGAAGATCTCCTTCCTGATTACCATCGACCCCGGGACGATCACGTACGAAGGCACGGTCACCGGTGACGAGATGAAGTTGACCGTGACGGGCACCACCGGGAACAAGATGACGCTCGTCGCAAAGCGGCAGAAGTAATGTCGTCGTAACCTGCGACAGCCCGCGGGAGAAGCGGGCCAAGCTGTGGTCGGACTGCGTGCTACGCCGTGACGTCGCCTACCCGTCGCCCGACAACTCGGCGAGCAGCCACGCCTTGGCAAGCAGCCAATCACGTTTCGCGGTGCCCGGGGAGACGTGGAGGACCGCCGCCGCCTCGTCGACCGTGAGCCCGCCGAAGTAGCGCAACTCGACGAGGCGGCTCTTGCGACGATCGATGCGGGCCAGCGCCTCGAGCGCTTCGTCCAACTCGAGCAATCCCACGCCGTGCCCGGGCGCCGGCAGCAGAGCCTCTTCGATCGGCAGCTTCATGACGCCACCTCCGCGCTTGGCGGAGGCCCGCTCCCGCGCGTGGTCCACGACGATCCGCCGCATGACCTGAGCGCAGAGCGCCAGGAAGTGGACCCGGTTCTCGCAGGCAATCCCGCCGGCGCGCACGAGCCTGAGATACGCCTCGTTGGCCAGCCCGACGGACTCGAGGCTGTCGCCCGGACGCCGCCTTCCGAGCTGCCGGTGCGCGATGCGGCGAAGCTCCGGGTAGACGAGAGCGACCAGGCGCTCCAGAGCATCCGGGTCGCCACCCTTCCAGGCCTCCAGCATGGCCGTCAGATCGGCGTCTTCCCACTTCGCCACGTCGCGCGAATCCTACACTCGATCGCCATCCGTTGGCCATTGCGCCGCCCAGTTGCGGATTGAAGGTAGATGGACGCTCGCCGGACCACTTCGCGTCAGCGATGCTACAATTCGCGTCGTCCGCCCTCGCCGCTGCCCGCCGCCGGCTCCCAGCCAGGCAGATGGTGGGGCGCTTCGGCCTCAGGTTGAAGTTCGCCATGAAGCAGGAGCTCTGGCGACGCGTCGAGGCACTGTTCCACGCTGCGCGCGAGCGCTCGCCGGAAGCCCGCGCGGCCTTTCTGGAAGAGGCCTGCGGCGGAGACCTCGCGTTGCGGCGCGAGGTGATCCGGCTCCTGTCGAAGGAAGCTCAGGCCGCCAGCTTCCTCGAGAGCCCCTCTTGCGACGGTCGCGGACAGGTCGAGGCGCTGCTTGCGGTGGGCACAGGCGAGGACGCCCTGCTGGTGACGCCGCCGGCAGTGAGCGCATGCCCTCCCGTGCTCGAGGCGGGCCGCCTCATCGGGCCGTACGAGATCATCCGGCTGATCGGCGCCGGCGGCATGGGCGAGGTCTACAAGGCCCTTGACACGCGGCTCGATCGCCCGGTCGCCATCAAGGTCCTCCCACCGCGCCTCGTCCCGGATACTGGCCTTTCGACATCGAACACGCCGTGGCGAGCCCGTTTCGACCGCGAAGCCAAGGCGATCGCCGGACTGAATCACCCGCACGTCTGCGCGCTCCATGACGTTGGCGATCAGGAAGGCCTGACCTTCCTCGTGATGGAGTACGTCGAGGGGCAGACGCTCGCCGATCGGCTGCGAAGCGGGCCGCTGCCGATCGACGAGGCGCTCCGGAGCGCGGTCCAGATGGCCGACGCCCTGGCGGCCGCCCACCGGCAGGGCGTCATCCACCGCGACCTCAAGCCAGCGAACGTAATGGTGACGGCCGGTGGGCAGGTCAAGATCCTCGACTTCGGCCTGGCGAAGCAGGTGGGCGCGCCGGTGGACGTGGACCGAACTGAGACTGCCCCGACCGTCGAGCGGGAGGAGACCGGACTCACGGGGGATGGCGCCGTGCTCGGCACGGCGGCCTACATGTCGCCCGAGCAGTTGGAGGGCACGGCGCTCGACGCACGCTCCGACGTCTTCAGCTTCGGCGCCGTGCTCTACGAGTTGCTGACCGGGCGCAGGGCCTTCCCGGGGCATTCCCCGCTCTCCGAGCTCTCGGCGATCCTGCGCCACACCCCGGTGCCGGTCCGCCGGCTTCGCGCCGACGTGCCCGGCGCGCTCGAAACCATCGTGGCGCGGTGTCTCGAGAAGGACGGCGATCTCCGCTATCCGTCGGGCGTGGAGCTCCACCTCGCTTTGACCGACTGCCAGGCGCAGATGGCGCCGCGGCCAGGTCCGTGGGCGCTCCTCCACGACTGGCGGGTGGCGGTGCCCGCGCTCGCGCTCGTCGCCGCCTTGCTCGGGGGAGCGACCTGGTCGTTCTGGCGATCCTCGCGCGTGAACTGGGCGAGAACGCGTGCGCTGCCCGAAGTCGGTCGTCTGATCGACGAAGGCCGGACCGCCGCGGCGTTCCGCTTGGTCCGGCGCGCGGAGCGCTACCTGCCGAACGACCCGGAGATCGCACGCCTCCGGCAGAACCACACGCGCCGCGTCTCGATCCAGTCGGACCCGCCTGGCGCCGACGTGCGGGTTCGAGACTACCTCGATACGGGCGCCGATGCCGAGTGGGACTACCTGGGGCGAACGCCCCTCGAGGCGGTATCTATCCCGGCCGGCCACTTGGCGTACCGCGTGTCGAAGGGAGGCTACTCGACCGCAGAGGGATACACGGCCAGTGGGCTCACCAGCACGGTCGGACGGCTGAGCGTCAAGATGGACGCCGACGGGACGGCGCCGCCGGGCATGCTGCGCGTGCGGGGGCCCGAACCGATTGGAGAATTCTGGCTGGACAAGTACGAGGTCACCAACGCGCGGTACAGGGGGTTCGTGGATCGTGGAGGTTACAGCAAGGCCGGGGACTGGAAGGAGCCGTTCGTGGAGGGCCGGCGAGTGATCGCCTGGCACGAGGCCGTCGCGCGCCTCACGGACTCCACGGGGCGGCCCGGCCCGGCAACCTGGCAATCTGGCACCTTTCCCCGCGGACAGGAGGACTACCCGGTCGGAGGGGTGAGCTGGTACGAAGCCGCGGCATACTGCGAGTCGGAAGGCAAGGCGCTCCCGACGGTTCGTCATTGGCAGTTCGCCTCACACCAAGGGATGTTCACGACGATCCTTCAGACGAGCAACTTCGGCGGGCGGGGGCCGTCCCGCGTTGGAAGCTACGCGGGGCTCGGGCCGTTCGGGACCTACGACGCCGCGGGAAACGTGCGCGAGTGGTGCCTCAACGCGTCCGGCGACGGCCGCATCACCCAGGGCGGCGCCTGGGACGACCCGATGTACCTCTTCCAGTTCTCAGACGCGCGTCCCCCGATGGACCGCTCGAGCGGTAACGGCTTCCGCTGCGCGAAGTACACGGTCACCCCCGCGCGGCAACTCACTGCGCCGACCGACGCCTCCCTTGTCGCCCCGGGCCGTTCCGCCAGCCAGCCCGCCAGCGACGAGATCTTCCGGGCCTACAAAGCGCTGCACTCGTACGACCACGGCGAGCTGGAGGCGAGGGTCGAGGCCGTCGACGACGGCTCGCCCTTCTGGCGCCTCGAGAAGGTCAGCTTCCGCGCGGCCTACGTGAACGAAAGGGTGGCCGCGTACCTCTTCCTCCCGAAGAACGCCGATCCGCCGTTCCAGACGGTCGTGACGTTCCCTGGAAACTGGGGCCTCGACCTCAGAAGCAGCGCCAGACTCGAATCCCAGTGGTTCGACTTCTTCGTCCGGAACGGGCGCGCGGTGGTGCACCCAGTCTACAAGGGGATGTACGAGCGCACGATCGGCATGGACTCTGCCGCCATCCTGTCGCAGGCGAACGTCTGGCGCGAGCTGGCGATCCAGTGGCATATGGACCTCGGGCGAACCATCGACTACCTCGAGACGCGCCCGGATCTCGCGCGGGGCAAGCTGGCCTACCACGGTCTCAGCCTGGGCACGACGCAGGGCCCGAGGCTGCTGGCCCTGGAGCCGCGACTGAAGGTGGCGATCCTGTTCTGGGGCGGGTTCCTGTATCGGGTTCCCGCCGAGGTCTTTTCACTCCATTTCGCCCCTCGTTCCACGGTGCCGACGCTGATGATCTCCGGTCGATCGGACCCAATCTTCCCCGAGGCCACGAGCGCGCTTCCCATGTTCCGCCTCCTCGGCACGCCCGAGCGCGACAAGCGCCGCTTCGTCGTCGAGGGAGGCCATGTCGCGTTCAACCAGCAGGTGGTCCGCGAATCCATCGACTGGCTCGACAAGTACCTGGGGCCCGTCAGGACCCGGTAGAACGGGCGACGCCACACCTCCGCCGGGCCTGGTGGTGCGGCCGGGGTATCGCCCGTGTGCGCCCGTTGGCCGTTTCCACCGCCGTTTCCGGATTCCTGGTAGGAGCCACTGCGGCGACCCCCGAAGAACCGGAAACCAGGATCGTAACGGAGGTGTTCCATGAGACCGCGCAGCCTGATCCTCGTCGTAGCGATGACGCTGGCGCTGCTCGCGCCGACGACGGCGGCCGGGCAGATGCCAGCCGCCATCCCGCTGCCCGCCGACCTGCAAGGCAAACTGGACGGCGTCCCGTACCGCATCCGCGTCCCGGAGAACTGGAACGGCACGCTGATCGTGTACGCGCACGGGTACGGAGAGGCCGCGTTGCCGCTGGCGCTCGCGCCCCTGCCGGCCGACGTGGACGCGCTCCTGGCCAAGGGGTTCGCGCTGGCCGCGTCGCGCTTCGGACGTGGGGTGCCGGTCCCGCCGCAGGTCCTGGCCGGGTACCAGGTCAAGGAGGGAATGCAGAACTCCGTGGCACTGACCGGTGCGTTCAAGGAGATCGTGGGCCGTCCCCTTCGGACGATCATCTGGGGCAAGTCGCTCGGCGGCCTCATCGCCCTTGGCCTAATCGAAAAGTTCCCGGGCCTCTACGACGGCGCGGTTGCCCTGTGCGCCGCCGGTGCCGGGACGCCGCGTCGATTCGACCACTTCCTCGACATCACGCTGGCCTACGCGGTCGCCTTCGGGTGGGCGGCGGAATGGGGGTCGCCTGGCGACCTTCGCGACGACCTGAACTACATGACCGACGTGCTCCCGCACGTGCCGGCGGTGGCCGCCAACTTCGGCCGCTGGGAGTTCATCCGCCTGGTGAACCGGCTACCGAACGACAGTTACTACGTCAACCCGGTCGGGTTGCCCGAAAGGGGCCAGAACCTGTACTTCGCCTTCGCGGTTCGCGCGGAACTGGAGCGACGCGCGGGCGGGCCGGTGGCGGAGAACGTCGGCCGCGTGTACACGCTGAGCGACGACGACAAGGCCTACCTGGCCGGGCTCGGCGTGGACGCCGATGCGCTGCTGGCGGAGATGAACGCGATGACGAACATCACGGCCGACCCCAACGCCCGCAACTACGCCGCCCACTACTTCGACCATCCGGAGACATCCGCCGGCCCGTCCTGACCGTGCACACGACCGGCGATGCGCTTGCCCCGCCCAACCACGAGAGCGCATACTGCACGACGGTGGGGCAAATGGGTAACGGCGACCTGCTGATCCAGCAGTTCACCGCCGGGTACCGCACGGCGAGCGGGACCGCCGTGAACGGTCACTGCACGTTCACGTCGGCGCAGAACATCGCCGGCATCGATGCGATGGTGAGTTGGCTCGACACCGGGAACCGGCCGGAGGAACTCTTCCCGGCCACGCTCGGATTCCTGCCGGGGTACGTGCCGCCGCCGTGGCCTTGGTGACCGCCACCCGGCGCCGCGTCGGTTAGCCCGTCCGACAACGATCACACCGGCGCATCCAAACGGCTGACGGAATGCTCCAATCGTCGGAGAGGTGAGTGCCTTGAGCGGTGCCCACCTCTCGGCGATGCCCGTGAACAATCAGTGAACAATTTGCAGCCGCACGCCAAGTAACAGGACGGTCCAGCCCGAAGCTAACCCACTCAGGACCAACAAGATGGCAAACCCGCTCAACCTCTTAACCGGAGGGTTGCAGGTTCGAGTCCTGCCTGAGGAGCCACTCCTCTCAACGACCTGCAGCCGCCTCGCCTGTGTGTCATCGCGGACGTCCGAGAACAGCCTTCGGCCGCGTTCGCGGTGCTCGCCTTGCGCAGCGAAGTGGCCCTGACTGTCACCACCCTCAAGTTTGGCGACTACTCGACCGCTGCCCAAACTGGAATTGGGATTGGGACCTCGACAGGCGTATATTGCGCTTGCCATGACCATTGCAGACCTGCAGACGCCGGCCTTCGTGCCCAGGGAGGTCAGGGGGCTCCCGTCCTCTCCCGGGACCGCGGCGCTCAAGCAGCGGTACCTGTCCTCGCCCCTCATGGTGGACGTCGAGTACCTCCGCCACCTCACCGCTTCCCACCGCCGGACAGACGGCCTCGAGACGCTGGAGCGGCGCGCCGAGGACCACGCCTTCGCGCTCGAGCACCTCACGCCGGTCATCCACCCGATGGACCGGCTCGCCGGCAACAAGACGCGCTTCATCCGCGGCGCCGTGCCGTACGCGAACTACGCCGCCGGCCCGTTCCTCCGCGAGATTCGCCGGCAGGAACAGGACGCACAGCAGAAGGTGGCCGAGCAGGGCACCGGCGGAGGCATCGCGCTGGCGCGAGAGCGGGCGGAGCAGGAAGGCCTCACCGTCCTGTCGGGCAAGTTCCTGATCTCCGCCGAGGACCTCGAGGAGTTCAAGGACCTGTGCGGCTACTGGGAAGACCGGTGCATGATGGCGGCCGGCGAACGGCTCTGGAAGTCGTCGTTCGTGCACGGCGCCTTCATCGAGAGCGGCTGGACCGTCGGCCTCTACACCGCGCCTCACGACCCCTGCCCCGAAGGGCGCATCGTCCTGGACTTCGAGACCGCGCTGGCCAGAGGTAACGAGGCGATCCTCGCGGAGATCGAGGAGCGGATCTCGGGGTTCCAGCCCCGCGCCATCCCGGAGGCGCGAAGCCTGTACTTCTGGCGGGCGGCGCGCCGCGCGCTGAAGGGGGCGCTGGCCTTCGCCGAGCGGCACGCGCGGGAGGCCGAGCGGCTGGCGTCGGTGGAAAAGGACCCGGCACGCCGGATCGAGTTGCTGGAGACGGCGGCCGCGTGCCGGCGGGTTCCCCGTCACCCGCCGCGGACGTTCCGCGAGGCGGTCCAGTCGTTCTGGTTCACGTACCTCCTCGGTCACCTGGAAGGGGCGCACCTCGGCTACTCGCCCGGGCGTCTGGACCAGGTGCTGCACCCCTGGTTCGTCCGCGACGGCGGTGTCTCGTTCGACGAGGCGGTGACGATCTTCGAGGAACTGTTCGTCAAGATGACGCAGATCGAGTACATCGCCAGCATGAGCTGGCAGGGGCTCGGTCACGGGAACCTGTTCCAGAACTGCATGCTCGGCGGCCTCGACGCGGAGGGCCGTCCGGCCGACAACGAGATGTCCCTGGCCATCCTGCAGGCGCAGATCAACATGCAGATGACCCAGCCGACGCTGTCGGTCTGGTACGACGATTCGCTCTCCGACGCCTTCCTGATGAAGGCGGCGGAGTGCGCGAAGACCGGCGTCGGCTACCCGGCGTTCTTCAACCTGAAGACCTACGTGCGGCACGAGCGCGAGGCGAGCGGCCTGCCGGAATCGGTCATCCGCAGCCACGCGGCCATGGGCGGGTGCACGGAGCCGACGCTCCAGGGGATGTCCTACGGCGTGGTGCAGGCCGGGTTCGTCAACCACGGCAAGTTGATCGACCTCACGCTCGGGGACGGCCTCGACCCGGTGACCGGGCTGCGGCTCTTCCCGCCGCGGCCGCTTTCCACCTACGAGGATGTCGAGGCGTCCTACGTCGAGAACATGCACGCCGCGGTGCGGCGCTGGCAGCAGTACTGGAACTACGTGATGCTCGCGCACCGCGAGACAGTGCCGCTCGTCTTCTGCTCGGTGTTCGTGCAGGACTGCCTGGGCCGCGGCCTCTGCATGGACGACGGCGGCGCGGTCGTGAACCGGACGCCCACGACGCTGTCGTCGGGCCTGGTGAACGTGGCCAATTCGCTCGCCGCGATCAGGCGGCTGTGCTACCACGACCGCGTCGTCACGCTCGACGAGCTCCGGCGCGCGCTCGCGGACAACTGGAAGGGCCACGACCTGCTGCGGAAGAAAGCGCTCGCGGTGGCGAAGTGGGGCAACGACGACGATGAGGCGGACGCGATCTTCCTGCGGCTGTTCGACGACTACTGCCGGTGGGTGGCCGGCCAGGACAACTATCTCGGGTGTCCGTACGACCCGTCGATGCTCGCCATCTCCACGCCGGTCCCCTTCGGAAAGGTGTGCGCGGCCTTTCCGGATGGGCGGCGCGCGGGCGAGCCGCTCGCCGACGGCGTGACGTCGCCGTTCCCCGGGACCGACACGCACGGTCCGACGGCGGTCATCCGGTCGTCGGGAAAGGTGGATCACGCGCGGATCCGAGGCGGCTTGCTCAACCTGAAGTTCCACCCGACCGCGCTGAAGGGCGAGAAGGGCTCGCGCAACCTTCTCGCGCTAATCAAGACGTACTTCGACATGCCGGGGTTCCACGTGCAGTTCAACGTGGTCGACTCCGAGATGCTGCGCGACGCGCAGGCGCACCCCGACCGGTATCGCGACCTGGTCGTGAGGGTGGCCGGGTTCTCCGCCTACTGGGTGGAGATGAGCCGCGCGCTCCAGGACCAGGTGCTCTGGCGGACCGAGCATGGCTGGTGAGGGCGAGGGCGTCGTTTTCGACATCCAGCACTACGCGGTCACCGACGGGCCGGGGATCAGGACGCTCGTCTTCCTCAAGGGCTGCCCGCTGCGCTGCGCCTGGTGCTGCAACCCGGAGTCGCAGCGCCGCGGCCCGGACCTGAGGCACTCGGCGCCGCGGTGCCGGGGCTGCTTCGCCTGCCAGGCCGCGTGCCCCGGGGGCGGGGTCTCGCGCGAGGGCGGCAGACCGGTCTTCGATCGGGCGCGCTGCTGCCCGGCCGACCCATGGGCGTGCGTGGAAGCCTGCCCCCAGGGGGCCCTGTCGCGCGTCGGGGAGGCGATGTCCGCCGACCGGGTGATGGCGCGGGTCGCCGCCGACAAGCCGTTCTACGACAACTCGGGCGGCGGTGTGACCTTCTCCGGCGGCGAGCCGTTCGCGCAGGCGTCGTTCCTGCGCGGGCTGCTCGAGCGCTCGCGCTCGCTCGGCATCCACGCGGCGGTCGAAACGTGCGGCTGCGCCGACGCCTCGGACGTCGCTGCCTCCGCGGAACAGGTGGACCTCTTCCTCTTCGACCTCAAGTCCGCGGATCCCGCCTGTCACGAGGCGCTCACCGGCGCCTCCAACGACCGCATTCTGCGAAACCTCCGGTTTCTCTCCGCGAACTACCCGGATCGCCTGCTCGTCCGGGTGCCGCTCGTCCCCGGCTTCACCGACTCGCCGGAGAACCTCTCGGGGATCGCGGGCCTGCTCGTCGAGCTCCGCGTGACGCGGGTCGAATTGATGCCGTACCACGAGCTGGGTCGCGACAAGTACAAGGGCCTCGCCCGTCCCTATCCGATCCCGACGCCGCGTCCCGCCGATCTGGCAGCCTCCGCCGCGCGCGCCGTGTCAGTGTTCCGCTCTCGGGGGATCGACTCGACCGTGGGCGGAGTGTGACACGGACGGGAGGACCACGAAGGACACGAAGTCGTTTCAGGCAGGCGGGACGAACGCCCCCGTCGCGCTGACGGGAGACGTGAGCTCACAGGATATCCGCTACAGCACTGCTTGGACACTGACAGAGAC
>Ga0113563_10002608_pt1 | contig 10947 bp, 12 predicted proteins | sample Mud3Dept3metaG_FD_80117 | JGI IMG/M metagenome (GOLD analysis project Ga0113563, IMG submission 80117) | Freshwater wetland microbial communities from Ohio, USA, analyzing the effect of biotic and abiotic controls - Mud 3 Core 4 Depth 3... | ecosystem: Environmental > Aquatic > Freshwater >...
CCCGATCCGACGGGGGTGGCCAGCGGCCCCTTGAGCACGACCCGGGTCCGGGAGATCGAGTCCATCGTGTCCTGGGGAACCCCCGACGCGATCCCCTTCTCGAAGACGGTCGCGCCGGCCTCGTGCTCCTCCCACTCGATCGGGGCGCCGACGGCCTCGACCACGCGCCGAGCGGCGGCCACGACCTCCGGGCCGATCCCGTCGCCGGGGATGAGGGTGATCGGGATCCGGCCGTCGGCACCTACGCTCACGGGTCGCCTCCTCGTCCGCGCCCTCGGGCTGGGCGCTCCGCACCATGGTACGAGCCCGACCGGAGCCTGAGGCCGTTGCACAGGTCACCGGCACGTTGCTAGGTTGCCCCCATGCGCCGTGTCGCCGCGATGCTCGCCATGAGTACGGTCGCTCTCGTCGCCACGACGACGACGGGCGGCGCTTCCACGCCCGTCCTCGATCGTGGATCGTCGATCGTCGATCCGGCCCTCGGGATCGACAACCTCGAGCACTTCGTGTTCGTCGTCCAGGAGAACCGCTCGTTCGATCACTACTTCGGAACCTTCCCCGGAGCGAACGGGATCCCACGCAACCCCGACGGCAGCTTCGCTGGGTGCAACCCGGATCCCGAGGCCGGTGTGTGCCGCAAGGTCTTCCACGACCTCGGGCCCCACGACGCCGGTGCCGCTCACAACGAGGAAGCCTCCGATCTGTCGATCAACGGGGGGCTGATGAACGGCTTCGTCAGGGTCCAGCAGGAGATGTACTCGGTGTGCGGCAACACGCCGAGCCTGCAGAACTGCCGCGAAGCCGCGGAGGACGCCGCCGGCCGTCCCGACGTGATGGGGTTCCACACCGGTCGCGAGCTGCCGAACTACTGGGCGTACGCGAGGCGCTACCTGCTCCAGGACCGGATGTTCGCGCCGACGGATTCGTGGACGGTGCCCGCGCACCTCTACCTCGTGTCGGGATGGTCGGCCCTCTGCGAGGGCTACCGGTGGTGGGACGGGTCCCTGCCCGCGAACTGCACGACGCACCTGCAGCGGCCGGACCAAGCCTGGGGCCCCCGCAAGGGCGACGCCCGCCCGTACCTGTGGGCCGACATCACGTGGTTGCTGGGCAAGGCGAGCGTCTCCTGGGCGTACTACGTCGGTCCCGGGACCTGCCTCGAGGACAACCTCGATACCTGCCCCGGCAAGCCCCGGGGGACCGCATTCGGCAAGAACCCGCTGCTCGGGTTCGAGACGGTGGAGGCATCCGGGCAGCTCGGCAACATCCAGACGTACCCGTCCTTCTTCGACGCCGCGAAGTCCGGCGACCTGCCGAACGTCTCGTGGATCGCGCCCTACAAGGAGAACAGCGAGCACCCGCCGCAATCGATCCGCGATGGTCAGGCGTGGGTCACCAGGGTCGTCAACGCGATCATGGAGGGACCGCGCGAACAGTGGTTGCGAACCGCGATCTTCGTCGTGTGGGACGACTGGGGGGGCTTCTACGACCACGTCGAGCCTCCCGTCGTCGACGAGGGAGGCTGGGGCATCAGGGTCCCCGCCTTCGTGATCAGCCCCTGGGTGGAGCGGGACCTCGACGTCGACCACCAGACGCTGTCGTTCGACGCCTATCTCAAGCTGATCGAGGATCGGTTCCTGGGTGGTAGGCGCCTGGACGGTGAGAACCAGGGATGGCCCGATCGGCGGCCGACGATCCGGGAGGAGCTCGACGTCCTGGGCGACCTTCGCAAGGAGTTCGACTTCTCGCAAGAGCCGATCCCACCCCTGATCTTGGAGCCGAGGCCGGGTGGCGGGTGACGAGGATCGTGAAGCTCGTGGCGGCGCTCGCCGCGATGGGCATCGTGGCCGTGGGCTGTGTCGCGTCGGGCGGGGAGCCCACGGGAAGCCGAACGCGCGCCGACCTGATCGACCCGTCCGAGGGGATCCGGAACCTCGACCACCTGATCTTCGTGGTCCAGGAGAACCGATCCTTCGACCACTACTTCGGTACCTTCCCGGGCGCGAACGGGATCCCGCGTCGGCCCGATGGCAGGTTCGAGCCGTGCCTGCCCGACGCCGAGCGGACGGACTTCTGTCATCGCCCATACCACGACACGAACTGGAACGACGTCGGCGGCGCGCACAGCACCCGGGCGTCGCGGATGGCCGTCAACGGCGGAGCGATGGACGGGTTCGTCCGCGTCCAGCAGACGTTGTTCAACTACTGCAAGGCATCTGCCGACGATCCGGCGTGCGTCCGGTCGCGCCCCGGACCCCAGGGACAGTCCGACGTGATGGGCTTCCACACCGCGAAGGAGATCCCCAACTACTGGGCGTACGCTCGCCGGTACCAGCTCCAGGATCGGATGTTCGCGCCGACCGACAGCTGGACGCAGCCGGCGCACCTTTACCTGGTCTCTGCCTGGGCGGCCAGGTGCACGGTGCCTGACGACGTCGAGTCGTGCGAGACGTGGCTCGAGAAGTACGACGACCCGTGGGAGCCCGCCGACGGGGGCCCCAAGCCGTACCTGTGGGCCGACATCACCTGGTTGCTGTATCAGCATGACGTGTCGTGGTCGTACTACGTGGCGCCCGGCACCTGCGTCGAGCCGCCGTGCGAGGAGGGCACGCAGGCCGAAACGCCGTTCCTGTTCAACCCGCTCCCCGGGTTCCGTACCGTGGAGGAGACCGGTCAGCTGGACAGGATCCAGCCCTACGGCGAGTACTTCAGCGCGGCGGCGGAAGGAACGCTCCCGTCCGTGTCATGGGTCGTTCCGATCGCCGGTCCTCGGAGCGAACACCCGCCTCATGACCTCCGCAAGGGGCAGGCCTGGGTCACGAAGGTGGTGAACGCGGCGATGGAGGGCCCCGGGTGGGAGCGAACGGCGATCTTCGTCGTGTGGGACGACTGGGGCGGCTTCTATGACCACGTCCCGCCGATCCGGATCGACGAGGCGGGGTACGGGATCCGGGTCCCCGCGTTCGTGATCAGCCCCTGGGTCGACCGCGACCTCGACGTCGACCACCAGACGCTGTCGTTCGACGCCTACCTGAAGCTGATCGAGGATCGCTTCATGGGCGGGCAACGCCTCGACGGAGAGAACATGGGCTGGCCCGATCCCCGTCCGACGGTCCGCGAGGACGTGGCGGAGCTGGGTGACCTCTCGAGGGCCTTCGACTTCGAACAGGACCCGATCCCGCCACTGATCCTCGATCCGACGCCATGAGATCCCCCGGGTTCGCGAGGCGGGTCGCAGCGGTCGTGGCCCTCGTCGCGGCGGCGACCGTGGGCGTCACCCTCGCGCCGGCAGGGGGGGTGGTGGCCGACGTCCACCTCCTGACGAGGGCCGCGTCTCCCGACGCGATCGACCCCTCGCTCGGTATCCGCAACCTGCGTCACCTGATCTTCATCGTCCAGGAGAACCGCTCCTTCGATCACTACTTCGGGACGTTCCCTGGCGCGAACGGACTGCCGCGCCGCCCCGACGGGTCGTTCGCCGTGTGCGTGCCCGATCCGCAGGCCGGGCGGTGCCGCAGACCGTTCCACGACGCGGGGGTGCACGACGCCGGAGGCCCGCACAGCGAGCTGGCGTCCGACCTGTCGATCAACGGTGGCGCGATGGACGGCTTCATCGAGGTGCAACAGACGATGTACAGCACGTGCCGCAAGCACCCGACGAACCCCGAGTGCATCGCGGCGGCGCGCGACGCCGACGGCCGACCGGACGTGATGGGGTTCCATACCGCTCGGGAGCTCCCGAACTACTGGGCGTGGGCGCGCCGGTACGTCCTGCACGACCGGATGTTCGCGGCCAGCGACTCCTACACCTTGCCGGCGCACCTGTACCTCGTGTCGGGGTGGTCGGCCAGGTGCCCGGATCTCAACGACGTCGCGAGCTGCGTCTCGGACCAGCGGTCGCCCGACCAACGGTGGGAGCCAGCGGACGGGGGGCGCGTCCCTTACCTGTGGGCCGACATCACGTGGCTCCTGTACCGGCACGACGTGACGTGGGCGTACTACGTGGGGCCGAACACCTGCGTCCGGGCCCCGTGCCCGGATGACGAGACCGGCGCCACCTCGTTCAACAAGAACCCGCTCGCCGGGTTCACGACCGTCCAGGAGACCGGGCAGCTCGGGCGCATCCGGCCCTACGGCGACTACTTCGAGCGGGCGAGGTCCGGGCGCCTGCCCGCCGTCGCGTGGGTCGTGCCCACGAAGACCACGAGCGAGCATCCTCCCCAGGGGGTGGACGACGGTCAGGCGTTCGTGACCCGCCTGGTCAACGCGGCGATGCAGGGGCCCGATTGGGAGCGGACGGCGATCTTCCTGATCTGGGACGACTGGGGCGGCTTCTACGACCACGTCCGGCCGCCGGTGGTCGACGCCGGCGGATACGGGCTCCGGGTCCCCTCGATGTTGATCAGCCCCTGGGCCGACCGGGACCTCGACATCGACCACCAGACGCTGTCCTACGACGCGTACCTGAAGCTGGTCGAGGACCGGTTCCTGGGCGGGCAACGGCTCGACCCCGAGACCGACGGGTGGTGGGACCCACGTCCGACGATCCGCGAGGAGGTCGGGATCCTCGGTGACCTCGCGAAGGAGTTCGACTTCTCGCAGCGGCCGATCCCGCCGTTGATCCTCGAGCCCCGCCCCTCCGGGTGAAGGTCCCAAGCGCACGAACGCCCCGGCGAAGGACGCCGGGGCGCGAGGGCTGGCCCGCCTGGATTCGAACCAAGACTAACTGATCCAGAGTCAGTCGTGCTGCCGTTACACCACGGGCCACCGAAGCCCGGCCATGCTACCAAGGGTCCCTCTGCGGCGGGACCTCCGCATCGGCGTCCCCGCGGTTTGCCCGTTCGTGCGCATCCGGGCTACGGTGGAACGGAAACCGACGACCTGGAGGGACGCACCATGAACAAAGGTGGCTTGGTCGCGGAGGTCGCGAAGCGAACGGGGATGGGCAAGGCCGAGGTCGGCCGCGTGGTCGACGCCGCGATCGACGCGATCCGTGACGCTGTGGTCCGGGGCGATCGGGTGACGCTCGCGGATTTCGGCACGTTCGAACGGAAGCACCGCAACGAGCGGATCGCTCGCAATCCTCGCAAGCCCGACGTCCCGATCGTGGTGCCCGCGAGGGACCTGCCGTCGTTCTCCCCCGGCAAGGATTTCCGTTCGCGCGTGATCGAAGGCAACGCGGGGCCGGGGTCGGTCGGCGGGCCCTAGAACGTCACGAGGCGGAGCGATCGGGCCACCCGACGGCCATCGATCTCCTCGACGTCGAACCGCACACGCTGGCCGAACCGGAGCATCCGGTACTGCTCCTCGTCCCCGGAGCGTGCATCGATGCCGACCTCGGCTCGGTCGTCGGTCAGCAGCGATCCTGTCTTGGTCGCCTCGTCGAAGTCCTTGATCGTTCCCTGCACGGTCCCTCGCTTCCTCAGATGCCGTCGGCGCCGACCGTGGGACGTTGCTGGAGGTCCAGCTCGCGCAGGACCTCGCGCGTCCTCCCGGGCCGGCGGGCCTTCAAGACGGTGAGGATATCGTCCGGATGGTCGAGGTCGAATCCGAGGTCTCGGTGCTCCACGACGGAGACGGGGACCTCGGCCTCCGCAGCGGTCTGCAGGTGACGCCGATACGAGTCCGGGCCGAAGCGCGACGCGATCGTCCCGGGGGGCCGGCGCAGCAGGAGGTTCGTCCCGGATCCGTCGAGCGACGGACCGAGCACGACGGGCCCGAGCGTGTGGAGCGCGCGGGTGAGCGTTACCGGGGTCAACAACGGCGTGTCGGGCAGCAGCACCGCGAGCGCCCCGAGACCCCGATCCAGGGCCTCCTGCTCCGCCTGGTGCAGGGCGCTCGAGAGCGGGGGGTGCTCCTCGGTGATCGGCTCCGCGCCGCGGCCCGCCGCCACCTCCAGCACCGTCTCGTCGGGAGAGACGACCCAGGTCGCCCATCCCGGCATGTCGAGGGTGACGTCGAGGACGTCCTCGAGCATCGCGAGGGTGAGCGCGGCCCGCTCGATCGCCGACAGGACCGGAGACAAGCGCCCCTTGGCCTCGTCCAGCGACTTCACGGGCAGCACGATCGCGCGCACGGGGGGCAGCCTAGCCGACGTCGACCGTGCGACACCGTGCGATAGGCTCACGCCCGTTCTCGCCCGAGGAGGCATGCCCACCGGCGATGGCAACGTTCGAGCCCTGGTATCAGGCCGTCCGATGGAGCGTGCTCCCACTCGCTCGGGCGTACTTCTCGTGGCGCTTCGAGGGGCTGTCGACGATCCCGTCTCGCGGTCCGGCGATCGTGGCGTGCAACCACGCCTCCTACCTCGATCCGATCGCCAACGCGTACGCGGTCGTGCGCGCCGGGCGGCGTCCGCGGTTCATCGCGAAGATCGAGCTGTTCCGGCTCCCCGTGCTCGGGTGGGCGCTGGCCGGCGCGAACCAGATACCGGTGGATCGCGCCGGTGGTGGACGGGCGGCGCTCGAGCGTGCGGAGGCGGCGCTCGCGGCCGGTGAGGTCGTCGTGATCTACCCGGAAGGGACGGTGACCACCCGAGATGACGGTCTGCCGATGCGGGGGAAGACGGGCGCGGTGCGGCTCGCCCTCGCGACCGGTGTCCCGATCGTGCCGATGGGGAGCTGGGGATCGGCGCCGGTGTGGCAGAAGTCCGGCAGGGGGAACCTCCGGCCCCGTCGCCCCGTATGGGTGAAGGTCGGCGCGCCGATCGACCTGTCCGGCTCGCGCGACCGCATGGAGGACAAGGACACGATCGAGAGCCTGACCGCGCAGGTGATGGACGCGCTCACCGAGCTCGCGACCGATCTGCGGGATCGGTACCCGGCTCGGTGGGCGGCGCGCCGGTAGGCTGTCGAGCCATGGGGCGCGGCTTCCAGACCAGGGCGATCCATTCCGCGACGGCACCACCGGTGGACCAGCAGACGCCGAGCGTCCCGATCTACCAGACCTCCACCTTCCGCTTCGACGACGCGGACGCGTACGCGGCGACCATCTCCTTCGAGCGCCCGGGGTTCACCTACACGCGCGGGTACGGGAACCCGACGCTCGACGCGTTCGAGGCGGTCGTGGCCGATCTCGAGGAGACACCGGCGGCGATGTCGTTCGCATCGGGGATGGCGGCGATCCACACCCTGTGGACCTCGCTCGCGTCGGCCGGTGACCGCATCGTGGCCACCCGGGCGCTCTACGGGGGGGCCTTCGCGCTCGCGACGAAGGTGATGCCACGCTACGGCGTGACGGTGGAGTTGGTCGACGGGCGGGATCTCGAGGCCGTCGCCGCGGCCATGCCGGGGGCGGCGCTGTTCTACACCGAGACGATCGCGAACCCGACGATGGACGTCGGCGACCTGGATGCGTTCGCACGGCTGTGTCGCGAACACGAGGTCGCCTCGGCCGTCGACAACACGTTCGCGTCGCCGGCATTGTGCACGCCCGCGGCGCTCGGGTTCGATTTCGTCCTGCACTCCTCGACGAAGTACCTCGGTGGGCACCATGACCACACCGGCGGGGTGATCGCGTGCGGCGAGGGGGAGCGCGAGCTCCTTCGGGGCACCGTGATCGAGACGGGCGGCACGATGGCGCCGTTCGAAGCGTGGCTCGCGATGCGGGGGATCATGACCCTCGGGTTGCGGATGGAGCGACACACGGCGAGCGCCGAGGCGGTGGCCTCGTTCCTCGAGGGCCATCCGAAGGTCGAGCGGGTGCACCGGGCGTCGCTCGCGTCGCATCCGGACCACGAGGTCGCGCGCCGGATCCTGCCTCGCGGAGCGGGGGGGATGCTCGCGGTCGAGGTTGCGGGCGGGGTCGCGGGGGGGAAGGCGTTCTGCGACGCCCTGCGGCTCGCATGGGTCGCGACGAGCCTGGGCGGGACGCACACGCTGGTCGGGCACGCGGCGTCGACGACCCACCGGCAGTACCCGCCCGAGGCACGCCGCGCGGCGGGGATCGCCGACGGGCTGGTGCGCGTGAGCGTCGGCCTGGAGGACCCGCAGGACATCGTCGCCGACCTCGGGCAGGCGCTCGAGGCGATCGCGTGACCCGCCGGCGCGTGCTCGTGCTGTTCGGGGGCCGTTCGGCCGAGCACGAGATCTCGTGTCTGTCCGCACGCTCGGTGATCGACGCCCTCGACCCGGACACGAACGAGGTGGTGGCCGTCGGGATCACCCGTGAGGGGCGCTGGCACGTCCTCCCCGGTCCGCCCGCCCTGCCCTCGGAGACGGGGCGGATGCCCGAGGTCACCGAGTCGTCGGGTCCCGCGGCGGAGCTCGGGGGCGTCGACGCCGCCCGGGAGCTCGTGCTCGCCGACGGCTCCCGCGCCCCGGTCGACGTGGTGTTCCCGGTGCTCCACGGACCCCTGGGAGAGGACGGTGCGATGCAGGGGCTCCTCGAGCTTGCGGGCCTGCCGTACGTCGGCGCCGGGGTCCTCGGGTCCGCCGTCGGGATGGACAAGGCGATCCAGAAGGTGCTGTTCGAGGCCATCGGCTTGCCGGTCGCTCCCTACGAGGTCGTCCGCGAGCCCGAGTGGCACGAGGACCGCGACGGGGTCGTGGCGCGGGTGACGGCGCTCGGGTACCCGGTGTTCGCGAAGCCGGCCACACTCGGGTCTTCGGTCGGCATCACGAAGGCTCACGATGGCTCGGAGCTCGATGCGGCGATGACGGAGGCGTTCCGGTACGCGCGCAAGTCGGTGGTGGAACGGGCGATCGCGCCTGTCCGCGAGATCGAGTGCGCCGTGCTCGGGAACGACGATCCTGTGGCCTCGGTCGCCGGGGAGATCGTGCCGCAGGGCCACGAGTTCTACGACTACGCCGCGAAGTACCTGGACGACCGGGGCGCACGCTTGCTGATGCCTGCAGAGATCTCGCGCGAGGTCCTCGGGCATGTCCAACGGATGGCCGTTGCTGCCTTCCGCGCCGTCGAGTGCTGGGGGATGGCCCGGGTCGACTTCTTCCTGCGTGGTGACGACGAGCTGTGGCTGAACGAGATCAACACGATCCCCGGGTTCACGTCGATCTCGATGTACCCCAAGCTCTGGGAGGCCTCAGGGCTGCCCTATCCGGCGCTGGTGGATCGGCTGCTGGACCTGGCGATGGAGCGAGCGGAGGCCGAACACGCCAAAGGTACGCACGTCCGCGAACTCCACGGCGAACCGGGGGTCTGAGCGTTCCCTACAGGTGCACGACCGGGCAGGTCAGGGTGCGGGTGATGCCTTCGACCGCCTGGATCCGAGCGACCACGAGCTTGCCCAGTTCGTCGACGGTCTTGGCCTCGGCGCGCACGATCACGTCGTAGGGACCGGTGACGTCTTCGGCGTCCGTGACGCCTGCGATACCACGGACCTCACCGGCCACGGATGCCGCCTTCCCGACCTCGGTCTGGATGAGGATGTACGCGTGCACCACGAGATCCCTCCTGTCGTCGACGACCCCATGCTAGCCGTCGTCAACGAACGCCCGCAAACCATGCCGGTCGCAGGGCGTCCTGGGTGCGATAGTCGAGGTATGCGCTTCCTCGATCGCACCGATGCGGGGGAGCGGCTGGCGCCGCTCGTCGCCGCCGAGGTCGCGGGGCCCGCCGTGGTGTTGGGCGTGCCACGCGGTGGCGTCGTGGTGGCGGTCCCGATCGCGCGGTTCCTCGACGCGCCCCTCGACGTCGTGATCCCCAGGAAGATCCAAGCTCCGGGGAACCCGGAGCTGGGCCTCGGCGCCGTCGCTCCCGGCGTCCGGGTGCTCGATGATCGGCTGATCGCACGTCTGGGGGTCCCCGCCTCCTACCTCGAGGAGGAGATCGCCCGCGAGGAGGCGGAGATCGACCGCCGGGCGCGCCGGTACCGGGGGGACAGGCCCGCTCCCGTGCTGGCTGGGAAGGTCGCGGTGGTGGTCGACGACGGGGTCGCGACCGGAGGCACGGCGCTCGCCGCCCTCGCGTGGGCGCGGGCGCAGGGGCCGGTCGCCGTGGTCTTCGCGGCACCCGTGGGACCGACCGACACCGCTGCTCGGCTCGCCGAGGCCTGTGATGCGTGCGTCGTCCCCGAGCAGCCCGCTTCGTTCTTCGCGGTCGGGCAATGGTACGAGGACTTCACGCAGGTCGAGGACGACGAGGTGCGGGCCGCGCTCGGGGTCCGCGCGTGAAGACCGCCGAGCTCGTGGCTGCCGCGGTGCTGACCGCGTTCGGGATCCGATCCCTCGTCCACTGGGCGCGGCGGCCGTTCGAAGGGACAGACCCCGTCGACCACGTCCTGTACGCCTCGTATCTGACCGGGCGGGTCGGGCTGTGGTTCGCGGCCGCGGGTGCGTTCTTGCTGTTCGCCTCGATCCCGACCCGGGGACAAGCGTTCGCCGACGACGTCCGCAGCTACCGCTGGTACGTGCTGGTGTTCGTGATCCTCGGGGTGCTCCAGCTCGTCTCGGGGTGGTTCTTGGGACGCCGGCATCCGGCCCCGCCCGGCGGGGGCTGACGCCGGCGGGCTCTCACGGGCTCATCTCGGCCGCAGGTCGAGGCGTCTGAGGAGCTGCGCGTTCAGCGCGACGACGATCGTCGAGGCGCTCATGAAGATCGCACCCAGCGCCGGTGACGGGAGCACTCCCGCCCACGCGAACGCACCGGCCGCGAGCGGGATCGCGACCACGTTGTATCCCGTCGCCCAGATGAGGTTCTGGATCATCTTGCGGTAGCTCGCCATGGAGAGCCGGACGACCCCCACCACGCCGCGGGGGTCGTCGCCCGCCAGCACGACGCCGGCGGACTCGATCGCCACGTCGGTGCCGGCGCCGATCGCGATCCCGACGTCGGCGCTGGCGAGCGCCGGCGCGTCGTTCACGCCATCGCCCACCATCGCCACGCGACGGCCCTCGTGCTGGAGCGACTCGACGACCGACGCCTTGTGCTCGGGGAGGACCTCGGCGTGTATCTCCTCGATGCCCAGGTCCTCGGCGATCGCGGAGGCGA
>Ga0113563_10002609_pt1 | contig 10946 bp, 9 predicted proteins | sample Mud3Dept3metaG_FD_80117 | JGI IMG/M metagenome (GOLD analysis project Ga0113563, IMG submission 80117) | Freshwater wetland microbial communities from Ohio, USA, analyzing the effect of biotic and abiotic controls - Mud 3 Core 4 Depth 3... | ecosystem: Environmental > Aquatic > Freshwater >...
CATTGACCCTGCTGCTAAATTTGTATTGCTTGATATAGATCAAACTTCGCATTTATTAAGCAATCTACTCTCCTAGGGCGGTGCGCTTGGAGCAAAACAGCAAGAAGCACGGCTGAGCGTTAATGCTTTTCTTCGTTAGACATGGAGGATGAAAATGTTACGAGCTATCCTGGCGTTATTCTTGGTTGCTGGTGTTTCGGCTGCGTCGTGGGCGCAGGATGTCACCTATCGCAAACATATCAAACCACTGTGGGACCAGAAATGCGCTGGTTGTCATGGTGCAGGCTCCCCCTATCTGGGCGATTATATGGAGGACCAGAAGAAATTCGACGCCATGTTCAAGGGGCCGAGGATGGATACCTACGCCGATCTGGTTTTTTTCATCGGCTGGCCTGACACCGGCGCCATCATGAGAAGGCTCGATGATGGCAAAAGCGCGGGCGGCAAGCCGGGCAACATGTACCAATACCTCGGCGGCACAGACGAAGAGCGCGCAAAAAACCTGAATCTTTTCAAGGAGTGGGTGGGCAAGGACGGGTGGAAGCTCAACCGCTGGAACGCGCGGGGCAAAGTGCCGGCCATCACCAAGGAAGACTTGGACAAGATCAAGGTGAAATACTAGTTTTTCGTCACCGCGGGAACGTGGCGAAGGTTCCGGGGAAGGGGCTGCATCCGTGCGGCCCTTTTTTGCTGTTTCTCTCTAAACCGGTGGAGTCACCGCGATGCACAGCTATCCCGCCCCCCAGGAAGGACGCAAGATCAGACGCCCGGTGAATGCGCCAATCAGGCTGTTGGGCTGCATTGCCCTGCTGCCGGTCGCCGCCTGGGCTTTCCAGCCGCTGGTGACCGACGATACCGGCACGCAAGGCGCGGGCGGCAATCAGATCGAGCTGGCATACAACAGCACCGTCGCCGAGTCGCCCGGCGCGAAGGACACTACGCATGAGGTGCCGCTGGTATTTACGCGCGGGGTCAGCGATGCGCTTGATCTTTATGCCGGCCTCAGCAATCAGAGAATCGAGCCGACCGCGCCGGCGACGGTGGAGCACGGCTGGAGCAACACGTTCTTCGGCGCCAAATGGCGTTTTTACGACGACGAGGCGAGCAAACTGAGCTTTGGCCTGAAGCCGGAGATCCAGTTTCCCGTCTCCCGGGACAATGAGGCGCGCGGGCTGGGCACGGCACGGACCTCATACAGCGTCAGCTTGCTGATGACGCAGGAGACCGGTTTTGGCGCCGTGCACGTCAACCTGGCAGCCGCCCGGGTGAATTATGCCGACGATGCGCTTAATGCGGCTGAGCGGCGCACGCTGTATCGGCTGTCGGTGGCGCCGGTATGGGATGTGGCCGAAGGCTGGAAGCTGGCGCTCGACGCAGGCGTCATGACTAATCCGGACCCGGCTGCCAAGGCGCGCATGGGTTACGTCGAGCTCGGCGCTATCTATTCGTTCAGCAAGGATCTCGACTTTGCTTTCGGCGTCGTGCGCGAGATCATGGATGGCGACGCCCGCACCACACAGGCGACGGCCGGTCTCACTTGGCGGTTCCGGTAAGCGCCTGCCGTCATCGGACGCTTACGCGACAAGGCACTCCTCCGGCGTGTGCAAGCGGGTCAGCGTCCGAGCCGAGCCTTCAACGCCGCGCCCACATCGGACGGCGTATCCAGCACAGTGACGCCGGCGGCTTCGAGCGCCGCGCGTTTGGACGCGTAGGTTCCCTTGTTGCCCATGACGATGGCGCCGGCGTGGCCCATCTTCTTGCCCTTCGGCGCGGCGCCGCCGGCGATGAAGGCGACCACGGGCTTGGTCATGGTCTTCGCGTAATCGGCTGCCTCCTCTTCCATCGCGCCGCCGATCTCGCCCACCATGACGACTGCCTCGGTGCCGGGAAAATTATCGAGGGCGACGAGCGCATCGCGCGTGGTGGTGCCGATGATCGGATCGCCGCCGATTCCGACGAAGGCGGATTCGCCGTAACCGGCCTGGACGATGTTGAGGCAAAACAGCACGCCCAGGCTGCCGCTGCGGGAAAGCACGCCGATCGTGCCCTTTCTGAAAATGCGCTCGTTGAAGACGGGCATGAAGCCGGCGAAACATTCGCCGGGAGTGACCGCGCCAGCGGTGTTGGGACCGAGGATGCGCGCGCCGCGTTCCTTCGCCGCCGCCACGAAGTACATCACGTCCTGCACCGGGATGTGTTCGGTGAGCACGACCAGACCCCTGGCGCCGGCTTCGATTGCATCCATGGCGGCTGCTTTGACCATCAGGGGCGGAATGAAGAGGACTGCGACATCGAAGCCGGTGCCCTGCATCGCGTCCCTGGCGGTGGCGAAAACCGGCACTTTGCAATGCAGGGTGCCCGCTTTCGCTGGATTGGTGCCGCCGACGACCCTGGTGCCGTAAGCCTGCATGTGTTCGGTCCAGAAAGTGCCCTGCTTGCCGGTGATGCCCATCACCAGCACGCGATCGGTGCCGCGGATTATCATCGTGCCGCTTCCACTGCCGCTTTGCTCGCATCATCCATGGTCGCGAGCGGCGTGACACCGAGGCGATCCTTCAACATCCTGATCGCTTCCTCGTCGCCGGTGCCGTGCACCGAAAAGAAGATCGGCAGTCGGGGTTGCAGGGCCTCGATCGCCTCGATGACGCCCTGGGTCATCACGTCGGTGCGCGCGAAGGCGCCGCAGAAATTAATGACCAGGCTCTTGATGCGTGGGTTCGACAGCAGCAGTTCGAGCGCCGGCTTCGCCTGGGTGTAGGACTCACCGCCGATTTCGAGAAAGTTCGCGGGGCGGCCGCCGTGGTGGCGGACAACGTCCATGGTCGTCATGGTCAGGCCGGCGCCGTTGGCGAGCACGCCGATGTCGCCTTCGAGGTCGATGTACTTGAGACCGGCGGCCTTGGCCCGGGCCTCGAGGCCGGTCAGCTTCTCGGGCGTGCCCGCGCGCGCGATTTCGGATTGGCGAACGATGCCCGAATCGTCCATCACGAACTTGCAGTCGAGCGCGACCACGCGCCCGTCCGTGGTGACGATCAGCGGATTGATTTCCACCAGTTCGGCGTCGAAGGCGGCATAGACCTCGTAGAGTCTGGCGAGCGTGTCGGCGACCTTGCCTTCGGCCGCGCCGAGTCCCAGACCCTGAACCAGCGTTCCGGCATCCGCGCGTGTGAAACCGCGGCGGATATCAACGGGCCGAAGGTGAAGCTTGTCAGGTGCTGTCGCTGCGACTTCCTCGATGTCCATGCCGCCCGCCGTCGAAAACATGACGAGCGGACCCTGGCTCGCGGGATCGTTGAGTACCGCGGCATAAAGCTCAGTTTCGATCGGCATTTGCTCTTCGATCAGCACCTGCTCGACCTGGTGGCCGGCAATCTGCATGCCAATGATCGCCTTGGCATGGGCTCTGGCTGCTTCGGGCGTCGCGGCGAGCTTGATGCCGCCCGCCTTGCCGCGCCTGCCGGCCGGAACCTGGGCCTTGACGACGACGGCACCGATTCGGGCAGCGATCGCAGCGGCTTCGTCCGGCGTTTGCGCGAGCCCGCCCTTGGGAACGGCGATGCCCAGTCTGGCCAGGAGCGGCTTGGCCGCGTGTTCCTCGAAGTTCATCGGCTGACCCGGCTACTTGCCGTATTTTTTCCAGAACGGCCCGAACAGATCCTCTTCCGAAGGTTTGTTCTCGGGAATCGTGGTGACGATGCGGGTAATGTTCATGAAGTGCCGGTAGTTCACGTTCTCGCTGATCGAGTTCCCGCCCCACGTGCCGCAGCCCATCGACAGCGAGAACGGCAGGCCGTTGTCGAAACTGCCGCCGGTGGCGAAGGTGTGCGCCTGATTGACGATCACGCGGCATACCGTCATCTCGAGACCGAGGCGGCGGATATGGCCCTCGTCGCGGGTGTGGATTCCGCACGAGTGGCCGTTGCCCATGTAGTCGTAGATGCCGCGCAGGATATTGAACGCGTGATCGAAGTCGTGCGCGCGGTAGACCGTGAGCACCGGCGAGAGCTTCTCGCCCGAGAACGGATAGCGCTCGCCGGCACCGGTTTCTTCGACCAGCAGGCATTTGGCATTGACGAGCTCGGGCCGCGTCAACCCTGCCACGGCGCAAATCTTGCGCACCGACTGCGCAGTGACGGCAGGCGACAGATGTCCACCCGGAAACATCGCCTTCTGCAATGTTTCCTTTTCAGCAGCCGTGAGCAGTGCGCCCCCTTCTTTCGCCAGGGACGTCATCATCTTCGCATACACCTTGTCATGGATGATGACCGAGTTCTCCGACGAGCAACTGGTCGCGTTGTCGAAAATCTTCGACGCCATGATCTTGGCGGCCGCATCCGGTACGTCTGCGCTGTCGTCCACAATTACGACGACATTACCGGTTCCAACGCCGAGCGCGGGCTTGCCGCTCGAGTAACCGGCCCGTACGTTGCTGCGCGAGCCGGTGACGACCACCAGATCGGCCTGCTGCATCAGTTCGGTCGACAATTCCTTGGTTACCGGCGCGGGCAGCATCTGCACCAGATCGAGCGGCGCGCCGACGCGCCGCATTTCAGCGTGGATGTATTCGACCAGCTTCGCGCACGTCGAATAGCCCTTGGGCGAGGGTGACAATATCACCGCGTTGCCGCACTTCAAGGCGTTGATGATGTTGTTGGCGGGGGTGGCGCCGGGGTTGGTCGACGGCACCACCGCGGCGACCACGCCGACTGGGCGCGCGATCTCGGTGATGCCGCGCGCGGGATATTCGGCGAGCACGCCGGTCGATTTCGCGCCTTGCAGGTCACGCAACAGTCCGAACGTCTTGCGGTGGTTCTTGACCATCTTGTCGGGCACATTGCCGAGCCCCGTATCGTTGACCGCAAGTTCGGCGAGGCAGCGGTTGTGTTCGGGATTGATGATCGCCCAGCCGGCGGCGGTCACCACGTCGTCGAGCTGCTGCTGGGTATATCGATCGTAAAGCTTTTGCGCGGCGCGAGCGCGCTTTACCAGATCGGCGACCACTGCCTTGGCTGAGGTCGGTTTGATCGCATCTTGAGTATGAGTCGTCATGCTCTGTTTATGTAAATCCCGGATGGCGCTAAAGTAACGGATAACCGACGCCGCTGCAACTCTGTCCCCAAGTTCCGTAACCCGCAATATACTGTTGGCAAATCATGAAAACCATTTCGATTCCGGCCTTCGGGGGCCCCGAGCAACTGCAGCCGATGGACCTGCCGCAACCGCGCCCGGCCGGCGGCGAGGCGCTGGTCAAGCTCGACTATGCGGGAATCAACTTCATCGACATCTACATGCGCAGCGGCCACTATGCGCGCTCGCAGACTTACCGCACACCGCTGCCGATGACGATCGGCATGGAAGGCGCGGGGACCGTGGCGGAGCTCGGTGCCGGCGTTGCCGATTTGAGGGTCGGCGACCGCGTCGCGTACTGCATCGTGCGCGGCAGCTATGCCGAATACGCCACGGTGCCGGCATGGCGCCTGGTCAGGGTGCCGCGCGAGGTGCCGCTCGATATCGCAACGGCGCTGATGCTGCAAGGCTGCACCGCGCACTATCTGAGCCATTCCGCGTTTGCTCTCGGCCCGGGCGCAAGCTGCCTGGTGCACGCCGCGGCGGGCGGAGTCGGGCAACTGTTGACACAGCTCGCCAAGCTGCGCGGCGCAATGGTGATTGCAACCGCTGGCAGCCCGGAAAAGGCGGAAATCGCGAGGCGCCGCGGTGCCGACCATGTGATCCTCTACCGCGACACCGATTTTCGCGCCGAGGTGATGAAGATTACCGGCGGGCAGGGTGTGGACGTCGTCTACGACGCGGTCGGCAAGGATACGATTCACCAGAGCATCCACAGCCTCAGGAAACGCGGCGTGTGCGTAAATTACGGCGGCGCTTCGGGCCTGGTGGCCAGCGTCGAGCCGCTCGAGCTCGCCGAAGCGGGATCGGTGTTCTTCACGCGTCCGCATCTCGCGGATTACATCGCAACCGCCGATGAATTGCGCGGCCGCGCCGCCGATTTGTTCGCGCATTACGCGAGCGGCAGCCTCGAAGTTGCGATCGACCGCGAATTTCCGCTCGCGCAGGCTGCCGCCGCGCACCGCTATCTCGAGGGCCGCAATACCAAAGGCAAGCTGCTGCTCAGGATCTGAGCGCAGGCGCGTGCCGGGGACGACTGGCCAGACGGAAAATGCTACACTTCACGTCGCAAAATTTGCCGCACCGTGGAAGCGCCAAATGTACGACAAGAAACACGTTAAGTTCGAGGGGCGGCTCGTCTTCGTCGGCTTCGGTTCGATCGGGCAGGGCAGCCTGCCGCTGCTGCTGCGTCACATCGATATGCCGCGCGAGCGCATCTGCATCATTACCGGCGATGAACGCGGCGCCGAGGAAGCCAAGCATTTCGGCATCAGCCACACCGTCAAGCCGCTGACGCGCGCGAACTATCGCACTGTCCTCAATCCGCTGCTCGGCAAGGGCGATTTTCTGCTCAATCTTTCGGTCGACGTTTCGAGCGTCGCGCTGATCGAGTATTGCTACAAGAAGGGCGTGATGTATCTCGATACCTGCATCGAGCCCTGGGTCGGCGGTTACACCGACCCCGCCGTATCCGCTTCGCGCCGCTCCAACTATGGTTTGCGCGAGGAGGTGCTGGCGCTGCGCCGCAAGCATCCGGATGGCGGGCCGACGGTGATCCCGACGCACGGCGCCAACCCGGGACTGATTTCGCACTGGGTCAAGCAGGCGCTGGTCAATCTGGCGCGCGACATCAAGAACAGCGACGTTTTCCCGAAATCCCGCGAAGAGTGGGCGCGCCTCGCCATGGAACTCGGCGTCAAGGTAATCCATTGCGCCGAGCGCGACACGCAGACACCGAATCCCCCGAAGCGCCGCGGCGAGTTCGTCAACACCTGGTCGGTCGACGGCTTCGTGGGGGAAGGCACGCAGCCGTGCGAGCTCGGCTGGGGCACGCACGAAAAGCATTTTCCGCGCGACGGCAAGCAACACGATTTCGGCTGCAAGGCCGCGATTTACCTGACGCGGCCGGGAGCGTCGGTGCGGGTGCGTTCCTGGACGCCGATGGAAGGGCATTACCACGGATTTCTGATCACGCACGGCGAGGCGATTTCGATTTCGGATTTCTACACGGTGCGCGAAAGGAAGAAAGTCGTATACCGCCCGACCTGCCATTACGCGTACCATCCCTGCGACAACACGGTGCTTTCCGTGCACGAGTATGCGGGCAGGAACTGGTCGCTGCCCGAAAGCAAGCGCATCTTGATGGACGAGATCTACGAAGGAATCGACGAGCTAGGCGCGCTGCTGATGGGGCACGCCAAGGGCGCCTACTGGTACGGTTCGCAGCTCTCGGTGCACGAAGCGCGCAAGCTCGCGCCGTTCAACAACGCAACCAGCCTGCAGGTTGCGGCGGGTGTCATGGGGGCCGTGATCTGGGCGATGGAGAATCCGCAGCGCGGCATCTGCGATCCCGACGATCTCGATTTTCAGCGCGTGCTGAGGATCGCCAAACCGTATCTGGGCAAAGTCATCGGCGCCTACAGCGACTGGACCCCGCTCAAGGACCGCGGCAACCTGTTCCCGGAAGACGTCGATAACTCCGACCCGTGGCAGTTCAAGAATTTCCGGGTGGTCTAGCCCATTTATCGCTGAGCAGCTTGGCGATCGGCTCCGAAATCTCGTAGACGCTCTGCACTGCGAGCTCGGGGCCGAACGCGACGCCCTCGCGTTGCGCGCGCCGCTTGAGCTTGGCGGCGTGGATTTCGAGCACGTCCTGCGGAAACGGCATGTCGGCGGCATCCAGGATGCGCAGGTAGCCGTCGGCGTCACGCGCCGGCATCACGCGGCTTTTCACAAAGCGGTTCGGCGACCACGGGATGTCGAGCACGCCGGCGGCGAGCGCGCGGACGGTGCCGATGGCAACGTCGCCATCGCCCATTTCGAGCACCTTGCCGACGATGGCGCGCACTTCGCGCCGGATCAGTTCTTTTTCGTCTTCGAATTCGCGCAGGCCGTCGAGCCGGATGTTGCGCGCGAGATAGATCGCCATGCGCGTTGTGCGCAGGCCTTCGGCGTTGGCCTGCGGCGTCGGAATACCGAACGCTTCGTGCGTGCTCTTGGTGGTGACGCTGACCGCGCCGCCGATCGCGGCCAGCGTGCCGCCGTAAGCGACGAGCGCGGCGCACTGCGCGTCGTCCTGCGGCCACGCGCCCATCCAGTGCAGCGAGGTGACCGGCGTGAAGACGTCGTCGAAGCCGCGCTGCTGCAGATATTCCTGGCAAAGTTCACCGCACGCCTGGATGGCCGCCGCGTCCTGGATCAGGTGCAGCGTCTGGCCGAGCTCGAGCCCGTAGTTTCTGACGCCCTGCTCGGCGGCGAGCAGGCAGTCGAGCACGCAGACGATGATCGCGATCGACGGCGGAATGTTGGTGCCGGTCAGGAATCCCGGCTGGCGGCGGTGCAGCTCGACGCCGTGCTCGTGGTACATCGCGGCCAGCCGATCGAGGTACTGGTAATTGCGGATGCCGTCCTCGACCGACATTTCCTTGATGTACGACGTCGTGTAGGCGATGCCCGAGCCGAGATAACCCGAGTAGCCGCCGGCGAAACCGATTTCGGCGGTGAGCTTCGGCATCGCGGTGCCGGTCAGCAGGATCGCGGGCTTGTCGATCGCATCCACCAGTTGCGCCGCGCACGGCACGCCGTAATTGACGAGCGGATAGCCGTTCAGCATCGAACGCCCGGCTTTTTCTGACTCCTCGATGCCTTTCTGCGCGAGGTCGAACTGTTCGTTGCGCGTGTAGCTGTCGGTGGTGGTCGGGATGATATCGGCGAGCCCTTCGCGGTCGAGGACCTGCATCAACTGCCGGTGCAGCTCGAACGTGCCGCAGCCGCCGCGCGGCTGCGTCAGGCAGCGCCGTTCGGCAACCGCGCGGCGCATCACCCATGCGAGCTGCTTGTGCGGCGGCAATGCCCGGTGGCGCTCGAGTGCCTGCGCGAAATCGACCGCGGCGCCGGTCGGCCAGCGCGCGAGATTGTCGCGCCGCATCTGCGCGAACACCTCGTCGGGAATCCGTGCCTGGCTCAGCGGCAGGCGCATCGCGTCAGTCGATGAGGGTGCGTTCATTCGAAGGTTCTTTCAAATGTTTGAGCGCAAGTTCCAACGCCGCTTCAGGCTCGACCGCGCCGAGCAGGCCACAAGCATAGAGCAGATAATCGCGATCGACCAGCAGACGGGGCGCGCGCGGCCGCAGCGACTGCGGTGCCGCCGGGTCGGCGAGCGCCATGCGCAGCACCGCGCGCGGGTCGGGACCGTGCGCGAGCGCGCCGCCGGTGCCGATCACGGTCTTGAGCGCTGATAAATCCTTGCCCTGCTGCACCACCGCCGGCCCGTTCACGGTGTAAACGGTTTCGACGCTGCCGCAATGCCGCGCGACCGCAATCCTGACCGCGGCACGCGCCAATGCCTGATCGAGCTTTTGTTCGTCGTCGGTCTCGGGCAAGTGCTCGATATCGCGTGCAAAACGGTCGATCAGCGCGGTAACGCGCTGAAGCGCCAATCCGCTGTCGCGCGCGACGGCATCGGTTCCCGCCGCTTCGACGATGGTTGCCGCGTTGTGGCGCATGCCGAGATCGCCTTCGACGCTGCGCTTCACACGCGGCTCGGGCAGTCCGCGCGGAATCACGCCGGGCGTCACCGGCTCTCCGCTCGCAACGGAGTGCACGTCGGTGGTCGCGCCTCCCGGGTCGATGACCATCAATTCACCAAGCCCGCCCGCGCTGGCGCAGCCGTCGGCAACCAGCCGCGCGCCTTCCATTACCGCCGCGGGCGTCGGCATCAGCACCTGATCGAATTCCGCGCTCGCGCGATCGATGCCCTTCGCGTGCACGATGCGGTCGATGAACACCCTGCGGATCGCGGCGCGTGCCGGTTCGATGTCGAGCACGTTGAATTCCGGCATCACGTTTTCAGTCACAATCAGGCTCGCTGCGGCGAGCAGCGATGCGGCTTCGTCCGCGGCGGCGCGATTGCCGGCGTAGACGATGGGGCAGCCGATGCGGCTTGCGGCGAGCGCGCGCGCATTGTGCAGAATCACCTCCGAGTTGCCGCCGTCGGTGCCGCCGGCCAACAGCACGATGTCAGGCGCGAGCAGCGTGATTTTCCCTATATCCGCGACGGTAAGGCGATACGCGAAAGTGCCGACCAGCCGCGCGCCTGCTCCGAGCGCGGCCTGCCGCGCGGCTTCGGCGGTGAGTTCGCGCACCAGCCCGATGGTGATCATGCGCAGCCCGCCGGCGGCGCTGCTCGACGCGAGACGGTACTTGAATCGGGGCAGCGCACCGAGCCGGTGTTCGAGATCCGCGAGTGCTGCCTTCATCCCGATCGTAATGTCACTCGCGACCGTTGAGGGGCCCTGTCCCGAGCCGAGCACCGCGCGGCGCTCGAGATCGATCGCGCGCAGCTTGGTGTAGGTGCTGCCGAAGTCTATGAGCAGCGCGGCCGTCATTTCTTATCTGCGGTTACCGCTCTGTCACGCGCAGCGAAATCGCGCTCCAGCCATTCCAGCACGGTTTCGACTCGCGTGCCGGGTGCGGCGGCGCGGTCGAAGCCCATATCGAGAAAGATTTTTTCGATCTCCGGCCACGGGTGTTTGCCGACGATCAGGTTGCCGCCGACGTAAAGCAGCATGCCCTCGAGCCCGGCCTCGATGCACAGCTCGCGGAAACCGCGGCAGTCGAGCTCCCCCTGGCCGTAGAGCGACGACACCAGGATCGCTGCGGCGTCGGTTTCGATCGCGGCCTTGATGAATTCGGCCGCCGGCGTCAGCGCGCCGAGCGCAACCACCCGGTAGCCGGCTTTCTCCAGCGCCATGCTGAGGATGCGATTGCCGACGATATGCGTGTCGGAGCCGATGACGCCGGTGACGATCGTTTTTTTC
>Ga0113563_10002610_pt1 | contig 10946 bp, 10 predicted proteins | sample Mud3Dept3metaG_FD_80117 | JGI IMG/M metagenome (GOLD analysis project Ga0113563, IMG submission 80117) | Freshwater wetland microbial communities from Ohio, USA, analyzing the effect of biotic and abiotic controls - Mud 3 Core 4 Depth 3... | ecosystem: Environmental > Aquatic > Freshwater >...
GCGTCGTCGAGGCCCGCTTCCAGCTGAAGAACATCGGCGACCACCCGCTCCAACTGCCCCCATCGCCGCCGGTCGAGGTGGTGGAGGGGTGTTGACCGCCGAAATCGGTCGTCGGTGCGACGACCTTGCAGCCTGGTCAGGAGACCGTGCTCTGGGCTCGGTTCACGATGCCGCCGGGGATGGGCGGGCCGCATCTCTTCGTGATTCGCTTACGGACCAATGACGCCGTGCAACCCGAACGCCTGCTTCGGATTCGGTCCCTGTGGCAGTAGGGGACGGGTGGAGGATACGTGTGAGGTCAACGTGCATGCGGGTCGCGTTCCTGGCCGTCGTAGGCGTGGCCGCCATCCTCGCCTGGGCGGATCCCATCCGGGCAGGTGAAGGCAAGGAGGAGGTGACGCGAGCGGACCTCGTCGCCGCCCTGGAGCGCGGCGCCGGGCCGACGAAGGGGTCGGCGGACGCGTCGGTGGTGATGGTGTACTTCACGGACTTCCAGTGTGGTTACTGTCGGAAATTCGTGAAGGACACCCTTCCGAAGATCGAGGACCAATACGTCCGAACGGACAAGGTGAGGCTCGTGTTCCGCCACATGGCGATCCTGGGCGAGGCGTCCACTCAGGCGGCTCGTGCGGCCACGTGTGCCTTTGACCAGGGGAAGTTCTGGGAGTACCACGACGCCCTCTTTGCCAACACTTCCCCGCTGGGGTTCAGCAGCGCGCGCCTCAAGCGGCAGGCCAGCGACCTTCACTTGGACGAGAAGACATTCGCATCGTGCCTGGACGGCAAGGCCCACGCCAAGCGGGTGGAGGCCGAGACGCTCATCGGCAGGGCCCTGGGGGCGACAGGGACACCGGCCTTTCTGATCAACGGGAAATTGCTCCTCGGCGCCTATCCCATCGAGGTCTTTCAAAAGGGCTTGGATACCCTGCTGTCCCCACCTCCGCCAAAATCCCCCGCACAGCCCCGAAAGTAGGAGCGCGCTCGGCCCGGGGTCAGGTCCGGCATCCCATGCGTCCGTGCGCTTCTCCTTGTCCGGATGACGGATCGGCGCTATAAGAGTGGCATGCGGCGGAGCGAGCGCTGCGGCGACCGACGGCGCAGCCCGTGGCTTCGTCGACGCCGACCGGCTGCCATTGAACGAAAGGACGACGAGAGGCGATGTATAATCCCCATCCCGAGTCCGAGCGCTTGCGGCGCATCTTCGAGGACACGCAGGTGCTGCGGAAGCCGATTGCGGGTATCGTCACCGGCTACCATGTGCTCCCGTATGTCCTGGTGGGTCCCGATGAAGAGCATAGCGCGCGGTCCGTTGAGATCCGTGGGAGGATTCGCGTTTCGCCGCGGATGATTCTGACGCCGCGACACCTGGGGCAGACCTACGAACAGCTCTTCGACGATCCGCAGCTCATGGATCGAACCTTGGTCGGACGGGTCTTCAGTTTCTTGTACGCCGGGAGGCAGAACGTCCAGGTGGAAAGCGAGGATCTGCGGATTTCCCGGATCGATCGCGACCCGCGCGCCCAGATCGAGCGCGCACTGGATGAGCTGATGCGTGGCGAAGTCCTGGACACCGGCGTCATCTTCTCGCCGGAGGTCAAATTCTATCCGGTCTCCATCGAACGTTTCATCTCCGAGATCCTGGACAGGGAATTCCCTCCTCCATAGGCGCGCCCTGCGCCCTGGCGGACCGCTGAGCCGAAGGGACAAGCCACAGGAGGTGCAAAGGGCGCAAGCGGCCAATGCCCGGGACCGGCGGGCACAACTGCAGACAATGGGGCGGGACAAAAAAATCGCCGCAGGCGATCAGAATGAGCCGTGCAGCCCGTGCCCTGTGGTCGCCGACGCCGGCGCTCTCGATTCCATCCTCGGAACCGGTTCCGACGCCTGAGGCCTGAATCCTCTGGGCGACCCGCCGGGAAGCCTCGCGCATAGTGGCGAGATAGCTGCTCCGCGCTGATCCCTGCGGCTGGCTATAACATAGGACGTGTCCCGGCTCCCGTCAAGGGGTGGGCCAAAAAAAAATTCACACCACCATGCAGAAAGACGGCCGCCTGAGCACCTTGTGGAGAGCGTTTTTCGAGCGGCACCCTCGACTTGACTGGATCAGGAAGTGGGGAGTCTCGATTGCCTCCCTCGCCATGGGCCTTGTCACCCTTCTGGTTTTTCGGCGCGGCGTCGAGTATTTCCCCCTATTTGTCGGATATCTCCTCCTGGTGTGGCTGGCGGGCGTGGTGTTCGTGGGGGCTCGGGAAAAGCTGACCGGCCGCGCGCCGCGCGCGCTCTCGACAGCCATCGACTACACCGTCCAAACCCTTCTCCACGGCTTGCTCCTTTTTTTGTTGCCGATCTACTACGCAAGCACCACGTTGGGCTCCGGGAACGAGTGGCTTCTTATCGCGTTAGTCGCCGCAGCGGGACTCACGACGGTCGATCCGTGGTACCGAGCCGTCGTCGCGCGCGCCCCCTGGACGGAGGTTGGCCTCTTCTGGGTCGGGTTGTTCGCGTCGCTGAATGCGGCCCTTCCCCTCGTCGGCATGTCGACGGAATGGGTTCTCCTCCTCGGCGGCAGCCTGAGCGTGCTCTCCCTTCTCCCGGCCGGCAGGCGCCATCTGCGGATTTCCTGGGCGCAGGCGGTGCTCCGCGTCACGCTGGGCGCGGCGCTGTTTGGCGTATGCCTCTGGTGGGCGCGGGCGTGGGTCCCTCCGGTGCCGTTGTATCTGACCCGTGCCACCTTCGCCCGGGCTGTCGAACAGCTGGAGCCGGTCGATCCCGTCGTGCGGATCTCCAGCCAGGAGCTTCTCGGCTGGGGCCGGTTGGCGGCTTTCACGGCGATCGCGGCCCCGTCGGGGCTGACCGAGCCGATATATCACGTGTGGCTGAAGAACGGAAACACCGTGGGAGAGATGCTCCTCACAACCATACGGGGCGGGCGGCGGGGCGGCTTTCGGACCTACTCGTGGAAGACTGATCTCGGCGTCGACCCCACCGGGTTGTGGCAGGTCGACGTGCGGACGGTGCACGGACAGCTCGTCGGCCGGCTTCGACTCGTGGTGACATCCCCGTGAATGACCAATGACCAATAGCCGATGACCGAACGGCGTTGCGGCACACGGCACGGTGTCGAGATTTTTCCGCAACCACCCAGCTCTCATCGGTGGCTTGCAGTTGGCATTTGGTCATTCCGACGTCACGCGTGAGGCTTGTTCACGAATCTGGCCGGAGTCTGTGGCGCGGCGCGCAGCGCGCACCCACAATGTGACCTGTGCGAGGTTTGGTGGCCTGCGAAGGGCCATTGCTTGCCAGCGGGGAAGAAGGACGGGGGGGTCTTGTCGCGCTAAGTCCTCGATCCCAGTGATGCCGAGACTCCTCAAGGCGTTATAGTGATCCGCGCCGAGCCCTTCCAGATCGACCAGCCTGGCCGCCTCGCGCAACGCGATGAGAGCGGCCGGAGACAGGCTGGTTTCATGCGCGAGCGTCTGTAGGCCGTCCGCCGTTGCCGTTCGGGCCAGCAAGACCGGTGGTGTCGTGACGCCAGCCCGGGTCAGTCGTTCCAACCTCTCCTCGGGAATTCCCGCCATGTCGGCCAGCGTCGGGACAACGCTTTGCACCGTCACGGCCTGGATGCCGGCGAACACGAGCCCGCTGAATGCGAGGGCGGCGACAACGGCCGGGATCGCCAGCCAGCGCGGGGCGCCGGGTCCGGTCCGCTCCCACGTTTCCCAGTTTCGCCCCTGTCGGACCGCATTCAACAGATTGACGATGACGTAGCATTCGAGGGCGAACGGCGGGAACCCAAGGAAGCCCAGAGGGGGCATCTCGAACCACTTGAGGTTTTCGAGGTAAGGTACGGTGTAAAGCCATTTCGTGTATGCCCAGAAGTTCCAAAATTCCCACAGACCACCGCAGATGAGCCCGGCCAGCAGGAGGCGCAGCGCAGCGCGCGGGTCCCCCCGTTCGAGTTGCCCCAGCAGAGAGTCCGCCCGCGAGCGGCCTGCCCGATAGCACACAGGGTCACCCAGGAAGACTGCAAAGCCCCAGATGAGCGGGAAGGCGAACCGGGGCCAGATGAGGGCAGCGGCCAGCATCGCCAAGCCGACGGCGGTACACCCGGACAACAGGAGTGGGGTGACTCGCCAGGGTTTGGATCGCGCACCCTCCATGACACGGTATGCCCTCAAGACATCGTAGGTCTCGAAAAGCCCTGGAAGAACGGTAGCATAGGACGCAACGTTAAAAAACAGGGCGAGCGTTGAGTCCGTTGGGACGTTGACGTAAAACCAGTTCTGTAGCCTAAAGTTGAACAGTTCGAAGAGATTCCAGATGGGGACGGACCAAAACGCCAGGAACCAGAACTCCCACGGATGACTCCGCACGAGTGACGAACCGCGCCGGCGCCACACGCAGGCGTCGGCGAGGAAAATGTACGACCACCAGGCGATGCAATAGAACATGACCCGGACGGGGGCGAACCCGAGGAAAAGGCCCGCCTCACCGACGAGGAGCGTCAGAACCGCAAACCAGCCGTACCACGGGAGGCTTCGCTTCACGTCCGTCCCACGATTGGAGTGTCGTCCGTCCGCATCCGTCATCTGTCCTTCATTCTACATATCCCTGGCCTCACGGCAAGCCCTTCTCGCGAGTTCCCGCGCTTGCCTTTGAGGAGTACCTCGGGTATTCTCATCCGGCCATGTGGACGCGGATTCGTTGGCTTCGGCAAAGATCCCTCCGCGGCAGCCTCCGGCGGCTACCTGCGGTGTCGTGTGGTTTGCTGGGCGGCTTCCTCCTGGGCCTGTGGCCCGCGGCGGTCCGCGCCGGAGAAGAGGCTCAGCTCGAGGCCAGCATCCTCCGCGTCAAGCCGGCCGTCGTTCTCATCAGCAGTGAGGTCGGCGCGGAGGTGTCGGTGACGTGCGGGACCGGACCCGTGCAGCACGTGACGCCGGACCCCATCTACGAGACGGGGAGCGGATTCATCCTCCACCCGGAGGGCTTCATCGCGACGAACGGCCACGTGGTCGAGCGCTTCTATGAGATGAACGAGCAGCGGCTCGCCAAGGACTTCATGGCGGCGGCCGTGGCGCAGGCCTGCGGACCGGCTCTCGCCATGGTCCCGGATGGGGCCCGGAAGGAGCGGCTGAGCGCCATCGCGGCCGACCCGGCGAACCGCGGCAAGGTGCGCCTGCTGAAACAGCTCCAGGTCCACCTGTCGACGGGGAAGGTATACCCGGCCGAGGTCAAGGCCTACAGCCCCGCCATCAAGCCGGAGGCGCCGCCATCGGGCCAAACCGCGTCGCAGGGCGGCAAGCCCGAGGCGGAGCGATCCGGACGGGACGTCGCCATCCTCAAGATCGAGGAGCGAGATCTACCGACGCTCCGCTTGACCCCGAACCCCGCTGCGCTGAAGCTGGGTGAGCAGATCTTCGTGATCGGGTATCCCGGTGTCGTCCTGAACCACGACTTCCTGAGCCGGAAGTCGCAGCTGGAGGCGTCGGTGACGGTCGGCCGGATCTCGGGCTTCAAGATCGACATCAACGACCGGCGGGTCATCCAGACGGACGCGGCCATCACGTGGGGCAACAGCGGCGGCCCCGCCTTCAATCTCGGGGGCGAGGTCATCGGCGTGGCGACGTTCATCTCGACCACGTTCGAAGGCGATCAAGCGATACAGGGCTTCAACTTCCTCGTCCCGGCCGACTCGCTGCAGGGCTTCTGCGCGACGATCGGGCTGACGCCCAATCCGGACACGCGGTTCATGACGGAGTGGACAGAGGGCGTGGCTGCGTACTTCAAGGGCGAGTATAAGCGAAGCCTCGGGCACCTGAACAACGCCGAGCGAATCATGCCCGGTTTTCCGGACATCCAGCGGCTCCGCGCCGACGCGCAATTGAAGGCGGACAAGAGCCCGCGGTTCATGCGGCGGGGCAAGACCGTCGGTCTCGGGATAGGGGCCGCGCTGATGGGTATCCTGGCGGTCGTGGGTCTCCGGACGATCATGAGAAATCGCGTGCGACCCGGACCAGGGGGAATTCGGCGGGTCGGCGCGGAAGAGATCCGGCGACACCTCGAGACAGGGTCTGGCGTAGCCTTGCTCGATGCCCGGCATGGGGAGCAGTTCGATGGCTCGCCGGTCCAAGCCGACGGCGCCATCCGCTACGATGTCGATCACCCGGATGTGCCGGCCCTCCGGGTGCAGGTGAATCCGGACGGCGAGGTGGTCGCCTACTGCGACTGACCCGACGAAGCCACCAGCGCCCGTGTGGCGCTGCAGTTGATGCGAGCGGGTTTCACGCGGGTGTCCGTGGTGCGGGGCGGGTTCCCGGCCCTGCTGAGCTCGGGGGTACCGGTGGCGCCCAAGGATGTGAACGTCGTTGCGGCGCCGGCGCCCTCGCCGGCTGAAGGGGGTTCGAGTCGAGCATGACACGACCTGCGGTGTTGGCGAAGCGACACGTCGCGTGCGCGCAGCAATTCGCGTGGCGCGCATGGTGGGCGTGCGTACTCTGGGCGGCCGTCGCTCTGGGTGGGCCGGCTACGTATTCCGTGGCGGCCTCGGAGGGACTCGGACGGAGCGCCAGCGGCCTCATGCACGACGAGGAAGCGCTGATCGCGATCTACAAGGCCGCCAGCCCCGGGGTGGTCCACATCACGAGCACGGTCCTCAGCCAGGACTTCTTCTTCCGGGTGGTGCCGGAGCGCGGGACGGGCTCCGGCTTCGTGGTCGACGACAAGGGTCTCATCCTGACCAACAACCATGTGGTGGAAAACGCCGAGCGCTTGGAGGTCACGCTGGCTGACAAGAGCAAGGTGGCGGCCAAGCTCGTCGGGCGCGATCCGGAAAACGATATCGCCGTCATTCGGGTCAACGTCTCGCGGGAGAAGCTGACCCCGCTCCACCTCGGGGACTCGTCGCAACTGCAAGTCGGTCAGATGGCGATCGCCATCGGGAATCCGTTCGGACTGGATCGGACCATCACCCGGGGGGTGGTGAGCGCGGTGGGACGCAGCTTTAAATCGGATACGGGCCGGTCGATCCGGAACGTGATCCAAACCGACGCAGCCATCAACCCGGGGAACTCCGGCGGTCCCCTGCTGAATTCTCGCGGCGAGGTGATCGGCGTCAACACCGCCATCTACACGCCCAGCGGGGGCTCGGTCGGCATCGGATTCGCCGTACCTGTGAACACGGTCAAGAAGCTGCTCCCCCAGCTCATCGCCCGCGGGCGGGCAAGCCATCCGTGGCTGGGGATCAGCGGTATGGACGTCAATCCGACCGTGGCGAAGGCGCTGTCTCTGCCCGCCGGGGAAGGCGTGATGATCGCGCAGGTGGCCCCCAACGGGCCCGCGGCGCGCGCCGGTCTCCGGGGGTCGCAGCGGCGCGTGCGGGTGGGCAACTACATGATGAATGTCGGCGGGGACATCATTCAAACGCTGGACGGCGAGAAAGTCGCAACCATCGACGACCTGACGGCGTTCCTGGACGAGCGGAAGAAGGTCGGCGACGAGGTTCGCGTGGACGTCATCCGCGACGGGAAGCCCCACGCGGTGACTGTGCGCCTGGGAGAGCTTCCGGAGAATTGATGTTCACGCCGTTCCGCATTGCGGCCGCGTTGGGCCTGGCAGCGTGCCTGTGCGCCGTGATGGCTCAGGCAGCTGCCGTGGAGGTCAATCCTCCGCTCCCAACGGGAACGCTCGTGATCGCCGAGCGGGTTACCGTCACGGTCGAGCTGGCCCGGTCCGTCCATGAGAAGGTGCGGGGGCTCAGCGGGCGGCCCGCCTTGAAGCCCGGACGCGGGATGCTCTTTGTGTACGAGCAGGCTCAGCCGATCGGCATCTGGATGAAGGACATGCGTTTCTCGCTTGACATCATCTGGATCCGGGACGGCCGGATCGTTCACGTGGAGAAGAATGCGCCGCCGCTTGTCCCTTCGGGGCCCGAGCGCGTCTATACCGCAACGGGCGAGGCGGTCCTGGAGGTCCCTGCCGGGTTCGCCGAGCAGCAGAAGATCCGGATCGGAGATCGGGTGAAAGTCGACTTCACCAGATGAATATCGAGAGGAGCGGCCTCCGAGCCACGCCACCCGGCGGAACGGGTACCCGGGAGCCGCGCGCGACGCTAGAGCCGCCGAGGCGCAGAGGGGCAGAGGCGCAGCGGAGAAGGTATCGCCTCGGCGCCTCGGCGCCTCTGCTCCTCTGCGCTGCGTTGTTGTTCCCGCGTTTCTCCGCTGCGGGCGCGGCGACCCAAGCGGATCCGATGCAGGCGCTCGGCCTGCAGGCGCCGAATGAGGCCGTCGCCGCGCCGGAATTCTCGCTGCCGGATCTGGCGGGCAAGACGGTCCACCTCAAGGCGCTCCGGGGCAAACTGGTTCTGCTGAACTTCTGGGCCACCTGGTGCGGACCCTGCCGCGAAGAGATGCCGGGCATGGAGCGCCTCTTCCGTGCCTACCAGGACAAAGGGTTTGCGGTCGTGGCCGTGAACCTTCATGAAAGCGTCAAGACGGTTCGACCTTTCGTCCAGGAACTGAAGCTTTCGTTCCCGACCGTCCTGGATGTCGAGGGTTCGGTCAGCCGCGAGTACGGGGTCCGCGCGCTTCCGGTGACCTTCCTCGTCGGCCGCGACGGCAACATCGTCTGGCGCGCGATTGGCGGACGAGACTGGGAGAGCGCCGCGGCGCGAAAGCTTTTCGCCCAGCTGGTCGCGGAGAAGAAATAACTGAAAGGAACGCGATGCCTGGGGCCGAACTGAACGTTCTGGTTGCCGTCGCGGCCGGCCTGCTATCGTTCCTGTCGCCGTGCGTCCTGCCGCTCTTGCCCTCGTATCTCTCGTTCATCGCGGGGATCTCGTTCGAGGAACTCCAGGGGACGGTGGCGAATCCCCGCACGCGCCGGGCCCTCTTCGTCAACTCGGTGCTCTTCGTCGTCGGGTTCTCGCTGGTGTTCATCGCCCTCGGCGCCGGTGCAACGCTGGCCGGGCAGGTCCTTTTCCAGTATCAGGTCCTGATCCGTCGGGTCGGGGGCGCTCTGGTGGTGCTCATGGGGTTGTATGTGGCCGGATGGCTCCGCATTCCGTTTCTCATGCGGGAATGGCGCGCGGAGCTGACCAACCGGCCGGCGGGGTACCTCGGCGCCGTCCTGACGGGCATCACGTTTGCCGCCGGCTGGACGCCCTGTATCGGGCCGATCCTGGGATCTATCTTGACGTTGGCCTCGGTGACCCAGACCGCCGGCACCGGCATTCTCATGCTGGCGGCGTATTCGCTGGGGCTGGCGATCCCCTTTCTCCTCAGCTCGCTCATGATCGACCGGTTCCTCGTCTTCTTCGATCGATTCAAGCGTTTTTTCCCGGTCGTCACGCGCTTGAGCGGAATCATTCTGATCGCGGTGGGGCTCTTGCTCATGACCGATTATTTCGCCGTGTTGAGCCGCCTGGCGTTCTCGCTGACGCCGGACTGGCTCTTCTCCGTTGAACGCAGCCTGCTGAGGTGAGGCGCGGCGATTAGGCAATTGGGCAACTGGGCGATTGGGAAGAGCGGGAGAACAGCAGGCAGCTGCAGGCGGCAGCGGGCGGCGAACGGCGAGGGTGTCGGTTTGCCTCGGGAGTATGAATGGCGAAGAGGAAGAAACAGGCGGAGTCGAGCAGGCGGGTGACCGAGACGCGGAACGTGCCGGGCATACTGGCCGGTCGCCCCACGGTGGGGGGCGTGATCGCGCTGATGGCGATCGTCCTCGTCATCGGCATTTCCGGTGGGTATCTTGCCTTCCGGCTGGCGGGGCCGAGCGCCCCGGCGACGGATCAAGCCGGGCAAGATCCGACGACGCCCTGGCGGGCGCGCCTGCTGCAGAACCCGCAGGACGTGGAGGCTCTGCTGGCACTGGGCCACATTCAACTCGATCAGCAGCGATTGGACGACGCCGAGTCGATCTACCGCCGGGTCCTGTCGCTCCAGCCGAAGAACGTCGAGGCCATCACGCACCTGGGAACCGTCCTGCTGGGCCGTGACCAGGCGATCGCGGCCCTCCGCGAGTACGACGCGGCGCTGGCGATTCAGCCCGACTACGCGCACGCGCTCTGGGACAAAGCGACCCTGCTTCAGCAGGTTATGCAGGATTATCCTGCCGCCATCCGGACATGGGAGGCCTTCGCCCAAGCGGTGGGGCCGGACAGCCAGGACGCGAGGACCGCGCAGCGTTTCATCAGCGAGGCGCGGCAGGCCATGCAGAACGCATCGCCCGTGGACAAGGCATTCGGCAAAAAGTCCTAGCATCAAGCTGCAAGAGTCCTGTCCCGGAGATTCGCCGCAACAGGCAGGGCCTCAGTGCCGCCCCGAGGCCGGCGCGGAGCAAGGCCGGGCGGTACTCGACGAGGCGCTAGGCGGCGGAGGGGTGGCACTGAGGCCCGGCGGTTCGTCGACGAACTTGAGGGACATGACCCTAGCGCAGGGTCCGTGGGGATCTGTGGTATAGATACGGCCGCGCTTCGATCGCGAGGCGCGGCCTTCGCACGTCTGGTGGACCGAGCGATCGGGACCGGTTGACAATGGAAGGTGAAAAACCGACAACCGACAACGGGGCAGACGGCGAACGCCGTGCTTCCGTTGATCGCGCCGCAGATATGGCCAATCGCCAACAGGTGAAGACGGCGCTCGTGGGAGGCGCAGCGCAGCGCGAGACGCGCCGCGCGGTGCTCGCTCTGGCGCTGCCTCTCGTGGGAAGCGACCTCCTGCAGCGTGGCGTGAACGTGGTGGACGCCCTGTTGGTCGGTCGGCTGGGGGCCGCCGAGCTGGCCGCCGTGGGCCTGTCGCAGCTCCTCCTGACGTTCGTCATGGCGCTGGTGTTCGGGCTCGGCGTGGGTGCGACGGTCATGGTGGCCTTCCACACCGGGGCGACCGACAGCCGCCGGCGCGCCCTGGCAGCCCGCACGGTCCTCCTGATAGGGGTGGCAGCCACGCTCGTCC
>Ga0113563_10002612_pt1 | contig 10946 bp, 5 predicted proteins | sample Mud3Dept3metaG_FD_80117 | JGI IMG/M metagenome (GOLD analysis project Ga0113563, IMG submission 80117) | Freshwater wetland microbial communities from Ohio, USA, analyzing the effect of biotic and abiotic controls - Mud 3 Core 4 Depth 3... | ecosystem: Environmental > Aquatic > Freshwater >...
AGGGTTTTGTCGATTTCAAAATCCTGGGGGTAAAGCCGCCACAGGGCGCCGATGATTTCGATCTCCAGGAGGGCCAAGTCCAAAGCCTGCCGGTCGGTCAAGATCACCCGGACTCCATAGCAGGCCTGATTTGCATGCCGGCTTCCGTCGGGCTTAAAGACCGCCGGCTGGAACTCCACGCCGGGAATCCTGCGGCCATTCAGGTAATCCGCGAACTCCTGGGATTTGATCCAGGGAGCACCGAGTACTTCGAAAGGCATTTCCGTTCCCCTGCCCACGCTCACATTTGATCCTTCCACCAGCGCCACTCCGGGATAGAGAATCGCCTGGGTAAGAGATCGCAAATTCGGAGACGGGTTCGCCCAGGGAAGACCGGTTTCATCGAGCCAGGCGTTCCTCCGGTAGCCGCTCATGGGAATGACCTTCAGCTTTGCCCCTATTCCGTTCTCGCCGTTGAACATCCTGGCAAGCTCACCCACGGTCATGCCGTGCCGGATTGGGAGGGGGAAGTAACCGGTGAAAGACCTCAGGTCTTCATCCAGAACCGGCCCCTGTACCAGCGATCCGGTAATTGGATTGGGCCGGTCCAGGACATAGAAGGGAATCCCCTTCTTGGCGGCAGCCTCCATGGCATAGCCCAGGGTGGTGATGTAGGTATAGAACCGGACGCCGGCGTCCTGCACGTCGAAGACCAGGGCGTCCAGGCCTTTGAGCATTTTTGGAGAAGGCCTAAGAGTATCTCCATAGAGGCTGTGGACCGGCAATTTGGTAGCCGGATCCCGAGTCGAGGCAACTTTGCTCTCGGCCTTGCCCGAAATGCCGTGTTCGGGAGAAAAGATCGCCTTGACCTTCACTTTGGGCGCTTTGTGGAGAAGGTCGATGGTTCGCCGTCCGTTAGAATCCCGGCCCGTATGATTGGTTATGACCCCGACCTTCTTGCCCCTGAGAGGGGCGAACTCCTGACCTACTAGAATGTCTATTCCCGTCTTCACTTTTGGTAAGACGATCGTTTCCAGGCCGTTCAATGGGACCGGTAAAGTTTGGGGGCACAGGCTGGAGGATACGGCCCGGCCGGTGGCTTGGGCCAGCAGAGAAAAGACCTGATCCCTTAAGGACTCCTGACCTGCTTTCCCGGTTGGATAAACCCGGTTGGTCAAAATGATCAAATAGGTCTGGGAGACCGGATCAATCCAGATCATGGTACCGGTATAACCCTTGTGGCCGAAAGAGCCCGGGGGCAGGCATCCGCTCCAATTCGGCCCCCCATTCGAATCCGAAGGGGAATGAATGGCCCACCCAAGCCCCCTCCGGGGAATTTTGTCAACGGGCGATTGGGGGAGGACCATGGTTTCCACCGTGTGGGGGCTCAGAATCCGCTGGCCTGCTGAGACTCCCCCCCCGAGAATAGCTTGGGCAAAAAGGCCCAGATCATCAGCGGTGGAAAAGACCCCCGCGTGTCCCGCAAATCCTCCCATGCGGAGAGCCACGGGATCGTGGACCTTTCCCAGGTTATCCTCCCGGGTTGGCGCCAGACGGCCATGCATGGATGGCGGCGGGAGAAAGAGGGTGTTCTTCATATCCAGCGGATGGAAGACCTGGTCCCGGCAGTACTCAGGAAAGGGTTTTCCGGAGATTCGCCGGACCAATTCGCCCAAGATGATGAAATTCATGTCGCTGTAAAGGAATCGGGAATCCGGGGGATGAAGGGGCTTCTCGGAGGCGATCTTTTCAAGAGCGGAATCGGAATCCGACCAATTTTTTTTGATGGGCAGACTGGCCCGAAGCCCCGAATAATGAGTCAAGAGCTGCCGGACGGTGATTCGTTCCTTTCCATAACCCCTGAACCTAGGCCAGTGCTTGACCACCGGGTCATCCAGGTTCAATCTGCCTCGTTCCATGAGCTGAAGCAGGGCCGGAGTTGTGGCCACCACTTTGGTGAGGGAGGCGATGTCGAAGAGGGTGTCCACGGTCATGGCCTCCCTCTGAGGGGCATAAGCGCGCCGACCGAAAGCCCGGCGAAAGACGGTCTTGCCCTGTTGGCCGATCAAGACGACAGCACCCGGGGTCTGCCCCGCCCGAATCGCTTCCTCGACAATCGGAGGAATCGCCGCGAGCCTTTCGGCTTGGATGGTTTGGGCAAAGGCTGAATCGGACCCAGGCAGAAGAGAAACCAGCAGGGACAGGAATAGATGCAGGGGGAAGCCGCCCCTTTTCTTCACCATCAGCAACCCTTCTATCTTCTCCTCAGGCTATTTTATAGACTTTCGGGAACAGGGGCAAGACCGGTAATCCGGGTGGGAGGCTTCTCGTTCTTCAGAGCTTCCAAGGAATAAACGTTTCCCGGGTTCCAGAGCATCCATCCCTGGGAGCCGAATTTATCGGCGGCGCTGATTTGCTCCCGGATTTCTTTTCCGTTGAAAACCCTGCGGTCGAAGGCATAATCCCGGAAAGACTGCAGCCAGGGTCGGAAGCGGATCGATGGAAGGTTGGTCCTTTCCTGGGCTTTCTTCAAGGAAAGATAGACGATCTCATGAGGGTTGGCCACGGGATTCCGATATCCCGGGATGCCGAACTGATACCCCGAGGGATAAAGCATGGGGGACAGGTAATCCACGTGGTTCACCAGGGCTTCCAGTTTCTGCCCGATGTTGGTGTCATTCTGGTTCCAGCAGACGTAGCCAAAAATATCGGCAGCGACAAAAACGTTATGGGGAAGCAGGGAGTTGTAGGCCTCCCGGAGAAAACCGGAGACGGCTTTCACGCGGTTCTCTTCGGTGCTGGGCCGCGAAAAACGGGGGGACGAGGAGTCCGGAAACCGGACGTAATCGAACTGAATTTCGTCAAAACCCTGTTGGGCCGCCTCCACAGCGACCTGAATATTGTACTCCCACACTTCCTTCCTGAAAGGGTCCACCCAGGCCAAGTTTTCCCGGTCCTTCCAGATTTCTCCCCCCTCCGTCTTCACCGCCCATTCGGGGCGGGCGGTGGCCAGAGGATGATCTTTGAACACCACGATCCGGGCGATGGTGTAGATCCCCCGTTCTTTCAGCGACCTGATCAACCCGGGCATATCCCTGATGGTCGTAATTTTAGCAGCGCCCACTTCAACCGCCAGAGGAATGGAACTCTTGTAAGGAATCCAGCCCCGGTCTCCCTTCACGTCGATGACCAGGGAGTTGAGCTCGGTTTCTTCGATCAGCTTCAATGCCGGTTCCCGGAGGGCCCTCTCTCCAATCCCGTAAAATGAAAGGTAGAGAGCCTTGGGATTTTGGGGGACCAGTCGAACCGTGAAAGGGCCGGCATGAAAGGAGGGGGGAAGGGTCTGTTCGAGTCTTTGGTACCCGTGAGCCCGGACCCTTACCGTTCCCTCCGCTTTGGTGAGGGGGAAACGGTTCTGCGAGTCAGCCAGCAAAACCTGGTTGTTCAGGGTCACTTTGGCATTCAGGATCGGCTGACCAGTCTGATAGTCGACCACTTTCAGCCCCGGGTATCCCGCCACAGATACTGACGAGGGGAGAAAAAGCCAGCCCAGCACAAAAAGCAGAATACTCCTACCCGTTCTTGCCATTGCCGTTTCCTTTCTTTCCCGCGTAAATCGAACCTTGGATAATTCTCTCGAATGCTTTCCCCCGGTCGGAGTCGGCCATGAGGTACCGGGGGATGGCCATGGGATGGTCTTCTTTGCAGGAGGCATGGCCTTCGATGGTGAAGGCCGCAGTGTATCCTGCTTGGGCGGCTTTGTTCATCAACCAGGGATCGTGTATGCCAAAGGGCCAAGCCAGCATGTTGACCTTTACATTCAATTCCTTTTCCAGCTTTTCCCTCGATTTCCAGAACTGCAGGCCCACCAGCTTCTCGAACTCAGCCGGGGCCAATCTCTCTCTTTCCTTTTTGAAATTGGGGTGCCAGTAGGTGTGAGATTGAAAATCAAAGAGGCCCGTGGCCTTCAGCTCCCGAAGCTGATCCCAAGTCATGGCGTAGGAAGCATTGGAGACGGCCGAAGGATAGATGAAAAGAGTCATCGGAATCCGATATTTTTTGAGGAGGGGAAGGGCGGTGGTATAAACCGAGGTGTGGGCATCGTCGGCAGTCATTCCGACCAAACGGGAATTCGGAAAGATTCCTTTCTTGGAATACACTTCCAAGAGGTCTGCAAGGGGAATGGCCCGGTACCCATTCTCCTGGAGGTGTTTCAGATGGGATTCAAAGACCTGGGTGGTGACGGTCATGCTGTCGGCCGCCACGGGACCGAAGCGGTGATAAGCCAGGATGGAAATCCCCAGCTCTGCCGCTCGGGATCGATTTATCCCCGGCTGGACTGGCAGGACTTCCAATACAACGATAAACAGCGCGAAAATTATCCCTTTCTCGGTCATATATGTTATTCGTATCGTCAAGAATGGTTTCCAAGTTTACGCCTTTATGGGGAACCGGAAGGACTCATAGGGTATTTTTAATAAAATTAATAAAATCATTTAATTGTCCTGTTCTTATGGGCAGGAAATTTTGGAATCAGGCCTCAGGGCAAAAGTTCTTTACAGAACAGGATATTAAATTCCTGGGGGTAGAGCGGAAACGAGAATCAAGTAAAATCAGGCAGTTCTGGGCTCCGGCCGGCGCGGGAGCGACGGCGCTTCTGATTTTTTAAGACATCAGCGAGGTTGGATGAAGGCAGGTCCCCTATGCTCTTGGCATTTTTGAAGGAGGCAGGTTTTTGAGTATGGCCTCCGAAGAGCCTTTTCAAAGGATGCTCGGGCGCTCCAGCCTAAATGGCTGATGAAGAAGAGGGACATCAGCCATAGAAATAAGAACATGATCATCCAATGTCTTTTCATGTACGTCCATCTCCATCCCTTGCAGGATATCGTGCCCAATCCTTTAGCAATACTGATTCCAAGGAGGAGAAATAGTTGAATGATCCATGGTTACCATCGGTTGAAAATTTCTGGGGAGGGGAGCCCTCGGAAGAAAGGGAAGGACTTTTCTCTTTTTCCCCTGAGTATTACTCAAAGGAGAAAATGAGCTTTTTTCCGTTTTCTGGAATGGACCACATCGTTTATAATCAATAGAAAATCGATTCACAGCGGGCTCAGTGGAAGAATTCCGGAAATCCATCTTAAAGGTTTTGACGGCCATCGCCGTCACCGTTGCTTTCGGCACAGCCGGGTATATGGGGCTCGAAGGGTGGGAATTTCTCGATGCCCTCTACATGACGGTCATAACCTTAACCACCGTGGGCTACCGGGAGGTCCACGATCTCTCCGATCGGGGAGTGATCTTCACCATTATCCTTCTGGTGGGGGGAGTGGGAGTCGTCATTTTCGCCCTTACCAAAGGGGCCCAGGTCATTCTGGATTTGGAATACAACCAGATCTTCAGGAGGAGAAGGGTGGAAAAAGCGATCCGGAGATTGAAGGATCATTACATTATCTGCGGGTACGGCCGGATGGGGAAGATCATCGCCAAGGAGCTCCGGGAAGAAGGGGTTCAATTCGTGGTGGTCGAGAAAAGGCCGATGCAACAAGAAGAAGGGGTTCTGATCCTGAAGGGAGATGCCACCCGGGATGAGTCTCTTCATGAAGCGGGCGTGGATCGGGCCTCGGGGCTGATCTCCGTCCTGCCCACGGATGCGGAGAACCTCTTCGTGGTTCTAAGCGCGCGGGGGCTCAACCCGCAGCTTCTCATCGTCGCCCGGGCAATCGAAGAGGGGGCGGAGCAGAAACTCCTGCGGGCGGGGGCGACCAAGGTTGTGTCCCCCTACCATATCGGCGGCCTGAGGATGGCCCACACGGTCTTGAAACCCACGGTGGTGGACTTCCTGGAGTTCGCCACCAAGAGCGGGAACATCGAGCTTCAGATGGAGGAGATTCAGATCCAGGAAAAGTCCGGGCTCATCGGGTTGACCCTGGAGGAGTGCGGCATCGGGAGGGACTTGGGGGTCATCATCGTGGCCATTCAGCAGGCCACCGGAGACACCCGGTTCAACCCCACATTCCGGAGCACAGTCAAAGCGGGCGATACCCTCATCGCCCTGGGGGAGAAGTCCAAGCTGCAGAGAGTCGAAGAGATGGCCGCGGGGAAAAGTTGAGCGAATACCACAATAGGGAGAATGGCATGGTCAAAAAAAGTAGAATCGAAGACGTGGCAGTAACCAAGTACCTGCAGACCTGCGACATTCCCGTGGAGAGTTTCAAGGTCGAGCCTTTCACCCTGGTGATCTTCGGAGGGACCGGTGACCTGAGCCGAAAGAAGCTTCTTCCCGCCCTCTTTCACATTTATCTTGGGAACGAGCTCCCCGAGCACTTTTCCATCCTCAGTGTGGGAGGGTCGAAACTGGAAGACGATTCATACCGGACCCTGGTGGAGCGGGCACTCCGGGGGTCCGACGAGGTCTGTTTCAGCGAGGAGAAATGGACAGAGTTCCGCAGCCGCCTGTTTTACCTCTCGGGAAACCTGGAGGAGGAAGGTACCTATCGGAGGCTCTGTTCCCGGCTGGATCAGGTCATGGTTCCGACCCGGGAGGGGCATAAGGACGTGATTTACTACATGGCCATCCCCCCCCAGACGATGCCCACGGTGGTGAACCTGCTGAACGGGCATGGACTCTGCCGGGGTCCTCTTGACACCAAGATCATCGTGGAAAAGCCCTTTGGGAGCAACTTCTCCTCGGCGGTGCAGCTCAACCGTCTCCTGACCAGCGCCTTCGATGAACGGCAGGTCTACCGCATCGACCACTATCTGGGGAAGGAGACGGTGCAGAATATCATCTTCTTCCGCTTTTCGAACAGCATCTTTGAACAGCTTTGGAACCACCGGTACATCGATAACGTGCAGATCACGGTGGCCGAAGATATCGGCATCGACAGCCGGGTGCGATTCTACGAACAGGCCGGGGTGATCCGGGACATCGTCCAGAACCACATCCTCCAGCTCATCGGATTGATTGCCATGGAACCCCCGGTGGGGTTCGAGGCCGACTTCATCCGCGATGAAAAGACAAAGGTCTTCCGGTCCCTTCATCCCATGAAGGAAGAGAAGGTAGATCGCTTCACGGTCATCGGCCAATACGGGCCGGGAAAGGTCCAGGAAAAGGAGGTGCCGGGGTATCGGCAGGAGAAAGGGGTGTCCCCCGGCTCCAACACTCCCACCTTTTTCGCCGGGGCTTTCTATATCGCCAACTGGCGCTGGGCCGGGGTTCCGTTCTATGTTCGGACGGGGAAGCGGCTGGCCAGGCGGGTCACCGAGATCGCCATCCAGTTCGACCAGCCCCCCCTGAGACTCTTCGGCCGGACCTGCGACGTGCTGGAACCCAATGTCCTCCTGCTGACGATTCAACCCGAAGAGAAGATCTCCCTGCGGTTCGGAGTGAAAGTGCCCAGCATGCCCAACCAGATTTACCCCATTGACATGAAATTCAGCTACAAGGAGACCTTTCAATCCACTCCCCACCCGGCCTACGAACGATTGATCCAGGATTGTTTAAAAGGAGACCTGACCCTCTTCGTCCGGCAGGACCAGATCGAAGCCATGTGGGAAGCCGTGGACCCGATCATTTCCTGCTGGGAAAATCAGCCTCCCAAGAACTTCCCCAACTATGCCGCGGGAACGTGGGGTCCCCCTGAAGCCAAGCAATTGCTCGAACAGGAAGGGAGAAGATGGATTACCACCTGAAGGGATATTAGAACCTGTAATCCGCAGATTTCGCAGATTCCGCAGAGATAAGCAGGCTATGAATGAGGCGGCTTTAAACCCAACGGTCCCGATCGGCTTCCCCGGGCGCCGGTTTTTGGCCTCATTTTCCAAAAATATTAAGTCGCTTTAGGTAGCGGCACTTTTGGTCTTTGGTTTCGTTTCGGAATTCGTGCTTTGCCTTTCGAATTTTTCAGTTCGCCCATTTAGGAGAGGGAGATTATGAAGAGGAGATCGGCTCTCGGAGGAAAAGGCAGATGGGCCGTCGGCATCGACCTTGGGGGCACCAAAACCATCGTGGCTCAGGTCAGTGATGGGGGGAAGGTCCTTCGCAAGCGGCTGCTTCCCACCAACGCTTCCGCCGGGCCGGATAGGGTGAAGAAAACCCTTGTGGCTGCGGTGAAAGGATTGATGGAAGAGACGGATAGCCCGGCGGCGGGGGTGGGAGTGGGTGTGGCCGGTCAGGTGGATGCGGAGAGCGGGAGAGTCAAGTTTGCCCCCAATTTGGGGTGGCGGGAGGAACCTTTCCGGGAAGACCTGGAAAAAGCGTTGGGCCTTCCCGTTTGGGCCACCAACGACGTTCGGGCGGCTACCTGGGGAGAATGGCTTTACGGCGCGGGGCGGGGATGCAACGACCTCATCTGCCTTTTCGTGGGAACCGGGATTGGGGGCGGTGTGGTCAGCGGGGGCCGGGTTTTGACCGGCTGTTCCAACACGGCCGGAGAGCTGGGCCACATCACCGTCGACCTCAACGGTCCTTCCTGTCGTTGCGGCAACCGGGGGTGCCTGGAGGCCTTGGCCGGGGGATGGGCCATCGCCCAGCAGGCCCGGGAATGGGCGACATCCGACCCGGAGGCCGGGGATTTGGTCCTCAAAATGGTGGAGGGCCAAACGGAAAGGATCACGGCCAAGGTCGTGGCTGACGCAGCCAAGGCCGGGGACCCGCTGGCCCTCTCCCTCTTTGAAAGGGTAGCCGGAGCCTTAGGCGCCGGGGCGGCCAGCTTGGTTAACGCTTTCAACCCCGGTCGCCTGATTTTTGGGGGTGGCATTTTCGAAGGATGTCCGTGGCTGGTCAAAAAGGTCGCTGAAGGGTTGGAGGACCGGGCTTTGCCGCCGGCCCTAGCCCCTTTGCGAGTCCTTCGCGCCCGGCTGGGAAATCATGCGGCGGTGGTAGGCTCCGCCGCCCTCGTCCTGCACTCCTCGGAAAAAGGTTAGCCCCTCTCTTTCACATACCGGAGAATGGCTTTGAACTGGCTCTCTCCGTCCAGTCCGGCTTCGGCCATGACCTGGTCGGCCTGCCCGCTTCCCAGATAATGTCCTTTCTGGAAAGGATGGAGGGAGTTCCTGCGCCCCCGCCCGGAAAGAATCCAGCGGTCCAAGGTCGGCAGGGTGAAGCCGGTGATGCCCATGGCCTCCCGGGCGCGGTCCGCGGGAAATATCCTTTCCTGCTCCGCAGGAGGCAGGAGGTCGAAAAGTTCCGCGCTGGCCACGTAGTAGGCGTCCACCTCGATCCCTTCCTTCTTCAGCAGGGGCAGGGCCTGCTCGACGAAGGCGTAGCCTACCTCGCTTCCCTGCAGGACGATCGAGCCCGCCCGTTGATTCTTAGCTCCATGCAGCAGGTAAACACCGGATGCTGCCGCGGTTGTCGGGGCCAGCCCCAGGGCCTGGCGGTCGATGACCTTTTCATTCGGGCGGGTGACGAAAGGAGCAATCACCGCGGGCCTCTTGGCCAGGGCGGCGGAAACCACAGTCCACATCTCCTGGGGGTCCCAGGGGGTCAGGGTGATCAAAGTCCCCAGGGGGAAATTCTCCTGGAAGAGCTGAAGGGCCTGGGGATCGGCATGGGTGGGCCCGTCTTCGCCGGTCTTCACCCCCGCATGAGCACAGACCAGGATCATGGGCCGGTAGGGTTCCTGGGCGATGGCCTGGCGGGACTGGCTGCCGATGGAGTGCAGGCGGGCGGCGATATGGCCGAGGGGGGCGATGAAGGCGCTGTAGGATGAACCCACGCCGACATGATGCCCGAACGTCGATATCCCGGCCAGGATTCCGGACATGGCATCCTCGCAGATGCCTCCGATGGAGAGGAGCCTGGCCCCCGGGTTGGTAGCCGCATTGTAGTATCCCTCGGGAAATCCCTGGGCCGCCGTGTTCACGCTGGTTGACCCGAGAAGATCGGCGGCCGCGGTGAGAATCGCCCCGTTGCCGGCCTTGTTGTAAAAGTGGAGAACCCGGCCCAGTTCCCCGCGCAATGTGGTGCTCTTTCCAGGCTGAAGGACCAGTTCCTGGGGAATGGTCCCTGCGGTTCCCTTGGCCGCTTCAAACACGGATTCGATGGCCGGGCCGTTCGCGCGCGGTTTGCGGCCTCGGCGGTTCAGCCGCAAACGGGCGTTGACCAGTCTCTGCGCCAGGGCCTCCACCATGGGCCGGTTCTTTTCTAAAGTGCTGCGAATCAGTTGGAGCGCTTCCCAGAAACACTCTTCAATGGCTGCCTTGTCCTTGCCCGCCTGGCAGCGCTGACTGCCGCCTTCGCAGCGGGGAAGTCTTCCTTGCATCAAGCCTGCCAGCGGATTCAATGCCTGGAAGAATCCGTCGGTGCAGAGGCCGTGGCCGGCCCCGTGAGAGGCCCTCCCCTCGATTCCATACTGCCATCCTTTTTTGGTCCGGTAGACGATGGCCGTGGGCTGAGTGTTTCTCATCCGGAGCGCGGCCCGCTGGGCAGCGAAGATTTGGCCGAAATCCAGTCCCTCGGGGACCAGGATCACGTTCCAGTCATGGAGATAGGCGAACTCAAGAGGGTTCCACTGGACGTAGTCTCCGGGATTCTCTCCGTCCCGGCAGACCCGGTTGGAATCGATGGAGGCCTGGTTCCAGTCCACATGAAGGATGATGTTCTTCAGGGAAGCCGTACCCGCGGCGGCCATGGCTTCGCTGACGCGGCCGGGGGTCATCCCTCCTTCTCCTTCCACGACGTGCACCCGGGGAGCATCCTTTCCGTAATAGTCCATGGCCCCGAAGGCCAGGCCGAAGGAAGCGGCCACTCCCACTCCCGACGCTCCGGTGGAGAGGCGCAGAAAGGGGGTTGCCGGAGTCGGATGGCCGTCGAGGGGCTTGGACCTGAAGCGGGAGAACAAGGGTGTCTTGGTGATCGGGTTGCGCCGGAAACCCAACAGGTCTTCCAATCGGAGCTGGTAGCGATCCTCCTTGGGAAGAAGCTCGGGCGCGCCGATCCGGATCATCTCGTTGCGCAGGGCCCA
>Ga0113563_10002614_pt1 | contig 10936 bp, 7 predicted proteins | sample Mud3Dept3metaG_FD_80117 | JGI IMG/M metagenome (GOLD analysis project Ga0113563, IMG submission 80117) | Freshwater wetland microbial communities from Ohio, USA, analyzing the effect of biotic and abiotic controls - Mud 3 Core 4 Depth 3... | ecosystem: Environmental > Aquatic > Freshwater >...
GCGCGCGCGCCCGCGCGGCAGCGCGCGCCGCCGGCATGACGCTGCACGAGGGCGTCTATGCCTGGGTCATGGGCCCGCAATTCGAGACACCGGCCGAGATCCGCATGCTGCGCACCCTGGGCGCGCAGGCGGTGGGCATGAGCACGGTGCCCGAAACCATCCTCGCGCGCCACGCCGGCCTGCGCGTGCTGGCGCTGTCGATGATCACCAACATGGCCGCCGGCATGGACGCCGAGACGCTCAGCCACGCCCAGACCCTGGGCGCCGCTGCCGACACCAGCGCCCGTGCCGTGCCCCTGCTGGTGGCCTTGATCCAGTCGCTGGAGGCTTGAGGCATGGCCGCCGACGACACCCTGCAGGCGACGGCACGCATCGCGCTGGCCTGCCTGGACCTGACGAGCCTGAATCACACCGATACGCCGGCCGACATCGAGCGCCTGTGCCAGCGCGCGCAGGGCCCCTGCGGCGCCACCGCCGCGGTCTGCGTGTGGCCGCGATTCGCGGCGCTCGCGCGCTCGCTGCTGCCGCCGCACGTCGCCGTCGCGGCGGTGGCCAATTTCCCCGCCGGCGGCAGCGAAGCCGAACGCGCCGTGCGCGATGCCGCCGCCATCGCCGATGCCGGCGCGCAGGAGGTCGACGTCGTGCTGCCGTATCGCGATCTGGGCGCCGCACCGAAGCTGTTGGCCGCGGTGCGCCGCGCCTGCGACGGTCTCACGCTCAAGGTGATCCTGGAGACCGGCGAGCTGCAGGCCGATGCACGGATCGACCTGGCCTGCCGGATCGCGCTCGACGCCGGCGCCGACTTCCTGAAGACCAGCACCGGCAAGACGCCGGTCAGCGCCACACCGGCCGCGGCGCGGCGGCTCTTGCAGGCCATCGCCGCCGATCCCTCGGCACGGTCCCGCGTCGGCTTCAAGGCGGCCGGCGGCATCCGCAGCGTGGCCGATGCCGGCATCTATGTCGCGCTGGTGAGCGAAACTCTGGGTGCCGCGGCGGTCCATCCGCGGCGTTTTCGCATCGGCGCCAGCGGCCTGCTCGACGACATCGAGGCCGTGCTCGCCGGCCGCCCCCGCCCCGCCGGCCATGCCGCGTACTGACCCGGGAATGAACCCCATGCGCAAATGCCTCGCCTCCAGTCTGGCCGCAGCGCTGGCCGCGGCACTGCTCGCCGGCTGCGCCACACCGCGGCCCGCCGAGCCGGTGAAGGTGCGCGTGCTGGCCATCAACGACTTCCACGGCAACCTGCGCCCGGCGCCCGGCGGCCTGCTCACCGGCGACCCGGCGCACCCGGGCCGGACGATCACCGTCCCGGCCGGCGGTGCCGAGCACCTGGCCACCGCGGTGGCGGAACTGCGCGCGGCCCACGCCAACCACATCTTCGTCGCTGCCGGCGACCTCATCGGCGCCACGCCGCTGCTCTCGGCGCTGTTCCGCGACGAGCCGACGATCGAGTCGCTGAGCCTGATGGGCCTGGAGGCCTCCGCCGTCGGCAACCACGAGTTCGACAAGGGCGCCGATGAGCTGCTGCGCCTGCAGCGCGGAGGCTGCCACCCGGGCGACGGCTGCAAGGGTCCGCGCCCCTTCAAGGGTGCCGGCTTCCAGTACCTGGCGGCCAGCACGGTGGTGGAGAGCACCGGCCAGACCCTGCTGCCGGCCTACCACGTGAAACGCTTCCAGGGCCTGCCGGTGGCCTTCATCGGCCTGACGCTGGAAGGCACGCCGGGCATCGTCGTGCCGGCGGGGGTGGCGGGGCTGAAATTCCGCGACGAGGCCGAGACCGTGAACGAGCTCGTGCCGCTGCTGCGCCGGCAGGGCATCGAGGCCATCGTCGTGCTCATCCACGAGGGCGGCTGGCCCAGCGGCGGGCACAACGAATGCCCGGGCATCAGCGGGCCGATCGTCGACATCGTGAAGCGCCTGGACAAGGCGGTGGACGTGGTGATCAGCGGCCATACGCACCGCGCCTACAACTGCCGCATCGACGGCCGCCTGGTGACCAGCGGCGACAAATACGGCACCCTCGTCACCGCCATCGACCTGGCGCTGGATCCGCAGACCGGCGACGTGGCCAGCGCCGTGGCCGACAACGTGATCGTGCTTCCGAGCTTCGCCAGGGACCCGCGGCAGACGCAGCTGATCGAGATGTACGAGCGCCTCGCCGCGCCGCTGGCCCGGCGGGTCGTCGGTCGCCTCGGTGCCGACCTGCCGCGCGATGCCGACCCCGCCGGCGCCAGCGTGCTGGGCCAGGTGGTCGCCGACGCCCAGCTGGCCGCGACGCAGGACGCCGGCGCGCAGATCGCGTTCATGAACCCGGGCGGCATCCGCGCCGCGCTGCCTCGGCCGGCAGATGGCCAGCTGCGCTACGAGGACCTCTTCTCGGTGCAGCCCTTCTACAACAACCTGGTGACGCTGACCCTCAGCGGCGCACAGGTGCTCGATCTGCTCGAGCAGCAGTGGCAGCAGCCGCGCCCGCGCATCCTGCAGGTCTCCCGCGGCTTCAGCTACGCCTGGGATGCCACGCGCCCGGTGGGCCAGCGGGTGGTGCCCGGCAGCGTCCGGCTGCACGGCCGGCCGCTGGAGGCGGCGGCCGAGGTCCGCGTCACCGTCAACAGCTTCCTGGCCGCCGGCGGCGACGGCTTTTCGGTGCTCGAGGCGGGCCGCCAGCCGCGCACCGGCATCATGGATGTCGACGCGCTGGAGCTGTTCGTGAAGGCCAACCCGCTGCTGGTGCCGGGGCCGCTGGACCGCATCGTGCGACTGAACTGATACATCGAAGCGACGCCCGTGCTGCCACAGGAGGTGATCCGCACCAAGCGCGACGGCGCTGCGCTCACGCCGGCGCAGATCGACGCCTTCGTGCAGGGCCTGACGAGCGGACGCTGGAGCGACAGTCAGGCCGCGGCGCTGGCCATGGCCATCGTGCTGCGTGGCATGGACGGCGCCGAGACGGTGGCGCTGACGCGCGCGATGACCCGCTCCGGCGGCGTGCTCGACTGGCGTGACACCGGCCTGCGCGGGCCGGTGCTCGACAAGCATTCCACCGGCGGCGTCGGCGACAAGGTGAGCCTGCTGCTGGCGCCCATCGTCGCCGCCTGCGGCGGCGTGGTGCCGATGATCAGCGGCCGCGGCCTGGGCCACACCGGCGGCACGCTCGACAAGCTCGAGGCGCTGCCCGGCTACACGGTGGACCCGCCGCGCGAGACCTTGCTGGCCGCACTGCGCGAGGCCGGCTGCGCCATCGTCGGCGCCTCGGCCGACCTGGCGCCGGCCGACCGCCGTCTCTACGCCATCCGCGATGTCACGGCCACCGTCGAGAGCGTGCCGCTGATCACCGCCAGCATCCTGAGCAAGAAGCTGGCCGCCGGGCTGCAGGGTCTGGTGCTCGACGTGAAGGTCGGCAGCGGCGCCTTCACGCCGACGCTGGCGCGGGGCCGCGAGCTGGCGACCAGCCTGGTGCGCACCGCACAGGGGGCCGGGCTGCCGGCGGTGGCCCTGCTCACCGACATGAACCGGGTGCTCGGGCGCACGGCCGGCAATGCGCTGGAGGTGCAGGAGGCGCTGGCGCTGCTGCGCGGCGACGCGGCCGCCGCGACCGACGCCGAGATCGCCCGCCTGCGCGAGCTGACGCTGGTGCTGGCAGCGGAACTGCTGCACCTGGGCGGATGCCACGACAGCCTCGCTGCTGCACGGGCGGCGGCCGAGGCTGCGCTGGCCGGTGGCGCAGCCGTCGAGCGTTTCGCGCGCATGGTGGCCCGCCTGGGCGGGCCATCCGACGTCTTGCGCGACGCGTGGCTGCCCGTGGCGCCGGTCCAGTGCGCGGTGCCGGCACCACGCGCCGGCTTCGTGGCCGCCGTCGACGGGCGTGCACTCGGGCTGACCGTGGTGGCGCTCGGCGGCGGGCGCAGCCGACCCGGCGCCGCGATCGACCCGCGGGTCGGCCTGGCCGCGCTGCTGGCGCCGGGCGCGGCGGTGCAGACGGGGGACGCGCTGGCCGTCGTGCACGCCGCCAGCGCGGCCGATGCCGAAGCGGCGGTGCGGGCGGTCACGGCGGCCATGCCCGTCGCCGACGAGCGGCCGCCCGACGCGCCGCTGCGGCTGGACACCCTGCGCGGCTGAAACCCGCGTCAGGGCGGGCGGCCGTTGCCGCTCGGCGGCGCCGACCAGGAGGCCGTGCGACGCTTCCGCGACGACCTTGCGCAGGCGACGCCGGAGCGCAGGCGCATCATGCTGGAGCGGCTCGGCCGCCGGGCCGCGCGACCGGGGTCCGTTTCAGCGTTCGCCCTTGCGGTACGGTTTCATCAGCGCCTGCGGCGTGCTGGCGCGGCGCGCCATCACGACCAGCGCGACGATGGCCATGACATACGGCAGCATCAGGTAGAGCTGGTAGGGCAGCTCGACACCGAGCAGGCCCGACCCGGCCTGCTGCAGGCGCAGCTGCAGGGCGTCGAAGAAGGCAAACAGCAGCGCGCCCGCGAGTGCCTGGCCCGGCCGCCACGATGCGAAGACGACGAGCGCCACGCAGACCCAGCCGCGGCCGTTGACCATGTTGAAGAAAAAGGCGTTGAACGCGGCCAGCGTGAGGAAGCTGCCGGCCACGCCCATCAGCGCCGAACCGGCGATCACGGCGCCGTAGCGCAGCCCGGCGACGCTCAGCCCCTGACCTTCGGCCGCCGCCGGATTCTCGCCCACCGTGCGCAGCGCCAGGCCGAGCGGCGTGCGGTAGAGCAGCCAGCCGGTCAGCGGCACCAGGAGCAGCGCCAGCAGGGTCAGCGGCGTCTGGGCGCCCAGCACGGGAATCGGCAGCCAGGCCATGGGCGCGAAGGGTTCCACGGTGGGCGGTGTGTCGACCTTGGGAAAGCTCACCCGGTAGGCGTAGCTCGCCAGGCTGGTGGCCAGCATCGTGAGGCCCAGCCCCGCGACATGCTGCGACAGCGCCAGGCTCACCGTCAGCAGCGCGTGCAGCGCACCGATCAGGCCGCCGGTCGCGGCCGCCACCGCGACGCCGCCCCACAGACTGGCGCCCGCGTACACGGCCAGCCAACCGGCAAAGGCACCGGCGACCATGATGCCTTCGATGCCGAGGTTCAGCACCCCGGCGCGTTCGCAGAGCAGCACGCCGAGCGTGCCCAGGATCAGCGGTGTGGCCACGCGCAGCACCGAGATCCAGAACGGCGCGGCGAGCAGGAGGTCCAGCAGTTCGGTCATGCTGCCCCCCGGACGCTGCGCGTCGTCCCCCCGAGGGGGAGCGAGCGCCTTCGGAGCGGCCGTGCGGCGCTCATCGCGATCCCGCCCAGCGCACCCGGTACTGGGTGAACAGGGTCGCCACCAGCACGGCGATCAGCGCCGTGGCAACGATGACGTCGGCGATGTAGGTCGGCACGCCCACCGCGCGGCTCAGGCTGTCGGCGCCGACCAGGATGCCGGCCACGAAGACCGCCGCCGCCACCACCCCCAGCGGATGCAGAGCCGCGAGCATGGCGATGACGATGCCGCTGTAGCCGTAGCCCGGGCTCATGTCCAGCGTCACGTAGCCGGCGCGGCCGGCGACTTCGATGGCGCCGGCCAGACCCGCCAGCGCGCCCGACAGCAGCGCCACCTTCACCGTCACCCAGCCCACCGGCATGCCGGCGAAGGCCGCGGCACGGGCGTTGGCGCCGACGGCGCGGATCTCGAAGCCATGGGTCGTGAATTTCAGCAGCGCCCACAGCAGCAGCGCCGCCAGCAGCGCGGCCGGCAGGCCGCTGTGCACGCGGCTGCGTTCGACGAGCCTGTCCAGCTGCAGCGGCTCCTGCAGCGCCACGCTCTGCGGCCAGCCCATCGCCGCGGGATCCTTCATCGGCCCGTCGAGCATGGCGCCGACGAACAGCAGCACGATGAAGTTGAGCAGCAGCGTCGTCACCACTTCGTCGACACCGAGGCGGCTCTTCATCAGCGCCGGCCCGAGCAGCAGCAGCGCACCGGCCAGCGCCGCCGCCGCCAGCATGGCCGGGAACAGCAGCCAGACCGGTGCCGCCCAACCACTGCCGCCATGCAGGCCGCCCACCGCCACCGCGGCCAGGGCGCCCAGGTAGAGCTGGCCCTCGGCGCCGATGTTGTACAGCCGCGCGCGGAAGGCCACCGCCGCCGCCAGCCCGGTGAGGATCAGCGGCGTGGCGCGGGTCAGCGTCTCGGTGATCGCGAAGCGCGAGCCGAAGCCGCCCTCGAGCAGCAGCCAGTAGGCCTGCGCCACCGGAGCGCCGGCCCAGGCGACGAGCAGCGAGGCCACGACCAGCGTGCCGGCGATGGCCGCCACCGGGGCCAGCAGGGCGGCACGCCGTGATGGGGTGTCGCGGCGCTCGAGCCTCACGACCTGGCCACCGCAGTCGCTGCCGCCTGGCGCTGCCCGCCGCCGGCCATCGCCAGCCCGATGCTGGCCAGGGTCCAGGCGCGCGCCGGCCGGGGCTCGCCCAGGCGGCCCCGGTGCATCACCGCGATGCGATCGGCCAGCGCGAAGACCTCCTCGAGATCCTCGCTGATCAGAAGCACGCCGCTGCCGCCAGCGGCGGCGTCGAGCAGTTGCTGGTGGACGTAGGCCACGGCGCCGACATCCAGGCCCCAGGTCGGCTGGTTGGCGACGATCAGCGGCGGCGTGGCCCCGAACTCGCGCCCGGCCATCAAGGCGCGGCCGAGGATGAGCTTCTGCATGTTGCCGCCCGAGAGCCGGCGCGTCACGGTGTGCACGCCGGCGGCTTCGGTGCCGCGAACGTCGAAGCGCTCGACCAGGGCCTGCGCGGCGGCCATCGCCTGGCGGCGCTTCATGACGCCGAAGCGGGCATAGGCGGGGCGGTGATAGCGCTCGAGCACGGCGTTCTCCCACAGCGCCAGGTCGCCGACGACGCCGACGGCGTGACGGTCCTCCGGTATGCGCGCCACGCCGGCGTGGACGAAGGCGCGCGGCCGCGCCGGCAGCGGCCGGTCGGCAACCCGCAGGCTGCCGCCGTCCAGCGCCACCTGTCCGCACAGCAGGTCGGCGAGCACGGCCTGACCGTTGCCCGAGACACCGGCCACGGCGACGATCTCGCCCGCCTGCACCTGCAGGTCCACGGCGTCGAGCAGCGGCCGGCCACGGCCGTGCTCGCGTGACAGCACGGTGGCAGCGCGCAGTTCGCAGGCCGGCGCGCCCTGCCGCGCCGGTGCCGCCGCCCGCCGCGGCATCTCGACGCTGCGCCCGACCATCGCCTCGGCCAGCAGCGGCTTGTCGGCGCCCGCCGTGGGCAGCACGGCCACCAGCCTGCCGCCGCGCAGCACGGCGATGCGGTGCGAGACGCGCAGCACCTCGTCGAGCTTGTGGCTGATGAAGATGATGGCCAGCCCCGCGGCCACCATCTGGCGCAGCGTGGCGAAGAGGGTGTCGCTCTCCTGCGGCGTCAGCACCGCGGTCGGTTCGTCGAGGATCAGCACGCGCGCGCCGCGGTACAGCGCCTTGAGGATCTCGACGCGCTGGCGCTCGCCCACCGACAGGCTGGCGACGCGCGCCAGCGGGTCGACGGCGAGACCGAAGCGCATGCCGAGTTCGAGCAGGCGCCGGCGTCCGGCGTCGCGGCGCGAGAACGGCCACCACAGGCTCTCGGTGCCGAGCATGACGTTGTCGAGCACGCTCAGGTTGTCGGCCAGCGTGAAGTGCTGGTGCACCATGCCGACGCCCGCGTCGAGCGCGGCGCGCGGCTGGCCGGGAGGCAGGGTGCGGCCGTCGACCTCGACGCTGCCGGCGTCGGCCACGTAGTGCCCGAACAGGATCGCCACCAGCGTGCTCTTGCCGGCACCGTTCTCGCCCAGCAGCGCGAGCACCTCGCCGCGATCGAGCTCCAGCGAGATGCCGTCGTTGGCCAGCAGCGGGCCGAAGCGCTTGGTGATGCCCTTCAGGCGCAGGACGGGCGGTGGAGGGTGATCGGCCGGCACCGGCCGATTCTCCTGCACAGGCCGCTCAGGCCGGCTCGGTGATCATGGTCGCGAACAGCGCGGGCACATGGTCGGCGCGCAGCGGCCGCGACAGCAGGTAGCCCTGGCCGACCTCCACCCCCAGCTCCTTCAGCGTCGCCAGCTGCTCGACGGTCTCGATGCCCTCGGCGATGATCTTCTTGCCCAGCGAGCGCCCGAGGTTGACGACGGCGCGGACGATCTCGACGTTCTGCGCCTGCCGGTCCATGCCCATGACGAACGAGCGGTCGATCTTCAGGCTGTCGATCGGCAGCGTGCTGAGGTAGGCCAGCGACGAGTAGCCGGTGCCGAAGTCGTCGATGCTGAACTTGCAGCCCACGTCGCGCAGCGCATGCAGCGCCCCGAGGGCGACCTCGAGCTTGCCCATCAGCGTCGTCTCGGTGATCTCCAGCGTCAGCCGCTGCGCCGGCACGGCATGGCGCTGCAGCACCTCGCGCACCATCGGCAGCAGGCCGGCGTTGCCGAGGTCGCGGCCCGAGATATTGACGTGCATGTCGAGATGCCCGGTGCCGACGTGCGCACCACGCCAGGCCGCCAGCTGCTCGACGGCGCGGTTGATCACCCAGGCGGTCAGCGCCTCGATGTGGCCGCTCTCCTCCGCCAGCGCGATGAAGACGTCCGGGGCGATCGGCCCGCGTTCGGGGTGCACCCAGCGCGCCAGCGCCTCGAAGCCGCTCAGGCGGTGCGGCGCCAGGTCGTACAGCGGCTGGAAGACCAGCGACAGCTGGCCCTCGCCGATGGCGCGGCGCAGGTCGCCTTCGAGCTTGAGCTTCTCGGCGATGCGCTCGTGCATGCTCTGGTCGAACAGCATGACGCGGCGGCGACCGTCGGCCTTGGCCGCGTACATCGCGAGGTCGGCGTCGCGCAGCACCTCGTCGCTGGTGCGGTAGCCGAGGTCGCTGAGCGTGATGCCGATGCTGGCCCCCGGCATCACCTCGGTGCCGTTGATGGTCATCGGCGCCGACATCGCCGTCAGCAGGCGTTGCGCCAGCGCCATCGCGTCGCCGGGCTCGTGCACCTGCTCGAGCAGCACCGCGAATTCGTCGCCGCCCAGGCGCGCCACCAGGTCGCCCGGACGCACGCTCTCGGACAGGCGCCGCGCGACCTCGCGCAGCAGCGCATTGCCGGCAATGTGGCCGAGGCTGTCGTTGACGACCTTGAAGCGGTCGAGGTCGAGGAACATGACCGCGAAGCGCAGCGAGGCATCCAGGCGCGTGTGCTCGACGGCGACTTCCAGGCGCTCGTTGAAGCAGTTGCGGTTGGCGAGGTCGGTGAGGCTGTCGTGGTAGGCAATGTGGTGCAGTTCACCCTCGGCCAGCCGGCGCGAGGTGATGTCGTGCAGCTGGTAGATCAGCCCGTTGCGCTCGCTCGCCGGGTCGATGAAGCGGCCGCAATGCAGCGAGACCCAGAGCTGCCGTTCGCCCGCACTGCGGCAGCGCAGTTCCATGGAGAACGACTCGCCGGCGCCGTCGGCCATGCCCTCGACACGGCGACCGAACAGCTGGTCGTCGCCCGGATGCAGCAGCTCCTCGAAGCGGCGGTTGAGCAGCTCCGGCTCGGAGCTGGCGAGCAGCGCGCACAGGGCCTGGTTGACCTGGTGGATGGTGCCGTCGGGGCGCACGATGGCCATGCCGATCGCGGCGTGGGTGAAGGCCGCCGTGAAGCGCTGCTGGTTCAGCGCCGCCTCGCGCTGCGCCTCGGCGATGCGCGCCTCCTGCGCCTGGTGGTCAGCCTCCTGGCGCCGCAGCGAATAGTGGACCAGGCCCAGCACCGCGCTGGCCACCGCCGCCGCCAGCACGATGACGGCGGGGCCGAACTGGCGCGTATTCATCGCCAGCACGCCGGCCACTGCCGCCGAGAGCAGGTAGATCGCGGCCAGCCAGCTGTAGTTCTGCGCCCAGTCGGTGAGCGAGACGCGCTGGCCGTTCTTTGCCGCCACCACCGCCAGCAGCGGCAGCGTGATGCCGGCGAAGTAGGGCAGCGATACCAGGCACAGCGCCGCCAGCATGGCCATCGCGGCCGGCAGGCCGGCGCTCTCGAATACGACGTGCAGTCCGTCGAAGGCCAGCCCGCACAGCAGCATCGTCGCGGTCGCCGCCGCCGGCGTGCTGACGCGGCTGGTCAGCCTCTTGGAGCTGCGGCAGACCCCGACCAGGCCCTCGGCGCCGGCCGCCAGCGCCGCCGCCGGCGCGCCGTGCAGGGCCAGCAGCGCAAAGACGAAGATGTCGGCGAAGCTGATCGAATATTTGGTGCGCGGAATGTGCACCGGAAAGAGCGCCACCACGGCGACGAAGGCCACGCCCAGCGCGACACGCAGCAGATCCGGCGTCGGCAGCGCGGCCAGCCGCGCCAGCGCCCACAGCGCCGCCAGCCCACCCGCGGCCGCCAGCCCCAGCCAGAGCGCGGTGGCGGTGGCGTTGTAGTCATGCAGATGCCGCTGCGCGAAGCGGGACCGGGGACCGGAACGCGGCGACGCCGGTGCCTTCGTGGCAGCGGCGTCGCGTGCATCGTGGGGCGGCGGGCTCATGACTTTGTTATCGGCTGTTGGCGGCCACCCTCAAGGGCCGCTCGCGACCTGGGCCGGCCGCGCCGGCCGGCCCCGCGCCGATCAAGGCACGCCGAGCAGGCTGGCGTCGAACGCGCCGACCGGGTCGGCCAGCAGTTCGCTCAGGATGAAGCCTTCGCCGAGGATGAAGCCCTCGGCCAGGATGAAGCCTTCGGCGAGGATGAAGCCGTGGCCGAGCGTGAGGCCCTCGGCGAGGATGAAGCCCTCGCTGAGGATGAAGCCTTCGGCCAGGATGAAGCCTTCGCTGAGGATGAAGCCGTTGCCGATCACGCCACGTCCCAGTTGCAGGCCCTCGGCGAGGATGAAGCCTTCGGCGAGGATCAAGCCCTCGGCGAGGATGAAGCCGTTCGACGAAAGCCAGGCCTCCCCCTTCGCGGCCAGGTCGGCCAGGAC
>Ga0113563_10002616_pt1 | contig 10936 bp, 11 predicted proteins | sample Mud3Dept3metaG_FD_80117 | JGI IMG/M metagenome (GOLD analysis project Ga0113563, IMG submission 80117) | Freshwater wetland microbial communities from Ohio, USA, analyzing the effect of biotic and abiotic controls - Mud 3 Core 4 Depth 3... | ecosystem: Environmental > Aquatic > Freshwater >...
CATGCTCTTGCTTAACCGCGGCCACCAGCGTCTTCAAGTCCTGCACCCGCTCGCGCGGGCAGACCAGGGTGGCGTCGCGCGTTTGCACCACCGCCAAATTCGTCACGCCCAGCGTGGCCACCAGGCCATGGTCGCTCCACAGCAGATTGTCCTGGCTGTCGATGGCGAGTACGTCGCCTTCGGTCATATTGCCCTGCGCGTCCTTGTCGCGTTGCTGGTAGATGGCTTCCCAGGAGCCCAGGTCGTTCCAGCCCATGTCCACCGGCACCACTGCGACCTTGTCGGCCAGTTCCAACAAGCCATAGTCGATCGACAAGTCGGGCATGTTGGCATAAACGTCGTGTGCCGCCTGCATTTCGTTGCTTGCCGCCAAGGCTTCGGCGGCGGCAAAAATTTGCGGCTGGTGCTGGCGCAGCATGTCCATGAAGCGATCGGCGCGGAACACGAACATGCCGCCGTTCCAGTAATAATCGCCGGCGCTGAGATAGCCCTGCGCCGTGGCCTGATCGGGTTTTTCCACGAAACGCAAAGCTTGATGCACTGCGGACAAGGCTCCCGCGCCCGCCAGCGGCTGGCCGCTTTGAATATAGCCATAGCCGGTCGCCGGCTCGGTCGGCTGCATGCCGAACAAGGCGATATAGCCTTCCTTGGCCGCGGCTTCGGCCGCTTGCCAGGCGCGCAAGAAGGCCTCGTCATCCGCCACCGCATGATCGGAGGAGAACACGCCGATGATGGCGTCCGGCGTTTCGCGCGCAATGCGCGCCACGGCCCAGGCAATGGCCGGCAAGGTGTTGCGGCCCATCGGCTCGGCCAGCACGCCGCCCGCCAGCGCCGCATCCATGGCCAACAACTGGCCCGCGACTTCGAAGCGGTACTCGGATGAAGTCACGGTGCAGACATGCGCCGGATCGACCATCGGCAAGGTGCGGCGCACGGTTTGCTGCAACAGGCTTTCTGCGCCATTCAAGCACAACAACTGCTTGGGTTTGGAAGAGCGCGACAAGGGCCACAAGCGTGTGCCGGAACCGCCGGCGAGCACGATCGCATGGCGCTTGGCCGACACCTGCGGCTGGGCCGTGGGGTGCAATTTCACATTGGGTGCGTTCATCGTTGGCTTTCCCTATTGGAACTTGGGGTGGAATTTGGGCGCAAGCCCATCCAAAATTTGCTTACACGATACCACAATTCTTTGTTTAACCACTTAAAACCAAAGGGATTGTTGCGCCACGCAAGCAGCGCTGGAAAATTCAAACCCCTGTGCTAGATTGGGTTTATGCCTCATCGCGCCGCACGCCTTCCAGGCTGTGCAGCCGAGGGGAAACAGCGGAGACCCGCTATGCCACACAAGACCCCGCCGATGGAACCAGCGTCGGCAGCACGGCTGCATGATGCCGAAGACCTGTTGCAAGGCCTGGAGGCCTTGCGCGAGGAGCTTGGCAGCGTCGCCGACGACATTATCAGCGCCTTGCGTGAAGCGGGTGTGACGCCGGCAGCGCCACCCAAGCAGCACTGATCCTACATGTGGGCGATGATGCGCTGACCGAAAGCCGAGCAGCTCACCTGCGTCGCCCCCGGCATCAGGCGCGCAAAATCGTAAGTCACGTGCTTGGCCAGGATCGCGCCTTCCATGCCCTTGATGATCAGATCCGCCGCTTCCAGCCAACCCATGTGGCGCAACATCATTTCCGCCGAGAGGATGATGGAGCCGGGATTGACGTAGTCCTGGCCGGCATATTTCGGCGCGGTGCCGTGCGTGGCCTCGAACATCGCCACCGAGTCGGACAGATTGGCGCCGGGCGCGATGCCGATGCCGCCGACTTGCGCCGCCAGCGCGTCCGACACGTAATCGCCGTTCAAATTCAGGGTCGCAATCACCGAATATTCTTCCGGGCGCAACAAGATTTGCTGCAGGAACGCATCTGCGATCACGTCCTTGATGACGATGCCGTTGGGCAACTTGACCCAGGGGCCACCGTCGATTTCCACGCCGCCGAACTCGCGCTTGGCCAGCTCATAGCCCCACTTCTTGAAGCCGCCTTCGGTGAACTTCATGATGTTGCCCTTGTGCACCAGGGTCACGGAGCTGCGCTTATTGTCGATGGCATACTGGATCGCCTTGCGGATCAGGCGCTCGCTGCCCTCGACCGATACCGGCTTGATGCCGATGGCCGATGTCCCGGGAAAGCGAATCTTCTTCACGCCCATCTCTTGCTGCAAGAAGGCTATCACCTTCTGCACCTCCGGCGTGCCGGCTTCCCATTCCACGCCGGCGTAAATGTCCTCGGTGTTTTCGCGGAAGATCACCATGTCGGTCTTTTCCGGCTCCTTCACCGGGCTGGGCACGCCGGTGAAATAGCGCACCGGGCGCAGGCAAACATACAGATCGAGTAGTTGGCGCAGAGCCACGTTCAGCGAGCGGATACCGCCGGAAGTCGGCGTGGTGAGCGGACCCTTGATCGACACCACATACTCGCGCACCGCTTGCACCGTCTCCTCCGGCAGCCATTGATCGGCGCCATAAACACGCGTGGCCTTTTCCCCGGCGAACACTTCCATCCAGGCGATCTGGCGCTGGCCGGCATAGGCTTTTTGCACCGCCGCATCAACCACCGCGCGCATCACCGGGGTGATGTCGACACCGGTGCCGTCACCCTCGATGAACGGAATAATCGGCCGTGCCGGTACCTTGAGCGACGCATCGGCATTGACGCTGATCTTCTCGCCATGGGCCGGAATCTGAATATGCTGAACCATCACTACTCCCTCATCACAAAAAATAGACAGGATAGTCGGGGCTTATAATGCTCGCTCCCCACTATCCTGTCTGCTCTTCATGTCGCGCCTGATCCTGTTCAACAAGCCGTATGGCGTCGTGTGCCAATTCAGCCCTGATGGCAAGCACCCTACACTCAAGGATTTCATTCCGATACCGGACGTCTACCCCGCCGGCCGGCTCGACACCGACAGCGAAGGTCTGCTCATTTTAACCGATGATGGCGCGCTACAGAGCCGCATCAGCGACCCGCGGCACAAATGGCCGAAAACCTATTGGGTGCAAGTCGAGGGCATCCCGCACCAGGCCGCCCTGGATAGACTGGAGCAGGGCGTCGATCTCGGCGATTGCGTCACGCGCCCGGCCCAGGCGCGCCTGATCGAGGAGCCGGCCGGGCTGTGGCCGCGCAATCCGCCGATCCGCGAGCGCCGGAACATCCCCACGCAATGGCTGGAACTGACCTTGCGCGAAGGCAAGAACCGCCAAGTCCGGCGGATGACCGCCAAAGTGGGTTTCCCGACCCTGCGCCTGATTCGCTATGCCATCGGCGCATATACCCTGGAAAATCTACCACCCGGCGCCTGGGTTGAGGCCCGCGAATCCGGTACTTAAGCGATTGCTTATATATTGGCATGGTTATGATTTTTATGGGGATATTTAAATAAAACTGGCCTGTAAACTTTTAGATGCGCCGTCTGTCAACCAGGCCATTTGCTGCCGCGTTAAAGCCAGCACGCACAATTCCAACCTGTGTCGTAGTAGTCCTAAATTAAATTTAACTAAGGAACCCAAATGAGCAAATTTTTATCCGCTTTGATCGCTATCGCTTTCTCCGCTGTTAGCCTGCAAGTTATGGCTGCTGACGCTCCTAAGGCTGACGCTGCTGCTCCGGCCGCCGCTGCTGCCAAGTGCGGCGACAAGAAAGAAGCCGCTCCTAAGAAAGAAAAGAAAGCCAAGAAAGAGAAGAAAGCTAAAGCTGAGAAAAAAGCTGAAGGCAAGTGCGGCGACAAGAAAGACGCTGCTGCTCCTGCTGCTGGCAAATGCGGCGACAAGAAAGAAGCCGCTCCTGCTGCCGGCAAGTGCGGCGACAAGAAGAAGTAATCTTCTTTTAGTCCCAAAAAAGGCAGGGGCTTCCCTGCCTTTTTTATTTCCGTCTTCTAGAATCAAGCATGTCTCAAGTCTGGCGCCCCCATGTCACGGTCGCGACCGTCATCGAACGCGACGGCAAATTTCTCTTCGTGGAAGAACTGGCCGGGCAAGGCAGCGTGCTGAATCAGCCCGCCGGCCACTGGGAAGCCAACGAAAGCCTGGTCGAGGCCGCCGTGCGCGAGACCTTGGAAGAAACCGCCTACCATATCAGGCCCAACGCCTTGATCGGCGTCTACCGCTGGCCGCACCAGCAAAAAAACATCACCTATCTGCGCTTTGCCTTTAGCGGCGATATTCTGGGGCATGACCTCGATCGTCGCCTGGATCATGGCATCCTGCGCGCACTATGGCTCACGCCGGACGAGTTGCGCGCCCAAAGTGCGCGCCATCGCAGCCCGCTGGTTCAGCTTTGCCTGCAAGACTATCTGACCGGGAAGCGTTATCCTTTAGACCTGATAACTCATCTGACATAAGCACCATGCGCGGTTTGATTTTTTTACTAATGGCGCTGTTCGGCTCGACCGCAGCGGCCTATGAAGTGACGATCTGCTACAACTACGGTTGCGCCGTCCAGGCGATCGTTAAAATTGACGCCGACGATACCCTGCAACTCAGCCTGCTCTTCGCCGATGCCGACAGCGCGCCGGAAGAAAGAGAATCGATCCGGCTTGCCGTGGGCTATATGAACCGAATCGCCGGCAAGCAAACGCCCGTGTTCAACGACAAAGGCGGCAACGACAACGAAGAAGGGGTGAACGGCCGCATGGATTGCATCGATCATTCGCACAGCACCACGGGGTATCTGCACTTTATCGAAGCGCGCGGCTGGCTGCAATTTCATCGCGTATTGGAGCCGATCCACCGCGCCCCGCTGCTGGTGAACGACCACTGGAGCGCACGCATCGAAGAACTCGACTCCGGCGAACAATACGCCGTGGATACCTGGTTTTTGGACAACGGCGAACCCGCCACCATTTATCCCGTGCATGAATGGCTGAAAGGCACGGCACCCCATGGCTGAACGCATTGTCGTCGGCCTATCCGGCGGCGTCGATTCCTCGGTGGCCGCCTTGCTGCTGAAACGGCAAGGCTATGAAGTCATCGGCCTGTTTATGCGCAATTGGGAAGACGACGCGGAATGCCCGGCGAAGCAGGATTTCCTCGACGTGCTGGCAGTGGCCGACGTGATCGGCATCGAGGTCGAAGCGGTGAACTTCGCCCAGGAATACAAGGAGCGCGTGTTCCAATATTTTCTGGACGAATACCAGGCCGGGCGCACGCCCAACCCGGACATCCTGTGCAATTCGGAAATCAAGTTCAAGGCCTTCCTCGACCACGCGCTCGGCCTGGGTGCAGCCAAGATCGCCACCGGCCACTATGCGCGCCTCAGCGACATTCAAGGCGAGTATGCGCTGCGCAAGGCGCACGACTTAAGCAAAGACCAATCGTATTTTTTGTATCGGCTGAATCAGCACCAGCTATCCAAGACCCTGTTCCCGCTCGGCGACTTGCTGAAGACCGAAGTGCGCGAAATCGCGCGCCAGGCCAAGCTGCCGACCCACGCCAAGAAAGACAGCACGGGCATCTGCTTCATCGGCGAACGCGATTTTCGCGCCTTCCTCGAACGCTACCTGCCCAAGCAGCCAGGCGATATGGAAACGCCGGATGGCCGGGTGGTGCACCAGCACCAAGGCCTGATGTACTACACCATCGGCCAGCGCCAAGGTCTGGGCATCGGCGGCCAAGGCGAGCCCTGGTTCGTGGCGGGCAAGGACTTGGCGCGCAATGTGCTGATCGTGGTGCAGGGACACGACCACCCGCTGCTGCTGAATGCGACCTTGCGCGCACTGGAACCGAGCTGGATCGCGCCACGCGCGCCGGATCCGCAGCGCGCCTACAGCGCAAAGACCCGCTATCGCCAGCAGGACGCCGCGTGCCGCTTCACCCATTTCGAAGAATCCCGCTTCACTCTGGCATTCGACACCCCGCAATGGGCGGTCACGCCCGGCCAGTCGGTCGTAATATACGAGGATGAAATTTGCCTCGGCGGTGGCATAATTGCGTAAATTCAACCGCAGGTACTACCAGGCATACTTGTCATGGAAACCAATAGCGCCGAAACAGCCAAGGAATGCGAACTTCTGCAGCGTCTGCGCGACACACTGACGGAAGCCGCCATGGAGGCCGGGCAGAGCCTCTCCGGGCCGACCACGCGCCTGTTGTTGACCTGCATCACTCTGCTCAACGAACGCGAAACCCACCTCGCGGCGCTCGCCAAGCCGAATGCGCAAGCTACCGCACCCCGGCCTAATGGCCTGCCGGAAAGGCGCAGCCGGCAGCGCAGCACCATGTCGCATATCCCGCTGCTACGCGATGTGGATCCGCTCACTTTGCAAAAACTGCTCACCAGTTGCAGCTTCCGCGATCTGGCCCCGGATGAAATCCTGCTGACGCCAAGCCGCGCCAATCGCCATGTTTACATCATCATGTCCGGCAGCGTGCGCGTGCACCTGGACGACCTCAGCAACGGCACACCCCATCTGGAACTTGCGATCGGGGAGTGCCTAGGCGAAATTTCCATCCTCGGCGAGACCAAAGTCACGGCGCACGTGGTCGGCAACGAGGCGGCGCGCCTGATGGTGATCGACCAGGACCTGCTGTGGCTGTTGGTCGACCACTCGCCGCAACTGGCGCGCAAACTGTTGTACACGCTGTCGCACCGCGTCGGCTCGGACAACCTCATCCTGCGCCGCAGCCTGCGCCGGCAACGCGAATCCGAGCTCAACGCCAACCTGGACGCGCTCACCGTCATCGCCAATCGCCGCGGTCTCACCCGCTACTTCAATGATCTGGTGGAAAAGGGCGCAACGAAAAACCAGCCGCTCTCGCTGATGATGATGGACATCGACCACTTCAAACGTTTCAACGACACCTACGGACACGTCCTTGGCGACAACGTGCTGTGCGCGGTGGCAGGCATCCTGGCCGACAACGCCGGCGACGGCCTGGCGGCGCGCTACGGCGGAGAAGAATTTTCCATGGTGCTACCGGGCTACGACGCGAACCAAGCGTGCAAACTCGCCAATACCATCCGCGACAAAATCCAGGAAATCCAGCTGCGGACCGCTCAAGGCGAACTCATCCCGCCCATCACCATCTCCATCGGCGTCAAGCAAATGGAACACCACGACACCCTGGAAACCCTGGTGCACGACGCCGACAGCGCGCTCTACTGCGCCAAGCGCAGCGGCCGCAACTGCGTGCGCGAACATTCGGCACAGGTGCCGCAGGCTTGATTCCCTGACGACATCGCGAGCGCACGCAAGCCCCTGGCGCCATCCTGGCCTGAGTGCCCAAAGCCGGTATAATCCCCGCAACCCAATTGCGGTAGGCGACATGTATAGAAAACATTTTGGACTGCGCGAAGCGCCCTTCTCCATCACGCCGGACACAGCTTTTTCCTTCGCCTCGGGCGCATTCCAGGAAGCGCTCAACACCCTGCTGATCGCCGTCAAGAACGGCGAAGGCTTCATCAAGATCACGGGTGAAGTCGGCACCGGCAAGACCCTGCTGTGCCGCAAATTCCTCGCCAGCCTGGACGACGGTTACGTCTCCGCCTACATTCCCAATCCCTATCTCGAGCCGAAAACGCTGTTGGCGGGGCTGGCCGACGAATTGAAGCTCAAGGTGCGGCGCGACCTGGATCAACACCTGATGTTGAAAGCGCTGACGCTGGCCTTGCTCGAATTCGCGCGCGCAGGCAAGCGCGTGGTGGTCACGCTGGACGAGGCGCAGGCCATACCGATCGAGACCCTGGAAGCCTTGCGCCTGCTGTCCAATCTGGAAACGGAAAAACGTAAACTGTTGCAAGTCGTGCTGTTCGGCCAACCCGAATTGGACGAGAAACTGAAACTGCCTTCACTGCGCCAACTCCAACAGCGCATCACCTTTCACTATGCATTGGCGCCGTTGACGCGCACCGAGCTGGATTATTACGTCGCGCACCGCCTGACCGTGGCCGGCCATGCCGGCGGCACCCTGTTCACGCAAGGCGCGCTCAACGCCATCTATGCAGCCAGCGGCGGCACCCCGCGCGTGATCAATATCTTGTGCCACAAATCCATGCTGCTGGTGTTTGGCCAGGGCAAGCAGCAAATCGATGAAAAACATATTCGCGTCGCCGCCTCCGACACCCCGGCCGCCATCGTCAAGAACAACAAACAATGGTGGTTGATCGCACTCGGGCTGGTGAGTATCGCGCTCGGCATCGGCGGCTGGGTGCTGATGCGATGAGCGTCATCAACCGCATGTTGCTGGAGCTGGACGAGCGCCACGACACGACGGTGCAAGATAAGCTGCCTGGCCTGGTGCGCGCAGTACCGGCACAATTACCAAGAACGCCCAATCGCACCCGTGTTTTAGAGCTGCTGCTACTGCTTGCGGCGGTGTTTGCCGGGCTTTGGTTTTGGTGGAATGCGCCTTGGGATATTGCTGATAGCTCCAGACCGAACGCGCGCCCGACTCCGCCAGCCGTGCAATCCCCGCCTACGACTCCCAAGACTTTGCAGTTGCAAGCAGCGTCCGCATTAGACGCGCGCCCCGCAACGGAGCCAGCCGACGAAGTGCATCCAATTTTCGTAACGTCCACACCGATCCCCGAAACTACACCAGCTCCCGCACCCGCTACCAAATCCGCCAAGCCTGCGGTCGATGCACCAAACATAGCCAGCCAAAAATTTTTATTGCCGGCACGCGATGATGCCGCAAACAAGACACAGCCCACGACCGACAACGCAGCCGACATCAAGCGCGCCTCCAAAGAACAACAAGCTGACTTTCGTTATCGCCAAGCCTTGACCCTGATCAAGCAAGGCCGCACCCAAGACGCCCAAACTGCACTGGAAGAAGCCCTGCGCCTGAACCCCAAACACCTCGCCGCGCGCCAAGCCTTAGTGGGAATTTTCTTACCGGATAAACGCTACTCGCAGGCCGAACAAGTCTTGCGAGAAGGACTACGCCTGAACCACGCCGTCGCGCTACTCGCCACCGCCCTGGCCGGCGTGCAACTGGAACGCGGCGACCCGGCGGCGGCCCTGGCGACCATCGAGGAATACGCGCAGCAAGCCGTCGGCAATGCCGAATTCCAGGGCATCCATGCAGCGCTGCTACAACGCCTCGGCCGGCACGCGGAAGCCATCACGCAATTCCAGACCGCGCTCAAAATGCAACCCAAGCGCGCCAATTGGCTGATGGGCCTGGGCATCTCCCTGCAAGCCGAAAAACGCTACGCCGAAGCCGAGCAAACTTTTAGCCGTGCCCGCGCCAGCAAAGGTCTGACGCCGGAGCTGCAAGCCTTTGTCGATCAGCGATTGCAGCAGGTACGGCAAGCGCGATAAGTGTAGGCGTCGCAGTTAGCGGGCGGTAGTAAATTGTTTATCGGTAGTCCGCTATGCAGCGGGAACAGACCCGCCCGTTTACTCAGAATGCGGCGGCAATGTGCCAACAGCGGAAGTTGGAGTTTGTGCTGCCGAATACCTGCTACTAGCCTGCAAGCGGTCGTCCACCCAGTTCAGCGTATCTACGCCCATGTTGCTGAAAGATATTTTTGAGGAGCAGATAGGGCTAACAATGGACGCAGCCTTCCTCGAAAAATTAGCTGCGTTCAATGGCCACCTGTTTTCGACTAGCTTGACGGCAAACCGGCAGGAATAATAGGAGATTCGCGATGTCATTACAGAAGAATTCAGGTGCAGTTCGCCGCTTTGCAAAGCTGATGAAGTTTGCCGCTTGGCTGCAGAACATTCCCAATAAAGTCACGCCGCCACCATTTCGGCTGATCCAGATTGGCTCAGCGTTTTGGCAGTCACGTGTGCTTCACGTCGCCGCACGCTTGGACATCGCATCCATCCTAGGAGATGAGTTTTTAACAACTGAAATTATTGCAGCACGAGTCTCGGCACAACCGGACGCCATTTACCGTCTGCTCCGTATGTTGGCGGCAATGGGTGTATTTGAAGAAGTAACGCCTCGGGTTTTCAAGAACAATACACTTTCCGCCCATTTGCGAGAAGACAACCCGAAGAACGTCAGAGCAATGATCTTGATGCACAACTCGGTTGAGATGAGCCAGCCTTGGTTTGAACAACTAGAACAAGGGGTGCGCAGCGGGAACGTGCCGTTCCAACTTACTCACGGACAGGAACTGTATTCCTACATGGACGACCATGCCGAATTCGATTCGCTTTTTGCCCGTGCCATGGACAGTGTGGAGGCATTGACGGGCGACAGCTTTGCCACCGACTTCGATTGGGGGCGCTTTGATCGCGTCATTGACGTAGGAGGCTCGAAGGGAAGTAAATCATTGGCTATATTGAGGCGGCATTCACATCTCATGGCTTTAGTGTTTGACCGGGATCAGGTTATTCAAACAGCGTCAACATACTGGACCGGAAAGGAATCGCCAGCCCTACTTTCTCGATTAACTTACCAGGCCGGGGACTTGCTTGAATCGGTTCCGGCCGCCAAAGACGACAAGGACATCTACTTGCTGAGTGCCGTCCTGCATGGCTTGGATGACGAGCATTGCCTCAAGGTGCTGCGTAATCTAACTACCGCCAGTGCCGGTACTGGTGCCCGCATTGCGCTAATGGAGTTGGTTGTTTCTGAATTGAAAGCCGATATTTCCAGCGCCGCCTTCGACATGCAGATGTTCATGGGTACCCGAGGCAGGGAGAGGACGCTTCCTGAGTGGCAGAACCTTTTCGATCAATCTGGATTGGTGCTTGAAGAGCAAGTCGGCCTTCAATCAATCGGGAAGATACTGGTGCTGAGGCCGAAGGCTTGAGACTTGTGCGGTGAGCCCTGATGGACGCATCCCAATAATTTCTGTGGTGTCGCTTGCCATCTCAGAATCAGGTAGATCGGCCACCCCGGTTGAAAGTCCGCCATCCGTTGCATTTCAGACAGTCAAAATGTCTACATTGACAGACTGCTTGGGGTCGGTTAATGCCGGTC
>Ga0113563_10002617_pt1 | contig 10933 bp, 7 predicted proteins | sample Mud3Dept3metaG_FD_80117 | JGI IMG/M metagenome (GOLD analysis project Ga0113563, IMG submission 80117) | Freshwater wetland microbial communities from Ohio, USA, analyzing the effect of biotic and abiotic controls - Mud 3 Core 4 Depth 3... | ecosystem: Environmental > Aquatic > Freshwater >...
AATGGTGGGCCGCTTGCCGCGGTGCATTTTCGAACGAGTCTGGGAGTCATCCATGAACATTGCAGGCGCCCGAGGCATCATGCGATCACGCGTGCCACTCCTCGCTTTGATGGCAATGGCCGCAATTGGTATTGCCGGTTGTGCAGGCGATGACGGCAAGGCCGGACCCGCCGGACCCACCGGCCCGACCGGCCCGGGCGGCGGTGTCGGCCCCACGGGCCCAACGTCTCCGCCGAGCATCGAGGCGGGCGGACCGGTGGTCATCGGCAACGGCAGCACGCTGACCGAGGAGCAGATCAGGGCCATCGGGACCCTGGTCGCGACGATCGACTCGGCCTCGATTCCTGCCGGGGCGCCGATCCCGGTGATCGAGTTCACGCTGAAGACGTCGCACGGCGGCGCGGCGACCGGACTCGCGCCAGGCGCGCTGCTGGTGACGGTCGCGAAGCTCGTCCCGTCGACGGGCTCGAAGGTGCCGCAGAGCTGGCAGAGCTACATCAACCGGACGCAGACCACGTCCGCCGGTCCGAACCCGCTTCCGAGCGCGACCCAGGCCAACTCCGAGACCGGCACGACCGGCACGCTCGTGGACCTCGGCGGCGGCAAGTATCGCTACACATATAAGGTCAACCTCTCGACGGTGACGACGCCGATCGCGGTCGCGTTCGAGCCGAACCTGACGCACCGCGTGGGCCTCGAAGTCCGCCTGTCCGGTGCGGCCGAGGAGCTCGCGCCGGACAACCCGGTGAAGGACGTCGTCCCCAGCGGCGGCGCCGGCAACGGCAACAAGCTGGTCGCGGCGACCGTAACGTGCGACACCTGCCACGAGCGTCTCGAGCTGCACGGCGGACCGCGTCGCTCGGTCGAGTACTGCGTGACCTGCCACAACCCCGGCTCGGTCGACCCCGACAGCGGCAACTCGGTCGACATGGCCTACATGATCCACTCGATCCACGCCGGGCTCGAGCGTGCCGACTACTCGCCCGACCCGACGAAGCCGACGCCGATGCCGTACATCGTCTACGGGTTCGGCGGCAGCGTGAACGATTACGGTGACGTCACCTATCCGCAGGACCTGACGTTCTGCGACAAGTGCCACACGAAGTCGACCGCGGCGCCGGACGGCGACGCGTGGATGACCAGCGTCTCGGCGTCGATCTGCGGCGGTTGCCACATCGGCGGCCTGAAGACGACGGCGTACAGCGCGAGCAAGGGCTACACCTATACCTACACGCACGAGACGTTTGCATTCACCGCGCAGGACGGCATTTGCGGCGACTGCCACCGTGCGGACGGCGCGGCCGGTCCGATCTCCGCACACCTGCTCGTCCCGACCCGCGCCCCGGTGGGCAAGGCGCTCGGCGCGCAGTTCAAGTTCGAAATCCTCGGCGTGACGAACGTCGGCCTGAACAAGACGCCCACGGTGAAGTTCAAGGTCTCGAACCCGACCAGCGCTGGCAAGGCCTACGACATCGTGACCGACAAGGCGTTCACGACGTCCGGTGCGAGCCTGAACATCAACATCGCCTGGGACGCGGCCACAGACATCTCGAACGCGAAGCCGGACGGGACCGAGCCCGGACTGCGTTCGAACAGTACGCCGCGCCGCAGCGGTTACACGCTGCAGATGAACCTGCCGCAGATCCAGGCGGCGGCGAAGACGGCGGGCCAGGCGGCGGACGGCAGCTACACCATCCCGTTCTTTACCGCCGTGCCGGTGGATACGACGAACCTGATGGTGCAGATGGACGGCCACCCGAAGGCGCTGCCGCCGGGAGTGACCGACTGGACGAAGTCCGTGAACGCGCGCGCCGGCATGACGGTGTTCTACACCGGCACCAAGCGGGCGCAGCTCGTGACGCAGGCGAAGTGCGAGAACTGCCACAACCAGCTGTCGTTCCACGGCGCGAATCGCAACGGCGATCCGCAGGGTTGTGTCGTGTGCCACAACGCGAGCGGCGGCTACGCGGACGAGGGCCTGGGCACGATCGCCATGGGCGCGTTCATCCACGGCCTGCACGCCAGCAACGTCGAGGAGATCGGCGAGGTCACGTATCCGCAGAGCCTCGCGAACTGCCAGGCGTGCCACGCGGCGGGCACGTACAACGCCGCGCGCGAGAGCGCGATCGCGATCAGCACTGGTTCGGGTACCGATCTCTTCAACATGAAGGACGATACGTGGGACACCGCGACGTCCGGCACCTGCGCGGGCTGTCACACCAGTGGCAGCGCAAAGGCGCACATGGAGCAGAACGGCGGCCAGTTCGGCGTCGTGGGCGGCAAGACCTTCGCGCCGTCGTCGGCGAGCGAAGCGTGCGCCGTCTGCCACGGTCCTGGTCGCACCGCGGACACCGCGGAGGTCCACGGCGGGTAAGCGACGGTCATCCGGGCGCCCCGGCGGGGCGCCCGGTCCCGCCCCGGGCCTGACGGCCGCCGCGGGGCCGGACCGTGGCGGGACTGGACGACGAGGCCGGAAGTTCGAGACATGACATCGCTCAGGGAGTCTGCAATGAAGTTCGCCACTGCCCGAGGCATCACGCGGTCGCGCGTACCACTCCTTGCGTTGATGGCCCTCGCTGCCGTCGGCGTCGCCGGCTGCGCAGGTGAGGGATCGGACGGCGGTTCGGGCGTCACCGGCCCCACGGGCCCCACCGGGCCGATCGGTGGCGGCAACACGATCGCGATCTCCGAGGCTGACACGGTGATCACCACGGTCACGAATGCGACCGTGGGATCCGACGGCAAGGTGACGGCGACCTTCACGCTGCAGGACAGCGCGGGCCACGGGCTAGCAGGGCTGCAGGCGGCCAACGTCCGCTTCACGGTCGCCAAGCTGATTCCGGGCGTGAACGGCCAGCTCGGCCAGTGGCGCAGCTACATCTCGCGGGTCAACAACCCCGACCCGAAGGCGACCCCGGTCCCACCGGCGACGCCCGCGGCCGAGCAGAAGCCAACCGAATACGCCACCTACGAGGGCGGCGTGGCGACGGTCAACAGCGTGCCTTGCACGGCCACGGGCGCCTTCAAGGCGCTCGGTGGCGGCAACTACCAGTACACACTCTCGAAGGCGCTGCCCGACTACGCGAGCGTGTCCTACGACCCGACGCAGACGCAGCGCGTCGGCCTGCAGATCCGTGGCGATGCGACCTGCGCGCCGGGGGCGAACACGAACAAGCTGCTCGAGCTCACGGAAGCGAGCCTCGTCACGAACGGCGTGCGCGACTTCGTGCCCGCGGGCGGAGTGCCCGTGTCGCGCAACACCATCGACCAGAAGCAGTGCAACTTGTGCCACGTCGAGCTGAGCGCTCACGGCGGCGGACGCACCGACTACGAGTTCTGCGTGACCTGCCACAACCCGTACACGGTGCAGTCGGCGACGAACACCTCGTTCGACATGATGTTCATGACGCACCAGATCCACATGGGCGGCAACCTCGCGATGCCGTTCCCGATCTGGATCCCGGCCACCAGCACCCAGGCGGGCCGGATGGAGTATCCGTTCGAGGAAGTGACGTATCCGCAGGACATTCGCAACTGCACGACCTGCCACAACGACACCGAGGCCGGCTCGGCCTGGAAGACGACCGTCAACGTCGCGAGCTGCGGCTCGTGCCACGACACGACGACGTTCAGCGGCCCGAACCCGACGCACTCGGCCGGCCCGGCCACGGACGACATGTGCACCAACTGCCACGTGCAGTCGAACCTGCCGCAGCTGTCGCCGGCCGGGGCCCATGCGGCGAGCAAGGCGGCGCCGCTGCTCCCGTCCACGCCGGTGGTGCGCGAGTACGCAAAGCGCTTCAAGTTCGAGCTCGTCTCGCTCGACGCGGCGAGCTTCAAGCCGGGCGCGTTCCCGAAGTTCACGTTCAAGATCACGGACCCGACGAACGGCAGCGCGCCGTACAACCTCGTCACGAGCCCGTATTTCTCCGGCCCGCAGTGCGTGAACGGAACGGCGCGGCTGGCGTTCGACATCGGCTGGAGCACGGCCGACTTCAATAACGCCGGCAGCGGCTCGAGCCCTGGCCAGCCGATCTCGCTGAACCCGCTCAACGCCGCGACCGGTTGCTCCACGCTGGCTGCGGGCGTGGTCGCGAACGCCGACGGCTCGTACACGATGACGTCCTCGGTGGCGATCCCGGCCACGGTGACCGGCACGGTGATGCTCGGCTTCGAGGGCCACCCAGCCGGTGACATCGACGGCAACGGCAGCTACACGGACCGTATCCCGGTGAAGAACGTGTTCAAGGTCGCGGCCGCGACCGGCACGACCGCGACGAACCGGCGCGTGGTCGTCGACATCGCGCGCTGCAACGCCTGCCACAAGTCGCTGAGCCTGCACGGCAACAACCGGACCGACGAACCGCAGGTGTGCGCGATCTGCCACAACCCGGCGGCCACGGACATCAACCGCCGCAAGGGCACGACGATGACCGCGTCCACCAGCTGCCCGCAGGGGCTGGTCTCGAAGCTCGACGGCAAGTGCGAGCAGACGATCGACTTCAAGCGCATGGTGCACATGATCCACGCGGCCGAGCTGCAGCCGGCCGGATCGCCTTTCGTGGTCTACGGTTTCGGCAACAACCCGATCGACTTCGCGGAGGTCACGTACCCGCCCGGCGACAAGATCGGCCAGTGCGAGACCTGCCACGCGCCGGATACCTTCTACCCGGTGGATCCGACCAGGGTGCAGGCGACCACGACGAACACGGGCGCGAGCATCAGCTCGCAGACCGACGACTTCGGCATCACGCCGAACACCGCGATCTGCTCCGCGTGCCACACCACGTCGACGGCGGCCCTGCACATGACGCAGAACGGCGGCAGCTTCAATGCGGCCAAGCCGGCCAACGGCATCGTGACGAGCCCGCTCGAGACCTGCAGCCTGTGCCATGGCCCGGGCAAGCCGGCGGACGTGAAGACCGAACACGCCGTGGGCATCTACAAGTTCGACGACCTGTCGGCGAACTGACGGGACGGAGTGACTGCGATGAAACCCAAGATGCACACGCTCGCTTACCGCCTGCTCGCGATCGCCGCGCTCTGGCCTGCCGTCACGCTCGGCCAGGCGCCGCCGGCCGCCGAGGCGAAACCCGAACCCGCCGCTGCCGCAAAGCCCGCGGCGGCCTCAGCCGCTGCGTCCGATGCGGTCGAGTACAGCAAGAAGGGCGCGGACACGTGCCTGACGTGCCACGACGACGAGCACGTGATGAGTGTCTTCCAGACGAAGCACGGCCAGCCGAGCGACGCACGCAGCCCGTTCGGCAAGGGCCAGCTGCAGTGCGAAGCCTGCCACGGTCCCGGCGGCAACCACACGAAGAAGGTCAAGAAGGGCGAGTCGCGCCCGCCGATGGTGCAATTCGGACGCAAGGCGGTGACGCCGGTCGCGGTCCAGAACGGCATGTGCCTCGGCTGCCACGAGAAATCGATGAGCGCGAGCTGGCATGCCGGCCCGCACGACGCGAACAACGTGTCATGCGCTTCCTGCCACGACAGTCACGTCGCGAAGGACCCGGTGCTGGCGGCGAACACGCAGGCCGATGTCTGCTACACGTGCCACGTGGCGCAGCGTGGCGAGTTCCTGAAGCCGTACGCGCACCCGATGCGGCAGGGCAAGATCGCCTGCAGCGACTGTCACCAGCCGCATGGCTCGACGTCCGAGGCGCAGCTCGTCAAGGCAACGGTCAACCAGACCTGCTACCAGTGCCACGCGGAGAAGCGCGGCCCGTTCCTCTGGGAGCACGCGCCGGTGCCCGAGGACTGCTCGAACTGCCACGCGCCGCACGGTTCGTCGAACCCCGGCATGCTGACCGCGCGCGGGCCGCTGCTCTGCCAGTCCTGCCATTCGCAGCAGGGCCACCCGAGCCTCTCGTACGGTCCGTCGGGACTGCCGGGTGGAACCGGGCCGACCGTGTCGACCCTGGTGCTCGGTAACTGCATGAATTGCCACTCGCAGGTGCACGGCTCGAACCATCCCTCGGGCGCGTCGCTTACACGGTGAACCCTATGCACACCCGCAGTCTTATCCTGTCGCTCGCGGTTGCGTCCTGTCTTGCGGCCGCCGGCGCGACGGCCGCCGAGCCGCCGGCACCGAACACCAGCGAATGGACCTGCTCGAAGTGCCCGTTCCCGAAGGGCTACCAGGCCGACGCCACGCTCGGCGGCGGCTACGTCGACGAGTCGTCGGCGAAGTTCGGCCAGTACACGGGCCTCGACGAAAAGGGCGGCTACGTCGTCGCCGATGCCGAAGGCAGCTACGACGGTGAGTCTGGTTACGGGCTTTCCTACGAGCTGACCGACCTGGGGTTGAACTCGCGCGCGATCGACATCCAGGGCGGCAAGCAGGGTGCGTATGAGTTCGGCCTTCACTACGACCGCGTCCCGGTCACGATCTGGGACACGACCGAGACTCCTTTCAACAACGTCGGCAGTAAGGACCTTACGCTGCCGTCGAGCTGGGTCTATGGCGGCAGCACCGCCGGCATGACGTCGCTGGGCCAGGACCTGCACGGTGTCGACGTCGGCTACGATCGCGACCGGTACGGCGCCGACGGGAAGTATTTCTGGGGCCCGAACGTCGTGCTCGGCATCGACTACAAGCGCGACGAGCGCAGCGGAATCCGCAGCCAGTTCGGCACGATCGGCAGCACCTCGACGCAGTTGCTCACGCCGCTCGACGACGCGACCGACCGCGTCGACGCCGCCGTGCGCTACCAGACCGAGCGCTGGTTCGCGGAGCTGGCCTACAGCGGATCGTTCTACAACACCAAGGCCGCGTGGCTGAAGTGGACCAATCCCTTCGGTCTCTCGCTGCCCGGCACCGAACAGGGCCAGATGGCGCTGGCGCCGGACAACGACTACAACGAGATCGCGCTGGCGGCCGGGTGGCACGGCCTGCCCGGCAACACGACGGTCGCGCTGTCTGCGGCGACCGGCAAGGGCACGCAGGACATCGGCTTCCTGCCGTACACGATCAACCCGGCCATCGCGACCCAGCCGCTGCCGATGTCGAACCTGGACGGTGACGTCGGCGTGACGCGCGCCGATCTCACCGTAACGTCGCGGCCGTGGCGCAGCCTGAGGCTGCGTGGCTCCGTCACCTACGACGAGCGCGACAACAGCAGCAAGCAGGCGGCGTTCGATTCGATCGTGTACGCAGACAGCTTCCTGACTTATGGCGACACGACGAACCCGCTGTACGGCTTCGAGCGCTTCCGCATCCTCGGCAGCGCTGACTACGACGTCTATGACAAGGTGCAGCTCGGCCTCGGCGGCGAGTACCGGGAGCTGAAGCGGACCGGTACCGAGCAGGAAGTTGCGGAAGAGCACCTGTCGGACGGCTGGGGCCGCGTGGAATACCGGCCATCGGGCTATCTCGGCTTCGTGCTGCGCGGCGGCGCGATGGAGCGCGAGCCTTCCGGCGGATACGACACCGCGGTCGCCGAGGACTACGGCCAGAACCCGCTGCTGCGCAAGTACAACATGGCGTACCTCTACCGCAGCTACGGCGAGTTCGTCAGCAACGTCGCGCTCGGGGACCTGCCGCTCACGCTGAGCGCGAGCGCGTCCTACGCGGACGACAGCTACACGAAGTCGCAGATCGGCCTGCGGTCGGGCATCGACCGGCGCTATGGCATCGACGTCAACTGGGCGATCAACGAAAAGTTGTCGGCGTACGTGAACGGCGGCCAGGACAAGATCGACTCCAGGCAACGGGGCAGCAGCACCTTCTCGTCGCCGGACTGGAAGGGCGTCGTGCAGGATGCGTTCAGCACGCTCGGCACGGGCTTCGTGGCCCGCTTCAGCGACAGGCTGAGCCTGGGCCTCGACTACACCTGGGCGCAGGGCAACTCGCACACGAAGATCACCGGCGTGAATGCGGGTGAGTTCCCCGCGGTACGCAGCGAGCTGTCGAGCTTCAAGGCCGACTTCAACTACGACGTGACCGAGCGCATGGACGTCGTCTTCACGTGGTGGTACGAGCGCTTCACCAGCAGCGACTGGGCGCTGAACGGCATCGGGCCCGCGACGCTGCCGAACGTCCTGTCGCTCGGCGCCGATCCCTACAACTACAGCGTCAACTACGTCACGATCGCGCTGCAGTACTCGTTCGGGTCGCCGGCGGACGGCGAAGGCAAGTAACGAAGAGGGTGGGGTAATCCGCGGACTGCAGCAGCGATGCTGCAGCCCGCGGGAATCCCGGCCGGCTGGCGCCGGCGCAGCGATTACTTCAGCGTCGCGTAGTAGGCGGCGACGTTCGCAACGTCGGCGGCGCTCAGCTTCTTCGCGGCCTTCGCCATCTTGGCGTCCTTGGTGCGCGTGCCGTTCTGGTACTCGGTCATCGCCTTGGTGAACTTGTCCACGGCCCAGCCGTTGATGGCCGGGTTGTCGTCATCGCCCTTGCCGTCGTCGCCGTGGCAGTCGGCGCAGCCGGCTTCGGCGACGGCCTTGCCGGCGGCGACGTCCGCGGCATAGGTGGGCGCCGCGACGAGTGCGAGCGCGGCGAGCAGGGCAGACAGTGAAAGCTTGTTCATCGATAAACTCCTCGGGTGATCGGATCGCGGCAGACAACTGCCGCGGCGAGCGGATTGTCCCGCAAGCCGGCTTCGGCGGCTACCTTTCCCGCAAGGCGAGGTGCTGGATCGCGCGAGTCAGGCCCTTGAACAGGAACAGGTGTGCGGGCACCAGCGAATACCAGTAGACGAGCCCGAGCACCCCGGCCGGGTGCCAGTAGGCAGTCGCGCTGACGCTCGAGCCCGCACCGGCCGGGCCGGGCTTGACGACGAATTCGAGCACGCCGGCGCCCGGGGCCTTCATTTCCATCAGCAGCGTCAGCCGCCGGCCCGGCTCGAGCGCGATCACGCGCCAGGAATCCACGACGTCGCCGACCCGCAGTTCCGCCGGGTGCCGGCGCCGGCGGCGGTAGCTCGGCCCGCCGATGAGCCAGTCGATCGCGCGGCGCACGTTCCACAGCACGTCGGCGAAGAAATACCCGCGGTCTCCGCCGATCGTGCAGACGGTACGGAACACGGCCTCCGGCGTCGCGGGGCCGTTCGCTTCGGCGCCCGCGCGCATCGCGTAGTAGCCGTACTCCGGGTGGAAGTTGCGGCAGGCGATCGCGCCCTCGACCCAGCGCGCGACGACCTCGTGGCGGCTGTCGGCGTCGATCGCGGCACGAATCGATTCCTCGAGGCCCATCAGGCGGCGCGGCACCAGCGAGCGCAGCGCGGAATCGTCGGCGACGAAGTCGTGCTCGAGCCCTTCCACCAGCGCTCGCGCGACGCTGGTCGGCACGGACGTGACGAACCGGAGCCAGTACGACGAGAGGCGCGGCGTCAGCACCGGCACGGCGATGATGCGCGGAGTGCGCCCGACCAGCCGGCCGTAGCAGCGCATGATTTCTTCGTAGGTCACCGCGTCGGGTCCGCCCGCATCGAGGATGCGGCCCGCGGCGGCGTCGATGTCCGCGACCGTCACCAGGTAGCCGAGCAGGTCCGGCAGCGCGATCGGCGTGGAGCGCGAGCGCACCCACGACGGCGTGGTCATCACGGGCAGGTGGTTCACGAGGTCGCGAATCACCTCGTAGGCGGCCGATCCGGGGCCGATGATCATGCCGGCGCGGATTTCCGTCACCGGCACCGGGAACCGGCGCAGTACCTCGCCGGTCTCGGCGCGCGACTTGAGGTGCTGTGAGCGCGGGTTCGGCGGTATCAGGCCGCCGAGATAGACGATGCGCCGTACGCCGGCTTGCGCCGCCGCTCGAGCGAAATTCTCCGCTGCCTGCCGGTCGAGCGCGGCGAAGTCGCGGCCCGCGGCCATCGAGTGCACCAGGTAATACGCGGTGTCGACGCCGGCAAGTGCCGGGGCGAGCGATGCCGGATCCAGCGCGTCGGCCCGCACGAGCTCGACGCCGGTCCAGCCGCGCGCCTCGAGCACTTCGACGTTACGCGCCGTCGCGCGCACCCGGTGCCCGGCCGCGAGCAGGGCGGGGACGAGATTGCTGCCGATGTAGCCGCTGGCTCCGAAGACGAGGCGCAAGAATCAGCCCCGGCCGCTGGCCGCGTTGCGCACGCGTATCGCTTCTTCCTGGTCCACGGCGTCGAGCTGCTCCTCGATGAAGCGCAGCGACTGGTCGATCTCGGGCAGTACCACGTTCTCCAGCGCCCGCGCCCGTCGCTCGGTGCGAGTGTACTCCCGGGCGAGCCGGCGCAGGTTGCCGACGCAGGCTGCGACCTGCACGTGCGTCTCGATCAGCTGCTGGAAGGCACTTGCGCAGGCACGCGCCTCGGGAAGTGCCTGCAGCGATCGCGGCGCGGGCGTCGTGCCGGCCCGATCCAGCGTCGCCTCGACGAGCTCGAGGCCGAGAAAAGTCTGCACGCTGGTGCGCAGCAGCGCGCCATCGAGGTTGCGCTTCGGCTCGACGGTGAGGTCGTCGAAGCCGTAGACGTCCACGGCGGCCTCTAGCGCATCGCGGGCCTGCTGCTCGAGGCGGCGCAGCTCGTCCTGCAGTGCGAGGTAGTGACGCAGCTGGCGGAGGATCTCGGTGGCGAGCAGCACCCGCTTCTCGTCGAGCAGCTCGTAGCCTTCCTGCACCAGTCGCCGCTCGTCGCGCAGCTCGAGGAATGCGACGCGCGTCGCCAGCACCTCGCCGCCGATGTCAGGCACGTTCGCCTTCCTCGAGGTGCCGCTTGATCTGGTCGTTCGACAGCCGCGTGAGTTCGTTGCGCGGCAACCCGCGCAGCACCTGCCAGCCGACCTGCATGCTTTCCTCGAGCGTGCGCGACGTCGGTTGCTGCAGCAGCTGCTCCTCGAAGCGGCTCCCGAACTCGAGGAACCTGCGGTCGGCGTCCGGCAGGCCCTGCTCGCCCATCACGCTCGCGAGCGTGCGCACGCGCACGGCGCGGGCGTAGGCCGCGAACAGCTGGTGTGCGAG
>Ga0113563_10002618_pt1 | contig 10933 bp, 9 predicted proteins | sample Mud3Dept3metaG_FD_80117 | JGI IMG/M metagenome (GOLD analysis project Ga0113563, IMG submission 80117) | Freshwater wetland microbial communities from Ohio, USA, analyzing the effect of biotic and abiotic controls - Mud 3 Core 4 Depth 3... | ecosystem: Environmental > Aquatic > Freshwater >...
CCACGGCCCCGGCGGCCAGGGCGCCCACGCGGACTTCGAGTCGGTGTCCATCTCCGACCTCGTCCGCGCCGCCAAGGTGTACGTCCTCACCGCCCTCGACTACGTCGGCCAGGCGTGATCGGCCGAGGTTGGCGACAGCGCCTCTTGCCCAACGGCTGCGATTGTCGTGCCCCTGCACGAGCCCGCCTCAGCCGGCTGAACGCTCCCTCTCGGAGGTTTGGGCGGGTGCCGTGGCTCCGGCATCGTGGACACTGCGCGGGATCAGCCGACGATCAGGTCTGCGGGGGCGGTCCGGAAGAACTGCTCCAGCGGCACACCGTTTCCGCCGACAAGGAGTGTTCGCTGCGGGCGAAAGGCCCGGGCGAACGCATCTATTCCCGGGAAGGATCCTTTGGCGGCGCCGCACTTGACTTCGATCGCCGCGAGGCGCTTTCCGCCTCGAACCACGAAGTCCACCTCCCGGTTCCTCTCGCGCCAGTAGTAGACCTCAACCGGAGTCCCCTCGCTGCTGTTGAGGAGGTGGGCGCCCACCGCCGACTCCACCAGCCGTCCCCACACGTCGGGCGTCCGCCGAGCCTCGGCAAAAGACAATGACAACTGGGCGCTGACGAGCGCCGTGTTCATGACTTGAAGCTTCGGACTCGACGCCCGCTGCCGGGCGCGCTCCCCGCTGAACTTAGTTAAACCGGTGAGCATGCCGGCCGCGGCGAGCAGTTCAAGGTAGTGCGCCAGGGTCGTGGTGTTGCCCGCCTCTTGGAGCTGGCCCAGCATCTTCTGATAGGAGAGAATCTGTCCGGAGTACATACAGCCAAGATGGAATAGCCGTCGCAGAAGTGCCGGCTTGTCCACACGAGTCATGAGGAGAACATCTCGCGCCACCGTCGTCTCGACAAGGGATTCGAGAATGTAGCGCGTCCAACGAGGTGCGTCTGCGATCAGTTCGGCGCTGCCGGGATACCCGCCAAAATAGATGTACTGGTCGACGGTCCATCCAAAAGCCGCCTGCATCTCCGGATAACCCCAGTGCGGCACCGGGATCACCTCGAAACGTCCCGCCAAGCTCTCCGCAAGGCCGCGCTGGACGAGGAGCGGTGCCGACCCGAGGAGGACAACCTTGAGGGGTCGGCGCGCGGCGGTGTCCTCGTCCCAGCAGCGCTTCACCATTTCGGACCACTCAGGAACCTTCTGAATCTCGTCCAGGACCAGGACCGCCTCCGTCTTTCCCTTGCCCTCTCGACACAGCAGGCGCGCGACGCCCCATTGTTGTTCAATCCAGGCCCGGCTCTGGAGGCTCGGCGCATCCGCGGACGCGTAATGCGACGGAATCGGGCACGCACTCAGCACCTGCTGAACCAGAGTGGTCTTGCCGGCCTGTCGCGGCCCGGACAGCACCTGGAGAAACCGACGGCGCTCCTGGAGACGGGTGAGCAGGACGTGAAACATCGGACGGCGATACATCGTCATCTCCGCGCCGGCACGGCCGGCCGCAGCACACACCGCGAAGGTCGAAACAACTTACTCAATGCACAGAGTAAATATACTCAGAATGAATGGTTTCTGTCAAACGCCGCGCGGCCACGTTGCCGATCGCTCGGCAGTTCGGGTCCCAGCCACTGGAGAGGTGCGTTCTCCGGGTGCGGGGCCGGTCGCCGGTCCAGTCGCCGCCGTCATGGGTGCGACAACACGCCGCGGGACACGCCTCTCTGCGCTGCGCGACGGCTGCAATTGCTCGGAAGGAATCACAGGGAGCGGCCAAACCGCGCGGTTGGTGCCGCCCCCCCACCTGCACCCAAGTTGCGTAAGCCTATTCTGTGTCCAGTGACATGACAGCCGGAGAAGGTGGTGGCGCTATTCGGCGGTGTTCGACCTCTTGAGGCCCAGCGATAGATCAGTGCGGCCCAAGCTGCGCTCCGATACAAGACTGTTGGGCGCCGCCGGTTGCGAGCCTTACCGTTCGGCTCCATACCGGGAGGACCACGACCGCACAATCGGCGTAGCTTTCTGTACGGAACCTTGATTCCAAATCAAAGAGACGAACGGGATGATGATGGGGTCGCGGTCGTTCTCGGCGGGGCGCCTCCGACATTGCCTGGCAGCGCGATCCCGCCCGATGAAACCCCTTGGGGGGTCCAGGCGGAATGACGCTTCGCTGGCGAGGTGGGGCGTGACGCCGGCCCATGTGGTGCAGGCCAACAGCCGCTTGTCGACGCAAATCAGAAGATGTAATTAGGTTACCACTTGACAAACATAATGACCTAATATACGTAAGAAAACTACACACAGCGAATCTTCGCACCGGAGAGGCGACGTTAGGTCTTCGAGGCGAGCATTCTGTGGTGAGCAAACGGCCGAAAAGGAGGGACCCATGAAGAAGATCGACGAAAGCAGGCGGCGATTTTTGAAAGGAACGTTGGGGATTGGGGTGGGTGCCGCCCTGACAGCGCTGCCGCGCGGCGTCCGTGCCGCGGCGGCCAAGGATGTGAACGTCGCGGTCATGTACCCGACGTCCGGATCCCAGGCGCGCTTCGGCCAGATGTGCGTGAACGCCATCAAGATCGCGGTGGACGACATTAACAACGCGGGCGGGATCAAGGCGCTGGGCGGGGCGAAGCTCAACGCGATCTACGCCGACATCCAGAGCGAGACCACGGTCACTCGCAACCAGGCCGAGCGGCTGATGGCGACGGGGAACCTCGCCGCCGCGACGGGCTGCTACGTCAGCACCTACACTCTGGTCGCCACCGAGGTCGCCGAGCGGTACAAAATCCCGTTCATCACCGGGTCGGTCGCGGACAAGCTCACCGAGCGCGGCTTCAAGTACACCTTCCAGGTCTCGCCCAAGGCCAGCCATTTCGGCCAGCTCCAGATGGAATTCGCGGCGAAGACCGCGGGCACCGGCAAGCGCGTAGCTATCATCTACGAGGACACGGATTACGGAACCGCAACCTCGAAGGGGTTCATCGACGGGGCCAAGAAGGCGGGCTTCGAGATCGTCATGACGGAGCCGTACACGGCCAAGTTCACCGACGCCACCCCGCTGGTCAACAAGATCAAGGCGGCCAAGCCTGACTTCCTGTTCCCGGTGTCGTACATCACGGATGCCCTGCTCATCATCCGGACGATGAAACAGCTCAACGTGAATGCGGGCATCTTCGGCGGCGGCGCGGGCTACATCATCCCCGACTTCTACAGGGACATGGGCAAGGACGGGGAATATGTCTTCTCCGCGGCGTCCTGGAACTACGACCTCAACTGCGGCGACGTCGCCCGGTTCGCTGCGGCCTACGAGAAGAAGCACGGCGAGTTCCTGAACGAGCACGCCGGCGAGGCGTACATCATGATGTGGGTGATCGCCGACTCCATCGAGCGCGCGGGCTCGACCGACCCGCAGAAGGTCCGCGACGCGATGGCGAAGACCAACCTGACCAAAGGGCCGGGCGCGGCCATGCCCGGCTGCCATGTGGAGTTCAACGAGCAGGGCTGGAACAGGCAGGTGCACCCCGTCATCCTCCAGTGGCAGAGCGGGCAGCTCCGCACCGTCTACCCGGCGTCCGACTCGAAGGTGAAGCCGGTGTGGCCGGTCCCGACGTGGGACAAGCGCTGACGACACCCAGCACGGATCACCCGAAGTCGATCGGGGGGCAAGGGCTGCCCTTGCCCCCCGATGACATTCCATGGAACTGAGCACATTCCTCCAAGCGCTCATCACCGGTATCTTGATGGCCGGGATCTACGCGCTCGTTGCCACCGGGTTGACGCTGATCTTCGGCGTCGTTCGCATCGTGAACTTCGCCCACGGGGAGTTCGTGATGCTCGGCATGTACGTTACGTTCTGGCTCTGGAAACTCTGGGGGCTGGACCCGTACGTGTCGCTACTCATTACCATGCCGCTGCTCTTCTGTTTCGGCGTTCTGATCCAGCGCTTCTTGTTCCAGCCGATCCTTCGCGCGCCCGACCTGGCGCAGATCTTCATGACGGTTGGCCTGTCCGTGATCCTCATGAACGTCGCGCTCTTCCTGTTCACGGCCGACTTCCGTTCCGTGAAGGTGCCGTACGGCGAGTGGGCCTGGCGCCTGGGCGGCGTCACCGTTCTGCTCCCACGCCTTTTCGCGTTCCTCGGGGCGCTTCTGCTCGCCGGGGTACTCACGCTGTTCCTGACGAAAACCGACATTGGCAAGGCGCTCCGCGCGGTGGCCCAAGACCGCGAGGTAAGCATGCTGCTCGGGATCAACCCGAACCGGATGTACCTTCTGGCGGTCGGGCTCGGGGCGGCGCTGGCCGGCGCGGCAGGCGGGCTGATCGTCCCGTTCTTCTATGTCTTCCCGACGGTGGGGGTGGTCTTCGTGCTCATCGCCTTCGTCGTCGTGATCCTTGGCACGCTGGGGAGCGTTCAGGGCGCCCTGCTGGCCTCGCTCATCGTGGGTGTGGCCGAGTCCCTGGGTATCCTGTTCGCGGGATCGGACCTCGGCCTGGTCGTGGTTTTCGGCATCTTGGTCGCCAGCCTCATCTTCCGCCCCTCGGGATTGATGGGGAGTCGGTGAACGCACGTCGCGAAACGGCGCACCCACTGGGGATGCCCGGAAGCCGTGGTCCCGATTTCTCGCGGTGGGCGTCGTAGGTCGTCTATGCCAGCCCAAATAGAGGCAAGATCGGCATCGTTTCGCCTCACGCCCGACCGCTACGTTCCGGCACTGTTCCTCGCGTTCCTGTTGGTGCTCCCGTACCTGCTGCCCAATCCCTTCTACGTGCACATCGTCGTGATGATGGCGATCTACGTCATGCTGGGCGGGGCGTGGAACATCCTGAGCGGCTACGCCGGCCAGTTGTCGCTGGGACATGCCGCGTTCTTCGGGACCGGAGCCTACGTGTCTACCCTCCTCGTGAACCACTACGGCATCTCGCCCTGGATCACGCTGTGGTTTGGCGGCGCGGCGGCGCTTGCCCTGAGCTTGCCCATCGGCTTCATCTGCTTCCGTCTCCAGGGGCCGTACTTCACCATCGCGACCATCGGGCTCGCCGAGGCGCTGCGCCTCCTGGTGCTCCACTTCCGCGAGATAACCAACGGGGCCCAGGGGCTAACCGTTCCCTTTAAGGGCAACGCGCCCTGGCTCCTCCAGTTCGACTCCAAGATGCCCTACTACTACATCGCGTTGGCCCTGGCCGCCGGCGTGCTCTTGGTCACGTGGCGGATGGAGCGGTCCCGGTTGGGGCACTACCTGGTCGCCATCGGGCAGAACCAGGATGCGGCGGAGGCGCTGGGCATCGACTCGACGCGGGCGAAGGCGCGCGCCCTGATGCTGAGCGCCTTTCTCATGGGTCTCGGGGGCGTCTTCTATGCCCAGTACACCTACGTCATCGATCCGGACGGCGCGTTCGGCCTCGGCCTGAGCATCCAGGTCGCGTTGGTCGCGATCGTTGGCGGCGTGGGGACCATTCTCGGCCCCGCCATCGGTGCCGTCATACTCGAGTTCTTCATCCAGTCCACGCAGATCCTCCTCGCAGGGCAATATGCCGGGCTGGAGTTGATGGTCTACGGCGGCTTGCTGGTGGCGGTGATCCTCTGGCGACCACGCGGCGTCTACTCCTGGTTCGAGCGGATGTACACCAGGATACTGAGCTGGCTCCCGAGCTTTGGGAGGACGCGGGCGTGAGCAGGAACGTCCTGCTGGAGGTTGAAGGCCTCTCCAAGCACTTCGGAGGCGTGCAGGCCGTGCGGGACCTCTCGTTCCAGGTGCAGGCGGGTGAGATCCTGGGCGTGATCGGCCCGAACGGGTCGGGGAAGACGACCACCTTCCATCTCATCACCGGCTTTCACCGGCCGGATCGCGGCCATGTGCGGTTCAACGGGGAGGAGATCACGGGCCTGCCTCCGCACGCGGTCTGCGCACGCGGTCTGTGCCGGACCTTCCAGGTCGCCAAACCCTTCCCCGACATCAGCGTGCGAAGAAACGTCCTGATGGGCGCGCTGCTGCGGCGCCCGGATCCGACGGACGCCGCCGGGCGGGCAGACGAGGTGCTCCGCAGGGTCGGACTGGAGTCCCGTGCGGACATGGCGGCGGGCAGCCTCACCACGATCGACCAGCGCCGGCTGGAGGTGGCCCGCGCGCTCGCCACAGAACCGAAGCTCCTCCTGCTGGACGAGACCATGGCGGGACTGAACGCAACCGAGGTCGTGGAAGCCATCAAGCTGATCTCGACGCTGCGGGAGCAGGGGCTCACCGTGATCGTGGTGGAGCACGTCATGCGGGCAGTCATGTCGCTATCGGATCGGCTGGTCGTCCTCGACCAGGGCGCGCGCATCGCGGAAGGCGCGCCCAAGGAGGTGGTCGAGAATCCCCGAGTGATCGAGGCGTATCTCGGCAAGGAGTACCGGCGTGCTTGAGGTTCGGGGGCTGGACGTCGCCTACGGGGAAAAGCCCGCGCTGCGCGGGGTCGGCATGGAGGTAGGCGAGGGCGAGTCGGTCTCGGTCTTGGGGGCGAACGGCGCCGGCAAATCGACCCTCCTCCGGACGATCTCCGGCCTCCAGCGGCCGCGGCAGGGCAGCGTGAGCCTCGACGGCCGCCGCCTGGACGAGCTGGCGCCGTACGAGATCGCCGCCCTCGGCGTGGCCCATGTCCCCGAGGGGCGCCGCGTGCTCCCGGACATGACGGTCGAGGAAAACCTGGAACTGGGCGCGTTCCTGCCGAAGCCGCGGCGGCGGCGGGCCGAGACGCTGGCGTGGGTCTACGAGGTGTTCCCACGGCTGAAGGAGCGGCGGCGGCAACGCGCCGGCACGCTCTCGGGCGGCGAACAGCAGATGCTGGCCGTCGGCCGCGGGCTGATGCTGCGTCCGCGGCTCCTGATGCTGGACGAGCCGTCCCTCGGCCTTGCACCCGTGATCGTGGACGTCACCTTCGAGAAGATCGCCGAGGTGCGCCGGCAGGGCATCGCGATCCTGCTGGTGGAGCAGAACGTGCAGCGTGCGCTGGGTCTCACCGACCGCGGCTACGTACTGGAGCAAGGAAAAGTCGTGTTACAGGGCACGAGCGGCGAACTGCTGCAGAACCCGCACGTGAAGGTGGCGTATCTCGGGTTGTGACAGTGGTCAGTTGCCGGTTCGAGGATGGGAGCTCTGGGGGGTCTTGGTCCGTTTTTTAGACGAGGCGCGGGGGCATTTCGGGGGAGCCGCTCGATCCGGACGCGGCTGAGGCCGATGGCGAACTGTAAGTGGCGACGAGGGGCACCGTGAAGCTGACCGACGAAGAGCGAGGCATCCTGGACGGGAAGTCCGGCGAACCGCAGCGGCTGGCGCTCCAGGTGCTGGTGAAGCTGGGGGAGGCGTGTGGCGCGGACCGCATGGTGGAGATCGCGAGCGCGCACCTCGTCGCCTCCTCCTACCAGATCGCCGGCGAGGCCGGGATCGACATCTACTCGCAGCTCGTGGCGCAGGGGGCGCGCGTGAAAGTCCGCACCACCTCGGACCCCGGCTCCATCGACTTCGCGCGCTGGCGGGAGTTCAAGACGCCCAAGGCCTACGCGGCGCGGCAGGTGCGCATCGCCGAGCTGCTCGACCAGATGGGCGTGATTCCCACATGGACCTGCACGCCATACACGACGTTCAACGTGCCGCACTTCGGAGAGCACCTCGGTTGGTCCGAGTCAAGCGCGGTTGTCTTCGTCAACTCGGTGATCGGCGCGCGGACCAACCGCCTCGCCGCGTACGTGGATCTGTGCGCCGCCCTCACGGGCCGCGTCCCCTGCTTCGGCCTCCACCTCGACGAGTGCCGCCGCGGGCAAGTCGTCTTCGCGCTTGAACGGGACGCGGCCGAGAGCTTCCGCGACCACGATTTCCCGGCTCTCGGCTACCTGGTCGGCCAGCGCGTAGGCGACAAGGTCCCGGTCGTCGTCGGGCTCGCCGGCGCAACCTCCGATCAGCTCAAGGCCTTCGGCGCTGCGTCGGCTTCCAGTGGATCGGTAGCGATGTACCACATGGTGGGCGTTACGCCCGAGGCGCGGAGCCTCGAGGAGGCGCTCGGAGGCCAGCCCTCGCTGGAGACGATCCGGGTGAGCCGCGCCGACCTGGACCACGTCATGGAACAGATGGGCCCCGTGCGGGACGGGCCGGTGGACGTGGTGGGCATCGGCTGCCCGCACGCCTCCATCGACCAACTCCGCCGCTATGCGGCGCTCCTGGAGGGGCAGCGAGTGCACCCCGACGTACAGCTCTGGGTCTGCGCGAACGAGGTGGTAGAGGCGATGGCGCGGCGGCTCGGCTACGCCCAGACGATCGAGCGCGCAGGCGCGCGTTTCCTCGTGGGCACGTGCCACAATGACTGCCCGCTGGACGCGTGGCGTTTCCGGCGCCTGGTGACCGACTCGGGGAAGTTCGCCTATTACACGCCGACGACGGTGGGGACCGAGTGCGTGTTTACCAGCACCGAGGGCTGCATCCGGGCGGCGATCGCCGGACGCGTGGAGGCGGCATGAGCACTGTGCCGAGCGTCATTCAGGGCCGCGGCTGCGCGGCGGGGGAGTTCGTCGGCGAAATCGTCGTGTCCAACCAGCCGTTTGGGTTTTGGCAGGGGCTGGACCCGCAGACCGGCGTCATCATCGACAAACGACACGACTGCTGCGGCGTAACGGTGAAGGGAAAGGCTTTCGCGTTCCCCTGCGGTCGGGGCTCCACCGGCACACCGGGCATTTTCCTCGAGGCGGTCAGGAACGGCTGCGCACCGGCGGCGCTCGTGAACATCACGAGCGAGCCGATGATCATCATGTGCGCCCTGCTGGCCGAGGCCTTCTTCAAAGTGTCCATCCCGATCGTCGAAGTTCCCGACACCCGTCCGGCGGAGGTCCTCCGGACCGGGGATCGCGTCCGGATCGACGGGACGCGGGGCGTCGTCGAAGTGTTTCCGCGGCCCTGAGGTTAAGGGAAAACGGGTTTCGCATCCGTCTGCTCACACGACTTCCCTCCCGCTTCCGGACGTCGCCACCGCGCTACTTCTTACTCCGTTCCCATCACCACCTGGCCGCCGAAGAAGCACCCGCAGGGCTGTGCGGCCGGACCGGGCACGTCGAAGCGGACGAAGATCTCCGACGGCCGCCCCATTGCCCGCCCCTGTCGGACAGTGATCCGTTCCGTGCTGAACGAGATTAAGTCGTACGCGACCAGCCCGAACGCGAGAGCGGATGCGGCGACACCGGTGGCAATGTCTTCGGGAAAGCCTGACGCTTTTGGGAACTGCCGCGCGTCGAAGCGGTGAGCCGATACGTCGGAAATGGCAAACGGGTACAGACCGGTCGAGTTCAGGGCGGTGCACAGAGATTCCATGCGCGCGAACTTGGGGCGGAGCGCATCGAGCACCCCGACGCTCTGGAGCGGAATGAGCGTCTTCATCCGGCTTGTCGCGGCGTTCAGAATGGGCATCGGCAGGAGGTCTGCTGCGCGGATACCGAGCACGTCCAGAATAATCTCGCTGGCCGCGGGGTCCCGAATCTCCTGCACTGTCCCGGCCGGTTGACTGATTTCTACGTATTCGTCGGAGCTGTCAGCGTGTTGGACGACGCCGTGCACGAGCCCGCTCATGGTTTCGATCCGCGCCTCGGTCCCGCGGAGCTTACCCATGCGGCGCAGCAGCCAGATCGTTCCGAGCGTAGCGTGGCCGCACATGTTCATTTCCTGTCGGGGGACGAAGAACCGAAAGCGGAAATCGGCGGCGACGGGATCCTCGGGTGGAAAGACGAACGTGCACTCGTGCCCGTAACGCCGTGCGACAGCCAGCATCCGGTCAGCATCGTACCCGGAGGCATCGGCGATGATCGGAGTGGGGCTGCCCCCGCCAGGTTCAGACGCGAAGACATTGACAAGCACCACGTCGTCCATGGGTCCTCCTTCCATGCCCAGATGGGGCTGGCCGCTGCCGGTGATGTACCTTCGAGATGCTGGATCGCGAAATCCTCGCCTCGATCACCACCTTCGCCAAGTCTCAGAGCGGCACAAGCCTACCACCTCCCGGTCTAAGACGGCGGGCAATTGCCGGCTGCGCCTGCACGGTCGCGAGTCCGTTTTGCGGTTCGCCGGTGGTGTTCCGGATGAAGGTCGCGACCTCGTCGTCATCATGTCACGGACCAGGGTACGCAAGGAAGAATTTCCGTTGCGGGTCGCTCTGGCTCGTATTGCGCGCGACCCTTGCCTCGTTTTTGCTAACGGCCTACGATGAACGGAGACGATTTGCCACAAAACGCACAAGGAGCACAAATGGTTCGTTTGTCAGAAGTTGATGAGATTCCTGCCGGGAGAAATCGTCGAATTCGCGCGACGCGGAGGCGACGGAACTCCAAAGGAAATCCGGCCGCGCGAGACGGTCAACCGCAACGATCGGGATAAGTCGTAGGGATCTTCGAGGATCGGCGAAGTTGGTGCGTAGCGTTGAGGAGGCGTAGATGTTGCACGGGCTGGGGCGGATGGCGATCGGTGTCGGGTTGTTGCTGGGTGCGGCCGGACTGGGAGAGGCGCAGGCGCCGCGGTCGCCGACGCCGAAGCCGATACCCGGCGTGGTCCGCGCGGAGACCGTGGCCCGCGGGCTAGAACATCCGTGGGGGTTGGCGTTCTTGCCGGACGGCCGCATGCTGGTCACGGAACGGCCCGGGCGGCTCCGTCTGGTGAGCAAGGACGGGCACGTTTCCGCCCCGCTCGCCGGTCTGCCGGCGGTCCAGGCGCGCGGGCAGGGCGGCCTGCTCGACGTGGCGCTGGACCCGCGCTTTACCGAGAACCGACTCGTGTATCTGAGCTACGCGGAGCCTGGCGACGGCGGGACGGCCGGGACCGCGGTGGCGCGCGGGCGGCTTGGCGAGGGCGGGCTCGAAGACGTGCGCGTGATCTACCGGCAGCGGCCGAAGGTTTCGGGGACGAACCATTTCGGTTCGCGGCTTGTGTTTGCCCGGGACGGTACC
>Ga0113563_10002620_pt1 | contig 10927 bp, 9 predicted proteins | sample Mud3Dept3metaG_FD_80117 | JGI IMG/M metagenome (GOLD analysis project Ga0113563, IMG submission 80117) | Freshwater wetland microbial communities from Ohio, USA, analyzing the effect of biotic and abiotic controls - Mud 3 Core 4 Depth 3... | ecosystem: Environmental > Aquatic > Freshwater >...
TGAGTGTTCCTCACCGGCTGCAGGCTGATCCCCCCCATCACCTGCGCCACTACGCTTTCCTCGAGATCCGCCTCGTTGGGCGCTTTGCCGGAAGCAGGCGGGAGGAACTGCGCGGGAACCCAATCGGCATACCAGGGCTTCGCCTGCCGGCCCAGAGCGTATTCCGGGTGCTTGGTCAGTTGCATCACGCGCACCAGCCTCTCGGCGAGTTCGCGCGACTTGATGATTTCGAACTGCGTCAGGAAATAGTCGCGTGTCGTACCGTTGTAGGCTTCGAACAACTCTTGGGTCGACACGACTTTCGGCTTGCCCATTTCGACCATGACGGTCGCGGTCGAGCGATAGACCGGCCGCAGGCTGGAGGCATACATCGACGCCAGCATGCCCACGGCGATCACGACCATGAGAATGCCCCACTTGTAGCGGTTGAGCGTGCGCAGGTAACGCACCACGTCGGGCGGCGCCGGCTCTCCCTCGATCGGCGTAAAGGCGGGCGGCTGCAACACGCTGCTCGGGGTCCTATCCATAGGCTTGCACGACGCCAATGGACGGTCGCTGCAGGCCGGGGGATAAAGCGGCCGGCATGCGGGAGCAACACGTCATTTTCGGTATATTTCTGATGCTCATAAACAAGGTTGTCGAGCGCAATTTCAGTGCGTTCGAGCGCAGTTTGAGCGTATGCGGCCAGAAATCTACATTATTCCCTCTTTCTTACAAGGCTCTGCAGCGCTTAGTCGACAAAGTTTTGCAGATTGGAACCCGATTCCACTGACCTCTCGATTCCCGCCTTCCCAACGGACGCAATGAAAATGCAATGCATGCATAAATCCAAGTCCGGTCAATGAGATATGACACTACTCCATCGGCCGGCGGCGGGGTTGATTTAGGTCAAACAAGCCAGTTAAAAGGCCGGGCACCAGCCTTGATCGTCGCGAAGCCAATTTGCACTTAAAACTGAGGCCAGTCTGTGCGGCCGCATACATCGGCTCAAGCCCTGCGCTGCTCGAGCGTGCCGCGGGAACGACCGCCGGCGGTAGTAGTTTTGCCCAGAGGGGTGGATCTGGCGCAAAATGTCGGAGCATTCGCATTGCGCGGGAACCATCATGAAACCGCTCGTCCTCATTTTCGACGCCTACGGCACGCTCTACGACGTGCATTCCGTGATCGGGTTGTGCGAGCGCTTCTGGGCGGGCAAGGGTGCAGCGCGCACACTCAATCAGAGACCTGCCCGTCGATGGGGCAAGGCAGGTTACGTGGCGCTTTTCATTGTCCTTGCCCTGACCGCCGTGCAGTGCGCGAGGCTAGGCGCTGCGGGTCTTTTCGTTCAAACGGCACAATTCGAAGTCGACCGATGGACTTCTGCATCCAGAACGCCGGGCATGGCGGAAATCAGCCGCGTTGCGAGCTATTTCTCGGAAAGCCTTGGATACGTCCCGGACAATCCCTGGGCGCTGGAAGGATACGGCGCGCTGGATCTGGCAAGAATGCGGATCTCCAGAATCCCGCGCCAGGCGCTGACTGCCACAAGAGACGCTCACACGAGGTTTCGCCAGGCCCTGCTGCAACGGCCGACCTCGCCGTTCCTGTGGGCGAACCTCGCGTTGACCAAGCTCTATCTCGACGAAATCGACAGCGAACTCCTGACGGCGCTGCGGCATGCCGATGAACTGGGCCCGTGGGAGCCGACGGTGCAACAGACGATCCTGTTTGTCGGGCTTGCCGTCTGGCAGGACCTCGATCCCGGCTTGCGGCAGGCGCTCGCGCGGACCGTCGAACGCGGGGCGCTGCGCAATGCCCGGAAAATGTTCGAAATCGCGAAAAGTTACAGTCGGCTCGAGCTCGTTTGTGCTATTGAGAGTTATAAGGCTATTGGCGGTCCGGATTGCGCAAAAGCTGCGGGGGCCGCGACGTCTGGCGAGTCGATGAGAAATGGATATCGTCCATGATTGCCTCAAAGCATATGCATAAGGCGGCAAGCGCATTTGGCGCGTGCTGCGTGCTGCTCGCCCTTGCCGCATTTTCATCCGCCGCATGGGCGCAGGTCGGATACGTGCACGAAGTTTCCGGCTCTGTTTCCATCCAGAGAGTGGCCGCCAGAGCAGTGGCTGCCAAGGTCGGGGATATGTTCGAAGCCGGCACGGTCTTCCGCACCGGCACCGATGGAAAACTGATCCTGAAATTCGCTGACGGCGAGGTTGTGGCATTGGGCGTGCATTCGGCCTTGCGCGTCGGCCAGTATCGCTACGTCGCGAACAATCTCAGGCAAAGCACCTCGACCCTGGAGTTGATGAAGGGCGAGATGCGTTTCGTGACCGGCAGCATTGGCGCAGCCAACCGCGAAGGGGTGCACATCATTGCGGGAAGCTCGATGATCGGCATTCTAAGTCCGGGAGGCGCTGACTTTACCGTCTCAGTCAATCCCGATCCGGAGGAAGTCGGGCATGCCGTGGTTGCACTCGGCGAGATTTCCGTGCGTACGCCGTACGGCCAGATCAGAAAAATCACGGCAGGCCAGTATGCTCCATGGCAATCCGGACGGACTCCGCCGCGTCCGATGCCTTTTGCAGCAGCGCCCGCCGTTGTTCAGGCAACGGCGGCGGCGTTGTGGGCAACCCTGTTGCCGGCCAACACGCCTGTGGCGATTGCAGCCGCGGCACGTATGTCGGCGGAGACGGCTGCAGTCGGCGCGGCAATGGCTGCTGTGGGTGCCGATACCGGGCTGGCCGGATATGTGGCGGAAATTTCAAACACGGTTTCGATCCAGACAAAGGCTGTCAGGATGGCGACGGCAAATGCAGGAACGACGTTCGAAGCGGGCACCACTTTCAATACCGGCACCAACGGACGCGTGGTGCTCAAGTTCGCAGACGGGCAGCTTGTGGTATTGGGCCCGGGCTCGGTTTTCGGCGTCGCTCAATATCAATTCGATCCGGGCAATGCCAAGGCAGGCAGGTCTGCGATAAACCTCATGAATGGCGCAATGCGTGTTATCACCGGATACATCCACGCGGCGAACCACGAGGGCATTAGTATTTCTGCGGGCGAATCGATAATCGACATTCTGAATACCGGGCTTGCTGACTTCGCCGTGGTGGTCGATACCAAGGACCAGGAGGTCGGGGTTGCCGCGGTTACGGCCGGCGAAATTGCCGTGTATACACCGTACGGCCTGATCCGAAAAATCGCAGCAGGCGAGGCCGCTCCATGGCAATCCGGGCGGGCCCCGTTTCCTCCACAGCCATTGGCGGGGGCACCCGCCGCAATTCAGGCTGCTGTGGCGGCGTTGGCGGCGACGATGCTGCCGGAGAACACGCCTGTAGTGGTTGAAATTGCGGCACGGGCGGCAGCGGCGGTGGCCGCAGCCAGCCGGGCTCAGGCTGCCGCGAATGCCGATCCGGGGAATGCGCAGTTGCGGGCCGCGGCGCAGGCGGCTACAGAGCGGGCGAATTTGGCGACCCAGGAAGCCGCTGCCGCGGCCCAGTCCGTGGCGGCGACGCTTTTTGCGACCATGCTGGCAGCCTTGCCGCCGGCAGTCGCGGGTCCGGCGCAGGCCCAGATTCCAGCAGCCGCAGCGACAATGGCACCGATACCGCCCGCGGTAACGCCGGGTGGAGGGGGTGGCTGTACGGGCAGCAAATGCTGACAACAACACGTAGCTGCATCAGGCCCGGGCGGCGTAACTGTCCGGGCCTGTTCATTTAAGGGGTAACCGTGTACCTAAGACCCGACGGCACGCGTTGGATCTTTGTCTCCTATCTGGCATTGCTCGTTTGGGCTCCCGTCCCATTAGGCAGCAACCGCTCCTGGGCGTGGGCCTTGCTCGCGCTGTGGGTGCTGGCGCTCGCACTATGGTGGCTGGCAGGCTTCATCCGCGGCAAATATCCTTACCCCTCAGTCCTGCGCGAAGCGTGGCCGATGCTACTGTGCGGGCTGCTGTGGCTGGGCTACGTCTGGCTGCAGCTGCTGCCGTTGCCGGTCGAGTTCCTGAGCCTGCTCTCGCCGCAGGCGGCCCGGTGGCACATCGCGGCAGCCGCACCCGCCATGGTGGTCGCGGCACCGCTGACGCTCGATTCTTACACCACGCTGGAGGCCGCATGCAAGAGCACGGCATACCTTACGTTTTTTGCATTGAGCCTGATCCTGATGGGGGACCGCGACCGGATTCGCATCGGCGCCTATACAGTGATTGCATCAGGGGTATTGCAGGCCTTGTATGGCGCCCTGGTCAGCCTGCAAAGCCTTGGCGAAGTGGCATCCGGCACCTTTGCCAATCGCAACCACTATGCCGCCTATCTCACCATGTGCCTGTCTGTCGGGATCGGCGTGCTCATCGCGAGCCTCTCCGGTGCGACGAACCGGTCGTGGGGGCGATTTGTTCGAAACCTGATGCATTGGGTCATCACCCCGAAAATGGGTTTGCGGCTCGGGCTGGTGGTCATGGTCATCGCCCTGGTGCTCACGCGCTCGAGGATGGGAAACAGTTCTTTTTTCATCAGCCTGCTGATTACCGGGGTAATCGGTCTGCTGCTGGCGAAGCGGGCGACCAAATCCATGGTGATCCTGCTCGTCAGCCTGGTCGCGGTCGACCTATTTATCGTCGGCACCTATTTTGGCACCCGGCGCGTGGTCGAGAGGATCGCCCAAACTGCCGTGGAAACCGAGGATCGCGACGAGGTCGCGGCCTACGCCCTCGACATGTGGAAGGATTACCCGGTTTTTGGATCGGGCCTGGGTTCGTTCCCGGTGGTGTTTCCGCGCTATAGCGCGGATGGGACTCTGGTGTCCTACACCCATGCGCACAATGACTATCTGGAGTTCGGCGCCGAGGCCGGCGCCGTCGGCCTGTCGCTCCTTGGGCTGATGGTGCTGATGTCGTTAGCGGTGGCGCTGCGCGCCCAGTACCTGCGCCGGGATCCGCTGATGCGGGGACTGTCCTTCGCGGCCATGATGGGCATCCTGGCGCTGATGATTCACAGCTCCGTGGACTTCAATCTGCAGATACCGGCAAACGCGCTGACATTCATGCTGCTGCTCGCGTTTGCCTGGATCTCGCTTTATCACGAGAGCGCCGAATCCTGAGGGTGCGGTCACGCCGTTAGCTAAGGAAGCTCTGATTAAGAGCTGTGTCGCAATCAGGGCTTCCTCGGACTTGGGGGATTTACAAGGGGGCATCGCCCCCTTGTTCAGACCACCCCAAAATCCGGCGCAACGGTCCTGTCGCGGATGTGATGCTCAGGCGTCGTTGATCCATCTCGCCAGCCGCGCACTGCGCGCGGTGGTTGCCGCGAGCTGCGGGCCGGAGATGTTCAATTCCCGGACGCTCGCCGCGTACCTGCGAACAAGGTCCCGCAGCCGGACGGCGTAATAAAGATTGATGCGCGCCGAGTGCTCCGGAACGCCGTAAATTAGCCCCAGTTCGGCGCGCGGCACGAATATCCTTTTCCAGAGCGTTGCGATTTTTGCTCGCCAGCCGATCGGGCTCTTGAGCGCCATGAGATTCGGTGAAAATCGGAGTTCGTACGGAATTCCGGTAAAAGTTTCAAGTTGCTCGAGCGCGTCGGCGAGCAGTTCCGGGTCGAGCATGTCGCCACCGATTGTCGCGAGCACCTCCGCTGGCACGGCTGCGCCGAGATGGTCACGCGCGAGCCGCAGCGCCGCGGCGACGCCGCGTCCCCAGCCGTGGCGCCGGCCCTGGTCGACCACGGCCGCCCAATCAAGCGCAGGATAGGCATGCACGATCTCTGCGATATCGCAGAGCGCACGCAAGTCGAAGGCGAAAAGATGATGGTACGCGAGATGCGAGCAAACGTGCAGCAGAAGGAACTCAGGCGACATGACGTGCGCGTCCGCGTCAGCTAGCCTTGCCGGCACAGCCAGGCGCCAGATGTCTTCGATAGGAGGGGTGTAGGGTTCGGTCGGCTGCGCGAGTGTCCAGTGAACCTCGACCAGGATGCCGAGACGGCGATGGGTCAGACCGACGTCGTATCCGCTCGAGAGGCCGCTATTTAACTCGAAATCCAATGTCAGAAGGGCGGAGACCGCATGTTTGATCTGCGAATGGGGAACGAGAATATCCAGATCGCTCATCGGCCGCAGGCTGATATCGCGGTACACGAGTTCGGCGAGGTGCAGTCCTTTGAGCGCGATGACCGGAATGCCCTGCTCACGCAACACGAGCGCGACGCGCCGGAATTGGCCATAGTTGCGCAGGTTGTCGAGCGCCGTGGCGCGGCGTTCTTCCTCGAGCCGCGCACGCATATGGTCCGGGAGCCCAACGAGCGCACCGCCCGACTGCAGGGCGCGATGCAGCAGCGGGGCGATCTTGTGCCGCAGCGCAATGCCGAGCATCTCGTCCCACACTTGCGGCGACAACTCCCCGACGCGGGCAGCCGCAGCAGCTCCTGCAGCAGGCTGAAGAAACCCGAGCAGCGCGCGTGTGCCGGGACTCAGGTGCTCATTCCGGTTTGACGCGCTTGGCGTGCCCATCTATTTTCTCCGTACACTGGCTTACTATGGTGCCGGTAGTAGAATGATCGTCTCAACGTGTTGTTCGGGCAACACCATTATGACAGACAACAATTCCAGGGATCTGCCGCAGCTCAAAACGAGCGTCCGGGTGCCGGAACGTGTGTTGATGCGCCGTGTGGGCGAGGAGCACGTATTGCTGAATCTGGATGACGAGACTTACTACGGCTTGAATCCGGTCGGCTCGCGCCTGATCGAGCTGGCCGAAAACGGCGCGACGCTGGAGCAAATCATCGACCGGCTGTTCGCTGAGTTCGAGGTAGGACGCGAGCAACTCGAGATCGACGTCCGGCGCATTGCCGCCGACCTGATAGCCGCCGGCCTGATCGAGGTAGGGACCCCCGGGTGAGGCGGCTGCAGAAATATCTCGCGCTGACTCCGGCCGGGCGGGCGATTGTCCTGCGCAGCCTGCTGCTGTTGCCAATGGCGGCTGTGCTGCTCCGTGCGCGCGGTATGGCGCGCACGACGGCTTTGCTCGGACGCCTCGGGCGTCGTGCCGAACGCGATCCCGGTGCGCTTGCGCCTCAGGAGATCGCCCGGCTGGTCCACGCGACCGCCTCGATCCTGGGCGCGCGCTGTCTGCCGCGATCGCTGGTGCTCTGCCATCTTCTTCGCAATCGCGGCATACCGACAGAAATTCGTTTGGGTGTATCGAAGCTGGCCGACGGCAAGCTGTCTGCCCACGCATGGGTCGAACTCGACGGGCTGCCGCTGAACGACGGCGCGGACGTTTTCGAGCGCTGCGCGGCCTTGCCTTCTTTCGCGAATAAATTCCGGATTGACCAGCCGTAGGGGCTTCGATTCTGAGGAGATATGAGCGGAATCACGGGGATTTGTAACCTTGACGGTCGACCGGTTGATCGCATGCTGTTGCAGCGGATGACGGACGTGATCGCCCACCGGGGACCGGACGGCATAGGCCACTGGATCGATGGCAGCGTCGGCTTCGGTCATCTGATGCTCCATACCACACCCGAGTCGCTCCGGGAAAAGCAACCGTTGTCACATGAACCGGGCGGTCTATGTCTCACGCTTGACGGCCGCGTGGATAACCGCAAAGAGTTGCGTGCCGCCCTCGAGAGCAAGGGATTGGCGCTTCGCACCGACACCGACGCGGAGCTGGTGCTGCGGGCCTACGAATGTTGGGGGGAGGACTGTCCACAACACATCCTCGGGGACTTTGCCTTTGCCATTTGGGATGGACGAAACCGGAAACTCTTTTGCGCGCGTGATCCGGTCGGGATCAGGCCTTTCTACTACATCTTCGACGACCCGGCATTCACCTTCATCTCCGAACTGCACCCGCTCCTGCACACGCCAAAATTTCAACGCAAGGTCAACCTTGGAATGTTGGGGGAATATCTCTGCGATGCATTCGCAAGCGTGGACGAAACCCTCTACCAGAACATCCTGCGCCTGCCGCCGGGGCATCGGCTGGTCCTGCAGAACGGCGTGCTTCGCATTACGCGGTATTTTCATATCGACCCTGCCAGGACCATCCGCTATGCCTCCGACGCAGAATACGCCGAGCACTTCTTCGACATTTTCAGGGACGCGGTTAGCTGCCGCCTGAGGAGTCAGGCTCCTGTCGCCCTCTTTCTGAGCGGTGGATTGGACTCCTCTTCCATACTAGGAATGGCTGCCCGACTGGCTGAAGAGGGGAAGATCGAGAATGGCCGGATCGCCGCCTATCACCTCGCCTTTACGCGTCCGGAAGCCGACGAGCGAATGTTCGTGGACGATCTTGCCAGGATGTGGAATGGCACGATTCACACCCCCAGTGCGGACGATGTCGCGCCAGAACTGCTTTCCGATCGGACTCGACGTTTCCGCGACTTGCCAGAGGAACTTGAAATGTCACGATTGCAGGTCCTCTACACCATGGCGAGACGGAACGGCAGTCGGGTTATCTTGTGGGGGTACGGCGCAGACGAGTGGCTCACCGGCGATCCCGTACATTGCTCTGATCTCATTCGCCGGCTCCAGTTTCGAAAGCTTTTTCGACAGTTCCGGCACGATGTCGCCGTTCATCACCACCTGGAAACGAATGTCACATGCCTGGACGCCTTGCGCTGGTGCCTGTTGCCTTTGATCCCGCGCGCTTTGAAATCCCGCATCAAACGCAGCATCAAATGGAATGCTCCTGGCTGGATCAGGCCCGGGTTTGCCCAGGCAATCAACCTTAAGGACCGGCTGTTGCGGCGCGATGCGCATCCCTCGTTTCCGACCCAGGTTCAGCAAGGAATGTATGGAACCCTGGTCAGCGGATACGGCATAATCACCAGAGAGCTTGACAACGAATTCGATGCTTATTACGGAATGGAAGGACGGTCCCCCTTTTTCGATCGCCGGCTCATCGAGTTCGCCTTCGCGCTTCCCGAGGAACAGCGATGGCGTGATGACCGGACCAAGTATGTGTTGCGCGAGGCCATGCGCGGGCTGCTCCCGGACTCGATCCGGCTTCGCCGGACAAAAGGGAACTTCACCTATATGGCCAAGGAAAGTTTTGCGAGAGAATGCGCAGGAGAAACGTTTGAATCGCTTCGGCTGGAAACGGACGGTTATATCGATGCAGATGCGGTGAGAAAACTGTATAAGCGGTATAGGCAGGGCGACGAAACGACGGTGAGGTCTCTATGGGCGATTCTCGCTGTGGAGCGCTGGATCAATACGGCATGCAACGCGGCGGTCAAACCTTCCAATCATGATTAGGAAAGCTGAATATGAGCGCAGACAAATCAACTGGAATACCGGAAATCAGTTCACGCAAGGAAACCGGCGGGTCGAATGCCACTGCCAGGAAACCCTACCAGCCCCCGAGATTGACGATATATGGCTCCATTCAAAAGCTTACCAATGCAACCAGCAATGGAACGCTTAACGATTTTGGTCCGACCGGGATGAACATGAGGACTTGCCTCTGACGAAGCCGCACGAATTTGGTCTTTATCCATGACCCTGCTGCCAGAGCACAACTCCCTACCTTCACGAACCGGCCGCTGGCCAACCCTGTCGACGGCCCCGGTGCTGATATCGCCTCGGCCTGACCAGCAGCCTCAGGGTAAGCCATGTCACTGATCGTCGATGAGCATCGGGAATACCTTTCGGACGGGAATCGCCTGGAGGCCTACAGTCGCGCGATCGAGGAACTGGTCAAACCGGGTTCCGTCGTGGTGGACCTGGGCGCCGGAACGGGCATCATGGGGTTGCTGGCTTGTCGCGCCGGGGCACGGCGAGTCTATTCGATCGAAGAGACCTCACTGATCGGACTTACGCGCGAAATCTGCCAGGCCAACGGGTTCGGCGACCGGGTCACGTTCATCAAAGATTTTTCGACGCAGGCACATATCCCGGAACAGGCGGATGTCGTCGTCTCCGACCAGATCGGCCAGTTCGGGTTCGATGCCGGTATCTTCGAGTACTTCAGCGATGCGCGCAGGCGATTTCTGAAACCCGAAGGCATTCTGCTCCCCTCGCGCGTCGATCTGATCGTCGCGCCGGTCGAACACGAAGCCCTGTGGCGCCAGGTCGAATTCTGGAACGAATCGCCCGCCGGCTTCAATTTTAATCCGGCACGCAGGCTGGCTGTGAATACGGGGTATCCCACGAAACTTCAGCCGAATGATCTCCTTGCGGCGCCGGCGATCATCGCGTCCCTGGATACGGGCCACTGCCCCGCATCGATACCGGGCGCGGAGGCGACGATGGAGGTGGAACGGGCAGGCACCCTGCACGGGGTCGGCGGGTGGTTCTCGGCGCAACTGTCCCCCAACGTCACTATGTCGAACAGTCCGCTGGAAGCCAAGCCGATCCGGCGGCGCAACGTCTTTTTCCCCATCGATCGACCGGTGGACGTCGAGAAGGGCGACCGGGTGCGCGTGATCATGACCATCCGCCCCAATGAATTGATCGTGGCGTGGGCGGTCGAGGTTCGGGACAGGCAGGCTGGCAGCGCGCCCAAGGCGCGGTTCACCCATTCCACATTTCAGGGCATGCTCCTGTGCAAGGAAGATCTGGACAGGGCGCAACCACAATTTGTGCCGTCGCTGACCCCCCGGGGCGAAGCCCGCCGGTCTATCCTGGAGCTTTGCAGTGGGCGCAGATCTCTCGCCGAAATCGAACAAGAGGTCCACCGCCGTCATCCGCAGCTGTTCCACTCGTCCGGCGAAGCGGCGGCCTTTGTCGCCGAAGTCGTCACCCGGTACGCCCAGTGACCATCCCGGTTCACCAGACCAACCGCTACCGCATGTGCGGACTGCAGATCGGCAGCGACATCCCCTTTCCTGAACTGCCCGCAGCTCCGGATCTCAAGGGTGAATTCTCGCCGGACATCGAACTCAAGACGGAGAGCAATTTTTCCCTGGAGGACTCCAGGGAGATCGTCATGACGATGGAGCAGCCA
>Ga0113563_10002621_pt1 | contig 10926 bp, 8 predicted proteins | sample Mud3Dept3metaG_FD_80117 | JGI IMG/M metagenome (GOLD analysis project Ga0113563, IMG submission 80117) | Freshwater wetland microbial communities from Ohio, USA, analyzing the effect of biotic and abiotic controls - Mud 3 Core 4 Depth 3... | ecosystem: Environmental > Aquatic > Freshwater >...
CAACGGAAAACTCCGGCCGACACAACCACCCGCCGAAATTACCCCCATGGAAACGTCTGCCTCGGAGGATATGTACCCTCTGGCCTATCAATCCACACGGGTGGTTTCGCGCTCGACTGACGCCGCCAAATGGTGGCCTTGGACTGCCGAGCTCGAAGACGAGAAAGCCGTTCAGATTCACCCGGATACCGCTCAAATTCTGGGCATCGAAAACGGCGATGAAGTCGTCGTTGCCGGCAGCCGCACCTGTATCGAAGGCCGGGCCTGGCTCAGTCGCATGGTGGACCGCCGGATGATTTGGTCCCCGCAGCGTTTAGACGAAACGCGGGTGCGGGTTCATAAAAAAGGGCAGACCGGTGAGGACGCCCTCAACCTGTTGAAAGCCGATTCAGCATGAACAAACAGCGTAAGCATGCCCTGATGATTGACTCTTCCCGTTGTATCGGCTGCCATAGCTGCGGCGTAGCCTGCAAAATGGAGCACGAACTGCCGGCGGGTCCTCGTCCGGTGAAGGTGATTCAGATCGGCCCCCTGGACCCCAACGGCTCGCTGGTTATGCGCTTCGAAACCGTTACCTGCTTTCACTGTGATCGGCCGGCATGTGTGTCGGCCTGCCCGACGGGCGCCATGCAGAAGCGGCCGGATGGTCTCGTCTTCTCGGAACCGTCGTTGTGCATCGGCTGCCAGACGTGTGCGGTAGCCTGCCCCTTCGGGATTCCCGAACTTAATCCGGCCGCCGGCAAGATCGCCAAGTGTGACGGATGCAGGGATCGCGTGGATCGGGGCCTATGGCCGGCCTGCGCGCTCAAGTGCCCCACGGGCTGTCTGAGCTATGGGTCGCCCTCGCGGGTCGTACAGGATCTGCGGACGCGTGAGGCTTTGACGGTCGTGCGATCGGTTGCCGTCAGATAGGATAGCGACTATGTACCGATTAAAGGGAACACCCGAAGAACGCCACTTCATGACCGACGTCATCCACCGCAGCGGGCAGAACCTGCTTGAATGCCTGCAATGCGGCCGATGCACCGCCAGCTGCCCCATCAGCTCCTCGACGGTGGGCGGCCCCCGGCGCCTCATCGCCCAGATTCTGTGCGGTATGCGCGAGGACGCACTGCGCGACCCGACCTGGTGGTACTGCGTCAGCTGCGGCACGTGCGCCAGCCGCTGCCCGGTGGAGATCAACATGTACCACGTGGCCACCACGCTGTGCGAGATGGCCGAAAAGGCCGGCATTGAGCCGATCGAACCGTCCATTCATTTGTTCGAAGATTTGTTTTTGCGATCCGTGCGCCGGTATGGTCGCGTTCGGGAGCTGAAAACCGTCATGCGCTATAACCTGCAGATGCGGCAGCCGTTCAAGGATGCGGGCAAAGGGCTGCGTCTGATCCTCAAAGGCGCGATCTCTCCGCTGGGAATGATGCGGGGCGGCCGCAAAGATGAAGTCATCGAGCGTATTTTCGCGCGCCGTGCGGCCGTCGGACAGGGAGAAACGGATCATGAAGGTTAGTTACTACCCCGGATGTTCGCTGGAAGAGACCGCCCGTCCTTACGACGTCTCGGCACAGAAGGTCTGCCGGCGCCTGGAAATCGAGCTGGAGGAAGTGCCGGACTGGTGCTGCTGCGGATCATCGCCGGCCCTGAAGATGGATCGCCTTCTCTCCGCCTCCCTGGCCGCCAGAAACCTGGTCCAGATGGAAAAACAGCAGCTCGACCAGGTGGTCATCCCCTGTCCGTTCTGTTATCGACGGTTGCTCAGCGCCCAGACGGAGCTTGGAACCGACACGAGCCTCAAAGCCCGAGTCGAGGATGTCATCGAAAGCAAGGTCCGCGGGGAGCTTAACATTCACAGCCTTCTGGGGTTTCTACGCTATCAGGTGGGATTGGAAGCCATTCGAGCCCAGGTGGCCAGACCCCTGCACCAACTGAGGGTGCTGCCCTATTATGGATGCTATCTGGTGAAGCCGGGCGGGGTGACGCGCTTTGACGACCCTGAAAATCCGGTTTCCTTGGACGAACTGCTCGCGGCCTTGGGGGCCGAGGTGCTGGATTGGGATTTCAAGACCGAGTGCTGCGGCGCCGGATTGGCGCTGAGCAAGACCGAGACGGTCGTGGCATTGACCCGCCGCTTGGTGCGCGAGGCGGTCCGGCGGGGCGCCGATGCCCTGGTGGTGGCCTGTCAGCTCTGCCAGTCCAACCTGGACCTGCGGCAGGATGAAATCAGCCAAGCGGAAGGCCAATCCTATGCCCTGCCGATCGTCTACTTTACCCAGCTGATGGGACTGGCGTTCGGGATGTCGGCTGCAGAGCTGGGGCTGAAGCACCATCTGGTCAACCCGCTACCCATGCTAAAAGAAAAAAGGCTTGCGTCATGAAGAAGAAAGTTGGTGTTTACATCTGTCAATGCGGGACCAACATTGCCGGCAAGGTGGATGTGCAGAAAATCGCCGATGAGATCGGCACCGAAGAAGGCTGCGTGGCCGTCTGCCGGACCTACAAATACATGTGCTCGGAGCCCGGTCAAAAGCTCATCCGGGATGACATCGAAGAACTCCACCTCGATCACGTCGTGGAAGCTTCATGTACGCCCAAGATGCATGAGCCGACCTTTCGCAATGCCTGTGCCGCGGCCGGCATGAACCCGTACATGTTCGAAATGGTCAACATCCGGGAACATTGCTCGTGGGTCTCCGAGGATGTGGACGCCGCCACCCGCAAGGCGAAAGACTTGGTGCGGGGCGGCATTGCGCGGGTGGTGCACCATCAGCCCTTGCAGGGCAGCCGCAAGCCGGTGAATCCGACGGCCCTGGTGGTCGGCGGCGGTATCGCCGGCATTACCGCCGCGCTGAAGATCGCCAAGGCCGGGTACAAGGTCGTCTTGGTGGAAAAAGATGAAATCATCGGCGGCCGCATGGCCCAGTTCGACAAAACCTTTCCGACCCTGGATTGTGCCGGCTGCACCTTGACGCCGAAGACCAGCGAGGTCGGCCGCCACCCGAATATCGAAATTTTGACCAAGTCTCAGGTTGAAAAGGTCAGCGGTTTCGTCGGCAACTTCAAGGTGACGGTCCGCCAGCAGCCGCGTTATGTCAAGCTGGACAAGTGCACCGGATGCGGGGATTGCCAGCAGGTCTGCCCCGTGGAGTTTCCCTCGCAGTTCGAATTGGGAATGGCCAACCGCCATCCGATCAGTCGGGCCTTCCCTCAAGCCATTCCCAACACCTACTCCATCCTGCGGGCCGGGGCCCCGCCCTGCGAGGCGAACTGTCCGGCGGGTGTCAATGCCATGGGGTACATGACGCTGAGCGGAATGGGAAAATACGAGGAAGCGCTGGCACTGGTGCGCGAGCGCATGCCGTTTGCCGCGATCTGCGGGCGCATCTGCTTCCATCCGTGCGAAACGGCCTGCAAACGGAGCCAGGTGGATGCGCCGCTGTCCATCTGCGCCACCAAGCGTTTTTTGGGGGACTGGGAACTGCAGCGCGGAGAGTTCAACCATCCTCCGGTGAAAGATCCGCGCGGCAAAAAGGTGGCCATCGTTGGAGCCGGCCCGGCGGGGCTTTCCGCGGCCTACTACCTGGCGCTGGAGGGGTATGCGGTCACGATTTTCGAGAAACTGCCGGTGGCCGGCGGCATGCTGGCGGTGGGCATCCCGAGCTACCGCCTGCCGCGGGAGATCCTCCGCGCGGAAGTCGACAATCTCAAAAGCATGGGCGTGGCCATCCAGACCGGGATGACGTTCGGCAAAGACCTCACCTTCGACAGCCTGGAAGCCGACGGCTTCAACGCCACCTTCGTGGGCATCGGTTTGCACAACAGCACCCGGCTGGCGGTGGAAGGAGAAGACTTGCATGGCGTGATTGCCGGCACCGATCTGCTGCGAAAGGTCGGCCTTGGCGAATCGGTGAATATCGGTGCGAAAGTCGTGATCGTCGGCGGCGGCAACGTGGCCATCGATTGTGCCCGGAGCTGTTGGCGACTCGGAGCCCAGGAAGTGGAGGTTCTTTACCGCCGCACGCGGAGCGAGATGCCGGCCTGGGACATTGAGGTGGCCGAGGCTGAAGCGGAAGGCGTAAAATTCTCCTTTTTAGCGGCGCCCGTGAGGTTTTTAGGGGAAAACGGCCGGTTGACCCATATGGAGGTGCTCCGCATGGAATTGGGCGATCCGGATGAATCCGGTCGCCGGCGGCCGGTGCCGATAGAAGGCTCTGAACAGAGAGTAGCGGTGGACACGGTTATATCGGCCATTGGCCAGGCGCCCGAACGATTCAACCTTGAGAGCCTATCCCTCGAAACGAACCGCTGGGGGATGATCACAACCGACCCGCAGACCCTGGCCACCAGCCGGCCGGGCGTCTTCGCCGGCGGCGACTGTACGCTGGGAGCCGCCAGTTTCGTCGAGGCGGTCGGCCAGGGACGGCAGGCCGCCGAATCGATTCACAGCTATCTCGAATACGGGGGGCTGAGGGCGGTCACCCGAAAGGAACTCCCGATGGCACCCGAGCTGAACGAGGAAGAGCGCCGTCGTGCTAAACCGATCCAACGGCAATCGATGCCTCACATCGAGGCGGCCGCCCGCCGGAACAACTTCGCCGAGGTCGATCTGGGATTTTCGATGGAAATGGCCCAGGCCGAAGGTCAGCGCTGCCTGCATTGCGGACTATGCTGTCGCTGCGGCGAGTGCGCCCGCAAATGCGGCCCGCAGGCCATCGACCTGACCGAAACCGAGCGCGTGCGCGAACTGGATGCCGGGGCGATCATTGTGGCTACCGGCATCGACATTTTCGATGCCCGCAAATATCCGGAGTACGGATACGGCAGATACCCGGATGTCATCACCAATCTGCAGTTCGAACGCATGTGCAACGCCTCGGGCCCCACCGGGGGGCGGGTGGTGCGGCCCAGCGACGGCCAGCTCCCGCAGAGCGTCGTGTTCATTCAATGCGTCGGTTCGCGGGACCGGGCTCGCGGTTTCGAATACTGCTCCAAAGTCTGCTGCATGATCAGCGCCAAACAGCTGCGGATCTTCAAGCACCACAACCCGCAGGGTCAGGCGACCGTCTTCTACATCGACAACCGGGCGGGCGGCAAAGGCTATGAGGAGTTTCTGCGCCAGGCGATCGAAGAGGACGGTGCCCAGTACATTCGGGGTCGAGTGGCCAAAGTGTTCCGAGATGGCGACCGGCTGGTGGTGCGGGGCGAGAACAGCCTCGTGGGTGGGCCGGTTGAGGTGGAGGCCGATCTGGTGGTTCTGGGCACCGGCCTCACCGCCCAAAAGGATTACCAGACCGTCGCCCGCGCCCTGAATCTGTCTACCGACCGCTATGGTTTCTTCATCGAACTCCACCCGAAGCTGGGGCCCGTTGAAACGTCCTTGTCGGGGATCTATCTGGCCGGCGCCGTGCAGGGACCCAAGGACATTCCCGAGTCCGTCGCCCAGGGAGCGGCGGCCGGGGCGGAAGCCCTCGCCCTGTTCGGCATGGGTGAGGTGGAAGTTGAACCCACCGTGGCATTGGTGGACGAACGGCTGTGTACCGGGTGCCGGACCTGCGAAGGCCTGTGCGCTTACAATGCCGTCTCTTTCAGTGTGGAGAGCAAGACCGCTTGGGTGAACGAGGCCCTCTGTCAGGGCTGCGGCACGTGCGCTGCGGCGTGCCCCACGGCCGCGATCCAGGTCCGACACTACAGTCCGGAACAGATTTGCGCACAAATCGAAGGAATGCTGAGATGAATGGGTTCCAACCGAAGATCATCGCGTTTCTGTGCAACTGGTGTTCTTACGTGGCGGCCGACGCGGCTGGCGTATCCCGCATGACTCAGCAGCCGAACGTTCGGGTGATCCGCGTGTTCTGCTCGGGGATGGTCGATCCCGGCTATGTGGTTAAAGCTTTCGCCAGCGGCGCGGACGGCGTCCTGGTGGCCGGCTGCCACCCGGGAGACTGCCATTATATATCGGGAAACATCAAGGCCCTGCGGCGGGCACGCCTGTTGGAGCGGCTGCTGCTGGAGCTGGGAGTCGAGAAGGGGCGCTTCCGCCTCGAATGGATTGCCGCCTCCGAGTCCCCGCGCTATGCTCAGGTGATCAACACGATGTGCGACGAAATTCGCCGTCTCGGGCCGTTTGCAAAGCCCGAAGGCAGTGTCGCATCGGCTATGAGCGTCGCGACGTAACCGCAAATCGGAGGAAAAAGTCGAGTGCCGAAAAAAAACATTGCCGTTTACACCGCTACCGGATGTCGTACCTGCGAACTTGCACTGCTGGACATTCACTATCAGGTGCAGCGACTCCATCGAGTAGCGGATATCGTTTATTGGCCGTACCTGCTGGGCTCGCAGCACGCCGAGCTGGCGCGCCTCGAGGCGATCGATATCTGTTTCTATGCCGGCGCGGTTCGCACCCACAGCGAACGGCAGATGGCCGAACTGCTGCGAGCCAAATCCCGGTTCATGGTGGCGCTGGGGTCCTGCGCCGGATTCGGCGGTCTCCCCGGACTGGTCAACCTCGCCACCCGGACCGGTCCGCCAGCGGCAGTTGAACCTCCAGCCGACGCCTCGGATCCTCCGCTGGAGCTTGCTGCTCTTGAGCCGCAGGTCGCCGGCCTAACCCAGGTCGTTGCAGTGGACTACGTGGTCCCCGGCTGCCCGCCCACTCAAAACCTGGTGTGGTCCGCACTTCAAGGCGTTCTCTGTGAGGCCGGCTCGCAGGCCCACCTGTCTTACGCCGCCTCGCGGTTACCCCAAAAGGTAGCCCAAGCCATGGCCTCAGGTGTGCGGCCACCTTTAGGAACGGTTTTCGCTGGGGAGAAGGCCGTCTGTGCCAGCTGTTCGCGGGTTAAGGAGCAGAAACGATTCGAATCCGTTAAACGTCCTTATCAGGCTTACGAATCAACGGGCCGCTGTCTGCTGGAGCAAGGCTTGGTCTGCTCGGGGATCGCTACCCGCGAAGGCTGTGGCGGCCTGTGCACGGGTGTGGGGATCCCCTGCCGCGGCTGTTTCGGCAAGGCCGAAGCCGTGTACGACCCCGGCGCCAAGATGGTCGCGGCCATCAGTTCCACCTTCGATGCCGACAAACCACAAAAGATCGACGCCGTCGCCGACCAATTTCTGGATATGGTGGGGACCTTTTATCGCTATACGCTGCCCACCCAGTGCGCGCTGCTGAACATCCAAGAAAAGGGGTGACATGCAAACCGTAATCATTGATCCCTTGCGCTGGCAGGCCGCTCCGAGCCGGGTGGTCCTTTCGACCAACGGTTCGAAACCCCAGGCACGATTTCAGGTAACGGCTCCTCGGAACGTTGAAGCCATGGCGCTCGGAAGGCCCGTGGAAGAGCTACCCCGCATTTTGTCGATCCTGAGCCCATCGCACCACATCGTCGCCGCTCAGGCATTGGACCATTTATTCGGGGTTGAGCCGCCGCCGCCGGCTGCGACGATGCGGCGAGCGCTGCTCGAAACGTTGTTTTTCATCGAACACATGCAAAAAATCTATTTTCTTCTGACCGCTTGGGAACATCCGTTCCGCGACTTGCGGCAGGCCGGCCGCGGCGCGGCGGCGTCGCCGGTCCCCAGTGCACTGCCGGACGAAATCATGCACGCCCTATCCCTGGCTCAGGAGGGCGCCGCAATCCTGGGAGGGCGCAGTGCCCATCCCCTTACCGCCATCGCCGGCGGGGTGAGCCGTTACCTCAAAGAGGATGCCTACCCGCGCTTGGCTGCAATCGCCGATCAGTGTCGACCTGCCGCCCGCCGTGTCACCGCTGCGATCCGCGAGTCGCTCCTGTCTGCGGGCAGACCGCTGGCGGCATTTCGCGAGATCGCCGTCCCTTTGGCGCACCTGTCTCTGGCGCCGCCGTCCGAGAGCCGCAAGGATGAGATCGCGATCGTCCGAAATACCGGCGACGAACCCCCTGTCCAGTTCGCGATCGAAGAAATACCGACAAAGATCTCCGTCCATCAGGAACCTTGGAGCTACCAGCCGTTTGCCTACCTGCAGGCGGACGGTTGGCCCGGTTTGAGCTCCGAGCGGCCGAAAGGCCTCTTTTTCGTGGGGCCGTTGGCGCGCCTCAATGATGGTCAGTCGCTAAGCGCCGCAGCGGCTGAAGAAGAACGCCTGCGACTGATCGAGGAAATGGGCCCATTTCCCCACTACAGCGTCGCCGCAGCTTTCTGGGCCCTGTTGATTGAAGCCCTCGAAGCGGTTGAGCGCATGGTAGCCCTTTACCAGAAAGAACAACTCATCGGGCCCTCCATCCGGACCGTGCCCGCCCAGATGGGAGCGCTGGGAATGGCTGCTCTGGAATCTCCCGCAGGGTTGATCTTCCATGAATACCGGGTGAATTCTCACGGCATCGTCGAAGAGTTGAGGGTGCTGGACACGACAACTGCCAACAATGCGTTGCGCTGCCTGGTAGCCCAGCGGATAGCCGAAAGCGGAGTTGAGCTGCGCCATAACCGGCAGGAAACCAAGACCCGCATGGAAATCGGTTTGCTTCCGTTTTAGGATAGAGGAGCTGCTCGCCGATCAGAATGCGGCGGGCCATTGAATTGAAATGAAAGTTTAAACACCCTTCGGCTGTTGGGCAGTAATTTTAGGTGTGGAGGTCTATCCGTGGCACTGAAAACATTGATCATCGACGCCCAAAAGTGCATAGGATGCCGTTCCTGCGAATCCTATTGCGCCCTCAAACACGAGAATGTTTGTAACCCGGCCAAAGGCAGGATTCATGTGGTGAAATGGGAGCAGGAAGCGATCTTTGTGCCCATCAACTGCATGCGCTGCGAAGTGCCGGCCTGCGAGCTGGCCTGCCCGAAGCACGCCACGTATCGCAATTATCGCACGGGTGCGCTGGAGGTGGACGCCAACCGCTGCATCGGGTGTCTCAGCTGTGTGTTCGAATGTCCCTTCGGCGCGACCTTCGTCGATCCACTAGATGGCCGGGTTCTTAAATGTGATCTCTGTGACGGCGATCCGACCTGCGTCAAAGTCTGTCCGACGAATGCCATTACATACGAAGAGATATCCAGAGAAGCCTATATCAAACTGACTCAAAATGCCGACCGCATACCGCTGCTGGTCAAAAAGGCATTGGGGGAGGGATAAACCATGTACGGATGGGTAGGAAACATACTGAAAGTCGATCTGAGCCAAGGCAACATATCCACTGAACCGACCGACCCCTACGTCGAAGATTACATCGGCGGTCGCGGGTTGGGTGTTCGCCTCATATACGATCATTACCGGCCGGGAACCGATGCCTTCGATCCCAGCAACCCGTTGATTTTTAATATGGGCCCGCTGACCGGGACAGCGCTTTCCGGCTCCGGCCGGGTCGATGTGACCGCGCTGTCTCCCATGAGCCAACTGCGGGCAAAATCAAACTTCGGGGCCTACTGGGGGCCGGAAGTCAAGTTCGCCGGCTACGATCACATCGTTATCCAGGGCAAGGCTGAAAAGCCGTGCTATCTCTGGATCAAGGATGGCACGGTGGAAATCCGAGTTGCCTCACACCTGTGGGGCAAAGACACCTACGAGACCCAAAAACTCATTCAACAGGAGCTGGGGGATCCGGAAATCAAGGTGGTCTGCATCGGACCCGCGGGAGAGCGCCTGGTTCGATCTGCCTGTATTATCACCGAAACCGGTGATGCCGCCGGTCGCACCGGCATGGGCGCGGTGATGGGTTCCAAAAACCTAAAAGCCATTGCGGTGCGCGCATCGGGGGGCGTGCAGGTGGCCAAACCGCATGAGTTTTTGGAGCTGTCGATACAGATCAACAATGAAATCCGCAAGCATCCGGCCTATCAGGAGCTCTCGCAGTGGGGCGTCTCCCGAGGCGTTCAGATGATGTACCAGATGGGGTTTTTCCCGGTGGGATATTTTGAGGATGTCTGCTGGGACGAACTTCTGCAAAAATACAGTGCCCCGGACTATATCCAGAAAAACCAGCTCAAGAACATGGGCTGCTTCTGTTGTCCCAACCGGTGTATGAATTTCATCTCCGTGCCGCACATCGGTAAAGGGTTGACTTCCTGCGAGCCGTTCAGCGGGTTCACCGGTGCCGTCTGGAACCTGGATATGGATGTTTTCTGGGAGGCCACCTTGCTGGTCAACAAGTTGGGCATAGACTGCACTGAAACCTCTGCCGCGATCGGTCTGTTGATGGAACTCTATCACGACAAGATCATCACCGCGGCCGATACCGATGGGATCCCCATGGAGCGGGGCAGCAAGGAGGCCATTCTGGGGACGATCCACAAGATCGCTAACCGCGAGGGGTACGGCGATCTACTGGCCGAGGGGCAGAAGGCGTTTGCCGAGAAGATCGGTCCGGAGGCCCTGGAAAAGGTTGATCTGGTAAAGGGACTATCCCCCCACGCCTACGAATTTCGCGCCTTCAAGGGGACCGGCCTCATGCAGGCGATTGGCCACCGGGGCGATCCTCTGCCGCTTCGGGGCAGCCTGCTTGAGGTGGACTGGCATCATGCCAACGACTGGTTCCAGCAGGTAGCCAAGGAGCAGTTCGGCGACGAGAAAGCCGCGGTTCCCACTTCCTACCAGGGCAAAGCTCGGTCCGCGGTCATTTCGGAGCACATGGAGCGGGTGGCCGACAACATCGGCGTGTGCAAATGGCTCTTCGGCCTGTTCATCTACCAGGATGCGGACATGGCCACGAAGGTGTTCCAACTCGTGACGGGGAAGGACTGGGGACTGGGGCACCTGATGAAAGCCTCCGAACGGGTTCGCAACCTGGAACGCATGTTCGATGTGCGCCAGGGTTTACGGCGCAAGGATGACAGTTTGCCGAAAAAATTCTTTGAACAGCCCCTGACAGCAGGCCCCTACAAGGGCGAGGTGCTGGATCGGGAAAAGTTCGAGCAGATGAAGGACGAGTACTACCAGATCCGTGGCTGGGACAAGGAGACCGG
>Ga0113563_10002624_pt1 | contig 10924 bp, 8 predicted proteins | sample Mud3Dept3metaG_FD_80117 | JGI IMG/M metagenome (GOLD analysis project Ga0113563, IMG submission 80117) | Freshwater wetland microbial communities from Ohio, USA, analyzing the effect of biotic and abiotic controls - Mud 3 Core 4 Depth 3... | ecosystem: Environmental > Aquatic > Freshwater >...
GCGACAGCAGAGAAGGGGGCCGGGGGGATGAGTACATGAAAAACACAGCAGAGAAGGGGTCCCGTCCCGATAGCTATCGGGAGCTATCGGGAGGGGGGGATAAGTACATGCAGCCAGAGAAGATGGTTAACTGCACAACGTGTTTATAATACTTATTTTATAACGCAGGTAATATTGAAATGACCCCCGTCCAGAAGAAGCGGAACTGCCTCTGAGAACCCCCGGGGGGTGAAAACCAGAAGCAGGGGGATCGGGGGGCTTCTAAGCACTTACAAACGACTATAAAAGATTATCACTCGTATATAAACAATTATTAACCGAAACAGTCCTCCGGGAGGGTTTAAGTTTGCTGTGAGATTAAAATTAATGTCTAACAAAAAACAGGAAACCATGAACTCATTAAGAAACAGAGCCTACCTGATCGGAAATCTTGGTCAGGATCCGGAAGTCAAAACCCTTGAAAGCGGGAAGAAAGTCGCTCATTTCACTCTGGCCACACATGACGGGTTTAAAAATGCCGACGGTCAGAAAGTTGAAGAAGCCACATGGCATAACATAGTGGCATGGAATGGACTGGCAGATACTGCATCGAGATTCCTGAAGAAGGGAACTGAGGTTGTTGTGGAAGGCAGAATTAACTACAGAAGCTATGAAGACAAGAAAGGCGTCACGAAGTACATTACAGAAATTGTACTGAGTGAACTTGTTTTGCTTCAGGGCCAGAAAGGGAAAGCAAAGGAAAAGGAAGCTGCAAAAGAAGAGTAGCCGCCACGAGATCGCTGCATTTCCTGAGTGCTGAGGCTGCCTGGTGGCAGCCTCTTTTTTATCCCCGCGAAAACTGACGTCCTGCGTTCAGGGCTTTGAGGTTGATCTCCACTATATCATCGCCTTTTCGTCTGAAGAGGTTTCTGACTGCATTTTCAATACTCTCAAAGGGCATGTCGATGAACGGCGAGGCAGCACCGAGAATAACAATGTTTCCTGCTCTCACTGAACCTGCATCCCTGGCAATTGAATCAGCATCAACTATTACATTATTTTTGATCTTCTTTATCTCCTTCAGGATCTCTTCAACCTTAGGGTATTCAGGAATATTGATATACGGATTCGAGTTTGTAACAAGCCAGCCCAGGTCTGAGAGCCAGGGAAGATATCTCAGAGACTCCATTGGTTCGACAGAAATTATCAGGTCGGCTTTGCCCAGAGGGATCAGATCAGACAGGACAGGTTTGTCGGAAAGCCTGAAATGAGAGTAAACATCACCGCCTCTCTGGCTCATCCCATGCACTTCTGCCTGCTTCATTAACAGATTATTCTCAAGAGCAGCAAGCCCGATTACTGCTGCAATGGAAAGGATCCCCTGCCCTCCCACACCCGAAATTATTATATCATTTTTCATAAAACTTCAGATTTTGGGTTATTCATATGCTTCAGCCTTCTTTCTCTTCGATGCTGTCTGAATACACTCCCTGGATGAAATGATGACCGATACTCCTTTGTACTCAAATTCCTCTTTCATTATACGTACATTTTCTTCATGATTCTTACGTAATGGTACAATCGACCTGATATGATCCGTTTCTACTCCGATCCCGCTGCAGATCTTTTCAAGCCTTCCGGTTGCCTGAGATTTCTGACCGCCTGTCATTCCGGTTGTAAGATTATCGGAAATTATTATTGTAACAGGCGAATTCTTACTCACTGCATCAAGCAGTCCGGTCATACCTGAATGTGTAAAGGTGGAATCGCCCACCACTGCAACGGAAGGAAATAGTCCGGCATCGGCGGCTCCAATGGCCATTGTTACTGAAGCGCCCATATCGACACATGAGTTTATTGCATTGAATGGAGGCAGGGCAGCAAGGGTATAGCATCCGATATCTGAGAACACCCTCCCCTGTCCGAAAGGTTTAATCGCATCTATCAGGGCATTGAAAGTATCGGCATGCCCGCATCCTTTGCAGAAAGAAGGAGGTCTCATCTGAACCAGGCCGGGGACACACCTGCCGTAACTAACAGGTAAGCCCAGGGCTTTGGCTACAATCGAGGGATTCAGTTCGCCTTCTCTTGGCACTGTTCCGTCAAGACGCCCCTGAATCTTGATGCCACTATCGAGTATACCACGCAATCCCTCTTCAATTACAGGATATCCCTCCTCAAGAACCAGTATCTCATGACACCGGTTTGTAATCTCCTTTACGAGGTCTGCCGGAAAAGGATAAACACAAATTTTAAGCACAGGAAGATCTACCGGAACTTCGTTAAGGTTTTCCATCAGGTAATTATATGCAATGCCGCATGTTATGACTCCAAGCTCTCTTCTGGTCCCATCTGAAAATGAGTTATACTTCGAAATTCTGGCATCATATTTCATTGATTCATAAGATGACAGCAATGTCCTGTATTTTTTTCTGGCAAGAGCCGGCAGCAGGACAAACTGAAGCGGATCCGACGGTAGTTTCAGCTTTTTTTCCGGCAGATTATGTTTTACAAGCTCAACTCTTGCTCTTGAATGTGCCAGACGCGTAGTTATCCTGAGAAGCACGGGCAACCTGTATTTTTCCGATAATTCAAAGGCGTCAAATACCATGTCATAAGCTTCCTGCTGGTTTGACGGTTCGAAGCAGGGCACAAAAGCGAACTTGCCATAGAACCTCGAATCCTGTTCATTCTGAGAGGAATGCATTGAGGGATCATCGGCAGAAACCACTATCAGGCCGCCGTTAACACCTGTTATAGCCGAATTGATGAAACTGTCCGATGCCACATTGAGGCCAACGTGCTTCATTGCCACCATTGCCCTTTTTCCGGCGTATGACATCCCGAGTGCCGCCTCCATGGCTGTTTTTTCATTCGCTGACCATTCCCTGTGAATATTTTGCTCCGATGCTGTTTTTGATAACTGGATATATTCCATTATTTCTGTCGATGGAGTTCCGGGATAAGCATACATTCCGCTCAGGCCGGCATCAAGGGCAGCCTGAGCTATCGCTTCATCACCCAGCAAGAGTAATTTCTTCATTTCCCATATGAATTTCAACTTTTGAATTTATTAAAATTAAGTTAAAACTTTCCCGTTATACTCAATTATGTTTATTTTGCAGACTCTAGATGGTGACTTGAATAAATAACAGCCGGCTGTTGGAATTGAATAAATATACATATACAGTTATTTTTTTACTTACTTTTTCGACACTAAGTAGCCAGACTTCACGCCCGGAAAGATTTGTACAGCTGAGTGGTATCATTACTGATGTGTCGCAAAGACCGGTGGCGGGTGTTGCAGTCATATCGAAGAAACTTCAGCGCGGAACTGTAAGCGAAAGGTCGGGTATTTATTCCATTACAAGCACACCCGGCGACACAGTGTTTTACAGGGCGCTGGGTTATAAAAGATATCATACCTATATTCCTGAAGATTATGAAGACAGGCGCTGCATGGTCGACATTGTTCTTGAAGGTGACACTATACCGATAGAGGAGATCACCATCCTCCCATGGCGCAACTATAATGATTTCATCAGGGATGTGACAAAGGAGAAACCGGTCGATCCCATCATCGAGAATATGAATGAAAACCTCGCCTCCATCTATGTGGCAATAACCAATCAGAGCAACCTCAACATATCTCCCGAAGCCGGATACAGGACTGCCATGGAACAGAATTTCAGCTCTATGGCAACACGGAATCAGTATCCTGTAAATAATCTGCTTAATCCGTTCGCCTGGTCTAAATTCATAACGGAAGTAAAAAAAGGTTTGCTGAAGAATCATTCATTTAAGAGACCTACAGAAGCAAAAGTCATAAAGAAGAAGAAAAAGAAGGTGGAGAAGAACTAGGTTATGTTTAATTTTGTGCTTTATGAAGAACCTGAGGAGCAAACTGGTAGGTATTCTTGGAACTGTGATAGTCCATCTTATTGCAGCAATTATCTTCATGTCGTTTCAGATTCATAAACTTAAAATCGATCGCTCAGATGAGTTCATTGTTGAGTTTACCCCTGTCGAATCTGATAAAGAAGAAAATCTTATTAAATTGCCTGTATCAAGCATTGAAAGTATTTTTCAGGGTGACGAGGAGATGCTGAATATAGCACGGAATCTTGCCAGGAAGCCTGATGTAAAGATAGATCCGGCCGATTATATTGATAAGGTAAAGGAAGAGCTTATAAAAAGCGGACAACTTGGACCGGACAATTATATTGATGAACAAAAAAGATTATTGGAACAATCCAAGGACGAACCGCTTGCTTATGAGAGGGATACAGATGTCCAAAAGAAAGATGATGCCGAACCCGATTCCCGGGAGATGGCTTCAAATTATCAGGGACCGACAAGAATTTATTACGAACTTATCGGCCGTCATCATATGTACCTGCCTATCCCGATATATAAATGCCAGGGTTCCGGAAAAGTTGTTCTGGCAATACTGGTAAATCAGAGAGGGATCGTCGAGGAAGCTAAAATAATTGAAGCCGGAAGTACTGCATCAGATCCCTGCCTTGTTGAAACGGCGCTCAAAACAGCACTTATCTCCCGTTTTAATCCGGATATCAAGTCCCCGAAGATACAAACAGGAACCCTGACCTATCATTTTGTCGCTCAGTAGAGGATGTATTTTTACTATCATAGTCCACCCCGTACTGAAATACAATATCTTAACTTTCTCCTACTCTTCAGAGGAGGAGTATCATTGACGGTCACCGTCAGGGAAGAGTTTGTGGATGACCCTTTTCCTATTTCTTCCCGCTTTTATCAGGGAATGGCGGAATTGCCGGAACTTTTTTACCTTCCGTTTTCAGCTTTTCGAGTGCAACGCTTATCGCCTTATCAAGCTGGTCATCCTGTCCGATATATTCCTTATGAGGATCATTTTCAACAACAATATCCGGATCAACCCCGTACCCTTCGATGATGAAACTGCTTCCATCAGCGGCATAGGGCGCCCATGACGGTGTATTTATACTTCCGCCATCAATAGTCGGCACAGGTCCGGAAATACCAACAACACCTCCCCAGGTCCTTGTTCCGATCACGGTTCCTATTTTGTTGTATTTGAACCTGTAAGTAAACAGGTCCCCGTCAGATGCAGAATATTTATCGCAAATAGCAACTTTAGGTCCGAGATGTGTACCCCGCGGATTGACATCACCCACTTTAGATCCGGTATTCATTGTCGCATATGTGATTGTTCTCATAAGCCGTTCAATTATCATTGGCGATACATTCCCTCCTCCGTTGCTGCGGTCATCAATTATCAGCGCTTCCTTGTTCAGTTGAGGGTAGAAATGCTCGACAAACTGGTTTAATCCCCTAACCTGCATGTCAGGGATATGGATATATCCTACCCGCCCTTTTGTGGCTTCGCTCACTTTTCGTGTATTATTCTGCACCCAGTTATAGTAATAAAGTTCAGATTCCGATGCTATCGGTTTGACTATTACTTTACGGCTTCCGGTAAAATCAGGTTTCGAATTAATCGTCAGCTCCACAAGCTTCCCTGCCTTGTCGACAAGGAGCTCATAAATGTCATTCACTTTATTTACCGGCATTCCGTTCACCTCAAGAATGAAATCACCGTTTCTGACATCGACTCCCGCAACAGTAAGCGGGGAGACAAGCGACTGGCTCCAGTTAGCACCTTCAAGTATTCTGTCAATCCTGGCATAACCTGACGGATCCCTGCTTAACCTGGCGCCCAGAAGGCCGGTCTCAATTCTTTCAGGCATCTGCCGTTCACCATTCATGACGTATGTGTGACCCACACTGAGTTCCGCGACCATCTCCCCGATAAGATATGTAAGATCGGACCTGTGATTCACATACGGAAGCATAACGGCATACTTATCATGCATCTTTTTCCAGTCCACCCCATGCATTCCCGGATCATAAAAGAAGTCCCTCATCTGTCTCCACGATTCATTGAAGATATTCTCCCACTCTTCTGCCAGATTGACCATCACCTGCATATTTTCGGTGCTGATTGTTTCTTTCAGTTCAATTTTGCCTGTCGGGATCGGTATTATTCCATATTTACCACCCTGCCGGATCAGCATTTTTTTGCCGTCCGGAACCAACTCAAGAGATAATCTTTGTCCTAATTCAACCTCTTTCTTTTCCTTAAGGTCGTAATATTTTGCCACCGGGCCATCATCGCCAAGACGTGAACTCACACTGTAAAACAATTTATCCCCCACTGACTGGAGATTATTGTAGCTGGCAGGTTTGACTGGTAGTGAGATTATCCTGTCCATTATTCCGTCCAGATCTATTTTTATGTCTTTTAATTCGCTTTCAGATTTCTTAGTCTCAGTTGCTTTCTTATTCTTTTCCGCAACCGCCTGTTCAGCAGGTTCGGTTTCAACCTCTTTTACCTGGTCATCAACCGGAGCAAGCGGAGAAGGAGTCTCTTTTGCCAGGGTGACAAGATAGATCCTGCTCATGTCGACGTATGCGTGGTTAAATTCGGTTTCGCTGTAAATCGGATTGAAATCCCTTTCGGAGACAAAGAAGAGGTATTTGCCATCCCGGCTGAAAACAGGATTTCCGGAGTAATACCAGCTGTCAGTAATCTCGGCAGACTTTGCAGTTTCAAGGTTATAAATTCTGATAACAGGGAAATCGATGTCCTGTCTTGCAAATGTGATCCATTTACTGTCTGGTGACCAGCCTGCATCATAATTAGGGCTCTTTGGTGATCTATCCACTATTGTGATCTTGCCTGTTTTGACATCAACATATCTCATGTCATTTTGCTTTGTCACATAAAGGATCTTTTTGCTGTCCGGGGACCAGTCGATGTCAAAAATGTAAGTATTCTGGTCTTTAGTCAGGCTTGAAGCAGGTTCAGACCTGTCCGCTTTCTGGATCCATATCTCGAATTCACCTGATGCATCCGAGACCCAGGCAATATTCTTTCCGTCAGGTGACCATCTGGCATTCCTTTCATGAACACCTGAAGTTGCGGTAATATTTCTTGTAACACCCTCTTTTACAGGAACATTGAAAATATCACCACGTGCACTGATGATTACCCTTTCACCGTCGGGAGAGGGGCTCACAGCAGTTATCTTTTGTGAAGCATCCTTCAAAACCTTTTTATCAGCTCCATAATCGTCAGATATATAAATAGTTACTTTTTCAGGCTTACGTGTTTTGGTATTCATCTTATAAATAAAGCCTCCGCTCTCAAAGACGATATGATCTTTGCTGCACGAAGGGAACTTAATATCATAAGTATCAAAGTTTGTCACTTTTTCTGTCTGACGGGTGATGGTGTTATAAACGAACAGATTCATTATCCTGTCCCTGTCGGAGAGGAAAAAGATATCATCACCGATCCACATTGGTATGATATCCTGTGCCTTGTTCTCAGTGATCTTCTCAACATTACCCGAATCAAAATCATAGATCCTGATATCATCAGCCATACCTCCTTCATAGTATTTCCAGGTTCTGAATTCACGGAAGACCCAGTTAAAAGCAAGTCTCTTACCATCTGCAGAATATGAGCAGAATCCGCTTTTTGTAAGAGGTATTTCCTTCGACATTCCTCCGTCAGGCGACACCATGAACAGCTGGCCCAGGAAATCACTGGTAGTGTATCTTCGCGACCTGTAGACAATGTTTTTACCGTCAGGAGTCCATGTCATTACGATGTTATTCGGGCCCATCCTGTCTCCGACATCGTCCCTTGTCAGGGTAGCAGTATGGGTTAGTCTTTTGGGATTTCCTCCTTCACCCGGGATAAGAAAAACCTCGGTGTTCCCGGCATACTGTCCTGTAAATGCAATATACTTACCGTCGGGTGAGAACCTTGGGAATATCTCATAACCAGCATCTGTTGTCAGTTTTCTTGCAAGGCCGCCATTGATACTGACCGAATAAAGATCCCCTGCAAAGCTGAAAACAATCTGATCGTTGCTGACAGCCGGAAACCTCAGCAATCTTGCTTCATTCTGGCCTGATGCCATCAAACATACTGCAAACAGCATTACCGAAATTCTGTACTTTAAACTCATGAGTGAAATAGATTAGCTTGATTATTGCTGCTTCCCCGGGCATACTCCCTGATCACTTCAGGTGTATTTCTGTTGGCATATCTGTTATTTACCAGGGGGCCTACTGTGTGGGCTTTCAGGATATCCGGAGAGCAGGGTTTAAGCATTACTGCAGCTTCTGGCGGTGTAATGGAAAGGTCGATCCATCTTCTCTCCTCGTCCGCCGTGAGAATTGCCGGCATCCTTTTTTTCGAATTATGTATTTCAGCCAGAAGTTCATTAGCATCTGTTGTAATGATGGTGAAGGTACTGATAACCTCGCCACTCTGCCTGTTCAACCATTCCGAATAAAGGCCGGCAAGTGTAAATATCTCATTATCTTTACTATAGATATACCATGGAATTTTTTCTTCCCCGACATGCTGCCATTCAAAAAAACCTTTTACTGGTATGAGGCATCTTCTGGATTTAAATGAAGAAGAAAAAGAGGGTTTTGTTTCAATGCTCTCCGATCTTGCATTAAATGTTTTCATTCTTATCGCGTCGGCATCTTCTGAACTTTTAACCCAGGGCGGTATTAATCCCCATTTCAGCAGACGTGCTGTACCTGGATTTCCGGAACAAATTGCAGGAATTTCAGGAAGGCTGAATGCGTGGTAATAATAGCTTGGTTCGTAACGGTATTTATCCGGGAAATCAACGCCATACCTGTCCTCAATCTCTTCCTTGACCAGATTAACGTTAACCGAGAAGCACATGTCATTACAGATTACTGATCACTTAAACCAGCTGTAAGGGGTACGGGAAGCGAATAATCTAACAGGTCACGTTCAGGTTGATTTTTCAACTCCGACACAATCCTGTACATCAGGTTATTGACATAAGAATTGATTTCGGGACCGTTCCACGCACTGGAGTTGAAAAGGACGACCCATCCGGTTCCGTCAGCCTGCCGCTTCATCATTCCTGCGCTTCCCGGGAATGAGCCTGTTCTCCACCAGGTACCATTATATATTATTGTTTTCCAGCCTAAGGGTGCCAGATCATTCTGATGATCGGTCATTAATTCAATACTTTCCGGAGAAAGGATATCCGGTCTGGTATCAAAGCCATCCACGGCCAGAAGGAGTCGGATCAGGTCGGGAGCAGTTGCGAGCCATGCTCCGGCACCGCCGAGAGCTTCGATATCATTACCGCCGTAACTTGGTGAAACCAGCTCACCTGTACCATATATTGAAGGTTTCGGAATTATATCCGAAGGTGTATAGTATGTTACCTCGTAGGGAGCTTTTTGTGACGAAAGGTTTTTGGCAAGGGTCATATCAAAGATCCCGGCGGGTTCAAGTACGAATTTTCTGCAATAATCCTCATAAGACATTCCCGACACTTTTTCAACCACCAGCCCGAGAATGCTGTAGCCAAGATTAGAATATGACCTGCCTTTTCCGGGCGTAAAATGAAGCCTTTTGTCAAGGGCAAACCTTATTATCGCCCTCGTGTCAACTGGTGGTTTTAATCCCATTTTATCGGCAATTGTCAGCGGCATGAACATTTGATCGCCCCATCTCTGGGACCATCCACCTTCATGACTGAGTAGATGGGCTACTGTGATCATGAAGGCTCTTTTATCTTTGGGATTGCTGAAATAGGGGTCATTGAGAATTGCATCAGGTCCGAAAATCCTGTCATTTAAAGATATCTTTCCTTCCTCGCTTAGTTTCATTATTGCAATGGCAGTGATCAGCTTGGATATGCTGGCTATCCTGAACTTATGATAAGGCTGTACTTCTTCTTTTGTGATTGTGTCTGAATAGCCGAATCCCCTGGCATAGACCAGCTTACCATTCTTTGACACAGCAACAGAGGCACCGGCAATTGACCATTTCCTCATGAAAGACCTGATATTTTTTTCAACAGCTGCAAATTCGGTCCCGGTGGAATTATCATTGGTCAGCCTTACATTTCCCGGCACAAAATCGTCGCTCAGATTGCTGACTTTTTCAACAGCACACGGATGATAACCAACCACTGCGGCTAAAAGTATGACCAATAATATTTTCCTGATTCTTAACAAAAAGTATCCTGTTTACAACAGCAAAAATATAAGTATTCTATTCAGGTTTAAAGAAAACTTAAAAAAAATATTAATTATTGTTTCATTTTATTCACAAATATTTGTTTTACATTGGCATCAGATGACTGAAATAAAAAATCAAAGAATTAACTTTGTATTATGTCATTTAAAAGATCAGTAATACGTCTTGTGATTTCGGCAGCGATTTTATGTCTTGCCGGCCGCTTAACTTCCCAGCCGGCCGAAATTGACACGTCGAGTTACCTTCCCCTTTTTTACGACGGGGCACTGGAATATAATCTGACAATGGCTGCGTCATTAGGATACAGCTCTGAGATTGAAAGGCTTATAAAAGCAGGTGCTGAGGTTGATGTCGAGACCACAGAAGGTGTCACGCCGCTTTACTTTGCTATAATGAACAGAAAAGTTGAGGCAGTAAAGATGCTTATCAATTACGGTGCTGATGTAAACAAGATCTCCGTACTTAAAGAGACTCCACTGCTCTTGGCAATAAACAACAGGGATCTTGATATTGCCGAAGCTCTGATAAGAGGAGGCGCGGATATCAACTACCAGGACCGGAACGGTGCAGCCCCGCTTCACTTTGCTTCTATCTACGGGTATTTCTATTTTGTCGACCTGCTTTTATATTATGAAGCTGAAACAGACATTAAGACATATGACGGAACAACCCCTCTCATGGCTGCAATATGGGCTGGCTATCCTGATATAGCTGACCTGCTGATCCAGCATGGCGCGAATATGGAAGCCAGGGATGATAAGGGATTCACACCGTTTCTCATAGCAGCTCAGAACGGTGATACCCTTATGCTTAACATGTTGCGGAAAA
>Ga0113563_10002625_pt1 | contig 10923 bp, 10 predicted proteins | sample Mud3Dept3metaG_FD_80117 | JGI IMG/M metagenome (GOLD analysis project Ga0113563, IMG submission 80117) | Freshwater wetland microbial communities from Ohio, USA, analyzing the effect of biotic and abiotic controls - Mud 3 Core 4 Depth 3... | ecosystem: Environmental > Aquatic > Freshwater >...
CGGGAGATAAACCCTGCCGCTGTTTCCGCTGAGCTTGACCTTTTTCTCGATCATCTCTTCCCCATAAACCTCAAACTTCACTTTGCCTTCAGAGATTTTGGCGGCGGAATTATTTTCACTCAGAGCTTTCTTTTCCCTAGGCACGGCTGTCACCTCTTCTATTGGTAAAATGAGGACTCAAGTTGTTTTTGCTGTCCCTCAGGGTTCATCTCGCTCCTCTGGTAGGTGTCTGAAGGCTCTCGGTTAACCTAAACCAGAGAACTATTTGATTTTTCATGACATCGCCCTTTCATTCCGCCTGCAGAGGCTGCTTATATTTTAACTACATTTTAGCTATAAAGTGACTATAAGAAATACCTGAAAATGATGTCAAGAAAAAAAATGACCCTCCTCGGATCCAGTGAAGGGAGAACTCCTCTTTGACGGAGAAGCGCTGCATTTGATAAAGTCTGAAAAAATCGTTACCCCTTCGCGGGGGAGTTCTTATGATAAAGGATAGGCCATGAATCAAGCCGATGACAGTCATTATCTCTTGCCGACGTCCATCATTGACAGTGATCACGAATCCATCGTCGGGTTCGCTGGGAAATTGATTGGAAACAGCGAGAAAGACCCGGTAGCCGAGGCGGTGACGCTCTATTATGCTGTGAGAGACGGCATCTGGTACGATCCCTACTACCCCTTTTTCTTGCCCGAGCACTATCGTGCGAGCAATGTGCTCAAGAGCGGCAGGGGATACTGTGTCTGCAAGGCCTCTCTGCTTTGCGCTCTGGGAAGAGCCTGCGGAATCCCCTCCCGGGTGGGCTTTGCAGACGTGCGAAACCATCTGGCCTCGGCGCAACTCCGTGAAATGATGGGTACGGATCTCTTTGTCTATCACGGTTTCATGGAGTTCTACCTCGAGGGGAAATGGGTCATAGCCACTCCCGCCTTCAACAAGGAACTCTGCCTGAAGCACAAGGTCGCGCCCCTGGAATTCACCGGCCGCGAGGATTCCATATTTCAACCTTACAATCGCGAGAAAAAGAAGTTCATGGAATACGTGACGTACCATGGCTCCTTTTCGGACATTCCTGTAGCGAGAATTGTGAAGGCGTGGGAAGAGGCATACGGCGAGGACAGGGTGAAGTTGTGGATCGACGCCTTCGAGCAATCCGGCGGCAAATCCACGCGCGAGTTCTTCAACGAAGAACCGCTGGAGAGCTGAGATCCGTCGCCATGGGTTTTTCTAGACCTACGTTGTGGGGATGTCCTGGAGGTGGTCTCTGGAGAGCCGCAACCGGGTTTAGTCAGTGTCTGGTTTGCGCCGGTGGAGCGGAAAAATTCCAGCCCCGAAGGAGCCCCAAAGGAGGGACTATGCTACGATGCAAGGAACTCGGTCTCATCACGAAGTGCCAGGCAGAATTTTGGGGGGCGCTTACGGAGGGAAAGAGAAATGTTGCGGCTTGTAAGAGAGTACCTCCGGGGCATCCCCCTCGCGGAGCCTCGCCTGAGGTAAGGTTCGCGGATGTGGTCAATTGCCGACGGTCCCGCTGAGGATGCCAGAATCGGTGGGGCCACTGAAGGGCAACCGGCGAATGTTGCGTACCCCTGCCTTCACCAGCATATCCTTGACTTCTCCTTCCGAGTAAGAGCGGCCCTCTTCAGTGTTCACGAGCATGTTCAGCGCGAAAAGCGCTGGAAAGAGCGGGCCGTCGTGGGTGTCGTTGAGGAGAAAATCGTGAACGAGGATGAGCCCGCCGGGTTCAAGAGCCGACACGGCCTTTTTGATGACAGAGAGGCAGGACTCCGGGCCCATGCTGTGAAGAATCTGCGACAGCCACGCGACGTCGTAAGTCCCCTGAACGGTATCGGCCAGATAATCTCCCGCCTGGAAGTCGACTCTCGAACTCAGTCCAAATCTTCTAATGGTCTTTCGAGCAAAGGGCTCTGTGGTGGGCAGATCGAACACCGTGGCCGTGAGGCTGGGGTTGGCCTGACAAAAGTGGATCGCGTAGGTTCCCGGGCCTCCACCCAAGTCGAGGAGGTGCCGCCTTTGTGAAAGATCGATCTCCGGGGTGATCCTCGGTGCAAGGCTCGAAGCGTTGTTGTACATGGCCATGAGAAAGCTTTCGAGTTCTGCCCTCGTTCTTTTTTTCTTTCTCGCCGGTTTTCCTGACTTGACGGCTTGGGAAAGCTTTGACCAAGACGAGACGAGGTGGTGGTGGTGCTTGACGGCGTGCCCTATGTACCCTGGAGAGGCTTTGACAAGAAAGGTCTTCGCGGCTTCGGTATTCGAGTACTTGTCCGCCTTTTTTTCCAGAAGTCCCATGGCGGCGACCGCGTCGAGCAGCACGCGAGCCGATCTCGCGCTGCCTCTCCATTGTGACGCGATTTCTTCAGCGCTCAACGAGTCGTGACCAATCCGAGTGAACACATCCAGGTCTACGGCTACGTGAAGCGGGAAGGATTCCCAGTAGGCTCCCGACACCTTCATCAATGCCCTGGGATTCCACCGCTCTTCAGCCACGATTCTATCCTCACAAAACGATCATTTCGGGATACAGGTGTACATCCGCATGCAGATTAGGAACGAAATAGATCAATATCGAATATCGAACAACGAAGTTCGAATGACGAAGTCTAATGACTTCGAGTTTCCCCATCGGCATTCTTCATTTGACATTCTGCTGTTCGCTTTTTCATTTCCCCAATCCTAATCCCTTACTTTCAGCGTCAGAAAAACCGTGGCGCCTCGTCTCTTGGCCAGGATGAGCACCGTGTCCCCGGCTTTGTAAGACTCGATTTTGCGGCCGAAGTCCTTTACGTCCTTTACGGGGAACTGATCGATTTCGAGGATGACGTCTCCTGCTCTCAACCCTGCTTCAGCCGCAGAAGAGCCGTCCTCCACCTGAACAACCACGACCCCCTTGGCGTCCGACAGTCCGAAATTCTTGGCCAGCTCCGGGGTGAGGTCCTCAACGGTCATCCCGAATCTCGGCTTGGCTTCCGTCACCACCAGAGCTTCCTTGTCGTCTTTGAGTTCGGCAATCTTGACCTCAAGACTTTTTTTCTGCCCTTTTCGCAAAACCTCCACACCCACACTCTTTCCCACAGGCGTTGAAGCCACTGCGTAGGGCAGTTCATTCATCTCTTTGATCTCTTTTCCATTAAAGGTGATGATCACGTCCCCGCGCTCAATTCCCGCCTTTTCAGCAGGTCCGCCCGACGTCACATCCGCTACCAGTGCACCTTTTTCGTCCTTGAGATCGAGCTTCTGTTTGAGTTCCGGTGTGATCTTCTGAATCATCACCCCAAGCCAACCCCTGACCACCTTGCCTTTTTTCAACTGGGGAAGCAGATCCTTGGCCATGTTGATGGGGATGGCGAACCCGATACCAATGTTTCCGCCGCTTTGAGAAAAAATGGCGGTGTTGATGCCCACCACTTCACCCGCTGTGTTGAGAAGTGGGCCGCCGCTGTTTCCCAAATTGATGGATGCGTCCGTCTGGATGTAGTTGTCATAAGAGCTCTGCCCGATCTGCCGGTACTTTGCGCTCACAATGCCGGCAGTGACCGTATTGCCGAGGCCAAAGGGGTTGCCGATCGCGACGACCCACTCCCCGACCTCCAGGCGGTCGGAATCTCCCAGAGGCAGAGGGCTCAAGGGCTTGTCCGAATCTATCTTGATGAGCGCCAGGTCCGTCTTGGGGTCACGGCCGATGATCTTTGCAAGAAATTCGTGTTCATCGGCGAGCTTGACCTTAATTTCATCCGCCGTCTCCACCACGTGATTGTTTGTGAGAATAAACCCCTCCTTGTCGATGATCACACCTGTACCCAGGCTCTGTTGCCTGAAATCCTTTGGAATCTGGTCCCTGAAGAAGCGTTCGAAGAAGTCCTTGAAAGGATCATTCGGACCGAAGGGCATGGGCATCTGGCCTTTTCCCTTGACCACCTTCAAGGTGCTTATGTTCACCACAGAATTCTTCGCTTTCTTGGCAAGCTCTGCAAAAGACACAGGCACCCCCGGGGGCGAGCCGGGGTTCTGCGCCGCTGAATTCGAAGTCAGGCCCGGAAGCGTCCACACTCCAGAGACCGTGACGAAGCAACCTGCTATCCAGCCAATCAAAATTGCCCTTTTCCATATTCCTTTTTTTCTCGACATCTGAAACACCTTCCCTTCTTGTATACTCGTTAAAAGGCCTTGACAGTTTACCTTTTTGAAATGTATGGCCTTTTCAGTAAACTATTTCAAAAAGGTAAACTGTTAGAAAAGATCAACCCTACTCTGATACCGCCACCCGCCGGGTACGGGTACGCCTTCTGCTAATAATGGTCATTGGTTTAATCTATTTCAAGCTCCCTGCACTTTTTCAGAGGCAGGCTTTTTGGTGGGGGGTTATGGAGTGTGTTACATCCCTGGCCAGGCCGTCATTTGTCGCTTTTCATGCGGCCATTGGAAAACAACTTCGGAAGTTTCCAAATGGAGGGAGATCTCCTCGATGTCTTTTTCAGGTTTTCTACGGCCTGTTTTCCAAGTTCACTCCCCTCCAAATCCTCAGTGGGAACGATCTCTTCAATAGGAACCGCTCTTATCTTCTTGAGGCAGTCGGTCAAAGCATCTTTCTTTGTATCCCCCACCCCGAAGAATTTTTCCTCTGATTCCTTGAGCAGAACATTCGGGACGGCGATGAATTTGTGGGGAGGTTTTCCAAGCACCGTTTCATAAACATCAATGTACAGGTTGCCCTCAGTGCGGAACAACTTGAACCGGTGTACCCTTGCCAGGATCTCATCCTCTCCGAGGATAGCCATAGTCCCCCTCTCCTCGACTCCAGGTTCAATGCGATCTTTAGGTCAGCGTTTCTTTTTGAGTGCTGAAAGGATCTGTTTTGTCTCTTTGCTCCACTGACCGACCTGCTCCGTCTTGGAAATGAACTTGGTCACTATTTCCTGGGATCCTGAAAAGGTGACATAGGACTCTCTGATTTTTATGGAGTTGCCTTTTCGAACATACAGAGCCAGGCCCGCCAAAATGCTCATGATCAGTTCTTCATCATCAACGCTGACATCCATCGTGAAAAATCGGTCTTTAATGGCTATACCTACATCTTTTGGTTCCTTCATGGTCGTACGCCCCTTTTTAACTCAGTCCTTCTCCCTCTTTTTACGCCTGTTCCGTCTTCCTGGCAACAGATTCCTCAAAATGGTTTTGATTTCTCGTCGCACAAAAGCAAAAAAGCCGCAATCGAAAGCAATTGCGGCCTGAATTCCAGCTGGTGCGGAAGGGGGGACTTGAACCCCCATGTGGTTGCCCACACTAGACCCTGAACCTAGCGCGTCTACCAGTTCCGCCACTTCCGCACAAAAGGAATTGATATTTATAGCCAATTATTTATATTAGCCGCAAGAACATGTCAATATTTTATGAGAGAGCCCTTTGAATTTTTGTCATGCAGGTCATCTTTAACCTCAACGAAATCAGAAACCCGCTCACCAGCCCGGTGCTGACCATCGGTAACTTTGACGGGGTGCATAAAGGCCACTTGGCTCTTTTTGACAAGGCCAAAGAAAGAGCGAAAGCCCTCGGCGGGCAGTCCGTTGTCATGACCTTTGAGCCTCATCCCCTGAAAATCATGAGACCGGCCAACGGCCCGCGGTTAATCACCCATACCGGTCAAAAGCTCGAACTCATTGAAAAGGCGGGCATCGATGTCATCATCTGCGTGTCCTTTGACCGAGATTTTGCCGCGATCCCGGCCCGGGACTTTGTCAGCTCGATCTTGGTGAAAAAAATCGGGGTCAAGGAGATCGTCGTAGGCTACGACTACACCTTCGGACACAACCGGGAAGGGGACACTAATCTTCTTCGGGAACTGGGGAACGATTCCGGTTTTGTCGTCCACCTTGTGGGGCCTGTCGAGATCGACCACACCCTCGTTTCCAGCACATCGATCAGAAGGCTGGTTCAGGAAGGCAGAGTGGCTGAGGCCAAGATGCTCCTAGGAAGGGATTTCGAGGTGCAGGGGACCATCGTGAAAGGTCGGAGCAGAGGAGGCCGACTGCTCGGTTTCCCGACCGCCAACTTGAATCCCCACGGCGAACTGCTTCCCAAAAGAGGGGTCTATGCCGTGAGGTTGCTCATCGATGATGCCTTGTACAACGGAGTGACCAATGTGGGAGTTAATCCCACTTTTGGGGACACCGGTTTAACCGTCGAGACTCACGTGCTGGACTACTCGGGTGACCTGTTGGGCAAAACGATCAAGGTGCTCTTCATCAAGCGCCTGAGAGACGAAAAGGCTTTCAAAAGCCTTGAGGATCTCTCTGACCAGATCGCCCAGGACATTGCACAAGCCAGAGAAGTCTTCCGTGAAGCCTGACAGGAGCACAGCCAAGCCCTTCCCCTGGCGATCCTGGCTAGGACTTCCGATCAGCGCTCTTTTTGTCTACCTTGCGCTGCGGCAGGTGGATCTGTCGAGGATGTGGCTTGTCATCCGGACGGCGGATCCTGCTTTGTTTTCCCTCGTCATCCTGCTCAACCTTTTCCAATATATCATCCGAGCCTGGCGCTGGAGCATCCTGATCGAGCCGATCAAGAAAACAGCGCTTTCCAGCCGCCTCTACGCCCTCATGATCGGTTTTGCCGCGAACTGCATTCTTCCGGCCAGGCTTGGTGAAATCATCAGGGCCAACACCCTGGGACAGAGAGAGCACATCAGCACCAGTTCGACCTTGGGGACCATCGTCGTGGAAAGGATTTTTGATGGTCTGACGCTCCTTCTCTTTCTGATGATCGGCCTGATGGGTACAACCTTTTCGGATGACTGGCGCTCCGTCGGTGCCAGCCTCAGGGCCACGGGCTTGTTTCTGCTTGTGGCCTACGTACTGCTGATCTCCTTCCTTGTAGGCTTCAAGGTCAAGGCCAAGCTCTTTCTCAATCTCCTCGACCGGCTGCTCTTCCTGGTCCCCGGAGCGCACCGTTCAAAGATCGTCAACATCGTATGGAAATTCAGCCTGGGGCTTGCTATGACCAAAAGCCCGTATCAATGGGTCCTGGTCATTTTCTATTCCCTTCTGCTCTGGTTCGCATCCCTGTGTCAAATTAAGCTCGTTGAACTCTCTATCCACCTGGAGCTGCCTCTGATCGCTCCCTTTCTGGTCATGGCCATGGCCTCTTTCGGTGTGATGATCCCTTCTGCCCCTGGTTTTATCGGGACCTTCCACCTGTCCGTGCAATACGCCTATCTTTTTTACGGGATCGGCAAAGAGGAAGCGTTGAGTGCCGGCATCCTGTGGCATGCCTCCTTCTTTTTCCCTACACTGATCCTCGGTTTTCTTTGCTTGTTGTTGCTGCACCTTTCTCCCTCCGCCCTTGCTTCCAGGCCGGAGAAATCTTTACAATGAGAGGAAAGAGAATGGATAAGCTTTATCTCAAATGGTCGTGTGGCAAGCGAGATTATTGGACAGGCTCTCAAGGACGGTGTTACTTACGAGGAGGCGTAGGACAATGATCAGTGCAGGAATTGATTGCGGCGCAAAAACCACCAAAGTCATTGTCATGGAGAATGGCACGATCATCGGCAGGGCAAAAGGGATCACGGGCTTTGACCAGAAGAAAGCGATCCTGGAAGCCTGGGACCTCGCATTGAAGGGCGCGAAGCTTTCAGCCGAAGACGTGAGACAAATCTGCGGCACGGGATCGGGCAAGAATGCCGTAAAGATCGCATTTCCCAACACCCAGGAGCTGGTCAATGACATCAAGGCCATGGGCAAAGGGGCGAATTTCTTCTTTCCCAGGACCGGAACCGTGGCCGACGTGGGCGCCGAAGAGGGGAGGGCGGCCAAGCTGGATGAGAAGGGAAATGCTGTGGACTTTGCTGTCAATGAAAAGTGCGCGGCCGGTGCCGGCGCCTTTATCGAGGCCATGGCCAGGGCCCTGGAGACTCCCCTGGAGCAGATGGGGCCTCTTGCCCTCGAGTCGGACAGGGAGATCCCCATGAACGCCCAGTGCGCCATATTTGCCGAGTCGGAAGTGGTCGGCTTGATTCATGCGAAGACCGAGAGACGGGATATCAGCAAGGCCATTCATGACGCCATGGCGGCCCGCGTTGTGTCCATGATCCGACGGATCGGGGTCAAGGAGGACGTGGTGATGCTGGGCGGCGTGGCCTACAACCCGGGTTTTGTTGAAACGATGAAGCGGCAGTTGGCTGTTACGAAGATCTTTATTCCTGAGGGACCGGAGTTCGGGATGGCGGTGGGGGCCGCGGTTGTGGCTGCCGCGAAAGAAGGCTGAAGGAAGAAGGCTGGGGACGAACAACCGACAACGCACAGTGAGCAACCGGCTTTTCATGGGAGCATCGAGAATGGCTGAAGAGAAGAAATCGGAATTCTGGAGGTGGACCGAAACCAACTGGTTCGACCCGAGGATAGACTGGAAAAAAGCTCAATATGTTACCGTGGGGATCGATGTCGGTTCCGTGAGCACGCAGGCGGTGATCATGACCGACGGCCAGATCTTTGCTTACGGCAACATGAGGACGGGCTCAGACAGCCCGAACAGCGCCAGGAAGGGCTTGGATTTCGCCCTGGAGAAGACAGACATGCCCCAGAGCCGGATCGATTACTGCATCGGCACGGGATATGGCCGCGTGAACGTTCCCATGGCCGACAGAACTCTCACCGAGATCGCCTGCCACGCTCGAGGGGCGAATATCATATACGGGCCCCAGATTCGAACCGTGCTGGACGTGGGCGGGCAGGACATGAAGGCCATCCAGTGCGACGACAAGGGGAGGGTGACCAACTTCCTGATGAATGACAAGTGCGCGGCCGGCACAGGACGCGGCATGGAAGTCTTTGCAGACCTTTTGGGCGTCCCGATCGTGGAGGTGGGCGAGCGCTCTTACCAAGTGAAGCAGGAACCTCCGGCCGTTTCGAACACCTGCGTCGTATACGCCAAGTCCGAGGCCACAGGCCTTCTCCGCAAGGGTTGGTCCACGGAAGAGGTGCTCGCAGCCTACTGCAGGGCCATGGCTGAAAGAATGTACTCCCTGGTGGAAAGACTGGGCGTGACACCGGAGTTTGCGGTGACCGGCGGGATGGCGAAGAACAGGGGCGTTATCGGCAGGCTCATGCCCATGATCGGTCTTGAACCGGCCAAAACCAAATGGGATACGCAGATCGCCGGGGGTGTAGGTGCGGCTCTCTTTGGATATGCTCTTTGCCAGAAGGGAAAGGGAAGACAGAAGAAGTAAGGGGCGGGCGGACCCACCGGAGGGGCAACAATGCTGGCGAATTATGGTTATCAGGACGGATCAGGCGAGTACTTTATCACCATTGACACGGAAAAGTGCAACGGCTGCGGGGACTGCATGGAGACCTGCTCGGCGAAAGTGTTTGTCGTGGCACAAGAGGATCCAGACGATCCTATGCGGGAGGAGCCTGTGGCCATGGTCGCCCCTGACAAGAGAAAGAAGGTCAAGTACGAGTGCAATCCGTGCAAGCCCTCGATCAACAGGCCGCCCCTGCCCTGCGTGCAGGGATGCAAAACCGGCGCGATTTCGCATTCCTGGTGATGCATCGGAGTGGGACGTCATGGAGATAGTTAAATTGACGATCGACGGTCGGCAGGTTGAGGTTCCTTCGGGAACATCGATTCTGGAGGCGGCGCGCAGGGCCGGTAAATACATTCCGGCTCTTTGTTCTCATCCGGATTTGCCGCCTGCCAAAGGAAGTCTGGCAGCAAGATCGATCTTCCAAGGGAACCGGAAGATCGAAAACGCCAAACCCGATGAGAACGCCAAGGAGTGCGGGCTCTGTGTGGTGGAGGTTCAGGAGGAGAGGGGCCTTGCGGTATCCTGTAGCACGGAAGTCAAGCCAGGGATGGTCGTCGTCACGGACAATGAGAAGATCCGGGCCGTGCGGCAGGAAAATTTTGTTCCCATCCTTCTCCGGCATCCTCACGCCTGTCTGACCTGCGCTCAGCAGGAGGGGTGCAGTCTGAGCCAGTGCTCTTCCAACGTGCCTCAAAACGAACGGTGCTGCAAGAAGTTCGGGCACTGTGAGCTTCAGAAGGTGTTGAACTATGTAGGGATCTCGCCTGCAACGCTGAAGTGGGTACCCACGAATCTCCCGATTCTCGACCAACACGCTCTTTTCATCCGAGATTACAACCTGTGCATCGGGTGCACCCGGTGTGTGAGAGCCTGCCGCGACCTCAGAGGCATCGAGGCTATCGGTTTTGTGAGCGACCGGAACGGCCACGTCCAGGTTGGTTCCCTGGGGCCGACTCTTGAGGAATCGGGCTGCAAGTTTTGCACGGCCTGCGTGGAGGTGTGTCCCACAGGCGCCTTGATGGACAAATCGGTGCGGCCGGGGAAAAAAGCGGAGGATCTGGTCTCCTGTAAGACGGCCTGCCCGGCTCAAATCGACGTGCCTTGGTACATCAGACTCATCGCGGCAGGAAAGAGGGATGAAGCGAATGCCGTGATCCGTGAGAGAGTGCCGCTACCGGGAATCCTGGGACGGGTTTGCATTCGCCCCTGTGAAGAAGCCTGTCGAAGAAAGGAAGTGAACGAACCGATAGCCATCTGTGCGCTTAAACGGTACGCAGCGGACGGGGACAGGGGGTTGTGGGAGAAAAACAACAAGGTCGCCGGGAACTCGGGGAAGAAAGTGGCGGTCATCGGCTCAGGGCCTGCAGGGCTCACAGCGGCTTTCTATCTCCGAAAAAAAGGACACCGGGTCACGCTCTTCGAAGAAAGAAGCAAAGCGGGCGGCATGATGCGGTACGGAATTCCAAGATACCGGCTGCCGGAAGATCTCCTCGACAGAGAGATCCAAGACATTTTTGATGTGGGTGTCGAATTCAAGCCCAATCAGGCTCTGGGAAAGCAGATCACTCTGGACCAGCTCAGGAACGACGGCTATGAAGCC
>Ga0113563_10002626_pt1 | contig 10922 bp, 6 predicted proteins | sample Mud3Dept3metaG_FD_80117 | JGI IMG/M metagenome (GOLD analysis project Ga0113563, IMG submission 80117) | Freshwater wetland microbial communities from Ohio, USA, analyzing the effect of biotic and abiotic controls - Mud 3 Core 4 Depth 3... | ecosystem: Environmental > Aquatic > Freshwater >...
ATCATGAAGGGCTATTACAAAAAGGAGGAGGAAACGCGCGAGGCCCTGGAGGGGGGCTGGCTCCACACGGGCGACATCGGACATCTCGACGCCGACGGCTTCCTGGTGATTACCGACCGGAAGAAGGACCTCATTGTGACGTCGGGAGGGAAGAACGTGGCGCCCCAGCCGATTGAAAACACGCTCAAGCAGAATCCGTATATCGCCAATGCCGTGGTCATCGGCGGAAGCCGGAAGTTCATTGCCGCCTTGATCGTCCCCAACTTCGAAAAGCTCGAGGAGTACGCGACGGCCAACGGCATTGGCTATGTCAACCGGAAAGACCTGGTCCAGAACGAAACGGTGGTCCGCTTCCTTCTCCAGGAAGTGGACCGGACGACACCGAACCTCGCCCCCTATGAGAAGGTCAAGAAAATCGCCCTCCTGGAGAGGGATTTCGAGATCGAACAGGGCGAGATCACCCCGACCCTCAAGGTCAAGCGGAACATCGTGGAAGAAAAATACAGGGACTTGATCTCTTCCCTCTACCGGGATTAGAAAGGAGCCTCCATGCCCCTGATCAACTGCCCGCCCTCGCCCTTTCCAGGACCCTGAGGAAGGAGCCTGAAATAAGGCTGGCCAGGTCCTCGTTCTCATACTTGGCCTTGAGCATCTCTCCGATGAGGCCGACCATCTGCTCTTTGCCCGCTTTGCTCCAGAGGCAGTTTTCGGTGACGATGGACAGATTTTCCGCCCCCAGCGAGGCTTTGACTTCGTCGAGCCTCTTGAAATAATCCGCCGGGTTTTCGTCCTTGCCAAGGACAAGACCCAGCGATGATTTCGTTTTTTTAAGAAGCCCGATGATATCCTGGTCAGGCGGTATGCCTGAGGCCAGAAAGAGGGGCTTGCTGGAGCTTTCAAGAAGAGCCTTGTTCTGGGCGGGATCGAGCCCGGAAACGACGAGAAGGAGGCCGGCTTTCCCGATGGCATCGACGGTCTTTTTTCCCTCCTCGCTCAGGCCCGCCGCGCCGAACAAGAACCCGGGCCGGTCGAGAAGGACAAAGGCCGCTCCCTGCTTGGAAAAGACGTCCGCCCAGCGCAGGTCGTCGCGGAAGGCGCCGATCCCCCTGAGCCCGACGAGGACCGTCGTTTTCGCGGGCTGGCTTCCTCCCATCCCGCGGCCTCCCATCATCATCTGAGGAGCCCCGCTGTAAGCGTTGAGGCCCTTGCTTTCCCGGATCTTCTCCAGCCCCGACAGGAGGTTGTTCATGACATCCAGCCGCAGGGCATCGCCGGCCGCTCCCTCTTTTTCGGGAACCGCGGCCAGCTGGAAATCCACGTCCGGGTCCTGGACATCTTTATGCCCGGCGATGACCCTATCGAGGGGCGGAACCTCGTGATTAAGGATGGTCAGATAGCGCCAGTTATAGGTCTCCCTTCGCAGGGGAGCCGCCGGGATCACCGGCTCCAGGGCCAGCACCTCGACCGCCGCTCCGACCGCATCCCCGGCCGCCTTCAAGATCTCCGGCTTGATCATGCCGATGACGTCGCCGACGCGGTTGGTCCGGAAATGGGGGCCGTCGGTCGCCACAAAAAACGCCGGGACGCCGCTCGACAGGAAATAGGTGTGGTCGGATCCGCCCGGGCCGCCGCGGCCGGGGTTGATGTTGTTCATCACCTCTTTGGTGAGCCGGGCCTTGAGGATCTCCCAGACCTCGGGTCCGTAATAGACGCCCCGGAAGTTGACCCGGCCCGTGCCGTGGCCCTCCATGTCCAGGTTGATATAAGTGACCGTCCTATCCAGAGGATAAATGGGATTTTCGGTGTAATACTTGGAGCCCAGGAGACCCTCTTCCTCGGCCGCCCAAAGGGCAAAAACCACTGTCCGCTTGGGACGGAAGCGGTTGAGCTTCATCAGCCGGGCGACTTCCATGACGACGGCCGTCCCCGAGGCATTATCGTCCGCGCCGTTTAAGACATCTCCCGTCATGTCGATTCCCAGGTGGTCCATGTGGGCGCCCAGGATGACATACTCATTTTTAAGCGCTTTGTCGGTTCCGGAGATCTTGGCCAGAACGTTCTGGGTTGGCCGTTTCTCGTCGTAGGTGATTTCCAGGTTGACGAACGACCGGACGCCCGTGGCGAAGGATTGCGGCTTCGAGGTCGATTCGATCTGCTGGAAAAGATAGCGGAGCTCCGTTTGGAGGTGTTTGAAGATGAACTCGACGACCTTGTTTTCAAGGCTGAGGATCACAAAGTCCGGCTTGTAGGCCTCCTTCTTGAGGCCCCCCCTGAAGCCGCCGAAAAAGCCGGCGGTCTGGGTTTCGCTCCGGAAGGTCAGAACGCCGCGGGCGCCGTGCTCCTGAGCGGCCTTGATCCGGTTCTCGAACTTGGCTTCCTCCGACAGCCTGGCTTCGAGATTTTTGGGTGTGTCGGTCGAGAAAAGCACCAGCTTCTCCTTGACATCCACCCCGGAATAGTCGTCGTAGTCCTTCTGGGGAGCGGAGATGCCGTAGCCGACGAAGACGATGTCGGCGGCGAAATGGCCCGACCCCGAATAGCGCTGCTGCCTCCAGTCCTCGCCGTAGACGAAATCGCGCTTCTTGCCCCAAGCCAGGATGTCCAGTGCGGCTCCTTTTTCGGGCTCGTTATATTCGATCGTCATGTCCTGGTAGAAACTGCCGTTGGAGCCCGCCGGTTCGAGTCCCCATTCTTTGAGCTTCGCGACGATGTACTCGGCCGCCAGCCGGCCGCCGAGCTCGCCGCTCTTCCGTCCGAGCATGGCGTCCGCGGCCAGGGCCTCGACATATCCAAACGCCGCCTGGCCGTCAAACGGGATTTTCTTGTTTCCGGTCTGGGCCTGACCCGGAGAGAAAACGACAAACATACTCATAAGCGCCGCGGTGATCGGTCTCCAAAGCATGACAGCCTCCTCCAAAATTCGTGAAGTTTAAATCATACTCCAAAACGGAAACGGATGAAAAGCTCCTGAAAGCTCAGCGGCCGGAGACGCGGTGCCCCGACCGGATGAGGACCTCGGCCGCCTTCACCACCATGTCCTCTTTGACCAACAGGTAATCCGTGTCGAAAGTGGAAATGGCGAAGATATTGACCCGGGCATCGGCCAAGGGGCCGGCCAGAGAGGCCAGAATGCCGGTCAAGGAGAGGTCGAGAGGGCCCTCGACTTTGAAGGAGCGCCAACCCCTTTCGGCCTTTGTGTCATCCGGAACGTCCGTTTCGGCACAGACAATCGATAACTCCTCGCTCGTCCGGGTGATCGATTGAACCGCGCCCCGGTGCGACCAGGCGGGGACGGCCGCCTCCGGGCCCAGCCGGCAGATCATCAGTCTTCCAGGAAGGAGCGTCAAATTCTGGCCCATAATATATCTCCTTATTATCTCCTTTATTTCAGTATCAGAAGCCAGCCTTTTCCAGGTTCGACCGGGATAAGCTCATCCGGGGCAAAGGACGCCTCCGGCTGGAAATCGGGGATCCCGGGAGCAAAAAGGCGGACCTTGAGTCTGTCCAGGCCAAGCGCGTTCCATTCGATATTCAGCCGGCATTTCACGGGTTCAGATGCCCAACTTGCCAATGCGACCAGGGCTGTTTCCTTTTTTATGTAAGCCGTGGCCGGCACGCTGGGATTGTTTGTCTTAATGGGGCACTCGTCCGACCAGTAGCCGACCATCCGCGCCCCTTCGATCCCGAACTCATCCCAGACCTTCCAGATCCTGGCCGGGTTTTGGCCCGACCAGGGAAGACGGTTGGTCATTCCGTAAATCATTCCCCGCCAAGGATTTCCGCCGCCCTCAAGCATCTCGCCCAGAAGGCCGAACGGGATCCCCGAGATTTCCACCAGCCAATAGTCCGGCGCCGAGCCATAGTCGAAGTACTCGCCGAACCAGAGGCGGTTGAGGAAGGGGAAGTGCTCCAGGTAGAGGTTGGCGCTCGAAGCGAACCCGTCTCTCGGGTTGTACTGATTGGCCGAGTGGAGATCGATCAGGGCCCCGGGACGGCCCCGGTCCAATATCTTCCGGGCCCGCTTCATCGTCGTCCGGTCGAAGGCGACGTCGTCGAGGTAGAGCCCATCGATGCCGACATTCCTGACCAGCCAGTCCAGGCCCTCGAGATAATAGTTGTGCCAGCGGGACATCCCGCTGTTGATGATGGCCGCATCCTTGAGCTCGGGGACAAACCAGGCGGCGATGTAATCGGAAACCAGGTGCTCCTGGAGCCAGGAGAAGCCGCCTCCGGGTCCACGAGAGAAGATTTCGTTTCCCAGGCTGCGCAGGGCGAAGAGCTCCACACAGCGGTTCGAGAGCTCCCGGATGGTGTTGTAGATTTTCACCCTCATCCCGCGGGAGTGCGCCTCATCGATGTATTTTTTCATCTCGCCCGGCCGAAGGAAGGGATAGTTTATGTAGGGATTGATCGCGTTGGCGTGATGGACGTTGATCGTATTGGCGCCCGTCCGGGCGACCTCATCGACCGGCTTGAAGGAATGGAAAAAGCGGGTGGCGAAATGGTTTTTCGGGTCGATCGGTTTGAAAGGCGTCAGCAAAAGGGTGAAGTTGAAATGGAACTCGTCGCCCGCCCGGATCCGGCGGGGACCGCTGAAGGCCGATACGATGACGGCGCCCGGGAGCCTTTCGCCGACCGTGCAGCCGCCCCGGCCTTCGTTCCACCAGGAGGGCGGCAGGTTGAGCGGCTTGGAAAGATAGAAATTTGTGTTGAGCGGGCGAGAGTAGTTCTCGTCCCGCAAACTGACCTGGAGTCCGGCGTTGACATCGCCGATCCAGAGGGAATCCTGGTTCTTTTTCTGGTCCCAGGCCCATTCGAACCTCTCCGGCCGCAGCCCGCCCTTGAAACCGAGGCCCATCATGTACCGTGCGGCCGCCGCAACCAGCGGGATTTCCAGCCGAATGTCTTCCACCTCGACGGCGGCGCCGGCCGCAAGGTCAAGCTTGAAATCGACGAACCCGTCAAACTCCATCCGGCCGCGGCAGGAAAGGGCAAGCGGCCCGGCGAGCCCCCGTGCCTCCCAGTCGACTGCACCGGGAGACCGGCTGACAAACCGGGGTCCATCTCCTCTCCAGCTGAGGCCGGGTCCGTCCTTCGGGATGACGACTAGCTCGACTGGAGAGGCCAGGAGAGGGCGGCTGTCGGGCCGAAGCCCGGTCACATCGGGCGAAAAGAAGCTGGAGATCTGCGCCGGCAGGCCAGCCGGTCCGATGTCCATCGACCTGCCGAGGCAGGACACGGACCGCCCCTTGACGACGAGCGGTGAAAAGGGCGGGACGATCTCATCATCGAAGGCGATTCTTGAATCGAGCCAGCGGAGCCGCGACATCCGCCAGGGTTCGGAATCGCCGGCGTCGGCCAGAACCCCGTCGCGGACATTGATGGTCAGTCGGATTCGGCTTGCCGGCAGGCCCTTCGGCCGGACAGCGACCTCGCCCTGGTATTCTCCGGGAGGGATATCCCGGGGGATCTGAAAGCCGCACCAGAGCGGTTGGATTTTACCCCTGGGAACGGCGCAGGCCTTCCGGAATTCCTTACCATCCCAGTTGACACCGCGGGTGTTGAAAGAGCGGACACCGAAAGAGGGGACGACGGCGGGCCTCAGGCCGGGAGAAGGGGAGGGCAGGACCTGCTTCAGGTCGCTGAACCCGACCTCCAGGTCGGCGATCGAGGCGCGCGCGGCGAAAACCCCCAACTGGAAAGCATAGAACTCGCCGCGCATCGCCTCTCCGGCAAAGAGGTTTTGCGGCCCGCGCTCGACCCAGCGCAGGGGGAGGTCGCCGGCCATTCGGATGGGGAAGCGTCGGTCCTCGGGGAAGATCAAGTATGGGACTTCCGGATGCGCGGCCAAAAGTTCCGCAGTTTCCCCGGCCGTGGCTATGACCTCCATGGGGAAGAAGCTGTTCAGGTCGTCGATCGCTTGGATTTCAACGACCTGGGCCTCCGTCAAGCCCGGCGGCCCCTCAGCCGGCGGCCGGAAGGGAGAGAGCCCAAATGTCCGGAGCCACTCCTCATGGGCCTCGAGCGTCGGTTCCGGATAGACGGCCTTCGGGTAGTTTGACCTGCCTTCAAGGACGTTGGGCAGAAAATAGACATAATAATCGCCCGGTGCCGTCGCCGGCTCAAAGACGAAATCCCCGATCTCCCGGCTCAGGGCCAGCGGACAGACGTTCCGGATCTCCTTCCCCGTCGCGGCATCGACGAAAACTGCTTTTTTCTTCTGCGGGTCAAGGTCGCGACGCCGCCAGGGAATCCGGACCCGGACGGCGTGGGCCGGGCTCGTGACTCGGACGACAACCCGGTGGTTGCCGTAGAGTCCGGCGTCCCATGTTCCCGTGCCGTACCGGAGCTCCGTCTGAGTGAAAGCTCCGGCCGGAAAAAGCAATCCCGCAAGGAGCATCGGAAAGGCCGCTCTCAAGAAGATTCCGGGAAGGCGCATGGTCTCCTCCGCGTTCTCTATTTTATCCATAAAAGGGTACGGAATTCGACCAAATAATCGGGAGAAAGATGATGATCAAAGGTCGAAAGTGGAAATCGTTCGGCCTGTGAAGTTCAAGTTCCTCGCCTGAAATTCCAATTCCGGGACGCAATCTCAGATTATCCATCCTCCTCCCCCGGCGTAAGGAGGAGGGGGGATTTCTTTCGTTCGTGGGCCTGTGTTCCCAAGTTGCCCCACCGAATAAATGATATAATGGATGGTCAATCACGACGTGTCTTGTCCGGAGGTCAATTCATGTCCGCGAAAACCTTAAGATCCCATGCCTTTAACATCCGTCTGTTCACGGCGGCCGTATGGATTATGGCCCTCTTGAGCTTGTCCTTCTGGGGATTTTCCCGAACGCCGCGCCCATCGGCCTGCATCCCGGCCGATGCGTCCGACCTCTGGTACGTCATCAAGATCTCGGATCAGCCGGCCGGCTACATTCATGAGGAGACACTCGCTCACGATAAGGGCTATACCACGAGTTCGAAGATGCTCGTCGTGCTGAACCGGCTGGGCAGCCGGGTCGAGATCGGGTTTATGTCTGAATCGGAGGAGACGCCGAAGGGGCTCCTGCAGCGTGTCCTCTACGAGATGACGGCCTCCAGCCAGTCGACCAAGTCGGAAGCGGTTATCTCCGAAGGGAAGATTGATATCCGCAGCGAGAGCGGCGGGAAAACTTATACGAGCGGCCGTGACTACACGGGGGACTTATATGGCCCCGAGGGCATCCGCCGCCTGACCGCGGCTGGGCTCAAGAATCCCGGGGACAAGGTCACGGTCCAGACCTATGTGGCCGAGGCCTCCCTGGTCGGGAAGATGACGCGCACCGTCCTTTCCCGGGAGGCCCTTAAAATCGGAACCCGTGAAGTGGCGGCGCTCAAGGTGGAAGAAATCCTCGAAGGCCTGCCGATCAAACGGACGGGCTGGCTCGACGAACAAGGGAACCTCCTCAGACAGGACGAGCCGGGGCCGTTCGGCATGATTGAAGTCTGGCGGGCTGAAAAATCCGCCGCGCTGGCCGCCGCGTCGGGCGGAGAACTCCCCCAGGAGGTCTATCAGAGTTCAATCGTCAGGACAAACATCCGGCTTCCCCGGGAGCGGCCCATCGACTATCTGAAACTCAAGTTGACCCACCGCCGGCCGGAATTGGGCTGGCCCGACCTCCGGATGACGGGCCAGAGCGTCCTCTCCCAAGAAGGCAGCGTGGCCGTCCTCGAGGTCCGCCGTCCCAAGGCGCCTTCGGGAGTGAGTTTCCCAGCCGTGCGGACGGAAGCCGGCCGCGAATACCTCGAACCGAACGCCTTCATCCAGTCGGATGACGACGAAATCCTCCGCCTGGCCAAAGAGATCGTCGGCACCGAAAAGGACGCCTTTCGGGCCTCGCTGGCCCTCGAACGCTGGGTCGCCGAAAACATGAAATTCGACCTGGGCATCGTCTTCGCCCCTGCCACGGAGATTGTCCGGAACCGGCGCGGAACCTGTGTCGGATATGCGACCTTGCTGGCTACCCTGGCCCGAGCCGCCGGAATCCCGTCCCGAATCGTCATGGGCTATGTCTATGCCCTGGGGATGTTCGGAGGTCATGCCTGGGCAGAGGTGAAGCTTGGAGAGGAGTGGGTGCCGCTGGACGCCGCGGTCGTCAACGAGGGAGTCGCCGACGCGGCCCGGGTCGCGGTGGCAGCCTCTTCACTGGCCGAAGGAATCGGCGAGCTTACGCTCGGGGCGGCGCAGCAGCTCTTCGGCCAGCTCGGAATCGAGATTCAAGAGTTTCAAACGGGAGGAAGGACCTATCCTGTTTCCCCGGGGGATAAGCCTTTTTCCATCACGGAAGAAACCTATGACAACCCCTGGCTGGGCCTCCGCCTCAGGAAGCCGGCAGGCTTTCGGTTTATCAAAACCGACGCCGTCTGGCCGGATCGGACGGTCGTCGGATTGGACGCTCCGGAGGGCCGGACGGTCGTCCTTGAACAGAATGAGATATTTCCATGGGAAGATCCGGAGGAGGCCTTGGGGCGAAGGCTGGAAAGCCTCATCCCTGGAGGGCGGAAGGGACGGCTCGAAGCCGGAAAGTGGGAAGTCCCCTGCCTCGATTCGGCGGACGGTCAAAAAGCCGCTGCAGCTTTTCGCCGGGGCCTCGAGGCCTGGATTATCCGCGCGGATGGAAAAGGCGCCTCGGAGACCCTCCGCCGGGCGGCCCGGCTGCTCGAACTGAGCGAGCGGTGAGAAAGAGCCCACAGCCCTAGACTCCTTGCCATGTTCCCCGTTGCCTGTATGGACACCTGACCTTTTTTGGCGACAGGGTGCTTGGACTGTCTTCCCCGGGGCCTGGGAAATGGAATGGCATAAAAATTGCTCTAAAAAAACGGATGAGGGCATTTCCTGTTCAAGCCGAGGAGTCATGAGAATGAGAAGAATGAGCCTTTTCCCCGCCGCGATTATCATGATCCTGGTTATCGGCAGTCCCACGCCGGGAGCAGACCGCTTTCAGGCTTCGTTGAACTTCGTGATGGGTTACCCGCAGAATGAGTTCAGGAGAAACGTCGACCGGACCTTCTATGGACTGTCGGGCGAATTCTTCTATCATTTCCGGAGATCCCCGCTGTCGGTCGGCATCAGCCTGGAATACCTCAATTATGGCAGCGAGAGCCGGCTGGAGCCATTGAGCTACGAGATTCCGGATGTGCTCGTCGATGTCACGACCAGGAACAGCCTTTTCTCGACCGCGGCCGTCCTTCGTCTTTCTCCCGTCGAGGGGGCCTTCCGCCCCTATGTCGAGGCTTTGGTCGGGTTCAATTACCTCTTCACCTATACTTCAGTGAGCGACGACGGCGGTTGGTCTGAGGACATCGCCACCACGACCAACCTCGACGACTGGAGTCTCACCTATGGCGCGGGCGCGGGAGCCGTGATCAGGGCTTTGGACATCCGCAGCCGCGGGGGACGTTCCTTATTCTCGCTTCATATGGAGGCCGGCGTCCGCTATTGCAGAGGCCGGACAGCGGAGTACCTCAGGGAGGGTTCGATCCGGCGGGAACACGGCTCTCTCTGGTACGAGTCCATCATGTCCGATACGGACCTTCTCAAGACGCATCTCGGACTCGTCTTCCGATTCTGAATGCCCTGCCTTCTCGCGGCGAAATGGCAGCGCGTTCCGAGAATCAGGCTCGGCCGCCCCTTCTCCAGCGGCGGGAAGCGCATGGCCAACCGGGTTTCAGCGATCGAAATCCTGGGCGCACCGCCGCAGCCCTTCTTTTGCCCAAGCTTCCAGCGGATGTCCCGGTTGAGGCTGCGGCCGAATACCGCCGCCCAGAGTGCCCTCTACGTTTTCTCTGATAACTAGGGATTTACCTCCCCAACGAGTTCTGGTAAGGTGGGGCAAAGGAGAAACGAAATGGTCAGAAACGAAGGAGAGAGGCTGCGCCGGGTGGTGGTCTGCGCCCCCGGGAGTGAATATTTCCAGGTGGAAAACCCGGAGGCGCACAACATCGGGGAGGCGGCCGACAGGGCGAAGGCGACAGCCCAGCACGCCCGGCTGCGGTCCGTCCTTCGCCGTTCCGGAGCCAAGGTGGTCAACCTCCCGGAACTCGCCGGCCATCCGAACTCGGTTTTCGCCCGCGATACCGCGCTGCTGACTCCGGCGGGATACGTCCGGCTGCGGATGGGGCTTCCGACGCGAAGAGGGGAGGAGGAGTGGATGGCCGCCGCCCTGGATTCTCTGGGAGTTCCCTGCGCCGGCAAAATCGAAAAGCCTGGAACGGTCGAGGGAGGGGATGTTATCCTGGCCGGAGAAGTCGCATTTGTCGGTCTCTCCGAAAGGACAAACAGGAGCGGCCTCCGCCAGCTCTCCCAAATCCTGAACGGGCTGGGCTTTGAGATCAGAACGCTCTCCCTGACGCTGCCGCATCTCCATATCGGAGGGGCGATGAGCGTCGTTGCCCCCCGGGCTGTTGTCTGCTGCCGCGGCGTCTTCCCCCGCAGCTTCCTGGAAGGATATGAAACCGTCGAGATTCCCTGCCCGGAGGACGCGAGCGCGAACATCATCGCTCTTGGAGATCGGGGCGTCATCGTGGAAAAAAGATGCGTGGGAACCGCCCAGGCGCTCCGCAAGTCCGGTTTCCGAGTCCACCTTATCGACCTCTCGGAGTTCGTCAAGGGCAGGGGAGGCCCGACTTGTCTGATTTTGCCCGTAGACCGCACGTCACCGGGGGAAGGCCGGGGAGAACGGATCAAAAAGTGAATGCCCGGCTGGTGACCTTGGCCGCCGGCGTGCCCGGTATCAGGTATTTTTGCGGACCGGCCGGCCCGGTGCGCGAAGAGGAGAGCCCGCCGGCTCGGAAGGGAAGGCCGTGATGGACGCCCCGGACCGGACGATTGCCGCCCTGGGATCCAAGAGGAGATACCGAAAAAACGCCTTTCTCTTCCTGGCCCGGCAAGAAGC
>Ga0113563_10002627_pt1 | contig 10920 bp, 9 predicted proteins | sample Mud3Dept3metaG_FD_80117 | JGI IMG/M metagenome (GOLD analysis project Ga0113563, IMG submission 80117) | Freshwater wetland microbial communities from Ohio, USA, analyzing the effect of biotic and abiotic controls - Mud 3 Core 4 Depth 3... | ecosystem: Environmental > Aquatic > Freshwater >...
AAAAATCAGGATCAATGCAAGGCTGATAAGGGTTCCCTGTATATGTTCCCCTTTTTTTCTCCAGTAAAGCCGGTGAAGGATAATGAAAATGCACAGGTAGGCAAGTGCTTCATAGATCTGTGTCGGATGTTTAGGTGCAGTTTCGTTATTCCTTAAAAAGACAAAGCCCCACGGAACAGTCGTCTCAACCCCATAGATCTCAGAATTCATCAGATTCCCCATCCTAATAAAAAAACCTGCCAGCGCCACAACTATCGCAATCCGGTCAATTGCCCATGTATAATCTTTTTTCTCCTTCCTGACAAAAGCCCAGATCGCCAGCAGGATCCCGATGGCTGCCCCGTGACTTGCCAGTCCTCCGTGCCAGATCTTCAGTATTTCAACGGGGTGCGAAAGATAATAGCCGGGTTCATAAAAAAAGCAGTGGCCAAGCCTTGCCCCAACTATTACGCCAATGGCCATATAGATCGTGAGCCTGTCAAGAACAGCCTCGCTGAGATTTTCATTTTTGAAGATCCTGTTCATGAATATGTATCCGAACAGAAAGGCCGAGGCAAACAAAAGGCCGTACCATCTTACGGCAAAAGATCCTATACGGAATATTTCCGGATTTACATCCCAGGGGATTACAAGTAAATGCATAGTCAGCCGGTTATTATGATCGCCAAAGTTAAAAAATAAAATCGGTGATAGTATTCGAAATCGCCTTTTATTCGCTGGCGCGGATTTAGCTTCGCTGAGCTCATCCCGGTTAAGCAGGATTCGGTTAGCGAAGCGCAATCCGTGCCTTCTCGTTCTGGCACCGATTACAAATCGGCGCCAGCAGTAAAGGGGGTAAAAGTTCTATTACGTTACAGCTTTTAGAAGGAAACAAAAAATTTCTTTAAAAAATGATGTAAGTTTGCAATTCATGAAACCGGTTTGAAATAATGAAACGGAGCAGCTTTAAGAACATAATTCCCGTTGTTTATGCTTTCATTCTTATAGCCGGCTGTGCAAAAATCAGCTCTCCTTCAGGCGGACCAAGGGACAAAGAACCGCCTGTTATTTTAAAAAGCGTGCCTCTGAGCGGGTCAAAAAACTTCAAAGGGAAGAAGATTGTAGTAACATTCAATGAATATGTCACTCTTGATAAGATAAATGAAAAATTCATGGTTTCCCCTCCGATGGAAAAAAAGCCGACAATTTTCCTGAGAGGGAAAAATGTGGTCATTGAGTACGAAGAGAAGCTGAGGGACAGCACCACATACACCTTTTATTTTCAGGATGCTATCAGGGATCTGAATGAAGGGAATCCGATCAACAACTACCAGTTTGTCTTTTCCACGGGACCTGTGATCGATTCACTTTCAGTTACCGGGAATGTTTACAAGGCTGATGATCTTAATCCTCCCGAAGAGACACTTGTTGTCCTTTACTCCGAGCCTGACGATTCGGCATTTGTGAAGCATATACCTTCCTATATATCCAGGGCAGATAAGAACGGATATTTCCGGATAGATAATGTCAGGGAGCAGACATACAGGCTTTATGCACTGAAAGACGTTGATAACAGTAAAAACTATAACCTTTATGACGAGGAAATGGCCTTTCTCGATTCTGCTGTTGTGGTAACTGCGGAAAAAAATTACCTTCCTGTTACGGAAGATACAACGAAGGTTAAACCGGCAGACCCAAAGTCTGCGGATACCGTGATAATGCAGGGTGAATACAAGCTTTTTCTTTTTAAGCATCCCGGGAAACTGCACTATCTTACTTCCTCTTCCAGAAGTGCACCATACCGGCTGAATTATACACTTTCACTCCCGCCCGACACCCTGGGTTTTAATTTCTCCATACCCGGAGCAGGCGAAAATTCATATTTTATTGAAAGGAACAGGGAAAGTGATTCCATCCAGATATGGCTCACGGACAGCTCATTATATTCACAGCAGATAATCAGTACTGTTGTAACCTATCCTTTTACAGACACTGCAGGAATCACCGCCCTGAAGCCGGATACGATACTTATGCGATTCCTTACACCACGTTCCACCAGGGTTAAAGCCAAACCGGTGCCTTATAAAGTAAGTACAAGCTTATCTGCCGGTTACCTGAAACCGGGGCAGCAGATCGTTTTTAACTCACAAACTCCCTTCCGTGAACCTGACACTTCCAGGATCAGGCTTTACGAACTGGATGACACAAACAGGATCAGGATCCCTTTCAGCCTGACCATTGACACTGCAAGTTCATGCATGATCAGAATGACCGCCAGCCTGGTCCAGGATAAGAACTATATTTTTATTGCCGATTCTGCATCATTCGGGAATATTTACGGAGAACAATCTGATTCAACAGGCAATAAATTCAACGTGAAAACCGCAGAGTCGTATGGTAAACTGGTGCTGAATATAAAAAATTATGAAGGGAAGCGCATCATTCAGCTTCTGACCGAAGCTGAAAAACCAGTCAGGGAGATCCGGATGGATAAAGACGGCAAGGTCGAATTTCCCCTGCTGGAAAAAGGTTCATACCGGGTACGTGTTGTCTATGATATGAATAACGACGGAAATTGGACAACAGGTGATTTTTTCAGAGGCCTCCAGCCTGAACCGGTCTCGTACCTCCCGCTTGAAGTTGATATCAAGGAAAACTGGGTGCGTGAATATAACTGGGATATAAGTGGGAAGAACAGCAAGAAATTAAAAATTACGCCTGAAAAAACGCAGGGCAGATTGTAAAATATAATATATCTCAAAAATGAAAGAAATAGTAGCCGGTGTTGATATTGGCGGCACCAACACAGTTTTGGGACTGGTTGACAGGACAGGCAGAGTGCTGGCCGAAAAGAACCTTAATACAACTGATTACCCGGAAATAAATGATTTTGTGGAGGCTTTGGTTCTGGCAATAAATGAATTATTATCGGGAGGAGCCGGATATAAACTGCTTGGTATCGGTATAGGAGCGCCGAATGCGAATTATCACAAGGGCACGATTGAACTTGCTCCAAATCTGGCGTGGAAAGGGATAGTCCCGCTTGCTGATCTTATCAGGAAAAGAATTAATGTGCAGGTCATCGTGACCAATGATGCAAATGCTGCCGCGATGGGAGAGATGATCTTCGGTGGAGCAAAGAAAATGAAGGACTTTATAGTTCTTACTCTCGGTACGGGACTAGGCAGCGGGATCGTGGTCAACGGACAGGTAGTTTACGGCCATACGGGGTTTGCCGGAGAGCTTGGGCATACTACGGTAGTTCCCGGCGGACGGGCCTGCGGCTGCGGACGACGGGGATGCTATGAGACCTATGCTTCTGCTTCGGGACTTGTACGGACGGTTCTCCTTATGTTAAGCGAAATGCGGGAAGATAGTCTCCTGAGAGATATACCTCCAGCCGAACTTACTGCCAAAAAAATAGCTGCAGCAGCTGCAGAAAAGGATCCGGTGGCGGTTAAGGCGATGGATTTTACTGCGGAGAAACTGGCTTTCGGCATTTATAACGCGATAGTATTCTCAAGTCCGGAGGCTGTTTTTCTTTTCGGAGGACTTGCAAACGCCGGGGAAATGCTGTTTGAACCGGTCCGGAAATATGTGGAAATGAATGTCCAGCCGATTTTCAGGGGGACAGTCAAAATACTGCCTTCGGGTATTCCTGAAAGCAATGCTGCCGTACTCGGAGCAGCAGCCCTCATCTGGAATGAGCATCCAGAATAAGATTTTTATACAATACAGATTTGGGATATAAAATTTTGTGTATTTTGGATTCGTTAAGTTACAGATTATGAATAAGAAACCTTTAAACATGCTCGAAGTAAAAAAATTGGAATTCACGACAGCATACCCGGACCTGGATGAAATATCAGCCAGGCTGGATATGCTTAATACCAGGCAAAGAATTGAAGTGATCAACTGGAAAAACTTTAATTACAAACCTGAGGTAACCTTTTCAATCGGTTATACGGATAATGAACTGCTTCTGAAATATTATGTATATGAAAGATATTTCAAAGCTGAAAAGACGGAAACAAACCAGATGGTCTGCGAAGATTCATGTGTCGAGTTTTTTGTTTCACCTGCTGATGACGGTATATACTACAACATTGAGTTTAACGGCATCGGGACATGCCTTATGGGAACAGGAACTGCAAGGGAAAACAGCACAAGGGCCAACCCGGAAATCATAGCAAGAATCAGACGGAAGTCATCAGCAGGGAATAAACCGGTGCCGGAAAGGGAAGGTGATTTCTCATGGACATTAACTGTTGCTATTCCATTCACGGTTTTTTTCCATCATGAAGTAAAAGAACTTAAAGGAAAGGTTTTCAGAGCTAATTTTTATAAATGCGGCGACAAACTCACGGTACCTCATTTTGTAACCTGGAATCCTGTAAATACGCCAAAACCGGATTATCATCAACCGAAATATTTTGGACTGCTGAAATTTATTTAACCCCCTATCTATGTAAGCCTGAATTAGAAATCAGTAAACTGGATTTCAACCCCCCTTTAGGGGGGCAGGGGGGTAAAACACAGGAATCCTGGGTTCAGGGGGGTAAAAAGTAATAATAGGTTCAGGTAGGTAAAAAAAGTAACTAATATAAATACAATATGTTAAAAGGGAATGCGGTTATCGGACAATCAGGCGGACCAACTTCTGTGATCAATTCCAGTCTGGCCGGGGTCGTTGAAGCAGCAGCATTATCATCGAATATCGGGGAAATTTACGGAATGCAGTATGGGATTGAAGGATTCATGCAGGAATGGATGTATGATCTTGGCAAACAGCCGTCCTTCATAATCAAAGGATTAAGGAGCACTCCTTCCTCGGCTCTCGGTTCATCAAGGCATAAAATCAAGGAAGAAGATCTTCCCCGGATACTGGAGGTCCTGAAAAAGTATAATATCCGGTATTTTTTCCTGATTGGCGGGAATGACACCATGGACACCATAAACAGGGTGGTGGCCTGGTGCAGGGTAAAGGGATATGAACTTACGGGTGTCGGGATACCAAAAACTGTTGATAATGACCTGTTCGGTACTGACCATACACCGGGCTTCCCTTCTGCTGCAAGATCCAACATCCTGAATGTAATGCAGGGAGGTGTACTTGCAAGGGATATGCAAAAGGTTGACAGATTCGTGATCTATCAGACTATTGGCCGGGACGCCGGATGGCTGGCTGCAGCAACAGCAATGGCGCGGAGAAGCGATGATGATGCGCCGCATCTGATCTACGCCCCCGAATTTAATTTTGACCGTGAAAAATTCCTCCGGGATGTTCAAAGTTGTGTGAACAACTACGGCTGGGTATCCGTTGTCTGTGGCGAAGGACTGAAATATGCCGACGGAACACCGGTAAGCTCATCTGTTGCAAAAGATAAATTCAATAATATAGAGTTCGGAGCAATGGGTGGCGCCAGCGTGGGGCTCAGCCTGCACAGGATGATCACGGATGAATTCGGGTACCGCGGGGAATTTCAGATCACCGAATCACTGATAATGAGCGATATTGTACGGGCTTCCGGAACCGATCTGGAAGAGGCGTACCTTTGCGGGGCCGAGGCCGTGAAACTTGCTGAAAAGGGTGATTCCGGCAATATGGTCACGATTGAAAGAGTTTCGAATGATCCTTACAGGATAAAATTCGGAAAAGTGCCGCTGAAGGATGTCGCTGTTTCCGCCAGGCCCATGCCTCTTGAATTCTTCAACGAGGAAGGAAATTATGTTTCACGGTCATTCATTGACTATATGAAACCGCTTGCAGGTGAAATTCCTGAATTTGTACGCCTTGAAAAGAAAATGGTAAAACTAAAATAGACAATATCATGGCAAGAAAATTCAACAAGGTTGCACTTTCATTCCATGCTCATCCGGATGATGCCGAAGCATGGAACGCAGGAGTCCTGAAGCTTCTGAAAGACAAAGGTTATAAGATTGTAATTGCGACCATGACAGGTGGAGACCTGGGGGGCTGCGGAATGGGAATGGAAGAAACGGCAAAAGTACGTTTTGAAGAAGCAAAGAAAGCTGCAACAGTTCTTGATGCTGAATATTATAACCTGGGGGGCATTGACGGATTTTTATTCGATACAAAGGAAATGAGGCTGAAAGCGATATCTCTTATACGCAAAGTCAGGGCAGGAGTTGTTTTCACCCATCTTTCAAATGATTACCATACTGACCACAGAACAACCGCCAATATTGTAGAGAGTGCTGCAATGGTCTCTTCTCTCGATACGGTCCCTGTTAAAGAGTCGCCGGTTGAAGTGACCCCCCTGCTTTATCATACATCTCCGCTTACGCTATCAGATCCGATTGGATCACAAATAGTTCCGCCGCATTTTCTTGTCGACATAACTTCTGTCGTTGAAACCAAGAAGCAAATGCTTTCCTGCCATATCTCTCAGATCGACCTTATGAAGCATATGCATAAAATAGATGATTTCTTCGGCTTTGTGCTTGAAGGCAACCGGAACTACGGGGAGATGGCCGGAGTAAAATATGCCGAAGTTTACTGGCAGCATCTGGGCGGAGGATTCCAGAAAGATCAGCAGGTTCAGGATGACCTGGCAGAATTTCTGATAAAAAAATCATAACTTTGGTTCCCCCAAACTTGAATCCATGGATACAAAAGAAGAAAAATACAGCAGGTATGCACTTGTAAGGGAAATGATGGAAACGCCTGATATCATCAGGTCGTTCGACCCGGCTGTCTCGGAAAGATTTGTGAAAACGATCAGATCGAAAAAAGGATTGTTCCTGACAGGAGAGGGAAGCAGCAGGATCTTCCCGGCAAAAAGGGCGATCTGGGCAAACCTGAAAAAGGGATTTAATATTCCGGTAATAACGGAAGGCTGTACCCAGGCCATGGAGTATAACCTGAAGGACCTGGTTGTTTTTACCGCATCAAATTCCGGACAGACAAAAGAGGTCATCCGTATGGTCCTTGACCTCAAAAAAAAGAACCATGATGCTATCTTCGGCCTTACTTCAAACAAAAACACCAAACTTGAGGAATTTGCAAATGACACCCATGTTCTCACATGCGGTAAGGAAAACGCAGTTGCTGCAACCAAATCGGTTATCGAGCAGGGGCTTTTCTATGATTCTCTTATGAGAAACCTTGACGGGGCGAAAATGGATGGCTTAAAAGAGCTGGCAGACCAGACGCAGCAGGCACTAACAGCAAAAATTGATGATGAGATCACTGAAATAGTAAAAAATGCCGGTCTTGTTTATTTCGCCGGCCGTGATAACGGCGTGGCAGGCGAGCTTTCTCTCAAAACCAATGAAATAACAAGGAAAAAGTCAGATTTTCTTGAGGGTACATTTGCACTTCACGGTATCGAGGAGGTCATGGATAAAAATGAGATTCTTATCTGGATGGATCCTTTTGAAACCGATCAGGATAAATTTCATGAATGCCTGGTTAAAGGTGCAGGCATAAAAATAATAGCCATAGCCAGGAAAAAGACAATATTCCCGACTATCATCATCCCTGACGGAGGTCAGTATTCGGAGTATATTCAGATTGCTGCCGGGTGGAATATCCTGGTTGAAACAGGTATTGCCCTGGGTATCGATCTTGATAAGCCGCAAAGGGCAAGGAAAGTAGGCAATGTGTATGTACCGGAATAATAACTGAAAAGATCCTGACAGTATCAGGTGATCAAGTCTTTTAATACAATATGAATATATCCAATAATCTTCATTCCGGTAAAATGACAAAAAAAGAAGTTGCAGCAGGTATTGATATAGGAGGTACTAATACGGTATTCGGTTTGGTAGACAGACAGGGGAATATCGTGGTTGAGGACAGCATCAAGACCACACATTACGATGAAATAGAAGTCTTTGTTGCTGCCCTGCATGAGAAGATCCTTGTGGCCGCCCAGAAGGCAGGTGACGGAATCGACATCAAAGGCTTTGGTATCGGTGCACCGATGGGAAACATAAATAAAGGTACTATTGAATATGCGGCAGGATTGCCATGGAAGGGAATAGTACCTCTGGCCGACGAATTTCACAGGCATACAAGTCTTCCGGTAGTAGTAACAAATGATGCTAATGCTGCAGCTGTCGGAGAGATGATATATGGCGGAGCAAAAGATATGAAGAATTTTGTTGTCATCACACTTGGCACCGGACTTGGAAGCGGATTTGTGGTTGACGGAAAGCTTGTTTACGGTCATGACGGATTTGCAGGAGAAATTGGGCATACTGCAATACGCCCGGGACCTTCCAACCGTGATTGCGGGTGCGGAAGAAAAGGATGCCTGGAAACCTATGTTTCAGCTACCGGGCTAAAAAGATCCCTTCTTAAGATAATGGCCGACAGTATACAGCCCAGCGAATTGAGGAAATTAAGCTTTGAGGAGCTCGATGCAGAAAAGATCCACGATGCTGCCAAAAAGGGCGACTATCTTGCCTTGAGGGCCTTTCAGCATACAGGGAGAATGCTGGGATTCAAGCTTGCCGATGTGGTGGCACATACCAATCCTGAAGCGATCTTTCTGTTCGGGGGTCTGGCACTTGCGAAAGACCTGATATTTGAGCCGGCCAAGGAATATATGGAAGAGAATCTCCTGAGCATTTACAAGGGAAAGGTAAAGCTTCTTGCATCTGAACTCAGTACACAGAATGCGGCAGTCCTGGGCGCCAGTTCTCTCATCTGGTCAAACATTGAATCATGATTTTCAACCTTATCCCCGGGAAGATGGCAAATTTTAACGAAATACTGAATTATATCCTTGGTGCCATCTTTATAATAATTATTTTCGCGCTGGCATATGCCTATTTGAAACCTCACCAGCTTCATAAACGAAGACTTGTCTCAACGCTTCTTTTAAAAATCAGTTATCTCATCTATCTGCTGGTATTGCTTGTCATTGTATACCTATCGGCACTTGTGAAGGGAGGGCTCGAGGAGGTCTTCTTCGGGATAGAGTTTTTTGCATTCCTGATTGTTCTCTTTGTCCCGAATATCGGCATACTTGCCCGTAAGATCGGGCATTTCAGCAAAAAACGCGAGGGGTATAACTATTTTTTTACAATTGTAAACATATTATCGGTATTTGCAATTCTTGTGATGTTTTTTGTCTAACTAAAAACCGGAACCCATGATCAAAGAACGTTTGGTTGGTTATATCGAACAGAGTATCAGACAAAACTGGGATATCGAAGCTTTGTCGAATTATAAGGAAAAGGGATATACTTATAAACAGATTGCGCAACACATCCTGAAGCTGCATATATTTTTTAAAGAAGCAGGTGTCAAGGAAGGAGAAAAGATTGGACTGGTAGGAAGAAACTCTGCCAACTGGTGCATGATATATCTTGCCACAGTGACTTACGGGGCGGTTATTGTTCCGATACTTCCCGATTTTAAATCCGAAGACCTGGTAAATCTTATCAATCATTCCGATTCCAGGCTTTTATTTGTGGATGATAAGATATACGAGACACTGGACAATTCAAAGTTGAAAGGAATAGAAGGGGTTATTTCAGTTGATACCCTGAAAATGATCGCTTCAGGAAGCGAACTGATAAAGAAAGCTTATTCGGGACTTGAGGAGAAATACAGTAAGAACTACCCGGACCTTAAGCCTGATGACATAAAATTTTCGGATATCACCAATGATAAACTTGCAGTTATAAGCTATACAGGAGGAACAACGGGTTTTTCGAAGGGGGTTATGCTGTCTCACAACAGTCTGGCTGCAAATGTGCGGTTTGCACAGGCAAACATGCCCCTGAAACCAGGTGACCCCCTGGTCTCTTTTCTGCCGCTTGCCCATACATACGGATGCGCTTTCGAATTCCTTTTCCCGTTTACTTACGGATGTCACATCACCATTCTTTCCAAAACACCTTCGCCCCAGGTTATTATCCAGGCATTCAAGGATATAAGACCAAGACTTATTCTTTCTGTTCCGCTTGTAATTGAAAAAGTATTCAAGAAGCAGATTCTTCCGGTGATAAGCAAACCACATATGAAGGTTTTACTGGCAATTCCCGGGTTAAATAAAATACTCCATAAGAAAATAAGGGAAAAACTGAATGAGTCCTTCGGAGGAAGATTTCATGAGATCGTTATCGGAGGAGCAGCACTCAATCCTGAAGCAGAAAGATTCTTTAATAAGATCGGGCTCAGGTTTTCTGTCGGGTATGGTATGACGGAATGCGGTCCGCTGATCAGTTATGCATCATGGGATACAACTAAACTGGGAGCTTCAGGCCGTCCTGTGGATACCCTGGAAGTGACTATTGACTCAGCTGATCCTCAGAAAGAGCTTGGCGAGATAATACTCCGCGGTGAAAATGTTATGGACGGGTATTACAAGAATGAAAAGGCAACCAGGGATATAATTGACAAAAGCGGATGGATGCATACCGGTGATCTTGGTATCATGGACAAGGATGGGAATATTTTTATAAAGGGAAGAAGCAAAAGCATGCTCCTTGGTCCGTCAGGGAAGAATATCTTTCCCGAGGAGATAGAGGCTGTTATTAACAACATGGATTATATTGCTGAATCAGTGGTCATTTCAGAGGATAACAAGCTTATCGGCTTGATTTATCCTGATTTTGATATGATGAAAAGGGATAATATTACTGAAGAACAGCTTGTACCCATTCTTGAAAAAACCCGTAAGGAGGTGAATAACCGTATACCGGAATTTATGGCTGTCCATAAATTCAGGATACATCCCGTTGAATTTGCCAAGACACCGAAAAGAAGCATAAAGCGGTTTATGTATACGAAGGAATGACCCTCCCGGGAAATCCCCCAACCCCCCTAAAGGGGGGCTAAAACTCAGGATGTATGATAACTATCTATATAATTGAGAATTTACCCCCCTTTAGGGCATAGCCGTAAACTTAAGGAGTTTTGGGGACAAAAGTTTCCCCTCCTTTTGAAGGAGGGGTGGCCAG
>Ga0113563_10002628_pt1 | contig 10919 bp, 3 predicted proteins | sample Mud3Dept3metaG_FD_80117 | JGI IMG/M metagenome (GOLD analysis project Ga0113563, IMG submission 80117) | Freshwater wetland microbial communities from Ohio, USA, analyzing the effect of biotic and abiotic controls - Mud 3 Core 4 Depth 3... | ecosystem: Environmental > Aquatic > Freshwater >...
ATCACAAATGGGGCGACTGCGGGGACCGATGCGAACACGTTGACGTACTACATAGGCAAGGAGACTGGATCGACATTAGACGTCCCGTGGTGTGAGACTCCGCTGCCGACTGCGACCCCAACGAGTACGCCGACCCCGACCGAAACACCGACCCCGACCGAGACGCCGACCCCGACGGAGACGCCGACCCCGACGGAGACGCCGACGGTTACACCGACCGAGACCCCCACGGCCACGCCGACTGAGACCCCCACGGCCACGCCGACTGAGACGCCAACGTACACCCCCACCAACACGGATACGCCGACGCCGACGGATACGCCGACGCCGACCGTCACCCCGACTCATACCCCGACGGATACGCCGACCGAAACACCAACCGAGACACCAACTCAGACGCCGACCGACACCCCAACCGCGACGCCAACGGGCACGCCAACCGAGACGCCGACGGACACGCCAACGGAGACGCCAACGTACACCCCCACTCACACGGCGACCCCGACGGACACGACAACGCCGACGGCGACGCCAACCGACACGCCCACGACAACGCCGACGACGACCCCCACTGAGACCCCAACGAACACGCCAACGATCACCCCGACGCCGACGGATACCGCCACACCAACCGAGACCGCCACTGCGACGCCGACTGTCACCCCGACGGATACACTGACCGCGACGCCCACGGACACGCCCACGGCAACTCCAACGAACACCCCAACTCAGACGCCAACGATCACATTGACGCCGACGATCACCGACACCCCAAGCCCTGGGCCAAGTCAGACCCCAACCATCACCCCAACGGTAAGCTCGACCCCCACGAACACGCCGACTCCCACGGTGACCCCAACGCCGACCCGGCGACGGATCATCATCCTGTCGTCGTAGGAGGATGCCCATGACACGCCGCGCACTCATCGGAGCAGGATTCAGCCTCTGGCTGTTCTGCGTCTGGCGACCGTCCCTTCTGGTGGCTGACTGCACACAAAGCCCGAGCGGACAGATGAATTGCGATCGCTTCGTCGCTGGCGATCAGAATGTACTCAGTCCGCCGCGCAGCAATTATGCAGAACTCGACCAGAACAATGCGTCAGCTACCCCAGTCCCAACGCCCGGCAGTGGGAAGCTCCGGCTCTATGACGCGGATGCCTCATCAGCTGAGGACTGGCGATTGGACTATGGGGTCACGAGCCTCCCATTCGCGGACATCGTGCGTGGGACCCGCGTCGTTGGTGCAGACCAGGGACTCTATGCGCAGGTCTGGTTGCCGAAATCCGGCAGTACCCCCACCCGCATCGAGGTCTGGCCGCACAGCGCAAAAACCAACGAGGGGGCAGCCGGCACCGCAGGCACGATCGCGTGGGCCTTGGCGCAACTCACCAACGGGGGCGAAGTCTATCTGCACACGGGTATCTACCCGATCACCACGACGCTGGCGATTACCGCTCCGATCACGCTCCGCTGCGAGCAGCCGGATCGCACAACCCTGCGCCTCGGGACGAGTGCCAATACGACCCTCGTGGCCATCGGGACTGGCGGAGCCAGTAAACTCCAGGGGGTCACGATCGAGAACTGCGGGTTTGACGGGAACCCCGACAACAACAGTTCAGGGACGCTGCTCACGGCCGCCGATGTCGCAGACCTACGAATCGCGCGCAATTTCTTCCGCTATTGGATTACGCTTGGCGTCAAACTGACCGGCTCATCCGCGCAAACCGGACTCGTCGAGAATGCGATCCTCGATAATTACTTCTTCGGGGACGATGCCTCCACAGGTTCCGCGTTACAGGTCGATGCGGATGCGACGAACGATCCAACGGACACCCGCATCGAGGGGAATGATATCGGTGGCGGCCCGGCAACGGCGACCACAAACCCGGTCGTCTCCATCACGGCCGGCGCCGGTTTGATCTTTCGGTCCAACCATATCTACGGCGGTAGTGGCAACGGGTTCACGAACTGTGTGACCGTCAACTCCCCCGCGTTTGGCGAGGTGCAAATCACCGGAAACGAGATTGAGAATTGTCACGAGCACTGCCTCGCAGTGACAAGTGGAGCCCATGGGATCATCAGCGACAACGACCTGTATCGGTGCGGAGAAAGTGGAACGGATCCCAACTGGTATGATGGCATCCACTTGACCGCGGATAACTACATCGTGGCGAACAATACGATTCGAGGCGGCGGCAGTCCCACGGCGCCCGTCGATGACGGCATTGAACTCGCGGACTCGGACAACTCGACGGTGATCGGCAATAAGTTCACACCCGAGAGTGCGCATCTGACCGGCTACGCTGTGCGGGTCACGGCGGGCGGCACGAACCTCATCGTCGCAAACAAGAATACCTACAACAGCGGGAATAACACGCAGCAGGTAAGCAGCAAGACCACGGATGCCATCATCAGCGAACGCGATTACGGGCAGGAAATTCGCGCCGTCACCGGGGAGCGGCTTGCACGAGTCTATAGCGATGCCGCTGGGGTCGCACGGATGGTCGAGGTCTGGCCATCGACTGTAAAAACGGACGAAGGAGACGCCGCAACGCCTGGCACGACCGCCTGGGCCACGGATCAACTGACTGCTGGTGGAACCATCTTCGTCCATGCCGGCATCTATACCGTCAGCGGCGCAAACCCGATCGTCATGGATACCAACGGCACGACCTTGCACTGCACGACTGACGGCCGTGCAAGCAATGGCGCCCTCTTCAAGCTCGGCGCGGCAGCCGGCGCGAATGAAATCCTTCGGCTCGGCTATGCCGGAGCACAGCGGACCAATCTCCACGTGATCGGGTGTGGCTTCGATGTGCAGTACGGATCCCGGACCACCGGAACGGCTATTGCCGTACGGGACGTGGCCCGGTCATCTATTGAGCACAACGAGATAGGATATTTCGATACGGCGGGCATTGCCATCGATGGCGCAACGGCCGGGGCTACGCAACTGATCACGATTCGGGACAACTCCATTCACGACGGGGACGGCTCCGCGATCAGTCTCACCGCCGGAACGCAACCGCCGACGAATATCGTCATCCGTGACAACGAACTCAGTACGGGCAGCGCCACGGCGACCAGCGTCCCGTGGGTCAATGTGACGGCGGCAATTGGCTTCGTCTTCCAGGGCAATCGAGTGGCAGTCAATGGCACGAGTCATACCAACTGCATCACCCTCGATGATAGCGCGGCGACCGATATTCAGATCGAGGGAAATGTGATCACTGGATGTCAACGACACGGCCTTGCCGTGGTAGCGGCCTCAACCAATGGGGCGATCCGCGACAACACGATCACTCTCGTGAGTAAGGAAACAGACGATACCTACAGCGCGATCGCTCTCAATGCCAATCAATGGATCGTGACGAATAATACGGTGCGTGGGAGTTCCTCCGCGAATGGCGGACGTATCCATGATGCGGTGGTCGGGGATGCCACCAGCAATTCCACGATCACGGGTACCCGCTTTCAGGCAGGCACCGGCACAACCGGCTGTGCCGTCCGTATCACGAGTGGCGGCACGAACCGGCTCGCCAACAACGTGAATACGCTCGCGAGTAGTTGTCAGACGGTGCAAAAGGATTCCGATCGACCCGTGCGGGAAGTCTGTGCCGTGCTTGAAAATCTCACGGCGGCTGACGATGCGTTTGAGTTTTGGCAGACGAAGTTTCCCGTGCAGGTGACCAGTGTGGGGTGCCGTTGCCGTGGCACCTGCAGCACGCCGGCGACATTTGCCTTGGCGAATCGAGCGGCTACCGACATGACCATCACGGGAACGAATCCGACCTGTGCCACCACGGGAGCCGCGACGTATACGACCGTGACAGCGAACAATACTCTGGCCGCAGGTGATGGTATCAATTTCTCGGTAACGAATATTCCAACCACCGGCGACACCTATACCCTGTGCATCGGAGCGATCGAGAGCAAGTAAGGCATGAGAGCGTGGGCGGTTTGGCTCGTGGTCGCCGTCCTGGGACTGGCGGGCATGGCCTCGGCAATCAGTGAATGGAGAAGTGGCTCCATTCAGGGTGGCGTATGGCTCGGCGAGGTGGAGCCGACCAGCACGTTTACTACGACACCCACCGATACCCCAATTCCGACGAGTACGCCAACGCCAACCATCACAGCGACACCGACTATCACTGAGACCCCAAGCCCCGGACCGAGTCAGACGCCAACTGACACCCCGACCGAACTTCCCACTGAGACGCCTACGGCCACGCGCTTTCCCAGCTCGACTCCAACCGTCACCCCAACGGAGACAACATTGCCGACCGCCACAGCGAGTCCGACCGATACCCCACTGCCAACGGAAACGCCGACACACACGCCGACCACCACGCCGACCAGTACCGCAACCACGACCGCAACGCCGACGGTGACCGAGACGCCACTCCCGACCGATACGCCAACCAGCACGCCAACCACCACAGCAACGCCGACGAGAACGAATACACCAACCATCACCGAGACCCCAGACGCAACAGCGACCCCAACCCGACGTCCCGGGGCATGCTGTGGAGCGAATAAACCCTGTGTGACGCCGGCCATTGAGCCAACCCCGTGCCCCGAGGGATGGGCCTACGAAGCGGAGTATTGCTGCCGAGGAGTAGACGGCTGTGGTCTCTAACCAGGATCAAACGCGGAGAACGACATGACGCAACGACGCATTCTCATCGGGATGGCACTAGTATGGCTCCTGCCGTGGCGCGTGGAAGCGCAGGAACAGGCACTCCTCTATGGCCGACTGCTCACTGACGCTACCGTAAGTCCCCGATATTCGCACTACAATACGACCAGCGCCAGTGAAGCGAATCAGCATCGGACATACCCCTTCACCTCGTATAAACTGAGCAAACTGCGCGTCCATTGCACCACGAATGTCCTGGCGGACCAGCAGACCATCACGATTCGTGCAGACGGAAGCCCCACGGCATTATCCTGTGCGGTAACGGCAGGCACCGCGGACTGTAGTGATGACGACACGACCAGTGCGCTGAGCGCGGCCACGTTCATCTCGATTGAATCCGTCGGCACCACACTCGCCGGCTCGCAGACCTGCTATTGGACGGCACAGGTGACGGACGCTGGGGGCGGCGCGCTTCCGAGTCTGATCGAATGGGGATCGCCCGATCCGGTCACGTTTGTCGCTGGTCGTGTCTGTGGCCCGGCCACGCGCGCCTTCACGCATCCGCTGATGTGTACCTTGACCGATCCCGTGTTGGTGGCTGTGGCGATTCCGACCAGTGGCACGATCGGTGGATTTGCCGCGAGTGCGGAAGCGCTGGGGGTTGCCTCCTCAGTCACGCTCAAGCTCTGCAAACTCCGGGGGAACAACTCCTGCGATTCGGATGCAAACGGCGACACCGGACTCTCGGCGATCTTGAACCCGACGACCACACACGTGGAAGTCGTGGGAGGCTGTACCAATGCGTCCTGCAGTGCGAGCGCTGGCGATCGCTACTATGTGCGTCTCAGTGCCGTCAGCGGCACGACCGGCACCCGGTTTCTTCATCTCTCATTTACCGTATCTGGGCAGGGGCAGACGCTCTTTTGGGCACGCGAACAGACGACGACGGGGACCAATTACTCGACCTGGACGGATAACGGAGCAACACTCGCTGGCCAATTATATCGACTACCCGTTGCGACGACCGCACAAAATATGGTCTGCTGGGCGGATACCCTGATTACCGGACCGACCGCCACGTACTTCTGCTCCGGGGCCACCGTCACGCCGAGCTGCCCCGCGGATGCGACACGGTTCGGGTGTACGTGGGCCTCCAGTACGACCTGCACGAGTGCCGGCCCGTTGGCGACGGCCGCCAACGATTACGTCACGGTTAAGGCAGGCGCCGCCGGCGGCGCCGCCGATCAGTATTATGGGTGCTCGCTGGAGCTGGCCGGACCACTGCCCGCGACGGCGACGCCGACGGTCACCCCGACGCCGACGCTGACGCCGACCATCACGCCCACCAATACCCCGGGCACGTGTTATCTCGATAGCGAGTGCCCGCCCGGGTGGCATTGTATCGCGCCGACGCCGACGCCGTGAGGTCTCGTATGCGTTCCGTTCGTCTCTGCGTGGGCCTGGCTCTGGGGATCATTTTCCTGTCGCCGCTGTACGCCCAGACCCCGACCCCGACGCCACGACTCTGGCAGATCCCAGAGAATATGTGGGTACAGTTGTCGACGGCGCTCACTGTGCGGCGAAACGCACGAAACTTTACCGACTGCGAGTCGGAGAATCTGCAAATCTCGGCGCCGGTGAATCGTGCGTATAGCGGCACGGCCTACGGCGACGGACGGCTCCTCTATATGGGCGGGGGCCACAACGGATATCAAGGCAACGATATTGAACTGTTCGACGTCCGCGATCTGACGTGGCGTCAGCAATACATCCCCGAGTGTTTGCCGAGCTGCTGCGGCCCGCAACCGATGTGTGGCGTCTGCACCGCGGGCACGAATCTGGGAGCGGCCTGCTGGACTGATCCGCCGTCGCGGATTGTTATCGACTGCGGAGCGGGCGGCGTCTGTGATCCGGACGTCACCCAGGAGGGCACGATCTGCAAAAATATCCGGGCCGGCGGTGGGACAAAATACCTAACGGGGACGGGCCTGCCGTATACGGAACATCTCTATGTGCGCTATGCCTGGGATGCGCCGCGCAATCGCTGGCTGCTCGGGATGACTGGCACGGATCCGGTGACGGATACCGGCGGGGCTCTATGGTCGTGGGCAGCGGGGGTGCCTCCGGGAACGATCAAGGGCTGGACGCGCCTCACGACAACCCTTCCCCGCGTGCCAGGGACAGATATCGCACAACGACTACTGTTCTACGCGCCCGATCGGGCAACGGTGATGTGGCTGACGGACCAGTTAGACGAATTCAACCCGAGCACGAATATCTGGAGTACAAGGGCCACGCCTCCCTTCTCTATCCGAAACACGATCGAACGGTTCGAGACCTATGATTCCGCTCGCCATCGCCACCTGATCGCGCCGTTCAACTTCAGTGACTGGTGGTGGTATGCGCCGCTGACGGATACCTGGAGCGGTCCGCTGCTGATCCCCGATGCGCTGCTGCGCTACGACGGCAAACGCCCCGCCGCTCTTGCGTATGATCCCGTGTTCGATGTGATTCTGCTCCTAACGGTTCCAGTGAGCGCTCCAGAGTGCGGCAATCGCTGCTGGGGCGGACCGATTCATGTGTGGGAATATAACCCGTCGACGGGGGTGTTCCGCGAAGTCACTGGGTCATTGGGGGCGGTAAGTCAGACGGGCAATGGCCCAGTCGGTGCGGCGCGATGGAACATGCTGCATTACGACTCGCTGAACCATGTATTTCTGTTCGTGAATGATCGGAGTTTCGGCGATACGGGAGGCGGGGGCACCCGGGAAGGCGACCTGCAGACCTGGGCACTGCGGTACAATCCCCTCCTCGCACCGGGGACGCCGCTGGTCACCTCCACGCCCACCATCACCCTGGCCCCAGGCGCCCCGACCTGGACGCCTACGCCCACGGCGGTCGGAACGAGCACCGATACGCCGGCACCGACGGCGACGATCACGCGAACGCCCACGATCAGTCCGACGCGGACCCCGACCGTGGCCGGCGTGCCGACCGCGACGCGGACGTTTGGTGTCCGGTTGACGATTCAAGAGCTGCTGCCCGCCGCGGATAGTGGCGGGTATCCTCCCGCAGATGTCGCGGGACTCGATCGAGTGACGGAACCGGTCACGGCAGGAATCCCATTGCGAGACACCGATGGCATCACGGATACGGCGCAGCTGGCGGTGGTCAATCAACTCGGGACAGCCGTTCCGGCACAGTTTCGCGTGCTCAAACGTCATGCGTCCGGGAATGTGCAATGGGTGCTCGTGGATTTGCAGGCGACCGTGAATGCCAACAGCGCCAACACCGAATTCACACTGGTCAAGGGAACCAACCCCAGCGGAAGCCCCCTCGCCATCGCGGGCTCACCGATTACCATCAATACCGGGGCGGCCATATTCACCATCCGGGCAGCGAACCAGAACGTGTTGAACTCGGCGGTGGTCAGTGGCGTGTCGCTGCTGACGAGCGGCCATAGTGGGGGACTCGTCTACACCGATGGCAGCACGACCTATCACTCGGGCAATGATGCAACCTCCACGGCCATCATTGAGGAAAATGGGCCACTCCGGGCAGTGATCGTGGAACGGGGACGGCTGAAGTCCGCTGGCGGGGTGGCAACGCTCGGTTATACGAGTCGACTCACCTTCTTCGCGGGGAAGGCGACGGTCAAACTGCATCTGACCATCGAAAATGCGTTCGCGGATTCGCTGACGCGAAAGGGGATAGACCGCCTCGGACTTGATCTCCCGTTGGCGATCACGCCAACCGTGGCAGTGCTCGCGACCCAAGCCAGCACCGTGCAGACGGCGCTCACGGCCAGCGATAGCGTGTATCTCCTACAAGCACAGACCGAGCACAAACGACTGGCGACGCATGTGGGCGTCCCGGGCTATACCTCTTTCTTCAAGGGCGAGAACGACGAAGGGCCTGCCGTCAATTTTACCCGCGCCGACTTAGAGGTCGCGGCGCCCCCGCTGGATGTCCATGGATTGTCGGTCTACGAACCGAGCCTTTTCGATACCACGCTGGTCGTCAGCATTGACGGCGGTCCCGATCGGACGATTACGTTTAGCGAGGAACGCTTCACGCGCCTCTCCGATGGGCATCCCCGTGCGGACGATGTGGCAACCATCATTGCCACGGATATCAATACGGCGGCTGGTGGGGATGAGGCGCGTGCGGAATGGACGGGATATTCCACGGGGGCGAACGATCCGGGCGTGCTGCGGCTGCGCAGTTCAGGCATCACGGGTCGTCCGTCCGTGGTGATTCGTGGCGGCTCCGCACTGGCGGCGCTCGGGTGGAGCATCGGCGATCGTGCCGACGGGGCGAACGGCTTTGCCGTGGTCAAGAACGGGACACCGCTGGTCGATTTCGCTGGAATCGAGACCTATAGCCGGGGGGCGGCAGACGTTCGCACGAGCGCGGGGAATGGGGTGAGTGTCGCGATGCGCGATTTTGATTCCAACTTCCCCGCCGCAATCGAATGGACCGGACCGACGAGCACCGTCGGGATCGATGTGTTCTCAGCGCACAATCCGAAAGACGGATTGACGTTCGATTGGGGAGTGCATGACACCCGGGATGTATTGCTGGTGTTTCATACGGTGGCTCCCGCCACGCTCGACCCGGTCATCTCCCAGATCCAATATCCGCTCTTTGCTCGCGCGGACTTCGTCCAGTATCGCGACAGTGCCGGGATCCTCGGCCGCACGGAGTTGGTCACGCTCGACGAGATGACCGCATATCATGACGGAAATCTCACCAGCGCCCCGATTCCCGAATTCAACGAATTCGGCGCGGCGAATGGCCCGACCTATGGCCTGACGCGGTATCTGCCACCGAACGCACCGCTCATGCGGTTTCGCGGGTACAACTGGGCGGCAGGCGGTGCGGCAACGGATGTAGATCCCGTGCTGCCGAAACTCCTCACCTATCTCCAGACGGGCTTCGGTGGCTATTGGCAGACGGCGTGGAATATCGGGCACTTTGTGGTGGATCAAGCAATCCATCACTCCGATCGGGTCGATCGGCGGACCTGGACTGCTGGACTCGAAGCGACCGTAACTGGCGCGACGGCGAATCTCGCGAATGGCGGGAACGGGATTTTCGAGGAGGACATGGAACATGAGAATGCCGAGGGCATTCTCCCCCTCTACTATCTGACCGGAGACGAGGACATCCGTGAAGCCCTGGTCGACCATGCCGAATGGTTGGTCCATGAACATCCCACGACGGTCCAGTGTACCAACCCCGGCTCGCGCAGTATCGGCCAGCGAATGAAGTGGTACGCGCTCCTATTGGACGCCGGGATTGTTACGGGAACGCTCGCGACCGATGTCGATATGGAATTGGATAAATTGATCGATGGTCAACTGTGTACGGTGCTGACGGACCCATCGATCGGGACCAACTACGGTCAGGATATGCTCCGCGGTTATGTGCATAACAACGAAGACGGGACGACCAGTGGGGCACGGACCAGCGATACTGGCCTTGGATTTCACATTCGCGCCGGCGCGGGCTGGCTGGAGGCCATGCGGGTGTTGCCGGCGAGTGATCCCCGCAAGGAAGAACTCGGGGACCGCGTGGAAGGATGGGCGCAATTTTTTCGACGGGAGGTCTTCTTCAACCGCCCGGACGCCTGCCACGCCTACGGGACGCACGGCAACGCCATGCCGATCGATGCGGCGCCGCCGGCCGAATCCGCCCGTGTCCGTTCGGGTATGCACGATGTGCTCGCGGGACTCACCTGGGCGTATCAACGCACCCGCGACCCGGAATTTCTGATGATGGGACGCCGCACGGTGAGCGCCATGGGCTCACTCGATGGAGTGACCTGCGGATCCGTCTACACCGTGCGGCAAGGGTGGGTCCGCTATGCTGGCTGGCCGGCACAGCAGTTTATCTATACCGACCTCCATCGCACGGCGTTCGCCGACCCCGCATTCCTCAATGACGAAGTCGGTGGTGGGCTCACGGTGACCAATCTGGGTGGAGGGTCCTATTCGCTCCTCTGGACACCGACGGAAGGGATGCAACGCTATCAGATCAAATATGCCCCGACGCGAACGCTGAAGGCGAATCTCGATTTCCTGCGCGGGCAACCTGGGTCCGGCGAGCCGCCTCGCGGCTGGCGGTACGATCCCGCGAACTATGTCAATTTCTGGTCGGGCAACGGAGGGACGGTGACGGGATTTGCCGTCAATGTGTCGGACGAACCCACGCCCAATTGGCCGAGTGCGACGCAGACCTATACGATCAGTGGTCTCGATCCGGGGACGACCTATCA
>Ga0113563_10002629_pt1 | contig 10918 bp, 8 predicted proteins | sample Mud3Dept3metaG_FD_80117 | JGI IMG/M metagenome (GOLD analysis project Ga0113563, IMG submission 80117) | Freshwater wetland microbial communities from Ohio, USA, analyzing the effect of biotic and abiotic controls - Mud 3 Core 4 Depth 3... | ecosystem: Environmental > Aquatic > Freshwater >...
GGAAAGAGATTCTGGGCAAGGCGGTAGAAAGTATCCAGGCCCCCGAAGTCGCTGGTTTCCAGCGGGCCGAGGTTGGCCAGGCGAAAACCGTACCCCGTTTTAACCACATTATCGATATCTTCAGCCGTAGCCACCCCATTTTCGAGGCAATGAAGAGCCTCACGGTAGAGGGCCAGCTGGAGGCGGTTGAACAGGAACCCGGGTACTTCTTTCAGAACCCGCACCGGCTGCTTTCCCAGCTTGAGAAGGAGGCGATAACATAGATCAGCGGTTTCATCAGAGGTCTTTTCCCCTCGTACGATTTCGACCACGGGGATGATGGTCGGCGGGTTGATCCCGTGGACAATGATCGTTTTCTCCGGCCTTTGGGTGACCGATCCCATTTGAGTGATGCTCAGGCCGGAGGTGTTGGAGGCCAGGATGGCATGGGGGGGGGCGAAACGGTCGAGGTTGGCAAAAACCTCTTTCTTAAGGTCCATGATCTCCGGAACGGCCTCCAGGACGAAATCCGCCTTGCCTGCTGCCTCTTCCATGTTTGTAGTGACGGTAATTCTTTCCAGGGTCGTCCTTTTCTCCTTCGAGCGGACCATTCCATGTTCGATAAAAGTATCCAGGCTGGCGCCGATTTGAGCCAGGGCAGACTGGAGAATTTTTTCGTCGAGGTCGTGGAGGAAGACAGAGTACCCCTTATGGGCGAAGATCTGAGCGAACCCATGTCCCATGATCCCCGCCCCGATGACCACGACTTTCTTGATCTGGCTGAGCTTCATATGTCCTCCTATCCATTTTGTCCCCTCGCTTCCCTTTCTCTCAAGTTGGCGGAGAGGCAACATTTGTAAGGGCGACCCGGTGTGATCGCCCCCTTTTCCCTCACCCTTTTTGTTCCTCCTGGATTTCCTTCAACTGGGGGTAATGCTCCAGCAATACCTCCGGCATCTTCGGATTCTTCTCTCCGAGCTTGGCCTTGAGCTCCAGGGCGTTGGTAACGGCCTTCCCCCGGTAGTGGTTGTTGGTGATGACATAAACCTCCTCGGCATCCTTGGCAATGGCGCGGACCCGTTCGGAGATCTCGAATAGCTCGAATTCATTGTACAGGTAATCATAGCGGGCATCCCGCCCGGCGTCCTCCCGGAACCACTCCTTCACGTTCCTTCCGTGAAGCCGGAGGTATCCGATCTTACTGGTTACGGTTTTCGTGGGGCCGATGGAATAAGAGACCTGGGGCTGATCGACATTGCAGAACCCCATCCCGATTTCCCGCAAAAAACGGTAAGCCGAAGCCCGGTCCCATGAAGCGTGACGGATTTCCAGGACGAGAGGGTACTCTTTGAATTGATCGGCCAATCGCCTGACGTAATCCCGGTTCTCGTCGGTATTGTGAAAGGAGTAGGGAAACTGGAGGAGAAGGGCGCCTAGGCGACCGGCTTCCACCAGAGGTGCCAAGCCGTTTTTGAAGGTCCCTCCATCCGCTTCAGTCAGGGACTCCCTGGTGTGGGTGAAGTTGCGGTAGAGCTTGGCGGTGAATTTGAATCGGGGGTTGGACTGAACTCGCCTGGCCCAGCTCTTGCTCATGGTCGGCGTAGGGGGACGGTAAAAAGTATTGTTGAGCTCGATGGTGTCGAAAAACTCGGACAGATAAACCAGGGGGTCAAACTTCGTCCCCTTCTTTGGAGGGGGATAGACAATCCCTTCCCAATCCTGATAAGACCACCCCGCCGGCCCGACACGGATCATAAAAACCGCCTCACGCCAAGTCGCAAAGAATGCCAAGGGGATTCCCTTGTCGGAATTCTACTTTAAAAAGCGCGGTCCGAGCAAATTCTTTTTTCTTGGCTCTTTGGGGTGATGAATATATTCGGCCCTTGGAAGTTGCAGGCGGAGTGGTGAAAGAGAGGTCTTTACGAAAAAAGCCTATGCATTCTGCGGAGAAGGGAATGAGATTGACAATCATTTTTTCGGGGAGGATGATAGACATAAATCAATCAAAAGGGACGTAAATTGTTAGAAAAATACCGCATGACTCAGGCGGTTCGGGAGGCTTATCGGGCGGGGGAGGATGACGAGACTTTGGAGCCCCGAGTTCTAGTAGACCCCCGAGGAGATCCCATCGGCCGATTCCGGGATGGGGATTATGTGATTTTCTACAACCTCCGGGGAGAGCGGGAGGTGGAGCTTTGTCAGAGCCTGTTGGATGAAGAATTTACCCATTTTCCGGTGGAAAAGAATCTTCGCCTGAACATGGTCACCATGATTCCCTACCATCAGAAACTCAATGTCCGCGTGGCATTCTCTCCGGAAGAGGAGATCCGGGATACCTTGAGCGAAACCCTGAGCAGGCACGGGATGAAGCAGGTTAAGATCTCCGAGTCGGAGAAAGCCGTTCATGTGGGCTTTTTTCTCAACGGCAAAATCCGCGAGCCCTTTCCGGGGGAAGAACGCATTGCCGTTCCCACTCCCAAAGATGTTCCCCAATTTGACCAAAAGCCGGAGATGAATGCCTCCGGCGTGGCCGATGCGGTAATCCGGAAATTGCAGGAGCCGCAAGCAAGCTTCTGGTTCGCCAACTTCGCCAACATCGACGTGGTGGGGCATATTGAAAACGAAGGAGCCATCCGGAAGGCGGTGGAGGCCGTGGACATCAACCTGGGCCGGTGTCTGGAAGCGGCCCGCCGGGCAGGAGTGGTAACCATTGTTACAGCCGATCATGGGACCGCCGAGAGATGGCTCTACCCGGACGGAACTATAGATACGGGACATACCACCAGCCCGGTGCCTTTCATCCTTGTGCCCCCCCGGCCAGAGGAAATCTCCTCTTGGTGGTTGCGAAGCGGTGGTGAATTGACCGACGTGGCCCCCACCATCCTTGAAATCTTAAATATTCCCAAGCCTCCGGTTATGACCGGCAGGAGTCTCCTGGTAGAAAAGCCCATAAAGAGGAGTCCGGAAACCCTTCGGGTTCTGGTCATTCTCCTGGATGGGTGGGGATACCGGCCGGAGGCTCATGGCAACCTCATTGCCAGTGCGGATACACCGGCTATGGATGAGCTTCAAAAGAGATTTCCCTTCACAACCCTGATCGCTTCCGGAGAAGCCGTGGGTCTTCCCAGGGAAACAGTGGGAAATTCTGAAGCAGGCCATCTCCACATCGGCGCGGGGCGCAGAATCTTCTCAGATCGCCTCATCATAGACCGGGCCATCCGGGATGGGACCTTTTTTTATAACGATGCTTTTCTCTGGGCCATGAGAGGGGCCCTGAGAGACGGGACAAACCTCCATCTCATGGGAATCGTCTCTTTCTTCAGCTCGCATGGCTCGATGGACCACCTGATGGCCCTGTTCAAGCTGGCCAAACAGGAATCCGTCGAAAATTTGTACCACCACGCCATGCTAGGCCGAAGAGGTGAAAGGAAGGAAAGCGGCGCAAGGTACCTGGAGGCGATTGAAAAGGAACTGGAAAATCTTCATCTGGGGAGGATCGTCTCGGTCATCGGCCGCTACTGGTCCCTGGACCGGGAGGAGAACTGGGACCGGATCGAGAAGACCTACCGGATGCTGGTTCATGGGGAAGGGCGAAAAATGAGTCTCGCTCCCTGAGGAAAGAAAAACTCCTGGGGGCGGTATGCCTTGACAATTCTATTCATTGGCAGATAATTTAAAGCAGCCCGGGGCAGTCGGTTCCCGTGGCAGCTGGAGAAAACCTTGAAAGGGGGATGAAAATGAAAAGAAAAGTTTGGGTAGGAGTCATCAGCATTCTCATCCTGGTCTTGGCCTCCGCCGGTTTTGGGCAAGCCTTCGAGAAGATCAAATTTGCGGTCATTTCCGACCCTCACATTTCCCTTCCGGAGCAGAAAGGGATTACGGATGGGTACAAACTCGGACTGAAGACGATGATGCTCACCGAAAACGCTGTGGCCGAGATCAACAAAATTCCGGACCTCAGGTTCGTCCTAGTCGCCGGGGACCTGACCAATGATGCCGAGCCCTGGAACATTGATGTTCTTCGCCGGATTCTGGATTCCCTCAAGGTTCCCTATTTCGTAGTCCTGGGAAATCACGACCTCAGTCTTGTTCCCCATGAAAAGAAGGACCAGCCCATGAGCCTTTCCAAATATACCGTGGCCGGCGCCTTCATCGGCCGCTCCGGAGGGATGGTTCCGGGCATGACCTACTATGCCCAAGAAGTGCCGAAAGACCTGGTCCTGATCAGCTTTGATACCTCCCGGGCGCAGGTATTCGTTCCCGAAGCCAATCTGAATGATTTTGGGGGAAAAATGGATTCCGGCCAGATGAGATGGTTGGAAAGCGTATTGAAGGGGTACCAGAAGAAAACCATAATGATCCTGACCCATCACAGCCTGGTACCCTGGGGTGAAGGGGACAAGACTAACCACAATTTCTGGGGGTGGTTCCGCCTCGATAACTCCGATGAGGTCAGGGGGCTGTTAAAAAAGTATGGCGTCCGGCTTGTTTTCTCCGGCCACCGGCACATCTCCACCCGTTATCAGAAGGTAGACGATATCTATCATATTGTCCACCCGGCCCTTTCCACTTACCCCATGCGTTACACGGTCTATGAGATGACTCCCAAAGAGGTCTCCTGGGAGGTGAAGGATGTCCCGGCTCCCGCCGAGGTATGGGAACTGGCCAAGAAGAATTTCCTGGCCAACAAATGGTGGAGAGGGCCGGAACACACCGAAACGCCCGAGGGAAACCAGAAGTATTTGGAGTTCTATGAAGGCACGGAGAGGAAGGGCAAGATCGCTTATAAATGAGCGGATGATTCTCCGGTAAGTAACATCAAGTCATTTTGACCACAATGTCGCCGATCAGGTTGGCGGCTTCGTCGCCCCGGTCGGCGGCATTGGAGAGGTGGCGGTAGATTTCCCGCATTTTTAGCATATACACCGTATCCGTTCCTTTGAAAAGCTCGGCCAGGGCCCGGTGGTAGGCATTCTCCATCTCGTTCTCCGCGGCCTTGGCCTTGGTGGCATGCTCCAGGGCGATGTTGGGATATTTCTGGATCAGGCGGATGGAGTCGTTTAGCTCCCGGGCCGCCTTGCGGAGGATATCGATCATCTGAACCACGTGGTTGTTGGGCTTCACCTCATAGATTTCCATCTCATCCACGGTGCGGTCGGCATAATCCATCACGTCGTCAATGGCCCGCGATAAAGAGAAGATGTCATCCCGGTCAAAAGGGGTCACAAAGGTCTGGTTGAGCTCCTCTATGACGATGCGCCGCAGTTCGTCTGCTTCCCTTTCGATGTCTTTTACCTTTTCCCGCTGGGCATCCACTCCTCCTTGGGACCAGGCGTAGAGGGCGTCAAGGCCTTCCAGGACCTTTTGCGACTGGGCGTGGAGCATCTCGCAGAAATCACATTTTTTCTTCTGGAACAGAGCCATCACCGCTCCCCTTTTAACTTAATGTGAACGCACATTCTATGCCATAAAAATGGGCCTGTCCAGCAAAAATTAGAGGAAAAGGTTGAAAAACAAGAAGAGAATGGCTGAAAGTGCGGCCGATCCCGGAATGGTAATGGCCCAGGTCAGAAAGATCTGCTTCCCTACTCCCCAGCGGACGGACCCAAACCCCTGGGCCGATCCGGCCCCCAGGATGGAGGAGGAAACGATCTGGGTGGTACTTACGGGGAAACCGAAGAGGGAAGACAAATAGATGATGATCGAAGCACAGGCCTGGGCGCTGAACCCATGAACAGGCCTGACTTTGTATAATTTTGTCCCTAAAGTCTTCATGATCCGCCATCCGCCGGTACTCACCCCCAAGGCCAGAGCCAGAGAGCAGGCAAGAATGACCCATCCCGGAACATAAAAATCATAATCAGGCATGGGTTGATAGACCTTCCCCATCAGTTCTGGCGAGATCCGATGGAAGATGATGAGGGAGAGGCTGATGATTCCCATTCCTTTTTGGGCGTCATTGGTGCCGTGGCTCAGGGCCAGGGTCATCGAGGTCAGAATCTGGAGCTGTTTAAGCCGCGGGTTCGCCCGGCTGGGCCTGGAATCCTGAAAAAGGATTAAAACTTTTTGAGTTAAATAGCGGCCGGCAATAAGACCGATCACCGGTGTGAGGATGAGGATGCCCAAAACTTCACTCACCTTGATCCAGTCAATCCATCGTCCCCCGGACCCTGTGGCCACCGCTCCCACCAATCCCCCGATGAGCGCATGGGAGGAGCTGGAAGGCATGCCGAAATACCATCCTCCCAGATTCCAGAGGATCGCCCCGCAAACGGCGGCAAACAAGGCCGGCAGGGTTATGTTCTGGGGATTTACAATCCCCTTGCCCAGAGTCTGGGCTACGGCCGTTCCCAGAAACCATGCGCCGATAAATTCAAAGACGGCGATGAGCAGGAGGACTCTGCGAGGTTCCATGGCCCCGGTTATGACCGGAGTAGCCACCATGTTCGCGCAATCATTGAACCCGTTGCTGAACTCGAAGACGAGGACAATCCCAATCAGCAGAATCGCCGTGGTCAGAATGTTGAATTCCAAAGCATCACGCTCCGTAGGCCCGGCGCAGGACCTCAACCGTATGAAGGGTCTTCACTCCGGTGTGATGACCGATTTGCATCCGGCAGGCTTCACAGTCGGAGATGACCGTCTGGGCTTTCGATTCCCGGATAACCTGGAAAAGATCTTCCCCCACCTCCCGGGCAATCGCATACTTTTCCCTTTTATACCCATAACTCCCGGCCAAGCCGCAGCATCCCTCGGGCAGCTCAATTACCCTCAAACCTGGGACCAGGGAAAGAAGCTCCAGGGCCGGGAGGCCGATCTTCAAAGCCCGTAGGTGGCAGGGGACGTGGTAGTAGAAGGTCTCTCGGACCTCCTGAAAACGGGTGTTCAGCTTGCCCTCTTCGTAGAGCTGCAGAAGGAATTGGCATATTTCAAAGACATGATCCTTGAGCAGCGAAGCGCCGGGGAGCTTCAGGATGGTTTCATATTCTTCCTTGAGGGTCATTCGGCAGCTGGGGGAAGTAAAGACCACTTCAGTTCCATCATCGATTGTTTTCCGCAGAGACTCCAGATTCTTTTTCCCCAGCCCTGAGGCGAGGTCAAAGAAACCGTTGCTGATCAGGGGAAGGCCACAGCATTCCTGCCGCGGGAGGTGGACCTGGAAACCGTTCTTTTCCAGCACTTCGACAGCCGTCAGCCCGAGGTCCGGGTCGATGTAGTTCGTGTAACACCCATGGAAGTAAGCTATGGGGGGCCCTTTTCCCCGGGAATGGGATTTAAATCTCTGGGCAAAAGTCCTGCGGCGGTAAGCAGGCATGGGAGTGCCCCTGGCGATTCCCATCCCCCGGTCGAGAAGCCAGCGGAAGAACCCCCATCCGAATACCCAGTTGGAAATCGGGGTGGCCCAGGCTCCCAGTTTTTGCAGGATGTAGGCATGGCCCAGGAGCCAGTCCCTCAAGGGCGGCTTGCGGGTCTTTTTCCAGGCCAGGCGGGATTTTATGTGCAGGTCGGCAATGGGCACATTCTGCGGGCAGACCCGCTCGCAGATCTTGCAATAGTCACAATACTCCAGCCATTCGGAAGGAATGGCCTTTCTCTGGAGGCGAAAGCGCTCCGCGTCTGGCCCGGCCAGCTTGGGCCCGGGAAAAAGCCCCGTTGCCTTCAGAACCGGGCAGTAGGCGTTACAGATCGAACACTTGATGCATTGGTCGATGTTGGGTTTCATTTCTATATTTTTACGCCACAGAGGCACAGAGGACACGGAGAAAGCTTCAAGAAGAAACCTATCCCCGAAAATTGATTCAATAAAATGAATTTTTTTCCCGGCCCTGGTTTTCCTTCTACCTCTGTGCCCTCTGTGTCTCTGTGGTGAATCATTTTTCTGCACAGGCTGCGGCCAACTCACCGGCTGCATAACCCGTCGCGACCGCCACGCCGCCGCCGGATTTTTCGGCCATGGAATCCGCATGGGCCAGGATCCCTCCGGCGGCGAAGAGATTCCTGTAAACGACCTTTCCGGCCGGGTCGACCGGCTGGAGGGCCTCATCCACCTCCACGCCAAAGGAATTGAAAGGCTGGCCGGCGGGGGTCAGGAGCTGGGTGTTGAACCACGCCTTGCGATTCCGCGGGTATTGAACCGGAAGGTCGAAGAGAGTCTCGAAGACCCTGTTCGGCTGCGCATCAAGCCCCCCCCCCACAAATTTACCGGTAGCGAGCACGTAAGCGGATGCCCGGTAAAGCGGACTTTTCCGCGACTCCCCGAGGATCAAGCCTTTTATTCCTCCTGCCTCGGTGACCGGTTTCAACACCGAAAGACCGATGATCGTTCGTACACCTTTCCCCTGCAGGTGCGATCTCAGCAGGGTGTAAAGACGGAGCCCCGGGATTGAGGGAGGGGGGAGGGGGATTTCAAAGATCTCGGTCCCCAGCTTTTTCTGCAGGTCGGTCCAGGCCTGGTAAGACAAACGGAGACCCAAAACCGCAGGCAGCCCCAATTTCTCCCCTCCTTTCAATAAGGGTTGAACCTGCCTGACAAATCGGTCCCGAAATTCCTGCTCATCAAAGGCTCTGGCCAGATTCAGGCCATTGACGGGTTTTTCTCCCCACCCCGGGCTGGCCAGATTTTCGGCCCGGAAAGAGGGGGCGATCCTTCCCTGGGCTTGCAGTAGATTCAGGTTCTGCTCCGCCAGGCAAGAGGAAAAATCCTTTAATCCTTCAAAGCCCAGAAGAAGGACCCGGCCTGGCAGGGAAAGTAGACCGTTCTTCATGGTCTCCGGAACCAGACACGTGGGATGAAACGTTCCCAGGGCGGTAGGAATCAGAAAATTTGAGTCGAATTCCCCGGCATACGGGATCTCACCCGATCGGGCCAGGTCCCGAAACCGATTCAGCGCGGAAAGGATCCGCGCCTGGCCAAGCTTGGAGTACGGATGCTGGGGGTGAAAATCCCTGAATCGTCCCAGGGCGGTCAGGGGAGAAGATACCGGCACCGGAGAAGAGCTTGGGAAGTATCCCAGGCCGTCGATGCAGCCGGTCGTCAAGGGAAGCGAACCCATACCCCTTGCCAGGATCAAAACTCGGGCCCCCTTCTCCTGCGCCGCCTCGGCGGCCATGAGACCAGCCAGCCCCGCGCCAATGACGATCACGTCGTAAAACATACAAAAAGAAGTTTCGAGTTTCGGGTTTCAAGTTTCAGGTTGGCAACCTGGAACCTGCTTTATAGATGATCTAAATTGAAAAGCTCCGAGTACAGAGCCTGGATCAGCTGCTCTTCCTTGAGCTGGGGGCCCCACAGGATCGGGCGCGTCCCTTTCCAGCGTTCCTCCAGAAATTTCCTTAAAACGGCGAGAGAGGTCCCCGGGGGAATTTTCCCGGTTTCCGCCAGGAGAGCGGTCAGCCGGGGAGAACAGAATCCTCCCTGGCAGGGGCCCATCCCGGCCCGGGTTCGTTCCTGCACTTCTTTCAAAGTTGGAAAAGGGAGGTTCTTCAATTCTTCCAGGACCTCCCCGCGAGTAACCAACTCGCACTCGCAGAGAATTTCCGAATAAGACCCCGCGCCGGAAATCCGGTCCAACCTGGACCCAAGATCATGAAAAGAGTATTCCCTGGGAAAAGGGAGAGATTTTTCCGCCGTGGCGCAGGGTACGATCTTTCCCATCTCCTTGCATATGGTATCCACGGTTCGCTCGGCCATCAGGCGGTAGGTAGTCAGCTTACCTCCCACGATGGAGAAGAGCCCCTTTATCCCGACTGCGTCCCCATGGTTGAGAAGGAGAAAGTCTCGGCTGATGGTCCTTGCATCCCCTTCGGCTTCCCTGGCGCCGATGAGCGGTCTAACCCCGGCATAAGCCCGAATAGCCCTGGTGACGCCGGCGACAGGGATTAGCCTCTCTCCCTCGGAGAGAAGAAGGTCCACTTCCTCCTCGCTTGCTGAGGGGTCTTCGATCTCCTCCGTCGCCAGGGAGGTGGTCCCAAGAATCAGCGCCGGCCCATGGGGCACGAAGATGTCTCCATTCGAAGGGGGCCGGCAACGGTTGATCACGGTGTTGACCAGACGCTGGTTGAGGACGATGAGGCTGCCCTTGGAAAAGACGACTTCCAGACGGGCCCCGGCCATTCGGGCTATCTTTCCCGCCCAGACCCCGGCGGCATTCACGATGAAACGGCACTCGACCCGTAATTCCTCCCCCGTCCGGGTGTCTTTGGCCGTCAACCCCCGGATGACTCCCCCTTCCGTTTGAATGGCTATGACTTCCCGGTACGGAAAGGCCCTGGCCCCAAGCCGCAACGCTTCCTCCACGTTGGCGCGAATCAGCCTGAAAGGGTCGATGGCCCCGTCCGGCACCCGAATAGCCCTGACGATTTGGGGTGAAAGAGCGGGTTCTTTCTGAAGAACATCCGGCACGGAAACTTCTTCCGCGGGGATGCCAATTTTCTCGCAGGCCTTGAGGAATAAGTCCGGGTATTCGGGCGGGTCTTGGGGCGTGGAAAGAAATAACCCCCCTGTATCCTCGATGCACGGGGCGGCGATTCTTTTGAGAATTGAATTTTCGCGGATACATTCCCGGCCGGAGTCAGGGTCTTTGACTGCATACCGGCCTCCGCTGTGGAGAAGGCCGTGATTTCGGCCCGAGGTTCCGCTGGTGAACTCTTTTTTCTCCAGCAGAATGGCATCGATACCCCGCAGGGCAAGGTCGCGAAAAATCCCCGCCCCCGTAGCCCCTCCTCCAATTACGGCAACCTCAGTTTTCATAAGAAAGACAGCTTTCAGCAAGACAGCTATCAGCCGTCAGCTATCAGCGATCAGCTAAGACCAAGGCGAAAAATTTCGGCTGAAAGCTGAGAGCTGACAGCTGATAGCTTATTTTATTATTTCCGCCACACTCTCCCAGACATAATCCGGTTGAATATCGGAATTTTTCAGTCTTTTCCGAGTGGTCAC
>Ga0113563_10002630_pt1 | contig 10917 bp, 8 predicted proteins | sample Mud3Dept3metaG_FD_80117 | JGI IMG/M metagenome (GOLD analysis project Ga0113563, IMG submission 80117) | Freshwater wetland microbial communities from Ohio, USA, analyzing the effect of biotic and abiotic controls - Mud 3 Core 4 Depth 3... | ecosystem: Environmental > Aquatic > Freshwater >...
GGGGTTGGTGGGGAATGCTGCAGTCGTGTTCCCGGAAATATTGAGACGAGGGATCGTTCCGGAAATTGTCACGGATCAAACGTCTGCCCACGACGCCCTTTATGGATACATCCCTGAAGGGATGTCCCTCGGGGAAGCCGATGAGCTTCGGAAAAGAAGCCCGGAGGAGATGATCAGACGATCGCGTCAATCAATGGCTGTTCAGGTAAAGGCCATGTTGGAGTTCCTCGACAAAGGGTCCATCGTCTTCGAATATGGAAACAATATCAGGGCCCAAGCCAAGATGGCAGGCGTTGACGATGCATTCAGGATACCGATCTTTGTCGAACGATTTATGCGGACCATGTTCTGCAAGGGACTGGGGCCTTTCCGCTGGGTTGCCATTTCAGGCGACGAATCGGATATCTTCAAGATTGATTCGATCATTTTGCAGGAGTTTTCTGCAAATACAATCGTGGCGAATTGGATTAAATTGGCGAGAGAACATGTTCATTTCCAGGGGCTCCCCGCAAGGATCGGATGGCTTTCGCATGGAGAGCGGACAGAGTTGGGATTGATCGTTAACGACAGGATTCGAAAGGGCGTGATCAAAGGTCCGATTGCCTTCACACGGGACCATCTCGATTGTGGCGGGGTCAGCCAGCCCTATCGAGAGACGGAAAATATGCGGGACGGATCAGATGCCATCTCCGACTGGCCTCTGTTGAATGCGCTATTGAACTGTTCAGCCATGGCCGATCTTGTAGCCATTCATGGGGGTGGAGCTGGGTATGCGGGGTATTACCAGAGCGCGGGATTGATTGTCATTGCGGACGGAACAAGCGCTGCCGACAAGAGATTGGAACTGGCGCTGACTGCAGATACCGGGATAGGCGTTGTCCGGTATGCAGACGCCGGTTACGAGACAGCGATAGAGACCGTGAGGCAAAAGAAAATTAGAGCCCCGATGATTTGAGAAAAGGTGAAGACTTTCTCAGCCATTCGCCCAAACAAGAAGGAGGATCCAAGATGGAACAAGCCTCGTCAGAGATGTCAGCATGGAAAGAGATTAATTGGAGAAAACTTACCGACCTGAACATTGAGCGTCTGAAGTCCCTGATGAAGGCGGACGACGTGGACGCACTGTTCGTCCATCGCGTCGATAATTTTCAGTATGTGACGGGTTATATGAACCCCACCCACTACAATCTTATGTTTTATATGCTGCGGCAGGGAGCGATCGTGCTCGCCAAAGAAGAGCAGCCCGTCATGCTGGCCGGTGCAGCAGATATCTTCGACATCAAGAGCTTCTGGTGGATCAAGGATGCGAGGCCAATGCCCTGGGGACTCGAACCATGGCCCGAAATCATCCGACAGGTCTTACACGACTATGGACTCAAGTCTGGAAAGATCGCCGTCGATCCTGATACGACGTTTGTGCTGATGGACGGACTTAGGAAAGAGATGGGGAAGAATTACACGATCGTGAGTGCCGAATCGATCCTCGACCAGGCGAAAGGAGTCAAGAACGTCGAGGAGATCAAGGTGATCCGGAGAGCGGCGTCACTCGCTTCGGGAATGGTGGTGGCAGCGAAAAATGCCATCAGGGAGGGGGCAAGGGAGATTGACGTCTCGCTTGAGGCAGACCGCACGCTAACAAAGATGGAACCCCTTGCTTATCCCAGTTTTAAGACCACCATTGCCTCAGGAGAAAGGGCTGCTTATCTGGATCGAATCCCATCTACAAAGGTCATTGGACGGGGAGAAATCGTGATGATCGATGCCGGCTGCCGTTACATGGGATACTACTCGGAATTCTCGAGACATGTCATGGTGGGTAAGCCGACGGAGGAACAAAAGAAGCTTTACCGGGCCGCTTTCGAATCGGAGCAGCAAGCGGTGAAGGCGATTCGACCGGGAGTGAAGGCCTCGGTGGTCGACCGTATCGCAAGACAGGTGATCGAAGACGCAGGGTTTGGACCTTATCAGCATGCTCACTACACAGGCCACGGCCACGGACTGGGAATCCACGACGCTCCCATTGTTGGCGATCCAAAGCAGAAGAAAGAGTATGTCTTCGAGCCCGGTATGGTTGTTGCTATTGAACCTGGCATTTTCAAGCCGGGCGTCGGTGGTGTCAGGGAAGAGGACGTCGTCCTAGTGACAGAGACGGGGCATGAGGTATTAAGCAAAGTCGGATACGAAGATAAACTTCTTGAATAAAAAGGAAAAGGAGAGACACGATGGACAGGGAAGAGGTTTTCAAAGTCATTAAAGACAGGAACATCAAATCCGTGTCTATGCAGTTTGTAGATTTTTTGGGGAAGCTCTACACACTTTGGGTTCCCCCAGCAGAACTGCGAGCGGCATTGGAGGACGGAATCGGGATGTCGGGTTGGCCCTATTTTGCCGAGGTGGAGAAGAGCGATCTCCTGATTAAACCTGATCTGAATAGCTTCCGGGTGCTTCCCTGGACGAGGGAGGGAAGAGGCTATGCCGGGGTGATGTGCGATATCTATCACCCGGAGAACCACCAAGAAGTCGAAGAGTCTCCTCGAACTCTCCTGAAACGGGCGGTGAAGAGGGTGAAAGAAAAGGTGGGCAAGGATGTAAATATCTATGCCGTCCCAGAGTGTGAGTTCTTCCTCTTGACGAAGGATGACCACGGCCAATGGAAACTTCACGACAACGCCTCCTATTTCTCGCCTCCACCGGCAGATAGAGGTTACGAAATTCGAGATGATATCTGTGAGGCCTTGGAACAGATGGGTATCCACGTGACGAAACATCATCATGAAGACCCCCAGGGGAAGCACGAATTGACCATAGACCATGATTCTGCCCTGAACACGGCTGACAGGATTCAATTCGTCAAGTGGATCATTCGAAAAGTGGCGAGCGAACATGGAGTCACCGCAACGTTTATGCCTAAGCCCTTCCACTGGGAATATGGGGCAGGGTGGCACACCCATATCAGCCTAATGAATGAGAAGACTGGAGACAATCTTTTTTATTCGGGGTCGTCGGAAACGGGCCTTTCTGATCTCTGCCTGTTCTTTATTTCGGGCATTCTCAAACATGCCCGGGCGTTGGCCACGATTACGAACCCGACCGTCAACTCCTACAAACGAATGGTACCAGGGTCCCAGGCTCCCATCTATGTTTCCTGGTCTAAATTCAATCGCTCGACTCTCTTGAGAGTTCCCGCTTCTTCGCCCAAGGGGACACGGTTTGAATATCGTCCCAGTGACGGGGCGTGCAATGTTTACCTTTCCTTTGCCGCCTTGGCACATGCAGGGATGGACGGGTTGGAAAAGAAAGAATTGCCCCCTCCGCCGGTGGAAGAGAACATCTATCTCATTGCGCCGGATGAAAGGAAGAAGAGGAACATCGACACCCTCCCTGGTAATTTGGGAGAGGCCCTTGAGGCGTTGAAGGGGGATCCGGTGATCATGAAGGCATTGGACCCTCTGACCCCGAAATATATCCAATGGCGGAGCGATGAATGGAAGGAGTATTCCATTAAGGTTTACGATTGGGAGAGAGAAAGGTACCTTGAAGAGGTCTTTCCTCTGGAATACCTAAAACATAAATAGGACGTGAATGATTGGATTGGCCTCCTCGGCCAACCGTTTTTTTGCTGTTTTCAAGAAAAGGCAAGATAGAGAAAGGTGATGATGAACGCGGATTTACCCTTTTGGAAAGATTTTCTTCAATTCTGCCAGAAGCTGATCAATACACCCAGTCTTCCGGGTGAAGAAGGTCCGGTGGCTCACCTTATCCAGGATAAGATGAAACAATTGGATTATGACGACGTCCACATTGATCGTGTCGGTAACGTAATTGGTCTAATCAAGGGGAACCCGAAACGCCCTACCCTGTGCTTTACGGCCCACATGGATCACGTCGACCCTGGGGATCCCAAGGGATGGGAATTCCCGCCTTACTCGGGTGCGATTTCAGATGGATATCTTCATGGCCGGGGGACGAGTGACCTCAAGGGAGTCGTGGCGACCCACGTCTATATCGCTGAGTCTCTGAAACAGACAAACGTTGATCACGGAGATATTTACATTATTGAGGTGGTTCATGAGGAATATGGCGGCCTCGGATCCGATTATCTGGACGACGGCATCAAACATGCAATCGACTATGCGATTAACGGTGAGCCGACCTCCAACACGATAAAGATTGGCCACCGGGGGCGCATCGAACTACTCGTCCATTTCGGCGGGAAAGCCGCTCATGCGGGGACTCCCGAGCTCGGAGTGAATCCCTTCTACAAGATGGCCACCTTCATCTCGAAGTTGGAAAAACTGAAGATGGCGTGTGACGATTATGAAGTATCTACTGCCGAGCCGACGACCTGCCGTACAGACCCGCAATCTTCAAACGTGATCCCAGGCCAATGCGAGCTTACGATCGATTGGCGCAATATCCCTGGAGAGTTCGAAGGCAAGGTTGTGGAGAAGGTGAAGTCCCTCCTTCCCGAGGGATGCAACGTTTCCGTCGTTGAACGTCAGCTTAGGACATACACGAACCTCCTATTCAACATCAAGCGGTGTAAGCCCCCTTTTTCGATTGACAAGGCCCACCCTCTCGTCAAAGAAACAGCCCAGGCGGTAAGATCGGTCTTAAAGAGAGAAGTGGAGGTCAGCCGTTGGCCTTTTTCAACAGATTGCCAGTTTTTTATGGAAGCAGGAATCCCAATCGTTGGGTTTTCGCCAGGTGAGGAAAAATACATTCACACCAACAAGGAACGCATCAGCCTGGACCTGATGAGAGAGGCGATGTTGTGCTACCCTGCCATCATCTCTTCCTTGTCAAAGCTCGAGAAGCGAAAGAGGTCTGGCTGAAAGGGCTTAAGAATGGTTAAAAGAGCGGCCGAGTTTGTCAGAGATCTGAGATTTAGTCACTTGGACGAGGCAACGGTTCAGAGCGCAAAAGATTGCCTTTTGGATTTCGTAGGGGCTGCATTGGGCGGAGCAGGAACGAGAGCGGGAGAAATTTCTCTAAAGATAGGTAAGACCCTGGGAGAAGGGGGCCGGGCGACGCTCTGGAACACAGGCGAAAAGATATCCTGTCAGGGTGCTGCTTTCATCCACGGGACGATGGGTTCTGCCCTCGACATCGATGATGGCCACCGGATGGCGGTGGGCCACCCCGGTGGCGTCGTTATCCCGGCGGCAGTAGCCATTGCGGAAGAGGCCCAGAGTTCTGGTAGAGAGTTGATCGAAGCCATCGTTTGCGGTTACGAGGTGGCGATTCGTTCGGGAAACATGCATCGGTTAGAGTCTTCCCGATTTGCGGAAGTGGCCGGTTCGGGAAGATGGGGGAGCATAGGGGCTGCTGCCTCTGTGGCAAAGCTCTTGAGGCTCGAACCGGAACAGACGGAACAGGCCCTCGCGATCAGCGCAACATTTACTCCCATAGCCCCTGTCATTGATGACCTCAAGAGAGGCTTCATGCCCATGAGTAAGTTCTGTAGCGGATGGGCGGGCATGGTTGGAATCTGCGGAACCCTTCTGGCGAAAGAGGGGTTTACAGGCATCTCCTCAACGATCGATTTTTCCTGGAGTGAGTTGCCCAATTTTGGGGAATCCTACGAGATCAAAAATACCTATTTCAAACCTTATCCTTCCTGCCGATGGACTCACCCCGCCCTTGAAGGAATGATGGACCTGATGAAGACGCACCCGGATTTGGGAAAGGATACGATTCGCAGGATCTCCGTAAAGATCTTTTCTCATGGATCCCATCTGGGGTGGAAACAACCTCAAACGATGGAATCAGCCCAGTATAGTATTCCGTTTCTGATCGGGGCAGTGGTCACTGACGGGGTCTTAACTCCGGGACAACTCACAGAGGACAGACTGAAGGATCCAGACATCCTGCGCGTTTCGGATCGTGTTCAAGTCCTCCATAGCCCGGAGCTGGATCAGTATTTTCCAAAGGCAATTCCTTCCGAGATAGAGATTGAGACGATTTCAGGAAAATGTTATAGGACGAAAGTGATCACTCCGAAAGGAGATCCCAAGAATCCAATGGGAGCAGAGGAATTCACCGATAAGTTCCGAAAACTTGCCATCCGGAGCATCCGTTCAAGAACAGCGGAAAAATTAATCGAAGACATCCGACGTCTAGATCAACTCGAAACCATCACGGAATTGTTTAAGCATTCTTAGGAGGCTGATATGTATTTGACAAAGCAAGAAAAAGAGATGCTTGAAGGAAAGTTCGGCGAAGGAGTTGCAGAGGCAATGAGAATTCAGGTCGCTCTGGGTGAAGCCTTCAACGCGGAGCGTATGGTGGAGGTCAGTCGAACCCATGTTGCTTTTGGCGTTATGGAGTCTGATGTCTGGTTCGTGGACATGCTTCTAAAAGGAGGCGCCTCTTGCCGTGTGCCTCCAACCAGCAATCCTATCTACGATGAGAAATACTTGAGCAAGATAGGGCAGCGCGCGGTCAAAGCGGACTCACTACTTCTTCAAAGTGCACATAATGCTTACAAGAAAATTGGCATCAATTTAACTTATAATTGCACTCCCTACCTGGAGGCGAACGTCCCACGGTTTGGTGAAATCACCGCCTACTCCGAGTCGAGTGCAACCGTCTATGTGAATTCCGTGTGTGGCGCCAGGACCAATCGTGAATCCGCCAACAGCGCTTTGGCCGCAGCGATTACAGGAAGGGTTCCGCTCTACGGGCTGCTCCTGGACGAGAACCGAAAAGGTGAGACCTTGGTGAGCGTGGAGGCAACCCTGCGAGACGATTTCGATTATCATCTCCTGGGTTATTCTGCATCAAAGAAGATCGGATTTCGGATGCCCGTTTTTACCGGAATACCTTCTCGTCCTTCTCCAGAAGAACTGACCAGTCTGGGGGCGCAGCTCAACACAGGAGGGGCGGTTTCCATGTTTCACATGGTGGGAGTGACTCCCGAGGCTCCTGACCTGGAGACTGCCTTCGGCGGGAGGTCCCCTGCTGAAACGCTGACGGTCACCGATGCTGACCTGCAGAAACTCCATCAATCCATCTCCCGTAAAGATGGGAAAATAGACTTCGCCATGTTCGGGTGCCCTCATTACAGCTTGAATCAGGTCCGAAACGTGGCCCGGTTATTGGAAGGGAAACGGATCCGGAAAAATGTCGAACTCTGGGTTTTGACATCCGTCCACACCCGGGAGCTTGCCCGACGAATGGGCTATCTAGGAATCATCGAGCGGGCAGGAGGACACATCATGGCCGATACCTGCCCGGATATGCCCTGCTGGTACCGCCGTTATGATGGAAAAGTGGGAATCACGGATAGCCCCAAGGCCGCCTACTATACGGTTCGAAGGGGAATCGACTACATCGTGAAAAGGATGCCTGAATGCATTGAGGCTGCTTTGAAGGGGGGATGCTGATATGAACCGGGAGCAGACTTTTAAGTGTCACAAGATTTGCAGCGGAAACGCAGAGGGGAAAACGCTTATCTCTGAAGATGACATCTGCTTTTATCTTGCTGACCCCAAGAACGGCAAGATCATCGAAAAGAATCATGCCTTGAAAGGAAAAAGTGTTGCCGGAAGAATTCTGATATTTCCAAGCGGGAAAGGGAGTTCCGTCGTCCAGGGGGATGGTCTCTACATGCTGAAGAAGTGCGAGACTGCCCCCAGAGCTATGATCATTCAACATCCTGACACGGTTTTGGTCACAGGAGCGATCATCATGAAAATCCCCCTTGTTGACGGGGTGGAGAAGCGTTTCTACAGCGAGGTCGAAAATGGAGATTTCGTAAGAGTGGATGCCGATCAAGGCCTGATTACGCTGATCAAGAAAGAGGACTAACGCGTCCTCCTGGTCGCAATGAAGCTTTTACAGGTGTGGTTTGACACTCCCTTCTTAAACATTCATGTAAGACAATAGATTCATCTTGCGTTGACATACTGCAGGCCAGCTGATCGAACGTTTCTCCGCCGTTATGCGTAGTGGTTTCCTGCTACAGGGATGAGAAGACATTTGATGAAGAATAACATCCCTTATGAAGAGGAGGAAAGCGAATGGATCTTCGATCCTTTATAAAGCAGTTGCAAGATCAGAAGGAATTGATTCGAGTCAAACGTGAAATCGATCCGCGATTTGAAGCTGCCGCAGTGATCAGTCGGATAGGCAGAGATTTGGACAAAGGAACCCTCCTCGAATCGATCAAGGGACATCGCATGCCGATTGCTGGACAGTTATTGGGGTCTTATAGCCGCCTGGCGTCCTACTTTGGGCTCGATAAGGCGAAGATCATCTCTCAGCTGAGCGAACGGTGGGGACAAAAGAAGGTAAAGGTGGAAGAGGGTCATCGTGTCCCGAGGAAAATTGAGACCTCTGTGGACTTGACGAAGGATCTACCCATCGTCACGCACAGCGAAAAAGATGGAGGTCCCTACATCACCGCTGGAGTGGTCCTGGCAAAAGACCCCCATTCCGAGGTTTGCAATCTTTCTTATCATCGCATGCAGCTGATTGGCCCTCGAGAGCTCAGGGTGCGTATCGGTCAAGGTCACCATCTTGAAACCTATTTCAACAGGGCTGAAAAAGAAGGAAAGAATCTCGAAATCGCCATCTTGATTGGTGCCTCCCCTGCTATTATGGTTGCAGCAGCAGCTCCTATCGCACTCGATTCCGATGAACTGGAACTGGCAGGAGCTTTGATCAATGAAGCCATACCTGTAACCAAGGCAGCCTCAGTGGACCTCTTAGTTCCAAGCGACACGGAGATCATCATCGAAGGTGAACTCATGGCAAACCAAAGGCGGCCGGAAGGTCCCTTTGGAGACTGGATGGAGAATTACATCCCTGTTGCTGAAAACCATGTCTTCCAAGCCAGGACGATTACCTACAGGGAAAATCCCATCTACTACACCATGCTCGCCAGCAGTCCCGAGGATATCGTCCTCATCGGGTTTTCAGTGGCCCTTTCGATACTGAAGGACGTTGAAAAGGTTGTTCCCTCAGTCATCGACGTGGCCTGTTGGCCCTACCCTTTTCATGTAATGATAAAGATCGACAAGCAATTTGAGGGACAGGGGAAACAGGCAGCTCTGGCTGCCATTGGGTCAAGCATGCACTGGGTCAAGTTTGTAACGGTGGTCGACGCCGATGTCGATATTTATTCACCCAGAGATATCGCCTGGGCGATGGGTTCCCGTTGTTGTCCGGACAAGGACGTTTTCATCATTCCGAATGTTCCCTCCTTCTATCGGGATCCCCACAGGATGCATTGGGGTCGCCTGGCCATCGATGCAACGGCGCCGCTTAAACGGAAAGGCGAGTACGAGAGGAAGCGTATTCCAGGAGAATGGGAAATGGATTTGAAAAAGTATTTGACCTAAGCCTTCAAGAAAGGCACATGTTATGAGGAGGGAAAGGAGGTAGAGGGGAACCAAAGAAAAAGGTTTGATTGGGCTGATGAAAAAGAAGTGGGTGATGCAAAAACACCTAAAAGGAGGAAGAAATGAGAAGAGCAACTTTGGTGACACTGGTGATTCTTTTGAGTTTCTGTTTTGTGGGTATCATGAGTCCGGGGATAGGCTATAGCGCAGACAAGTTAGTGATCAAATTCAGTCACAATGAGGCGATCGGGTCCATCATCGACAAGGCCACACAGGAATTCAAGGCCCGTCTGGAAGCTGAGACGAAGGGAGAGATTGAAGTCCAGCTCTTCCCTGCGGGACAGATGGGAAAGACCGAGCAGGTGGCGGAGATGATGAAAATGGGAACACTCCAGATGGCCATCGGAAGCCCGGCGAACGTGAGTGGTATTTATCCACCGCTTCAGATCTTTGATATCCCTTATCTGCTTCCTACATCATTGGATGACGTGGTGAAAGTCATCAATGGTCGGCCAGCAGAAATGATATCGGCAGGATTGAAGAAGAACAACGTCCTCCCTCTGGCCTTTTACACCATAGGGAGCAAACAGTACACCTGCAACAGTCCGATTCACAAACCTGAGGACTTCAAAGGCGTTAAAATCAGAACAATGTCTTCGCCCACGGTCATGGAAAGTTTCAGGGTTTTGGGAGCCCAACCGGTCGCGATCCCCTATTTAGAAACCTACACGGCCCTGCAACTGGGAACAGTCGCTGGGGAGGAAAACCCTCTGCATGCCATCGAACAGATGAAATTCCACGAGGTGAAGAAATACGTCATTCTTAGCAACCATGCACCGTTCATCCTTCTGGCTTATGTAAACCAGAAGTGGTTTGAGGGCCTTCCGCAAGATAAGCAAAAAGCCGTTTCCGACAACATTAAAGGGATTATTCCAATCGTTACGAAGGGGAGCATCGAGGACGATCATGAGAGCTTAGAGAAGATCAAGAAATATGGGAAAACCGAGATCATCGAGCTGACGCCTGAAAGCCGGAAAGCCTTTAAAGAAGCCCTGATGCCCGTCAGGGAAAAATACGTCAAGACGGTAGGAGAAGAAGGAGCAAAGCTTCTGGCGCTTTTTGACGAAGAGGTGGCCAAGTACGCCAAATGAGGCGTTCTTCTGAAACCTTGAACACCAGCATTCCCTCATCCTATTCTTCTCCTTGCCGGAGGAGGATAGGTGAGGGAAAAGTGATTTGACTGGAAGGAGATGCGTATGGGTTCATTCTTTAGAGCGACAGATAAGTTCTTTGAAGAGTTCGAGAAGGGGGTGTTAGGCTTCGGCGTCATTTTACTGTCGATCGTCGTGATCTTAAACATCATTACGCGATCTCTGTTGGGTTGGTCATGGATTGGAACAGAGGAATTCTCGAAGTTCTGTGTCATCTGGATTACGTTCATGGGGACCAGTCTTGGGACGAGGGGAGATCGGCATATTTCAATGACGGCTTTCATCGATATGACCTCCTTGAAATTGAAAAATAACATCTATACGGTGGTTGGATTTCTCACTGCGATCTTTTGTTTTTA